>Ga0265797_10013155_pt1 | contig 10003 bp, 8 predicted proteins | sample P2T30metagenome_FD_192433 | JGI IMG/M metagenome (GOLD analysis project Ga0265797, IMG submission 192433) | Plant litter microbial communities from East Loma Ridge, Irvine, California - P2 T30 | ecosystem: Environmental > Terrestrial > Plant litter > Unclassified | place: USA: California... | reverse complement strand
AACCCCCCACTTCCAAAAAAAGAGCATCACGTGCATGTTACACTATGCAATTCATTCATGGATATCCACATATGCTCTCTGCTTTATAGAGCAGAGATAGTTTAAGCTAATCTGCACTAGAGACAAACATGGTTCACAATACGTATATCGTAAACAACCCCTCTCCCCCCCACATCTCTTTGCAGATTTCATGTTCTTTAGCGAAGAAATCTAAATAATGATATTAATACTCTCTTTCAACTAGAAAAAGAATATCCATGCTATCAAGTCCCTTTTCGATGCAATGAAAACACACAAAAGAAAACAAAACACGGTAGGTTAGTTCGAAGCTTAGGCATTGTGGCCCAACCCCACCCACACCGTGAGGATGATCAACGCCGGTAACGATGCCAAGTTTAGAAGTGAAGTAAAAAGGAAAAAAGAACCAACCCCTAGGATCCCAAAACCAAGCCTTTATCCAGGTGGTATAAAAAAATGACCGTAAAGTTTCATCATTACGCAAGACAAGGAGAAGGACAGGGAAAAAAACGCTACTGCCCACGCTCCCAAAAGGACTACGCATACCGCATGCTATTCCTATGCACTGGGGGTGGCATGGGGACAGGTCCGTTAGGTGCATGGGGATCTGGAGCCCATTGATTTTGACCCTGCGGTGTCCACTGGCCTGGCACAGGGCCGCTGCCACCACGGGAAGGTAGGTTATTGTACTGGCCCATGGGCGATGGGCCCATTGGACCACCTCTGCTGCGTCCACTGCCGCCTCGGTAAGGCATTGGGGGCGGGCCAGCAGCAGCGTATTTCCTGAGTTTCGAGCGGCGGCGGTAGGAGCGCAAACAGCCACAGAAGATGCAGAGGAGAAGTGCACCTCCGAGACCAGCGGCGAGACCGATGACGAGAGGGAGGTGACTATCGATCCAGGATGTGATTTCTTTGCCGACGGAGCCGCCTTGACATACACCCTGTATTTGTTAGTATTGGTTATCAGATACAAGAGAGTCGGACGTACATTGACACACTTGCCCCCGCCCGTACAGCTAGTTCCGTCCAAGAAATTCTGCTGGAGTCCATAACATCTCGCCCCAAACTCTGGGCTTGCACAGCTAAGCATGCAGTTGCTGTTGTCGCAAGCATACGTATCGTTGCTTTGAGTGTAGCTACCCATAATAGTCTTGCACTGCATATCTCTGCTTGTGCACTGCCCACTAGCACATGTAAGCCCATTGCCGCAGCCGGTGCCGTCTGGCTTTGTCTGGTCTTCGGGGCAGTATGGCGAGCTGCCCGTGCACATTTCCTGGGGATCGCAATCGCCAACCGAGTTGCGGCACACGGTATTGGCAGAGGCAAACTGGCAGTTGCGGCAGCAGTCTTCGTTGGAGTCATCGCAGACGGCGTTGTTGATGAATTTGCAGGTTGTGGGGTTGCAGCATGTGTTGTCTTTGCAGCCGGTGGTGCCGCCGCAGTCACACTCCTCGTCGCCCTCGACAATGCCGTTACCGCAGGTTTGGCCGGTGAGAAGGGTGACGTCTCGGTTGTTGGTGAGACATTGAGACTTGACGCTATTTCTTCCGAGTGCCGAGCAGATGTTGCCAATGGAGCATGGAGAAAAGCGGGAAATGCCGGGTGATGTTGACGGGTTCATGATGAAACCACCATTGGCATCGCAAGTGCCCTGGCTAAGAGGACAGCACTGTTGAGCGCTAACAATATCCTTGTTTGCGCACGAATCCGACGTGCAGTCGTGCACGGCGCCGTAGGTATGGCCTGTTTCGTGAGCAACGACTTGCCACTCAGTGGCCGTCTTGATGACAACGTTGGCGCCAGCAACAGTCTCACCGGAATTACCGCTGTTGCCCTGGGAGCCCGTCGTGCACGCCTGTCCGAGCCAAGCAAGGCCAACCGCCGATCCAGTGTTGCAGGTGGAAAGCAGGGTCCAGTGGGAGTAGGTGTCCTTTTGCTGGCCTCTCCAGGTTGAGAACTGGTTCAAACGATCCTGAATGGTAATGCTACCGCTGCAGTCTTGGTTCCAGGGTGTTGCCTGCTGTTGCTGTGTCGGACAATCTGGCTCGGTAACAAGCAAGTTGGCCAGACCAAGGGATATGTTGAATGTGCTCTCGAACAGCTGTGAAGCTTGGTTCATGACACTCATGATGTTCGTCTGTGTCTTGTTCTTGTCACCGCCAAACGACTTGACGTAGGTGCAGTCGGCGGCGACTCCAACGAGCGCGACCTTGCGAGTACCGGGACAGCCGGCAGTACTGCCAATGGTAGAGGACAGTTCGACACCGGCGCCGTTACCACCGGGCTGGAGGTCGTCCTGTCGCCTGAACATGGCTGTGATGAGAGACGGCGACATGGCCGATGCTTCGTCGCGCGCGCGCATGCTGGCATATATGGGATGGTCTTCCTGCGTGTTGAAGAGCAGGTCGTCGGACGGACATGCTATATCGTCAGTGCGCTTCCTGAGCTCAGAGTGTTCGTTGTAGGTGCCCATGTCCGAGTCGCGGAAGACGACCATGTACTCCTTGTCGCGCAAGTCAATGTCCGGGTCCTCTGCCTGGCGGGTCGACTTGTATTCCGACGCCGTCTTGATGTGGTGGTGGTCGTGGTTGACAGTGTAGGTTCCCTCGAATAGCGGCTCCAATCCATCCTCGCGAATGCCTATGCGCGCCCAGCCCACATTGTCCCAGCGATTCCCTCTCTTCAGCCATGCCGTGCCCTTGTAGACCTTGTGTTGCAGCCGCTCTATGGGCTCCTGGCGCGCTATGCTGCCATCTGCATTGAGATGTGTGATCTGCCCACCCTCTACAAAGAGATCGTGGTTGGGCTCGAGACTGAGGCGCATGCGCTGCCCCGATACGTCGAAAGCGAGATCAAATGACGACACGGCCGTCACACGGTGTGTCTGTGTGAGAATATCGGCATTTTTCGCGCGCGCGATACTTTTCAGCGGTGGGCGGGCATACGATGAGGCTGATGCTATGGTGGCGAGTCCCAGCGTCAAGGCGGTCGTTAGACTGCCAAAGATACGCATTATCGGGTGGCGGCGCTCTCGTTCAGGAGATGCGGGCCCAGAGGCGTTTGGATGTTTATGATGGACAGCTGGAAACTAGCAGATTGCAATCAAAGACATGGGTGGGGTAATGTACATTTATACAGTAGGAAGAAAACGGCAGCAGAGGCAAAAAAGGGCTATAGTAGAAAGCAATGGGTTTGGTTGAATGGCAAGCAGCGACGGAGTCGACTCGTAATCCTTCTGCACAGCCCCTGTCAGCCACCCACTTGGCAACCGGCTTGCGGAAGCAGAAGGGGGACTGGGCGCGACACGAATGAAACTTTGGGCATCCCCTGCACCGAACTCGGCCTGTGCGTCAGTATTCGTATAGATGGGTAGGTAGGTACTTATACGGCTGCTGTGGCTGTTTGTGCGACCGGCAGGGCGGCAGTTGGCATAGTGATTCACAACAGCCTTGTCAACGAGCATGCAGATAGCACAAAGAACATCAGCCTGTTGTTGTTTTGCGAACAAACGGTTGGGCTGATGATTGCAATATTGACCTGTACATTGTAAGGTTGATCTCGAGGGTGTTTGATAACTTTGCATTTGCTGTTGGCGTGTGTCTAATCGTACGGTCCAACTCCACACGACTACCACGATTGCTCATTCACTCTAGAGCTATCCTTTTCATGTGATGATGCCTCTCAAGACCGTATTGTAAGACGATGGCGATAACCCCTAGTTGGGACAACTCTGCATCTGATCGTACGGTTCAACTCCACACAACCACCACGGTTGCTTAATAACCCTGGAGGTCTCATGGTAATGTGATGACAGCTCTTGCGATGTTGTTGTAATATAATAGCAATGGCTCTGGTGGCCATGCCTCTCTACTGGAGTTGCGCGAGCCTATAAAAGATGCTCCTGTGCGATTCCATCGAATGCCTTTATGCAAAGAACATGAACCGTTTGATTGCCATGTTCAAACAAGACACAACCCAACTAAATAAAAGGCTTTGTAATAACCACCGTCCCCATATAGCATTGTCGTGATTCAGCACGCATACTGCCTGCGTCTCACGATAATTCTCGGCGTTTGTCACCCAAGAAAAAGTGACAGATTCCCCCCGCCTAAGCTTTGCCTGCTTGCGTGATATTCTCATCTCGGCCCGCGCCCCCACACAAACACTGGCTTGTTGCCCTCTCAACCACTTACACCACCCCCCCTCCACTATCGCCAAGTCGAGCCATCTATTTTTTCTTCGACTGGTGCACAATGTCGATGATCTTATCGACTACCGACGGATCCGAAAGCTGGCCGAAAGCGTCAGCAAAAAAAAAACTCCCTTCCGCCCGAGGTACGCGTCATCGCCGGCACCTCGCTGAGAAAAATGAGTTTGTTGCACGTACCGTTGTGATGTCGCCCAACTGGTCCTCCTCTCCAGCTAAAATCTTGCGCATGATGCGACGCATAATCTTGCCGGATCGCGTCTTGGGCAGATCTGGCACTACAAAAATCGCCTTTGGTGCGGCAAACGGACCAATCGACTTGCGCACTTGCATTACCAAGTCCTTCTTCACTTGGTCACTTGACTCTGTGCCATCCTTGAGTGCCACAAAGGCGTTGACAGCTTGGCCTGTTAGTTCGTCATGGATTCCCACTACTGCAGCCTCAGCCACCTGGTCTGCGCAATCGTTAGTGAGGTGCATATCCGGCGGGGCTTGTGAAAGCAGCAACATACGGTGCTCAATAAGTGCGGCCTCAATCTCAGCAGTCGACAGCCTGTGCCCGGAAACATTAACAACATCGTCGACACGTCCTCGAATCCAGTAGTAGCCCTCATGGTCACGTGCGGCACCGTCTCCAGTAAACTACAGACGTTAGCAGCTAGAGGTGTACAGGGGGTTGCGTCCAACTCACGTAGTAGCCCTTGTACACGGTCAAATATGTCTCCATGTATCGCTTATGTGCTCCCCAGACTGTGCGGGCCATGCTCGGCCATGGCTGCTTGAAGGCTAGTACGCCCTCGACATCGTTGCCATGGATCTCCTCGCCGGAGACGGGATCGATGATTGCCGGCTCGATACCGAAGAAGGGAAGAGATGCGGATCCGGGCTTGGTGGGCGTAATACCACCTAAAGGTGTGATGACGTGCGAGCCTGTCTCGGTTTGCCAGTATGTCTACTACATGTCAGCGCGAGATGTTACGAAGCATGCGTGGTCATGACCCACATCAACAACATGTGCCTCCTCCTTGCCGACAGTCTCAAAATACCACTTCCACACCTCTGCAGCAATCGGCTCGCCAACGGATCCGAGGATTCTCAGGTTCTTCATCTTGTGTCTGACGTGCTCATCGCCTGCACGCTTGAGAAGCCGCAGTGCAGTGGGCGCAACATAGAACTGGCTGACGTTGTACTTGTCGACGATATCCCAGTAGCGCGAGAAGTTGGGGTATGCAGGTGTGCCTTCGAAGACAACGGTGGCGACACCGAGCAGCAAAGGGGCGTATACGACGTACGTGTGGCCTGTAATCCAGCCCACATCTCCGCCGCAGAAGAAGACGTCGTTGTCGTGGATGTCGAAGACGTACTTTCCAGTTGCTGCTGCTCCGAGGAGGTAGCCACCCGTTGTGTGCATGACACCCTTGGGCTTACCGGTCGAGCCCGATGTGTAGAGTAGGAACAGAGGGTCTTCGGAGTTCATGGGCTCGGGCGCAATGTAGTTTGGGTATTTCTCGACCTCCTCGTGCCACCACCAGTCGCGTCCCTTGGTCCAGGGTATCTCGGCACCGGTACGCTTGTAAACCAGGCAGTGGCTGATGCCGGGACACTGCTTGAGAGCATCGTCGACAATCTTCTTGGTGCTGATTGTCTTGCCGCCGCGCTTGCCCTCGTCGGTGGTGATGACGACCTTGCACTCAGCGTCGTTGATGCGGTCGCGCAGTGAATCGGATGAAAAGCCGGCAAAGACGACCGAGTGGACAGCGCCGATGCGCGTGCACGCCAAAAAGGAGATGACAGCCTCGGGAATCATGGGCAAGTAGAGGGCGACTGTGTCGCCCTTTCTTACGCCCATTTCCTTGAGTGTGTACGCCAGCTTGGAGACCTGGCGGAGTAGCTCTCCATATGTGATGATGCGGCCATCGCCCTCGTCGTCGGCCTCGTAGATGATGGCGGGCTTGTTGGGGTCCTTGAAGGCATGGCGATCAACGCAGTTGTAGCTGGCGTTCAGCCTGCCTTCCAAGAACCACGCGTTGTCGCCGTGCTCGAAGCTGCCCGAGTGTACCGTCTGGAAATCGCGTTCCCAGGTGAGCAGTTCGCGCGCCAACCTGCCCCAGAAGGTCTTGGGGTCGGTGATGGACTCTTTGTACAGCTTCTGGTACTCCTCGAGGTTCTCGAGGTGGGGTCTTGAGTGCGGATGCTTTCTGGGACAAGTCGTCAGCTGCTGTTCGGCCATGGCTCGGCACCGCGGGGTCACCCCGCCGCCCATGGAGCTGTGATGACGCCAAAGCTGTCGTTTTCTTGGGTACGTGGTGCCAGCACCAAACAAACTACAAACTCACTCGTAAAACGCCTTGGGAACGTGGAACGTGTCGACCTCGTGCGCCTCGGCCACGACCGGCGGCTTGACGTTTCCTTCCGACATGCTGTTCTTGCGCTTGTGTATAGCCTCTGGCGGGAGGAAGCGAGTTCGGCTTCGGCGCGCGCTGGGATTTTTCACGACAAGGGCGCTCTAACGCTTTCACGGGACGCAGAGCAAAAGGGCCACGGGCTGCGGGTTTGGAGTCGGACGGAAGTCGAGATTAGATATATGTGTTTCAATCCCGGGTAAAGGGATCGGCGGTACGCTTGATTGCCGTAGGGGGTGGGGGCTAATTGAAGCTGTGAGTGTTCGGGAAACTGCTGCAAGCCAAAGCAGAGTGGAGCTACGGGCGTTGCTCGTTGGGACCAGGGGTTCAAGTTCAAGTTCAAGACAATGCGGTGCTGGAGATAGGCCGTGTTTGAATTACAGCGCGAGATGGGTGAACGGCAGCAACTTATGGGCCACTACGTCTCCAAGGGCCATGGCTATCCCGCCGTGATGTTACCCCTCGCGTGCCTTTGCTGCGGGGACAGGGAATATGACGAAGGTGGTCTTTGTCTGGGCCCACGGTTGGTGGGAGGGCATCGTCCAATGCGGGTACCATCTACAAACGCCTCCGTTTCTCCGGATTACTAGTCGAGCACGCCTGCAGCATCGCCGCCAGCCGGGGCGCCCTTTGCTGTGCCCATCTGGCCGCTCCTCTGCAGCTACACCGAACATGTTGGTGGGCAACGGCGGGCAACTTCCCTTCTCCCCCGTTGCAATGCCAATTGTCGGGACTAGGAAACTTCTCGGGGATGCCACAGCCTGGCAAACAAGGTCTGGGCACATGGCTGGCCATGCAATTGCTGAAGACGCAATCATGACCACAGACACGGGCTTGCAGCTGATGGAGCTGGGCGCTTGTACTGCAACACAAACACATGGCTGAACACGCGATGCTGCAACCGCCTTGCCGCAGCTCCTCGCCAATCCGGGCGTGGGGATGACACGACCGAGGCACCGGCAATTTGTTACCGCTGCACTGGTTGCCATGCCCGCGCCTCCAGCTGTTCTTCCACACACGGTGGAGCCTTGGGCAAGGCTGGACATTACAGCCAACGTAGCCTTGGCCTTGGCCTTAGCAGTGGGCCCTGCAGGATAGCATTGGACCTCTTCACACAAGCAGTACCGGCATCCATACCGAGACAGAGACATGAATTACTCCGTCCGTCCGTCCGTCTACATTGCGACGACGACGCCTTCGACCACTCTTGTCTCATTCACACCTTGATTCGTGTGCGTCCGCCTTGCCAGCCCTGGGCTTACTAAAACACCTCTCCTGCCCGTGCCCTCCCACTCAAACTCGTACATGTCCGGCTGTCCAAATAGCCATATCCTCACCTCTAGTGCCTCTGTGATGATGCGCCCCAGATCATCGTCCTTGTCCTGATCACTAGATGCAGGATTCGCCCAGGGAAAGAATGTCAGAGAGAAATGCTCGGCCGCCTCGCGTATGTTTGATTGACCAAGTCTGGATTCGCGCGACTTCTCCGCGCTAGAGATGGCAGTATAGAGGTATACAGAGATACGGCGATGGAGAGAGGCTGCTGTGCTAACGCTCGGGCCTGCATACAATGTTAGCCGTGGAACAAATACCGGCCGGACGATGGTGGTAGAGCATACCGGAGACAGTCTCGGTCCTGTTGAGCTCTTCGGGGAAGATGGTTTGCACTTCACCCCCTTTGCGCTTTGGTGCCGTTATACCCAGCACATACGCCACGAGCGCATGCTTGAGCGCCGTGGTCGGATTAGAGCAATCTTGGAGAAGTTCCGCCATGTCCACATCCTTGCTTCCAAACTTGGCGATTTCACTTTCCATACTTGGAGTAATACTGGCGTGCACATCGCGGTAAAAGCGCTCTACATGCTCATGGACCCTGTCGAGCAGCCGGGAAACTCTAGCATGCACCTCATCATCATGTGCAGCAGGCGGCAAGAAGGCAGTAGCATCCTCGGGCGCCGCCTGTTGTACAGCCACCGGAGCTGGAACCGGAGCTGCACGGGGTGCAGAAGTCTGCGAGACCTGCACATACGGACTGTTTCTTCCTCCTAAACTACCAACGCTTTTCTGTTGCATCATCACGAGTTCCGGTGCCGATTCTCCGTAGCTGGCGTACCCTGTACCGCCAACATTCGCACCCGCTTGCCGGTTCCGGCGCTTGAAGAGGAAAAACGCGGCTATGAATGCGACAAGTGCGCCGATGATGAGAGTTCCAATGCTGATACCTGCAACTGCTCCTGAACTAAGTCCGCTGTTGTTTCTCTTGCTCGAACTTGCTCCGCCTGTGATCACCGGCGGGTCTGGAAGGATTTCGGTAAAGGACGGGCTTATAGTTGGATGCTGGCTATCGGACCTGGTAGTAGTTGTTCTCAAGCCAGTCTTTGCTGTAGATGCCGCAGTGGTTGTGAAAATTGTGGTTGAAGAATCCTCCTCTGAGGGTGACACATCACCTGCAACCTGGAGCACGTCCATAAGCATGCCATCGTTCCCCTCCAGCTATAGCTTACTCACAGCAGTCTTGGAATCTTGGTCTCCGATCATATTGTTGGCTACTGTCTCCTCGTCCCGGACAGTCGCCATCTTGGCAGGATCTTGGTATGGACGGCAAAGTAGGCCAGACGACAGGAAGATGGAATGACAGAAAAGCGAAAAAAAGAAGAAGAAAAGAGAACAGAAAGGCAAACCCATGAGGCCACAAGCCACCTTTTAATAAAACTACTCCGCACCATCCATAAGGCAGCCCACTCAGCCGCACTCACACTGCTGCTGCATCCTGTAACTGTTGCAGCTCCGCCTCACAGAGTGCAGCAAAGCAGTGAGCAAACATCAACCCTCGTACCCACGCGAGCCCTTGTCGCTTACTGTCGCACGACTTCCATGTGTAATCTGTGCAAAATACGAATGCTGTGTCATTATAGTGCTATTGGACCCGAGTCGAAACGGGGCTTTCATCGCCAATGTAAGCGCGAGAACACAATCATCGCGTGGCGCTAGCGTATAGTTGGGGGCCACGATGGATTACAGTGTGGACATGGCTGCAAGGCTTTGTTGGCACAGCCTCTATAAGGGTTGGTTCGTGCAGGCGGTTGTTATTGTTAGTCTTGTAGTGCATTATGGTTGCCGAGGATGGTGGTGGGATACGTGATGTGGGAGCTTAGGACTGTTTCAAGCTACGCTCACCTGGTTCTAGTGCCTAAAGTTTTATAATGTTTTGGTGCCGATTACCCATCTGTCTTATTTTTTCGTGAATTAATTAGCTACTATCCGCCTTGTCTTCCACATACGACCATAGGACATCGAACATAGCGCTTCCCGTTCGCTCAGCGGTACTCAAGCGGTGTACCGGCGGATTAGTAGTCAGGTGGGTGACCACTGGCGA
>Ga0265797_10013154_pt1 | contig 10003 bp, 8 predicted proteins | sample P2T30metagenome_FD_192433 | JGI IMG/M metagenome (GOLD analysis project Ga0265797, IMG submission 192433) | Plant litter microbial communities from East Loma Ridge, Irvine, California - P2 T30 | ecosystem: Environmental > Terrestrial > Plant litter > Unclassified | place: USA: California... | reverse complement strand
AGTTTTACACTCTCGCGCCTGTGGACCTCGACGTACATCGGCCTCGACCTAATGGAAATGGAAACCAGAGCTACGGTCTCAATGAGTTTCATCAGGCTACTTGTCTTATTGCGAAAATCAGTATTTAAACGCTGTTTTATAGATTGCGACTTGTCTCAAGAAGACACAACTTTCATCTTGACTGCCTCTAGCTCTACTTCGTCTCACTGTTGTAACGAAAGCACGGCGTTGGAGTTAGAACTGATGTCTCTCTCTTGATCAAGCTAAGCTGCAATTTATTGATATACTGATTTGAACTCCTAACAGGGTATCAAGCTAGAGGAGTTTCGACATGAAGAGGTGTAGGTCAATGTTATGGAATCGGTCTCAGGTGGCCATATGATGAGGATCATAGAGGGAGGTGTTAGTATTACAAAGCCTAATATCATACAATCTAATTCGACCATACATATAAAAATTTGGGCGCATTCTGCGATATTATGTGTGAATCGAATGCGCCCTTGGTTGCCGTAACCCTAACGGAATTTGTATGCAGGCTGAATCGAATGCGTACGCGCTCGATTCGACATTTTTGGATTGAGCCTCTTGCGATCGCATTGCATCCTTGAGATCGATGAATCGATGCCACTGATTGATGAACATATCTTGCTGGGTCTTGGGAGGAAGCCTCGCCTGGTGGTCAAGGCTATGAAGCTGACTGTGTCGCGGTTCGGGATAAGTGTTCCGGGCCAGCTGCAGCGTTCCAATGCAAGCACACTATATTTGGTGGCGTTCCTATAATCAAAGATGGGGATTAGTCAAGATACCGATGCATTGGAGATCGGGGACGAAAGCATCCCGGCGCATTTTTTCGGCTGCACGCGTCGAACGGCCGGCGTCGCCGTAAAGTAAGGCACCTTTCCACGAAACAATGAGAAGCTGAGGCAGGACAACAGTAATTTAAGAAGGAAGGGCTCAATAACAATTTGATACCTTTCCAACCGCTCCCGACCTTTGATCGAGCCATCGATTCGAGCGACTCAGCTGTACCGGTAGGCGCCCACATAGTGCGATACATAGACCAAGCTCGAGCTATGCCAAAAAGGGAGAAATGCAGCACCATACCCACTCACTTCCACAGCCTTCTTCGGGGCGGAGATGCAGGCTTGGCTGCGCTTAGCGGAACGAAATGACTTCATGCAGTCGAACCACCACGCAGGCGAAGTGGTTTGCATCACTGTCTCACATGCATGACTTGACGCGGTGCGGAGAAGGTAACACTCTCTTGTGATTTGCCAAAGATGCTGCGCTGACTGTGTGCCGTGCAACCCGCCTTTGCACAGTCTGGCTGACCACATCCTCTGGATTTACTCCAACTCTCTTGATTTAGGGCATGTGCCAAAGGCATGGAAGATAGCGAAGATCGTCACTATCCGTAAGCCTGGAAAAGCCGACTACACGGCTCCAAAGGCTTTCAGACCGATTTCGCTACTCCAGACTATCAGCAAAGGCCTCGAGGCAGTTGTAGCCGCACGACTGTCCTACCTTACGGAAAAGTTCCATTTACTTCCATCGAACCATTTCGGAGGAAGGCCAAGAAGGTCAGCCGAACATGCGCTAAACGTCCTAGTGGAGAGGATATACCAGGTATGGAGGAAGTATAAGATTCTGACTCTGATCTCATTCGACGTCAAAGGGGCCTTCAATGGTGTCCACTCAGATGTACTCGTCAGAAGACTGAGGGAACGAAGAGCACCAGAGCAGGCCGTCCGGTGGATATCAGAATTTTGTACTAGTAGGAAAGCAAAAGTGGTAGTAGGAAAGTACGAGTCGGAAGTCAAGGGAATTGACTTCCCTGGAATCCCTCAAGGGTCGCCGCTGTCTCCGTTGCTTTACATCTGGTACAACGCGGACTTGGTCGACCGGAAAATCGATACTAAGGGAGGGGCATTAGGCTTTGTCGACGATTTCAATGCCTGGGTGACAGGTACAGATGAGGAAGAAACCACCAGACTTATTCAAGAGCAGATCATTCCTCATGCGAGCCAGTGGGCTAGAGAGAGCGGGGCTACATTCGAGGCGGATAAAACAAGCATGATCCACTTCACAAGACGAGTGCAGCAGGATGAGTCCAGGCCCGTATGGTTTGAGGGGAACGCGATTCATCCTCAACAGTCAGTCAAAGTCCTCGGACTAACACTCGACAAGAAGCTAGGGATGGATGAGCATATCGCTCGGGTCGTTCGGAAAGGAACACAGGCGTGCTTGTCGCTACAAGCTATAAAAGGCATGCGGCCTGCCCAGCTCAGGCAGCTGTACCGAATATGCGTGACTCCAGTACTCGACTACGCAGCTTCTGCCTGGTATGGGCCAGACAAACCAGGAGTTCTCAGGCTGACGAATGCCCTCGACAAAGTACAACGGCTGGGAGCAAGGATGATCCTCCGGGCATGGAAGAGAGTGGCTCTACCGATCCTAGAGGCAGAGGCTTGCTTGGAATCAACAACAGAACGTATACTTCGAAAGGTCACAAAGCATACGGTGAAGGTCCTAGCTCTCCCAACCGACAACCCAGTGCGGCAAGCGATCCCGCGTACAATGAATGTGACCAGGCAGGTCTCGCCATTGAACGCGACGATAGCAGCCTGCAAAGAGAGAGTGAGACCGAGAAATTCGGTCCTACCGCTAGGGAACCCAGCTTGGACTCAACCCCCCTGGCTAGATCAAAGCTGGAGGGTAAAAATCCAGAGTCGGGAAGAAGCAACAAGAGAAACAGGACTAGCTGCAGCCGCATGCACAATGTGTCTCTACACAGATGCATCGGTAGGAAAGAAGCTAGCAGCAGTCGCGGTGGTCCAGAGGGTCGGGATCCAAACCCATGTCGCCCGACAAGAGGCGATAGGGTGGGCTAAGACTTGCTCTGTGCTGGCAGCTGAACTAGCAGCTATCGCTATGGCACTCGAATACGCCGATCGCTACCTCCAACAGACACAAATCGTACTGTTCTCGGACAGCCAGCAGGCTTTACGGGTTGTACAGTCCGGAGAGGTATCAGGGTCGAAGAGGATGCTTCTACACAGAATCTCAGAAGCGATAGCTAAGCTAGTCAGGAAGAACACCAGTGTTGAGTTCAGATGGGTGCCAGCGCACGAAGGGATTGTAGGTAACGAAGAAGCAGACGAAGCAGCTCGGGCAGCGTCGAGTCAGAAGGGTAGACCAACAGCGCCAACACTTGAGAGGGTGCGGGAGGTTGAAGGTCTTATCCGTTTGATAAATCGGGATAGGAGTGACGATCCGAACCCGTTCGATTCGTCAGGGCGTGCCGGTCAATACACGTGGAAGATGGATCAAGCCCTGCCAGGGACACACACCCTCCGGCTATACGGGCCGCTAACATCAGATCAGGCAGCGATCCTGATCCGGGCTAGAACAGGACACTGTCGATTGAACCAGTACCTCTCGAGGGGCGGCTTAGTCGAAAGTGCTCTTTGCGAATGCAAACAAGGTGAAGAGACAATTCGACACGCTATCTTGTCATGCCCGCAGTGGGCAGAGGAGCGTAAAGAGCTTTGGGTGGCTGCAGAGGGAAGGGCAGAGGACGTACCCTTCCTTCTAGGGGGATGGGGGACAAAGAAAGACAGTAAGGGGCAGTTAGTGGATGGCCCAAGAGATAAGTGGAAGCCGGACTTGAAGGTCGTTAAAGCGACAATCCGGTTCCTCGAACAGACTGGAAGGCTCACCTACCGCCCCCAGGCGGTAGAGGCCTAGTAAGATTGGACAACTCTCGTTTCTGAGCAAAGGCGTTTGAATTAGTATTGGATTAGCAAGGTCACTCTCTAGGGACGGCTCATACGGTCACCGTGAATAGCCTGATTGAATCAAACAAACAAACAAACAAACATATTGGTTAGGCACTAGCGACTTCCTGTGGTTTGGCACATCTGTAACGTTTCGTCGCTGGTGTGACCTACTTAGTTTAGTCTATGTAGTTACTCGATGGCGCGTCAAGACCGTGAGCGGAACGGGCTAGATCCAGCCCTCTAGGCCAGATCCGAAGCCAAGCACTAGCGCGTACGCCCGACAGGCCAATCGTCGTTATCATGCTCTAGACAATGACGAAGCAGCACGGGACGGGCTCAGCGGGTGAGTCGCAGAAACAATATATAAGTCTTGTATAACTGACATCTATGTTCGATGGTCGATAGATGTCTATTCGTCGGAGCTGAAATATGACATACGGTGGTCGTTTCTTGAGAATCCGTCGATAGTTTATTGAAGGTAGACTAAAAGATACAAGGGCTGCAAGTGAAGAGGAAAGCAGACGACAGGACCAGGGTTATAGAAGATGGGGAGAGTTAGGGATCTGGTTTTGGGGGTGGGTCTGTGGGGACCGCATAGTGTCACATTCGTCGAAGATGTAAAGGAAGGGTCGACTAGACAAAGCAGGACTAATGTAGAGGCCGGAGTGCCGTGCAGGCTCCGCCGAAGATGCGGACAAGCGTTAGTAAAGACGGGTACGTTAGCAAGTGAGAGCGAAACGACGGGACTCGCTATGATGGTAGGGAATAGATACATGGGGACATGGTTGTTTTATGCAGACAGCCGTTAGCGTAGCGGTTATCCGACAGGCACGAGTGAAGCGAGGAGGAAGGAGGGTTAGGAAGGTGCATTAGGAACGACAGTTCGCAGGTGAGGTACATATGTGAAGGTGCGGGAGGTGAATGACAAGTCGTGAGGGACGGATGCCCCCGTTAGTGCGCTCTGAGGTTGAGCTGATAGAGAGGCGTAGGATAGAGACGAGGCAGGCGGGGTTCAGGGGCAGAAGAAGGATGGGGCGGGTTGGTGTAAAAAAGTGGCGAGCGGGTACTGTAATTGAAACGCGGGAGAGGCATTGAGTCGTATATGAGTGGCGCAAGGCTTACTGACTTGCATGATTGATGCAAGGAGGCCGTTACGGCCGTTACGGCTAGGATGCTCACGGGTGAGAAGCTACAGGGATACGAGGGTATGATAGTAGGCAGAGATATACAGAATAGACACGGGCGATCGGAGGGATAGGAACGGCAAGATATGGAAGCAGAGAGGTGGAGCGAATGGGAGATTTTGGAAGTAAAGAGGCAAGCAAAGAGCAAAAAAACGCGAGAAGAAAGTAAGACGGTAAGCGATATGTAACCGGGTGTTATGCCGATGGGTTGATCGGGTCAAGCCAAGGGTTGACAAAGGCGAGGGAAGAAGTGGTTGGCACAATGAATACAGTTCGTTGTAATCACTGACTCCAATACATGAGTTGAGCACGAGGCTCCTATGAAAGATAGGAAAGTAACTATCCTATATGCCAAGGAGACTCATCCGTTCCTGCACTCTGCTCTGTATCACAGAGCAGCAGAACATACAGAGCAACAGAGCAACAGAGTAGTCTGCTCATGTTCCAGCCGGTGCAAGAGTGTCGTCACCAGGAACGTGCGGATCGCCGATCAAGTAGCCGCCCCACGCCCGCCCGCTGCTTCCACATGGTCGACTTGTAGGAAAAGCCGTCCCGTCTGAAGTGAGCAGTATTGCTTTTGCATCTGCGCCCCTCCCGGTGAGTGACGAAAAAAACTTGAATGACGCTGAAAATGGCCTGCAGGCTAAGGGCGATGGCGACGCTAATGCCGACAAGGTCGTTCCAAACAGCGACCTTGCCAGCCGGCGGAGGCGCCAGCAGGTGAGGCAGGCGTGCCAACAGTGTCGGCGTAGGAAGATCAAGGTACATGCTCCCTCTCTCCCTTCCTCCCGCTGTGAACGAGTTAACATTTTTCCCAACCCGTTATACCAGTGCGATGAGGTCCAACCCGTCTGCAGGCCTTGCCAAAAAGGGGGGCTCGCCTGCGCTTATGAGCTGCCACCCGGACAGACGCGCGTTCAGGCTTTGATGGAGAGCTATCACCGCCTTCAAGACGAACTCCGTTCATACAAATCACTCATCCACTCGCTGCAGTGCGCCGATGCGAACTCGTCCACACACATGCTTGGCCGTCTGAGGCACGGCGATTACGACAGCGCTCTCGTGATTACAAATCATGCCAATAGGTCAGCTTCACTAGGAGACCACATCTATCCTTGGGAGGATAGTAGCGATGAAAGCCATCATCAGAGGACTCGGGATGTGGGTTTACTCCCGCCGATCGATGCCTTTGCGCCCTTCCGTTATGATGCCGGCAGCGCCTACCCTTCGTCTCATTCAGCACACGACAAGCCCAGCCCTGCTTACGAGCATCATGATACGGTGCCTTCTCAAATCACTTCTTCTACTTTTGCAGCTTCCTATGGCCTGCCTGCAAACACTACCACAACAAAGCCTGGTATCTTCATAATGCACAACTCCGACCCAAGGGTGGCCTACCAACGCTCAGAGATGCATTACTAGTCTCGCGGAAACCATGGCTACCAGCAAGCAGAAATGCCGCTTCATCCAACTTTACCATTCGAGAACCCGACGCGGAACTTGCCAAGACCCCAATGATCATCAAGCTTCTGCAAATGGGAAGGCGCATGTCTGTTCGCTTCGACAAAGTAACGCGTCTCGCGTCTTCGAGTCTCCATTTATAGTGGTGTCGTCTTGAAAGCGGGCTTGTTCTTATGGAGACACCAACGATAATCACATGATAGATTGCAAGCCGCGACCTGCCAAAACCGGCAGTAAGCAGGCACCAGCAGGCTCCGCAACAGTCCGTCCGTATTTTGAGATCTGACTGATGAACTGGTGATTATCTTCATCAGTCAGTCACCTGATGTCCTCAATCCTCATCAGTCAGATCCTTAATTATCATCAGTCAGATCCTCAGATATCTGATAAGTCTGACAAGCCTTGTTTTTTTGGTATATTCGAGAAGTAGGTGTTGTTTTTGGACAATGACATGGAGATAGATACATGGATATATTACCCCAACCCTGACCCTTGTTGTTTAGACCAATGAGAGAACCGGATCCGCCGCAAAACACCCCCGAAAGTCGTGACTCCGGACTGACGGCGTTGAGGAGCGTGCAAGGCGACGACCTGACCAATCTACAGTACAACCGACACCTCAGAGGCTTAGGAGCATCAGTTCATCCGTCAGATCAGATATCTGATGACATTATCCTCATCAATCAGATAATCTAACTGATCCACGCAATCATCATCAGATCAGTCCGTTATTATCCTCATCAGTCAGATTATCGGACTGTTGCGGAGCCTGGGCACCAGCGAAGCATTGCAAGTCAAACCTCCCGATGGACCGTATTCTGAATATCGGAGATTCGTACGCTTACGAGTAGTCACCTATATTATTCGACCCCAAAACGCGACATTTACGTCATGTCGAGTCACGTAAAGTTGCAAGCCTGGAAAAGGCGCTTCCTGTATGCTAGAACAGTGGATCAACATAAGCCTGTCAGGAAGCCAAAGTTTTGAACGACTCTGTAAGAAAGCCTAAAGCCAGACGTAATCGCACTGAAGATTTAGATACATTTTCTTCAATGGCCTGGCAGGCGATCTTGTTCTCTGGCTTGCAAGACCTGAAAAGCAGGCACGGACCATCTTTCCGGTTTGATGGTCTGTGCGTCATGAACTCTGCTAAAGCAAGACGGGGTGAATTGTTGTCCGACAATTATCAATTTTGGGTGGTGAGACGAAAGAAGCCGAGGAAGATGCTGGCCCAAGCGATAACTCAGCCCTTCCTGGCACTGATGGCCAAGTGGGACGGTGTTTGGTAACTTGAAGTCTGTGCCATATATAACTTAACAATGACCACGAAGCTTGGTGTCTTCAAGGTGGGTATTCTGCGTTGAATTGAGACGTTAGCGCACGACGCCAACTGGCACCGCACGGACGCAGGACTCAGAATCGAAGGACGTGAGTTAGGTGGACGTGCACGTCTCTGAAATGGTACTGGATCCTGTTTTCGAGGTCATCGACTAAGGTCAATATATAAATAGCGCTGGGATAGCAGCCGCTCTAAGAGTTGGCTTTTTCTGCCGTCGCAACTTACGAGTATTTTTATCTGTTCTACTATCTCTGACATCACAAACACCCTCGGTCGTAGAGATCTTAAGAAAGTAGAGGAGGAAAGGACTCTAAAACAGAGTGATGAAAAGACAGGTAGCGACCGCTTTTCCAAGGGACATAGGCTCATCGTGCACACGAATGTCGAAGAGGAGGGCCAATACGAGCGTTTGATACGGGTTTCGAGCGATAGGCGCAGAAAATTAAATCGAGTCATTTGAAGAGTCGATTCGACTGGTTATATTACTTGGCTCAGACGTCCAGGATGTTGTTCCATGTGCTTGTGTCTCTGTGATAGCGAACCGTAGTTGAACACCAACCCTAAGACTACAACAATACAATCGCTCTCACTTTCGTATATACTCTCCTCGATACCTTCCTCTTCCTCCTCCTCGATTTCGGGAGTTATAACCTTCGTCGTTCGCCTCTTTTTCGACTCTCCCTTCGACGCCTCTGCTTCTGCTTTTTCGACTACTTCGAGGATTTCCTTCGTATTAAAGACGAACTTCCCTTTAATAGCTACGCGCTTTCCTTTCTTACGTTCCTTACGTACTCGGGATAGCTCTCTATACTCGGCGTTCTCCTTCTGTAGAAGGGCGACCTCGGATACCGTCCTTTCGAAAGCCGCCCCCGATCGCTCGATATACCGCTTTACGGGAGTCTCGAGAGTAGACGAACGAACGATCGAGTTCACTAGTAAAGTTGCCTCCTGTAACTCTGTACCCTCTGGCGGTGAACTATCTAGTAGGAAGCGGTCTAGATCTGTCAGGGTCGTAATAGGAGGCGGAGTAGTAGGAGGGGTCGAAGTAGGCATTCGGAGAGTCGAGAGGATAGTAATCGGCGAAAGCAGGTAGATACCAGACGCCCGAAACGACGATTCGATACTCCGAGACGTAAATGCTTTAGCCCGAGCCGTTATATAGGCCTCGGTCTATTCGATTCGCAGTATTCAGCAGGTATCTAAGCGGAAGAGTTTCTCGATCTCGGCAGATAAAGCCCGCTTTAGAGGGCTAAATACGCCGACGTTAAGAGGTTGTAATAGATGCGAAGTATGCGGCGGTAGGCAGACAAGGTCGATATTCTTATCGAGGCAAAAGGCAATAAACCTCGCCGTAAGGTGTGACCTGTGTCCGTCGAGGAGTAATAGCCTTTGTTTTCCGTCATTTCGGCGCGTTTCGGGCTCGAATAAGGTAGTTAACCACTCGTAAGCGTAATTGTTGGACGTCCACCCGCTATTAGACGTCGAGAACTTCTACTTCTCGGGCATAGAGGCCGGAATCCACACGGTATTCGTATGTTTCACCTTAAAGATAAGAAGCAGAGGTAAAGCGACTCCTAAGGCTCCGATACACTCAATTACTGTTATCCACTCTTGTCTTCCACTTATCTTCTTAAACGCCGTAGTATCCCCTCTCTTTATAAGTACTTTCGAGGGTAAAGTAGTACTAAGGGCGAAGCCGGTCTTGTCGACATTAAAGATGGCGTCGGAAGGGTAGGGGTTCTCGAGGAAAAGATCGGTAAGGGCATCGAAGTAGGCGTTTACGACTGGATAGTTAACTCCTTCGAAGCGGTTCGCGTCTAGAGCTCGAGAGTAGACCATCTTTAGTTCGGGGTATCGTTTTCGGAACCTATCGAGCCACCTTTTCCCTAAGGGAGGGTAGGACGTCAGAGTCGAGCTTAGGCAGAAGCAGGAAAGTCGGATTTCTTCGGCGAGATCTCTCGTTAACGGAAGGGTAATAGGGTAACCCGACTTCGATAGTCGAGTAATTGCCTTTAGAAGAGTCTGTTCTTCGGCGGTCGAGAGTATCTTTTATGATTCATGTGATTTAGAGCGAGAAGTCCGAGTCGAAAGCCGCTTCGAGAGAGTTGTAAGCAGGACGTTAAACGCGTACGCGCACTTTTGGATCGAGGTATATTCACTATTACGGTAGGCCGTAACAGCACTAGTAAGGTCTTCTTCGGTATAGATAGGCATATAGAGAGAGAAAGAAAGAGCGTCGC
>Ga0265797_10013153_pt1 | contig 10003 bp, 5 predicted proteins | sample P2T30metagenome_FD_192433 | JGI IMG/M metagenome (GOLD analysis project Ga0265797, IMG submission 192433) | Plant litter microbial communities from East Loma Ridge, Irvine, California - P2 T30 | ecosystem: Environmental > Terrestrial > Plant litter > Unclassified | place: USA: California... | reverse complement strand
TCTTGATCTTAGGCGCCCCGTTAAACCACGCTGGCCGGAATTCGATAGTGATTTGGAGGGTAAACCGGCAGGGATGCCGGTTTAGCCGCCCCGCGCCATGGATGGCGCGTGGCGGCGGCCCTCCAAATCAATGTCGGATTACGGGCACACCGAGCGTGAGCGAGGTGCCGAGTGGTGGGGCAGGAGCCCTTTTGGTTACTTTTGGGGCTCTTTTCCAAAAGTGACCCGCCGTAAGGGCGGAACCCTAAGCCGCCGTTACCGCAGCAACGGATATGTACTCGCTCTGATCCAACATCATTGTCGGCTTTCAGGCCGCCATCGGGGGCAAGCCCCCTCCCACATTTGCCCAGCGCACACACTGAAAAACTGTTCAAGGCCCCCATGAAACGCTACGAAAAATTCGCCGACGACATCGCAGAACTGATCCGCTCCGGCGTCCTTGGCCCAGGTCAGCGCGTGCCTTCGGTGCGCTACGCCAGCCAGACCTACGGCGTCAGCCCATCCACGGTGTTCCAGGCGTATTACCTGCTGGAGCGGCGTGGCCTGATTCGCGCGCGACCGCGTTCGGGCTACTTCGTCAATATCCATGCGCCCAGCCCGTTTTCCGAGCCGGTGGTGAGCGAGCAGGTGCATGAGTCCACCGAAGTGGATGTGAGCGAGCTGGTGTTTTCGGTGCTGGATTCGATCAAGGACCCGAACACCGTGCCCTTTGGCTCGGCCTTCCCCAGCCCGATGCTGTTTCCGCTGCCGCGCCTGGCCCGCTCACTCGCCAGTGCCAGCCGCGAAATGGACCCGCGTCTGGTGGTCACCGACATGTCTCCCGGCAACCCGCAACTGCGCCGCCAGATTGCGCTGCGCTACATGGTCGGCGGCCTGATGCTGCCGATGGAAGAACTGCTGATCACCAACGGCGCCCTGGAAGCGCTGAACCTGTGCCTGCAGGCCGTCACCGAGCCGGGCGACCTGGTGGCGATTGAAGCCCCGGCGTTTTATGCCTGCCTGCAAGTGCTGGAGCGCTTGAAGCTCAAGGCCGTGGAAATCCCGGTGCACCCACGCGACGGCATCGACCTCAATGCCCTGGAGCAAAGCCTTGCGCGTTACCCGATCAAGGCCTGCTGGAGCATGACCAGCTTCCAGAACCCGATGGGCGCCACCGTACCGGAAGAAAAAAAGCAGGCGCTGGTGCAATTGCTGCGCAGCCACCAGGTACCGCTGATCGAAGATGACGTGTATGCCGAGCTGTATTACGGCCAGCATGCGCCGAAACCGGCCAAGGCGTTCGACACCGAGGGGCTGGTGATGCATTGCGGCTCCTTCGCCAAGAGCCTGGCGCCGGGTTACCGCGTGGGCTGGGTGGCGGCCGGCCGTTTCGCGCAGAAAGTCGAGCGTTTGAAGCTGATGACCTCGCTGTGCCCGTCGATGCCGGCCCAGGCCGCGATTGCCGATTACTTGCAGCATGGCGGCTACGACCGGCACCTGCGCAAACTGCGCTATGCCCTGGAAGAACAGCAAAGCGCGATGCTCGCGGCCATAGCCCGGTATTTTCCGGCGCAGACCCGGGTCAGCCAACCGGCTGGCGGGTATTTCCTGTGGCTGGAATTGCCGGAGCACACTGATTCATTAAAGGTGTTTCAAATGGCGCTGGCGCAAGGCATCAGCATCGCACCGGGGCCGATCTTTTCGGCGACCCGGCGCTTTCGTAACTGCATCCGCTTGAATTACGGCAGCCCGTGGACCGACGCGTCGGAGCAGGCGATGGAGACGCTGGGGCGGATCGTGCGCTCGTTTTGAGTGGCGCAATGGCAAGGCTCTTTGTAGGAGCGAGCTTGCTCGCGAAGAACTCCGGGCCTGCGCGTTTATTCAGGATGAACGCGTTGGCTGGACGTTTTTCGCGAGCAAGCTCGCTCCTACAGTGGGCATGCGTGGGGTGAGGAAAAGCGCGATCAGCGCCCGCCCCCCAAATCGATGAACGTGCCGGTGGCGTACGAAGATTTGTCCGACAACAACCAGATAATCGCCTCAGCCACTTCATCCGGACGCCCGCCTCGGGCCATGGGAATACCGGATTCGAGCTTGCTGACCCGATCCGGGTCGCCGCTGAGGGCATGGAAGTCGGTAAAAATATAGCCAGGGCGAACCGCGTTGACGCGAATGCCCTCGCCCGCCACTTCCTTGGACAGACCAAGGGTGAACGTATCGAGCGCGCCCTTGGAGGCCGCATAGTCCACATATTCACCCGGAGAGCCAAGGCGCGCCGCCACCGACGAAACGTTGACGATACTGCCGCCCTGCCCGCCATGCCTGGGCGACATGCGCAGCAGCGCGTGCTTGGCGCACAGGATCGGGCCCAGCACGTTGGTTTTAAGGATTTTCAGCACGCGAAATTCAGACATTTCATCGACCCGCGACTTCTGGCCGACGGTGCCCGCGTTATTCACCAACGCCGTGACGCGGCCCAGTTCGGCATCGACACGGTTGAACAGTGCGATCACTTCATCTTCGATGCTCACGTCGGCGCGCACCGCAATCGCTTGTGCGCCCAGGGCGCGGACCTGGTCCAGTACAGCATGGGCTGCGTTTTCGTCGGACTGGTAGTTGATGCAGATGCGATAGCCCTGACGCGCGGCGAGCAACGCGGTCTCGGCGCCGATCCCGCGGCTGCCGCCGGTAATGATGACGACTCTGTCCATGTGCAGTCTCCTGACTCAACCTGATGTTTAGGATTGAGTTGAAGAATACCCGTCACACAGCGTTGTTGTCAGGCACCTGTACGTCCTGGGCGCGTTGGATATCGGCCATGAACCCGTCGGCCGGCAACGGATGGCCCAGCAAGTAGCCCTGCAGGGCGTTACAGCCAAGGCGCGTGAGAAAGCGCTGCTGCGCATCGGTTTCCACGCCTTCGGCGACAATCCGCAACCCCAGGGCCTGGCCCAGCGCAACGATGGCCGACACGATGGCGGCGTCGTCGCTGTCGTGCTCCAGGTCGCGCACAAAGCCACGGTCGATCTTCAGCTCATTGGCCGGCAGGCGCTTGAGGTACATCAGGCTGGAGTAGCCGGTGCCGAAGTCGTCGATGGACAGGTCGACGCCCATGTCCGACAGCCGTTGCAATACGGTCATGCTCGCGTCGGCATCACTCATCGCCGTGGTTTCGGTAATCTCCAGGGTCAGGCTGTTGGCCGGCAGTTGGTGCCGGTCCAGGGCTGCGGCCACGCTGTCGACCAACCCGGCGTGGCAGAACTGCAGCGCCGACAGGTTCACCGCAATGCGCCAGTGCTCATAACCCTCGGCGTACCAGACACTCATCTGGCGGCAGGCTTCATTGAGCACCCATTCGCCGATGGAAATGATCAACCCGGTTTTTTCCGCGAGTTCAATGAACACGGCCGGCAGCAACAGGCCTTGCTGGGGGTGCTGCCAGCGCAGCAACGCCTCCGCGCCCACCGCGATACCGCTGATCGCGTCGAACTTGGGCTGGTAATGCAGGCGAAACTGCTGGTGGTCGAGGGCGTTGCGCAGGTCCTGCAACAATTGCAGCTGTTTGCGCGCGTTGGTGTTCATCGACACATCGAAGAACCGGTAGCCGTTCTTGCCCATGCCCTTGGCGTGGTACATCGCCGCATCGGCATTCATCAACAGCTCCTGGGGGGTGTGGCCGTTGCCCGGGAATATCGCGATGCCAATGCTGGCGGAGATGGTCAGCTCATGCTCGGCGACCGTGAACGCGCGGTTGATCAGGCTGACCTGGCGTTCGGCCAGGCCCATGGCATCGTCCGGCTGGGTCAGTTGCACCATCAACACAAATTCGTCCCCACCGATGCGGGCCAAGGTGTCATGGCTGCGCAGGTCCTCGCGCAGGCGCAGGCCGACCTCGCGCAGCAACTGGTCGCCCATATGGTGACCGAAGGCATCGTTGACCGGCTTGAAGCCATCCAGGTCGATAAACATCAGCGCGAAGCAACCGCCCTGCTCTTTAACCGCCTGGATGCCCTGTTGAATACGGTCCGCCAGCAATGTGCGGTTAGGCAGGCCGGTGAGCATGTCATGCAGGGCCAGGTGGGTCAGTTCCTGATTGGCCAGGGTCAGGGAGTCGGCCAGCACGGCGGTGCGCGCCTCCAGGCGGGCGTCGAGCAGCGAGGTCAACAGGGCGATGACCAGCACGGCCAGCGAAGTCACCAGTACCAGGTTATCCAGGCCCTTGCCGCTCAAGCCCGTGAGTGCGGCAGCGCAGAAGCTGTCATCGGCAAAACGCGCGGCGGCCATGCCGGTGTAGTGCATCCCGACGATGGCCACGCCCATCACCACCGCCGCGCCACCTCGCGCCAGGCGCACGTAGGGTGTGTTGCGGCGCAGATTGAAGGCGATCCACAGCGCCGCGCCGGAAGCCACCACCGCGATCAACAAGGACGCGCCGAACAGCGTTGGGTCGTAATCGATGCCCGGCGTCATGCGCATTGCGGCCATGCCGGTGTAGTGCATGCTGGCGATGCCCGCGCCCATGATCAACGCGCCGAATGCCAGCTGCCAAGCCGGCAGGCGCGGCTGGCTGACCAGCCATAGCGCAAAACCGCTGGAGAGCACGGCGATCAACAATGACAGCGCGGTAATGTCCAGATCGAAGCCAAGGGCAAACGGCAGGCGCAGGGCCAGCATGCCGATGAAATGCATGGACCATACGCCCACACCCATGGCGACGGCACCGCCGGCGATCCACAGATAAGCCGTGCGTCCCTTGGCGGTGGTGATGCGGCCGGCGAGGTCCAGCGCGGTGTAGGACGCCAGGATCGCGACACACAGGGAAATCACGACGAGGGAAGTGGAGTAGCTACCGGTCAGCATGGGGTTTCTCGCAGTTTGACAGCCCGGACCGGGTGGCAAAGCGGCGGATTGTAGCGAGAATAATTCTTGTACAGGTGATTAATTACGACGAGTGTGAGCGTTGATTTCTGGCGTCAATAGACCGTCCCACGCACCGCGACTGCTCGTTCAGAGCGTGGGAACGAGCGGTGTGTCAGGTCATTACTTTTCGGTCAGGGCAGTGTTGCCGTCCCATCCGCCACCCAGCGCCGCAATCAGCTGCACGCTGGCCACCAGCCGCGACTGCAGCAAGGTCAGCACCGTGCGCTCGTTGCTCAAGGCCGTGGCCTGCACGGTGACCACGTCCAGATAAGCGATCAGCCCCGCCTTGTACTGGTTTTCGGTCAACCGCAGCGACTCGCGGGCGGCGTCCAGCGCTTCGTTGCTGACCACGGCTTCGTCCGCCAGCACCTTGAGCTGCACCATGTAGTTTTCCACTTCGCGGAACCCATCCAGCACGGTCTGACGGTACTTGGCCACGGTTTCGTCATAGCTGGCCACGCTACGGTCGACTTCCGCCGAGCGCTGGCCACCGTCGAACAAGGTCATGGCCAGCTTCGGGCCGACCGACCAGAAGCGGTTCGGCAGGCTGATCCAGTCTGCATAGGTGCTGCTGGAGTAGCCCCCTGCCAGGCTGAGGGTCAAGTCGGGGTAATAGGCCGCCTTGGCGACGCCAATATTGGCGTTGGCCGCAATGACCGAGCGTTCCGCCGAAGCGATATCCGGGCGGCGTTCCAACAGGTGCGACGGCAGGCCGACCGGAATCTGCGGCAACGGCGGAATGTCCTTGCTGACGGCCAGGCTGAAATTGGCCGGCGCTTCACCGATCAATACGGCAATGGCGTTTTCCAGCTGCGCCCGCTGCCAGATCAGGTCGATCAGGCTGGCCTGGGTGGTCTTGAGCTGGGTTTGCGCCTGGGCGATGGCGTCCTTGCCGGCCACACCGGCGCGGTATTGGTTTTCGGTCATCTGCAGCGAGCGCTGGTAGGTGTCCAGGGTGGCTTGCAGCAAACGGGTCTGTTCGTCCATGACGCGCAGCTGCAAATAGCTCTGCACCAGTTCCGACTGCTGGCTCAGGCGCATCGCGGCCAGATCGGCCGAGCTGGCCTCGGCGCTGGCTTCGTTGGCCTCCAGGCCTCGACGCAACTTGCCCCAGACATCGGCTTCCCAACTCACGCCCAACTGCGCATTGAGGGTGTCGCGGATCCCACTGCTGGAACTGCTCAGGCTCGCGCTGCTGCTACCGGTGCCCTGGCTGGCGCGGGTCTTGCCGACGCTCAGGTCGACACTGGGGTAAAACGCCCCGCGCGCACTGCGCACCAGTGCCTGGGCCTGGCGAAAACGCGCCTCGGCCTGGGCGACGGTCTGGTTGGCGGTGTTGAGGCGCACCACCAAGTCGTTGAGTTGACGGTCGCCATACAGCTCCCACCACGCGCCACGCGCCAGGGAGTCGCTTGGGTTGGCCTGGCGCCAGCCTTCGGCCTGCTTGAATTGTGCAGGCTCGACAACCGGAGGGCGCTGGTAATCGGGGCCGATGGCGCAGGCGCTGAGCAACAACGCCAACCCCACTGTAGGAGCGAGCTTGCTCGCGAAGACCGTCAACGATAACGCGCCGAGCCTGGAAGAACGCGGTGCCTGCCCGTTTTTCGCGAGCAAGCTCGCTCCTACAGGGGGCCGGGGTGCAGTGGCGTGAGTTGAATCGTTCATAGCGCAGTGTCCAGGGCAGCATCGGTACGCACACCGCGCCAGGCGTTGAAGCGGTGGCGCGCGCGGTCAAGATAGAGGTAAACCACCGGAGTGGTGTAAAGGGTCAGAATCTGGCTGAACACCAGTCCGCCGATGATGGTCAGGCCCAGGGGCTGGCGCATTTCCGCGCCATCGCCAGCGCCGAGCAGCAACGGCAAGGCACCGAGGATCGCCGCCAGCGTGGTCATCAGGATCGGTCGCAGGCGCAGCAGGCAGGCGCTGCGAATCGACTCCAGCGGGGTCATGCCGTCGTTGCGCTCAAGCTGCAGCGCCAGGTCGATCATCAGGATGGCGTTTTTCTTCACCACCCCGATCAGCAGGAACAGCCCCAGCAGTGAGATCAGGCTGAACTGCCCGCCCAGCAGGTAGATAGACAGCAACGCGCCGACGCCGGCCGACGGCAGGGTCGACAGAATCGTCAACGGGTGGATATAGCTTTCATACAGAATGCCCAGCACCAGGTACACCGCCACCAGCGCGCCGAGGATCATGAACGGCTGACCCTTCTGGGTCGCCGCGAACGCGTCGGCAGTGCCGGCCATCTTCGCGATCACGTCTTCCGGCAGGCCAACCTTGGCAATCGCACGCTCGATGGCGGCAGTGCCCTGCTCCACCGTGAACCCTGGCGCGATGTCGAACGCAATGCTTTCCGACGCGAACTGGCCTTCATGGCTGACGCGGTCATCGGCCAGGCTGTTTTCGTAGTGAGCAATGGTCGACAGCGGCACCCGCGCGCCATCGGCGGTGATCACTTGCACCTGGTTGAGGGTGATCGGGTCCTGGGCGTATTTCTGGTTGACCTCCATCACCACCTGATACTGGTTGAGGCTGTCGTAGATCGTCGAAATCTGCCGCTGGCTGTAGGCGTTATTGAGCACCGCCGTGACCATGTCCATGTCGATACCCAAGCGCTTGGCCTGATCGCGGTCGACGATCAGCGTGACCTGGGCCGCGCCGCGCCCTTCGCGGGCGTCGATGGCGGTCAGCTCCGGCAGTTCACGCAACGCGGCCACCACTTTCGGGTACCAAAGCCGCAATGCGGCCAGGTCACCGCTTTGCAGAATGTAGGAATACTGAGCGCTGGTCTGGTCGCGGCTGCCGCCAAACTGCAGGTCCTGATCGGCCATCAGGAACAGGCGCCCGCCCGGCACCAGCGGGACGTCCTTGCGCAAGCGCTCGATCACCGCCTGGGCCGAGACCTTGCGCTCAGCGATGGGTTTGAGGCGCACCAGCATCACCGCGTTGTTGATGCCACTGTTGCCGCCGATAAAACCGGCCACGCTGAGCACCGCCGGGTCCTTGAGCACGGCCTGGCGGAAAATCTCCATCTTCGGCTGCATCACATTGAACGACAGCCCGTCATCGCCGCGCACAAAACCGATCAACTGACCGGTGTCCTGCTGGGGCAAAAAGGTTTTCGGCACCACCACGTACAGCGCGATGTTCACGCCCACGGTGATGAACAGGCTGAGCAGCGTCAGGCGGCGATGGCGCAGCACCCAGTCCAGGCTGGTGGCATAGGCGGCGACCATGCGTTCGTTGATGCGGTGGCTCCAGCGCTGCAAACCGGTCATGTGCCCTTTGACATGCGGCTTGAGCCAGCGAGCGCAGAGCATCGGGGTCAAGGTCAGCGAGACGATCAGCGAGACGATGATGGCCGCCGACAAGGTGATGGAAAACTCCCGGAACAAGCTGGTGACGATGCCCCCCATGAACAGGATTGAGAGAAACACCGCCACCAGCGACACGTTCATCGACAGCAAGGTGAAGCCGACTTCCTGGGCCCCCAGGTAGGCGGCCTTCATCGGCGGCACGCCCTCCTCGATATGCCGGGAGATGTTCTCCAGCACCACGATGGCATCGTCCACCACCAGGCCGGTAGCCAGGATCAGCGCCATCAGCGAGAAGTTGTTCAGCGAAAAACCGTACAGGTACATCACCGCAAAGGTGCCCACCAGCGACACCGGCACCGCCAGGGTGGGGATCAGCGAGGCGCGGAAGTTGCCGAGGAACAGGTACACCACCAGCACCACCAGGGCCACGGCGATCAACAGGGTCATCTCGGCTTCGTGCAAGGTGGCGGTGATGACCGGCGAACGGTCCATGGCAAGGTTGAGCTTGACGCTGGACGGCAACACGGCCTGCAACGCGGGCAGCTGCGCCTTGATCTGCCGGACCGTCTCGATGATGTTGGCGCCGGACTGGCGGTTGATCACCAGCAGCACCGCCGAATCATTGTTGAAAAAACCACTGTTGTAGCGGTCTTCGACACCGTCGCTGATCTTTGCCACATCCCGCAGGCGCAGCGCCGCGCCGTCCTGGTAGCGAATCAGCAGCGGTTCGTAGTCCTTGGCCTTTTCCAGCTGGTCGTTGGCCTGGATCTGCCAGTTGCGCTCGCTGTCTTCCAGAGAGCCCTTGGGCCGGCGCTGGTTGGCGTTGGCGATGGTATTGCGCACATCGTCCAGAGCCACGCCGTACTGGTCGAGCGCCTTGGGCTCCAGCTCGATGCGCACGGCCGGCAGGGAGCTGCCGCCAATCTGCACTTCGCCCACACCTGGCACCTGGGACAGGCTTTGGGACAGGATCGTCGAGGCCAGGTCGTACAGCTGGCCCTTCTGCAGCACGTCCGAGGTCAGCGACAGCACCATGATCGGCGCCTGGGACGGGTTGATTTTCTTGTACGTGGGCATGCTGCGCATGCCGCTGGGCAGCAGATTGCGCGACGCATTGATCGCCGCCTGCACTTCCCGCGCCGCGCCGTTGATGTCCCGGTCGGAATCGAACGCCAGGATCACCCGCGTCGAGCCCTGGCTCGATGAACTGCTCATGGTGGTAATGCCGGCAATCGCGCCGAACGAGCGCTCCAGCGGCGTGGCCACGGTAGACGCCATCACCTCGGGGCTGGCGCCAGGCAAGCTGGCCGAGACCACGATCACCGGGAAATCGATCTGCGGCAACGGCGACACCGGCAGCAGATTGAAGCTGACGCCACCGAGCAGCATGATCGCCAGACTCAGCAGCAGCGTGGCGACCGGTCGGCGGATGAAAGGTCCGGACAGATTCATGACTCAACCGGCTCCAGGCTCTGCGGTTCTTTGCGCCAGCGCCGACCCAGACGGTCGAAATACAGGTAGATCACCGGCGTGGTGAACAGCGTCAACACCTGGCTCACCAGCAAGCCCCCGACCATCACCAGGCCCAGGGGCTGGCGCAGTTCCGCACCGGAACCGGTGGCCAGCATCAACGGCACCGCACCGAACAACGCCGCCAGGGTGGTCATCAGGATGGGCCGAAAGCGCAGCAGCGCCGCCTGGTAGATGGCGGTCTGCGGGTCCAGGCCCTGGTTGCGTTCGGCGTCGAGGGCGAAGTCGATCATCATGATCGCGTTCTTCTTGACGAT
>Ga0265797_10013152_pt1 | contig 10003 bp, 9 predicted proteins | sample P2T30metagenome_FD_192433 | JGI IMG/M metagenome (GOLD analysis project Ga0265797, IMG submission 192433) | Plant litter microbial communities from East Loma Ridge, Irvine, California - P2 T30 | ecosystem: Environmental > Terrestrial > Plant litter > Unclassified | place: USA: California... | reverse complement strand
GCAAGCAGCAAGCCTGTTCATGATGGCGAGAGGCAAGTGACTGGCAGATCCAATCACATGACTTGAGCAACTGGAGAGTCAGTTATGTAATCAGTACCCAATGGAAGGGAGTGAATGTTCAAGTGTCGGCAAGCAAGTGTCGTCCAGTGGAAGATGTATCTCCAAACTTTACTTCCAGCAAGACATCAGCGGTGAAGGACCTTTGTCAAAGATCTAGAAGCGCGAGACACGATCGATGTGTCGGCGCAGTTCTTTGTGTCTCACTTTTAGCTCGCGAGATAAAGACTTAGCAGCAGGTGTTTGTAGGAGGTGAAGGTTTATACGAGCTTACTGCCAAGTCGCTATTGAAGACGGTGACTGACGCTTGGAAGGCCTAGATGGGAGATGATGACAAGCTGCAGGCATATGCAGCATGGCAGCTTGGCAGGGTGTTGTTGCCAGCGCGTGCTGTGAGAGCTATCAATGATGTTAATCGACGTCAAGGAATGTGCGATAATCATAATCGGCGGAAGCATGCGGACGCGTGTTGTTGGTGAAGTGACAAGCGAGCGTATGGGATCTGACTCGTCGCGCAAGCCCATCCAAGGATCCTTGTGCCACGCGAGCGCCGGGGACAGCTCCCGAAATCCTGGGAACGTGGAAAGAGAGATGATGAAGTCGAGATACAATCACCGTGCGTTTGACAGACCTGGTCTCGCCCTTTGACTTGCAGCAACTGCTTGCATCGATTTGCATCGACTTGCATTGGACTTGCAGTGAGATATCGCATTACAGACGTAGATAGCCCACGTGGATGACCTCGATGGAGAACACGACACAGCCACCCAAAATTATGCAGCAATGACGGTGTGATATGTAGGGATGCAACCTGCGTCAAAGGTGTATAGTGGTCTGAAACATTCCGAGAGACGGCGGACGCTAGATAAAAGCATGCAGACTCGCAGAGGAAGAGGAGGGCAAGGGCATGCCGTGGCTGGTAAGAAGCGAGAAAAGAAAAAAGAAAACAGGTCGTGCTCGGTTCGCTTCGCTTACATGCAAGATATGGGTGTGGAAGGAAGGACTCTCAAACATGTCGAACCACGATCTGTGCGTGTATATATTTTCCGGGATATGACAGATAGCAACCCAACAACGAGGAAAGCCCTGCTCGGCAAACGAGGTGTGGCCGCTAATGCCGGGTCAGATCCCAAAGGCTAGGGAAGCGCTAGATGGACGGAAGTCCGGTGCGGTGCATTGGATTATTTAGTGGCCTGGGGGCGGGAGAGTATCTCTGGTTGGATCCTTGTACGAAGATGTCAGTAGTCAGACAGACAGAAGAAACTCGAGCGACTGGGCAGCAAGAAAGGAGATGGTCACCGATGGGTATAAGCAGTGGCGTTGGTGCTACAGGCGTGGCATATGCAGCGTGCGTGTATGTGCATGGCGGCTGACTCAATTACCTGCTGTACAACCAACCTAATAATCCTAATACACCGGGTTTGACTTTCTCTCGACTCGATTGTTATTTAGAGAAGCGAGTCCGCCGTTTCCCTTCGCTTCTTGCACCTCCCATCATCGCTGTTTCCTGCCTTTGCATACATACAGTACCGTATGTGAAAGTACAGTATCTGTCTATCGCTGCCACTTCTATCCATCGCACGTCTCATCTCGTCCCTGTGTTTCACGCACCGACCCCAGGCCTCACTCACTCACCCTCACCTGTCTTGCCTTGTCCATTACCTCACCCACGGCGCGACTGGCATATCACGTTGACTCCCGATCATCAAACCTTCGCGACAACCAATCGCCTCCTCGCCCATCAAAACTCAAGCTTATCACAAGCAATATTGGCAACGGTCGCGACCATCCCAAACACGCGCTGACGACACAATCACCAACGCTCGTCCACGCGAAACCATAAAACCACCAATCCTCCTGCGTCTGCCTAGTAGCCTTACAGCCCGTTCACTCACCTTCACTCAGCCCTCTCAGACAAGGCGCAACCAAGCATCTCTTGGCCCACGCTGTACCATCGCACCACCACCACACCGCTTCACTTCACTTCACACGCCGACACCATGTGCGTCGCCGGCTTGAACGTCTCCACAGGGCCGTGTCGCCACCGATGGTACGAACTACTGCGCGCCTGCAGCGACCAACACAGTCTCGCCAACTGCCCTTCGAAACTGCAACTCGAGGGTTGGGAGACGCGCAAAGACACTTGCCCGTGGTGCGACAACAGCGGCAATGGAGAATTCATCACAGACACTACCCACCGCCTCTTCGGCAGCACTTCCTCCGCCAGCGGCTCAGTCGCTTCATCACCCGTCCTCTCCGCCATGGGCAAGCCACAATTGAGGCGTTGCGACACCGACAGCACCTTGAGCTCCCTCAGCCGGACTGGAAGCTTTTCCAGTGCTAGCGCCAATGGCAGTGAACGCGGTCAGAGGCACAGAGAGATGAACGATCGATTCCGACAATACCTCACCATGCTACCGCATGAAGTCCTGCCAAGCGCACGGAAGAACTACCCGGGTTACGTCGCGTCGCCGCAAACCGAGACGCCTGCTCTCCCCGATGCCGCAAGTGTGAAGAGCAGCAGAAGAAGATTCGGAGCTGGCTGGCGGAAGAGCATCAGCTTTGGGCGGAGCATGTTCGCTTCTTAACGCGCCGACATGCTTACATCTCTCCTCTTACCGCGCATCCCACTCCCAAAAGTCATCTAGACTATACACGGCTGTTCCCTGGTCCTCTCGGTCTTTTTTTTTTTTTTTTGTTTTGCAATCCCTATTCGGCTTTTGCTTCCTGGTTATTTCCCCTCTCCAATCTGACTTCTGCGAGCGAGCGATTGGGTCTTTCTAGCGTTTTCTTTTCCAACATATACCCATCTTTTTCTTTTTCTTGTTTCTTGCTTTCTGCTGAGCAGAAAGCTGGTGGCAAACAGAGCAGGCAGACGTGGTATCTCAGGTTCGGGCTCAGGTTCAGGTCGATTGGGCAATAGATGGACGAAAAGGATGGATTGTCAAAGTATGTAATTACAGTAGACTCCCAAGCTCTTGCTGCTCCATGTGCAGGACACAAACGAAAGAAAGATCAGATCCATTCCAGAGTCAAAGTTCCAAGCCGCAGTCCATATCATCAGATGCGTACTTGTACATGTAGTCGTATTGGGAAGCTTCGGAATGGATTGTTGCGTCCATTCATTCTCTGATTGAGACTTGCGATGAGATCGCGAATTTTTGTTTCAAGCAAACGAGAAACCAAGAAGTACTAACCCACGTCTCGATCGATCGATCAATAAACCGTCTGCATATATAAGCAGCACAAACATCCTAGAGGCATGAGGAGAGAGACATCGACTACGCGATCATCACTTGCGCATGAAGTAAAAGGGCCAACATCAAATGAGGTCTTTCCGGGTATCGTAGCATGAAGGTAAGGCTTGAGGCACCTGGTCAGCAACAGTGCAATATGTATTCTCGTCACACATCATCAATCAATGGGTAGACAGTCACCGGGAGTATAAGAAGAACGACGAGAGATCAAACCTTGGAAGTCAAAGAGAGAAAGAGAAAAAAACAAGTTTTCATTCCATTACTCCTATTCCCTTACCCTTCATTCCGATCTTTCGTGACTTTCTAATGATACAAAGCGACAAAAACCGTGCAACAAGTACGATTTTTTCTCGATCTTGCAAAGTGAGATAGAGAGAAAAAAAAGTGCATCGCGAAATGCAAGTGAAAGATCAGGAAGAGAAGAGAAAAAAAAGAGACCATTATTCAATCAATCAATCTCAAAACCAACAAAAGCCTCCGTCAAAACCCGGACTCGCTCATCGTCCACGTACTACTGGAGGGCTTCTTCCAAGTCTTTGGCGTGGTCGCCGAGGTGGTTCTCGTAGTACTATCCTAGCCATATGGGGCCCATAATCTGCTCCAGCGTGCCGTTTGCGTACTTGGCTTCCATGACCCGGTTTTGATGGGCGGTGCGGGACCATGCTCCTGAGTGTAAGGTAACGGCTCCACTGCTGCAACTCCTCAGTGAGTCTCTCTAAGCGCCGTTGGTGGTTAGTGCGTCGTCAGCCTTTGCAGTCACAACACTGAACTGGCCGCCGGAGGTGCAGCCGTTGAGCTTCGTGGTCTTGACGGCTGTGTTGTCGATGAGCCTGGCCTCGGAGATGTCGTCGATGGTGCCGTGGCCGGTCTGGTAGTTGGCGGAGAAGCCCCAGCTGTAGGCCTTGCCCTCCTCGGTGATGACGATGTTGTGGTCTGAGCATGCGGTGACAACCGCCGCTTTGCCCTGGATGGTGGGGATCTTGGTGGGGACGGTCAAGATGCGTGGCTGGTCGCGCTCGTCTTTGATTAGAGAGTCTGCAGGCAGCTGCGAGATAACGGCCTTGGTCAGACCGCATTGGTTGCCGTCGAGTCGGCCCCAGACGAGGCAGTCGCCGTCAGAGGTGGCGCAGAGCGAGTGGTGGCCACCGCCTTTGATCGAGATGATGGTCTTGCCCTTGAGGCCCTCGACGACTTGTGGCTTGAGGATGACGGCGTCGTCTTGGCCGGCGTTGTCCATGACACCAGTCTCGCCGAAGTTGTTGAGACCCCAGGAGTACACGTCGCCAGTCTTGGAGATGGCGAAGCTGTGGTAACCGCCGGTCTCGATGGAGACAATCGCTTTCTTTCCCTTGGGAAGTCCGAACTCACGCGGCTTCAGACCTTCGATCTTGGTACGCTCGACAACGCGGCGGCCGAGCTGATTTTGCTGTCCAGAGCCCCAGGCGAAGACGGCGCCCTTGGTGTCCAGGGCGAGCGCGTGGTTGGCGCCGGCCTTGATGCTGGTGATGTTCTTCAATTCCGGGATGTGAATCGGGCGTGTTGCAATGTATGTGTCGTGTGTGAAGCCAAAGATACCCTCATTGCTACGGAAGGTGCCCCAGCCGTAAACCTTGCCGTCGTCGGTCAAAGCGAAGGAACAACTGTCACCAGCAGCGACTTCGACCCATCGCGTGCCGTCGGGGATTTCGGTCGAGGAGAAGTCGACCTCTGTGGGTGCGGTCTCGATCGGGTTCATGCCAGTATCATCGTCGTCGGAGTCAGAGTCTTCTGCAGCATCGATGTCCTTGACTCCACCATCCCAGGTGGTATCGCGGCCCAGCGCTCCCTGGTCGTTAACGCCCCACGTCAAGATCTTGTTGTCGTGCGTCAAGGCAACGTTGTGCATACCGCCCGCAATGATCTGTACAACGCCAACCTTCTCAGCATCGAGGTTGGCATTCAGACGAGGACGCTTGACGTCGATGCACTTCTTGTCAGTGCCGAGACCCAGCTCGCCAGCAGTACCCTCACCGAAGACATAGACCTTCAGGCGATCGGTGGGAGGTTCGTTGATCACAGGGCCCTTGACGAGAGCTTTGACTTTCTTCACCGGAGCTGCCGGTGCTTCGTCGTCGGCCTTGCGCTTAGTGCCTCTCTTCGCGGGCGCGGCATCCTCTGTCTTCTTTGCGGCGGTCTTAGTGACGGCCTTGGGAGCAGCCTTCTTGGCGTTGGTAGCTGTAGCGATATGTAAGTGCTTGTTCGCGTCAAGATACATCAAAGGGAGGCGGTTTTGCTTCATTTTGGTCTTCTCCGTCTGGAGCGCGCAATCCGCGCTCTCAGCGCGTCCAGTCCTTTTAAGTCATGTATACATCGGGGACATGCTCACCTTTTGCCTTTGTCTTAGTCGCTTTGGTCTTTGTTTCTGGCTCAGCCTGCTCTTCCTCAGAGTCGGCCTCTGCGCCAGACTCAGACTCAGGCTCAGCAACGGGCTCAACCTGCTTCTTTGGGCGCCCGCGCGCCTTTGCGGGTGCTTTTGCGGTCTCAGCGGCTTTGCCCTTTGCGGCAGTCTTTTTAGGTGCAGTCTCAGGCTTTTTCGTGACCTTGGCCGCGGTGTTGGCTTTGTTTTTGGCTGCTGTGGCCGGCGCGTCTTTGGCGGCGGCCTTGGAGGCGGCGGCAGCGCGTTTGGGCGGCATTTCTGATTTGGCTTTTTGAATGGTCTTGATGCGCGCCAGTTTGATGGATTGTCGCGTGGTTTGAAGAGTGGTGGAAAAGGGTTAGATGGTCGTTCGAGATGGCTGGTTGGGGAATGCGGAAAGGTCGGCAGGTCGCTTGCAGGTTCTTCACGTGCTGATCTGATTGACGCAATTGATCTGTGTTGCGAGTACAGAAGTAAAAGATGCCGTGAGTCGTTGGTATGAGTTCAATGCAACAAAACAGAATGATAAAGTTGACTTTAACAATAGCAACAATGGCTAGGTTTCGGCGCGTTCAGAAATTAGGTACCTCGAGCTCCAGTGTTGGTCCGAGCTTACCACTAGCAACTCGCTCACCCGGGCGTCACCGTCAAGCCTTCAAGTTGTGAATGGTCTACTCGACATGTACTGGAATCCATCGTGAATCACACGTAGCGAGGCATGTTAGCTAATCGTAGGGCCTAGCAGATGCAATTGCCCAGCGATAGAGTCCAGCAATGCCTGACTTGTCTGACATACCGTAGCGGTCGGATAAAGACACATCAACAGGCTTGCATGAGCCGAGGGAGCTCTAGGGAGCTCTACAACTCGTCAGCTTTCTCCTCATCTTCGATATCACTGTCTTTGAACATATATTGTTAGATCAGCATAGTAGTAGACTCAGCTCTTGCAAATCACTGACATTTCGGTACTTGCTACACTCTTCGCCACCACCGCAATGAGCATCCCCAAATTCTCCGATCTCCCACTGGACAAGAATGGCCCTCACCACAATGCCTGGGGTCTCTATGGAACAAATGACCAACTTGGAACTCTGAATCGTCTCACCAACGACATAGTAACGTCCGCCGCCAAAGAGATCAAGACTGGCACTCGCATCAGCTTAAATTGGCCTCTCGACGCACAAGGAACTCAACCCTTCTTCGGCCGTCAAGCCTTCCACCAAGAACTGTACCAGAAGCCTCCTCGCATAGTGAACGATGATGTTTGGACTTTCAACACGCAGTCTTCTTCGCAGTGGGATGGTCTCCGCCATTTCGGCTACCAAAAGGAGAAAGTCTTCTACAACGGTGTCACCCTCGACGACATCCACGGAACGAACGGCAAGCAGTGCAGTAACGTAAATGGTATAGGTGCTTGGAGCGAGCAGGGGATCGTCGGCCGAGGCGTGCTCCTGGATTACCACGAATGGCGCTTGTCCCAGAACCGCTCCCACGACGCTTTTGCCACTTCTGCCATCTCGCTCGATGACCTGAAGGCTGTGGCTGCGGCGCAGGGAACTGAGATGCGGTTTGGCGATATCCTGCTGGTAAGATCTGGCTACATGCATGCTTACAACAATCTTGATAAAGAGAAAGTCAATGCACTCAGGGAAAAGATGCCGCCAACTTTTGCAGGTGTTGAGCAGAGTGAGGAAATGCTGCAGTTCATGTGGGAAAATTTCGCGGCGTGTGCTGGTGATCATCCGAGTTGGTAAGTCTTGTTGCTTCATTCTGTCAAATTGACCAGCTCTCGTCCGCTCGCAAGGCAGGCTGACAGTCTGTTGGAACTTGCTTCGGGTTGCTGACCAGTACTCTCAGGGAGGCATGGCCCACGCAGAAAGACTGGTCTTGTCATGAGGTTATGTTGGCCGGATGGGGCATGCCTATCGGCGAGCTCTTCGATCTGGAAGCTTTGGGAAAGCACTGCAAAGAGACAGGGCGGTACGAGTTCTTCGTCTTAAGCGAGCCCGTCAACGTACCTGCTGGAGTCGCGTCGCCGCCCAACATCTTGGCGATCTTCTGATTGTCATGATCAAGGATGGACTGACATAAGGTCCCCTTGGTCTCTTATGGGAGCTGCGTTCATTTACTGGCACATCCGTGGGTTGTACGTGCAATAGGTAGTATTACCGGTGAAAGAGAGTCGGTTTGGTGAGATAGTAGGAAATTGAGAGCGGTTCTTACTGGACTGTCTGTGTGTCAAACAAAGTCTGCTGTTGTCACGTCCAAAGATAATCAATGTGGCGGCATAGCAAAGCTTGAGAAGCAGCGAAGGTCGTTGGTTCGCACGCAGGGATGTGTACATGCACTTGAAAATGAAACGGAGGTGGAGAGCATAGAACACACGAACGAGGATGTCCAATCTATCAGTACACCCGCTTTGTCGGAACCAACCTAGGTAGTAGTGTCACGTCGTCTGCTTCCCACCAGGCCCATAACAACTCGCCACCTCATCTTCAGGCTCGGCCTCTCCAAACCGCTTTCCAGCCTCATCGCAGAATCTCGCCATCTCGGTATCTTTCCTGCTTAAGCCTTCAGGGTTGTGCGTCGTCCAACGGATATGAGTCTTGTTGAAAACGTTCGTCCACTCCGGGTGATGTCTTTGCTTTTTGCATTCTTCCGCGACTACGTTCATGAAATCCTGTTGGCGGGAGAAAAGGAATGGAAGTCAGCCCCATCACCAAGTTCTTGTGCGAACACGCCAAAGAATGGACAGTATCGGCGTAGATGAATGGATAAGCATCATGCAGTTGGTACATACCCAAGTAGCTTTGAACGTCTTGAACCTGAACTGCCGTTCCAGCCCTTTGCCATTTTCCCACAGTCCCCACCGCCCGCGGTCTACCAGCGCGGTGGTTTGAGTCGTGAGCTCCTCGGTGTTTTCGCCACGTGACGGCGAGATGTCGCTGGCCGAAACCATTGTTGACGCTGTACCGTGGAATTTGCGGTACTTCGCTGGCGCCGACCGAGTCGGTGAGAGTATGTAATGAGGTTGAATGCGGTGACTTAGAAGACGCGACATGGCGGTGATCCTGGGGGTTCGGCTGGTGTTTTCGCGAGGGTCGGGTGGTAGCGGAGTTGGAGCTCACGTAAGGTCAAGTTCGCCTCGTCAAAAACGTTGCTGACAGCGATCAAGTACTACGGCGACATGGTACATGTAAGGTATTCAGCACTACGTAACTAATCGTTTTTTTACCACAAACAGTAGGTAGTGACAAAGGTAGAAGCACATCGCCGCAGCATAGAAATCGAAATTAGAAGTTTGTGCCATTTGATCATAAAAATTTACAGGCTCTGTGCTACCATTGTAAATGTACGTTGGTGGAACTTGGACGTTATTTGGGCGTGGGGAATGATTTTGGATTTCTCTAGCCCGTGTCGAATTGAATGGAGCGTCTGCGTATTCGTACTGTGGCAACTCTTTGGTGGTGCCTTTCCCATTACCAGAACGCTATCAACCCATCCATCAAACGCCGGACGTGCTAAGATGACCCATTTTCGTGGAAGCAGATGTACACGCTCTACATCTATTTCTTCTTGTTCTCCTCCTCCTCGGCCTTGGCCTTGGCACGCTTCTCGCGCTTGCCAACAAGGCGGGCCTCCGAGCGGGCGTCGCGGAGAGTGCGGTAGGCGTTCTCGGTGGAGGGGTTCTCGGAGAGCTTCTCCTCCTGGATGACAACCTTGTTGTTGATGGGGAGGGCGGAGTTGGAGAACTTGACGTGCTCGCCGTCGCGGACGGCCTTGACCTCCTCGGCGCTGGCCTCGCCCTTCTTGGGTGCCTTGAGGTTGCGGGGGAAGAGGATGAGGCGCTGCTGGTAGGCCTTCAGGCGCTCAACGTTGACCTTGAGGGACTCCTCGCTGAGGTTCTGGCGGCGGGGGTCGACGGAGATACCGATGGTGCGCGCAAGCTTGCGGGGGATGTTGGCCTCCTTAAGCTCGGCGAGGGAGAAACCACGACCAGCACGAACGCGGCGGTTGTACTTGACGGTCGGGCAGCGGACGACGGGGCGGAGCTTGTCGACGGGCTTGGGGGCGACACGGGCGGCCTTCTCCTTGCGCGTGTTGCGACGGCTGGCCTTCTTGCCGGGCTGTGATTGTTGTGTCAGGTCAATGCGATTTTATGCACTGCAGGCGCCGCTGCTCTCAAGGTGAGAGGGGAATTACCTGGTCAAAGTGCACGCGGACGCGACGCTGCCAATCCTTGCGGAAGTCTGCGAAAAGTTGTCAGCGATTGGGCGGTATTCCTTTTGTGGTG
>Ga0265797_10013151_pt1 | contig 10004 bp, 5 predicted proteins | sample P2T30metagenome_FD_192433 | JGI IMG/M metagenome (GOLD analysis project Ga0265797, IMG submission 192433) | Plant litter microbial communities from East Loma Ridge, Irvine, California - P2 T30 | ecosystem: Environmental > Terrestrial > Plant litter > Unclassified | place: USA: California... | reverse complement strand
CTTGGCTTGGCGGATGTCTTCCTTGATAGCGGCGTTGGCATGGCTGATGACAAAGTCAACGATGGCCTCGTAAATGCCCCCGATCACGATTTCACGGTCGTTGGAACCCAGCTTCTGTCGCAGGGTACCTTCAGGCAAATCCATCAGAGTCTCAACATCCTCGCATGTAGATGCGAGAGAGTCCTCGTCCATGAAATAATCCAACGTGTTGCCCAACTTCATCAGTCCGGTCAAGCAGCTGATGAGACTCAACAGCTTCTGACCCTTGATACCAATGGCCTTGAGGTTCGCACGGAAATCTTCGGCGGCGGCGGCATCGTCGGCATCAGGAAGATAGCTTGGGGGGTTGTAGGTGCCGGATCGGCGGAGAAGGGCATATTTGTCTAGCGACTGAATGTCCAGGTACTCCCTTTCCTGCTTTGTGGCAGAGCTTGAGTTGAGGTAGTAGAAGACATCAAAGGCGCGGAAGCCGCTCTGTCCCGGGACTTGGAGCAGTCCCTGTTGGACATCAAGGCCGGATGTGGACAGCTTGATCTCGGCGCCAACGACAGTGCCGGCGAGGTTGATGGTGAAGACGGCAGCCAATGCCGAGTATCGTGGAGTGGAGGGGTTGTGGGGCGTGACGCAGTGCGTGAAGGCCTTGAGGGCCTCGAGTGCTGTGTAGAAGTTGCTCGGGAGTGACAGAGGCAGACTGGAAACGAAGGGCGAAAACAACGAGGGGCTGGAATCATGGAGCGAGCTGATCATTCATGTCAGTACACGGCAATATGATGCTGCTAGATGGGCGGTACATACGCAAGGACTATGCAGCCATCCTCTGCTCTTCGGCGGGCGTGTTCCCACGCCTTTCGCCCCAGCTCGAGGTCTACTGTGCCGCCAATGCGATCGTCAATGATGCTCTTCGCATTGACCCACGTGTTCACGACGAGGCTGGTGCTGGCCTCGAGGTTATATGAGCGGCCGTTCTTGTAGGCCGAGTTGAGCGTGTTGAGAAGCGTAGTGGTGGACGTCTGGGTGGGAGTGTTGCCAGGCCGCGACTGGGAAGCCGATGCGGTCGAGTAGACGGACATGCGGGAGTTGTTGACAAAACTCATGACGGCGGGCGGAGGCGGGTCGCCCCTGTGGTGAATGGGTGCAGGCCGTGGATGCTATAACAAAAGTTGTGGTGCGACTGCGTGGCTGGCGGGTGGGTGGGTTGAGGTGGTACGAGGTAGACGAGAAGGCGCGATGGAGCCTCTCTGTCTCTCACTGCAAGGGAGCAAAAAGGACTAGCGAGCGGACTGATTAAAACGATTGTATAGAGAAAGAGCAAAGTGCACGCAGCCAGAGAAGCGTGTTGGTCGTGGGCAGCAGACTGAGCAGCTGTCATGTTTGTTCGCTCAGGGCGACGTCCATTCCCGCCCAGGCTGTAAGCGGGCTAGCGTGGTATGGCTAGGGAGACTTAGGAGGTGGCCAATACCGGGGCGGCGCCGGTCAATGCATCAACACCAGCCGAACCGGGATGGCGAGGCTTGGTTTTTCGAGGCATTACGAGCTGCGGCACCCACCCGATGGACCTGTAATACGAGCGGGTGGCGCTGGGTGCAAAAGCAACGCCCCTATTTTTAGCCAATGTATTGTTCCTATGTTTTCCCTTTCGTGTTTTGCACGGCATTATGTAAACCTCAACGACGGGGGAAAACAGGAGCTGACCGCCGTTGCAGTTACAGTGCGAGTTCCACAGCGACAAGAAAAGAGCCAGACTATCGATAAGGGACGGCAAGCCTTCTGGGCCTGTGGAGATGGCGGCCGCGCTGCTCAAGGCTTGTTGGGTGCAGGGTCGTGTGTGAGGCCGTGTATGAGGCGCGTTTGCCAATGTCCACTGCCAATCCTCCTCATCTAGCCCTAAATTGATTCCTGGACGACTGTTTCAACTGCGGGCAAATGGCGCCGAGATGCTGCCACACACACAAAACACAGCTGCTGACTTGACGCCAGAGCACGAGGTTCGCCTTTTCCTGTTGGGACTTGTGCGGCCTTGAATTCAAAAGCAATGCTCGCAGCCGTGGGCCCGTTTGCGTACTAGCTGGTCAAACGGCCCTGCGCCAGCAAGCCATGCACACGCTGACGGCTGGCGAGCGACAGGCAGCTCATTGATGCAACTCTCCACATTGGCCTCTGTAGCGTGTCGCCATTCCCAGCACGCCGCGCAATCGATACATGCTCGACAGTTAGTGCATTGAGGCTTGCAGCGGTGATCGTTCCCGCCGCGCGAGCACTGGGATGTTGGGTGGTGCAGCAATGCGCCTCCGGGCCCAGGACCGGTCGTCTGGAGACTGTTGACGCAGCGCGAGAACACTATACCGTCGTCGTTGCTGATGACTTTTTCGATGATCAAGGCCAGGCCAGGCCGTGCGGGCGTGCATGCGTGCAGTCCGTCGCAGTGAATAAGGGACGGCCAGGCCGGTCAGACCATCGCCCACTATCCATCCTTAGTCAGGCGCTGGAAGCAGACAAGTGGGGCCGCCTCGATTCCCCCGAAGGCTGGCGTGAGCCAATACCCCGTTTCTGCTGTATTCTTCCTTTCTATTTTTGCGCCCCCTTTTAACGATCGCTGCATCGCCTGGTCAACACGCACCGCGATTGGGCTGGTGCGGCGGCGAGCCAGAAAGCTACAAGCATCGTAGCCCGAGGCCCCGGAGCCCATCCTGTCAGTAGTAGACAGCATTGAGGACCCCTTTGCTGCCTCTGTCAACGGCTCTGTAGACCTTTTACCTTCGTTTGTAATTCCTTCACCACACTCGCTGACTTTATTCACGCCCCTCTCTGGCCCCGTCTGCCAGCCTGCACCATCGTGGTTCTGTGCTTGTTTTTCGGCGCCCCCCTCCCTCTGCATTCCGGCCAGCCCTACTACAGTCGCGGCACTGTAGCACACCACCATTTAGCAACACCATCACGCCGACGTGCCACTGTCAGTCGACATCCCATCGTTCCTGCTTGAAGCTCACCGTCTTGCCACGCTCCCACGGGGACGCGTCCGCCCACCATGGCGTCTTCCAATCCGCTACAGAACCCGTCGCTTCCCGCCCTGCCACAGCACCAACAGAACGACACGGGCCTGACTTCAGCACTTGCGAGCCGATACCACGCCCACCTGCCCATTGCTACCCTCTCGTCCCAAGGCATCGTAGCCATCAACACATGCACCGATTCTAGCTTGGGTGTTGATGGCGGTAAGGAGGGAAGTGCCCACCAGGCCGCCGAGGACCTTTCCCAGAGAGCCTACTTGCGCCTGGGACAGCGTTCCGAAGACCAGGCCATCGTCTTCCTGTAATGTCATCCCCCGCTCTTGAGATGATATTTTGCTAACAGCACCCTCCAGTGGTGAGTCTGGTGCCGGAAAGACGACAATCCGCGGGCATATGCTGAGGTCTTTCCTCTCATACTCGTCGACGCCACTCTCCAAGAAGATTGAGCACGCCAATTTTGTATTCGACGCCTTCACCACCACAAAGTCCCTCACCACTCCACAGGCCTCCAAGTCTGGTCTCTTGTTAGAGCTCCAGTACAACACCGCCACAGCCAACCATGCCACACTCCTCGGAGCCCAGTTCCTTCAACACCGCCTTGAACGTAGCCGCATCGCCTCGGTACCGACCGGAGAGCGGACCTACCACATCCTCTATTATCTCCTTGCGGGAACTAGCCTTAATGAGAAAAAGCATCTGTTCCTTGATGCCGTGGGCGGAGAAGGCAATGCGGGTAACCGTGCCTCGATCGGCCACAACAAGCGGTGGCGCTACCTTGGCCATCCCACACAGCTCAAGGTCGGCATCGACGACACCAAAGGCTTTGCCGATTTCAAGACTGCACTTCGTAGACTCGAGTTTGGCAAAGAGAGCATCGCAGGAATATGCGAGGTCATGGCCACAATCATGCACATTGGCCAGCTCGAGTTTGAAATGGGACAGAACACTACTCCCGCAGCCGATGAGAGCGGTGGTTACTCCCACGAAGGTGGTGAATCCATCACCGTAGTCAAGAACAAGGAAGCTCTTGTTCCCATTGCTCAGTTCCTCGGTGTGGCCATCTCCGATTTGGAGCTGAGTCTGCGCTACAAGTCAAAGACATTGTACCGAGAGCGAGTCACTGTAATGCTGGATCCAAAGGGTGCTCGCGCCAATGCGGACGAGCTTGCTCGCTCGCTCTATTCGCTTCTCGTTACCTGGGTCATGGAGCAAGTCAACTCTCGCATCTCAGTGCCCTCGGACCAGATTTCCAACACTGTCTCCATGGTGGATTTTCCTGGCTTTGCCAACTTCGCCGCCACCGGTTCCTCGCTAGATCAGCTTCTCAACAACACTGCTAACGAGTCACTCATCTCCTTCTGCCAAGAGAGTTTCTTCCAGCGACAGATCCAAGAGCTTGAGGCTGAGGAGATCTCCCTCCCGCCCATGGCCTTCTACGATAACACAGCGGTGAAGACTGGTCTCATGAAGCCAGGCAATGGTCTTCTGAGCATTCTTGACGACCAAATGCGCCGTGGCAAGACCGACATGCAGTTTCTTGAGGCGATCCGAAAGCGTTTCGATGGAAAGCACCAGGCTATCGTGCCAGGCAGTCTGACGGTCGTGCAGCCTGGTAGCAACTTCCCTACACCGAACACCTCCCCTTCCTTCACCATCCGCCACTTCACCGGCGATGTCGATTACAGCGTCGAGGGCTTGTTGGAAGAGAATGCCGAGCTCATCTCTGGCGACATGATGCACCTATTGAAGTCTGCCCAGGCGCCTTTCATCCAGCAGCTATTTGGACAAGATGCTCTGCAGAAGATGTCGCACCCCAAGGAGAAATCCACCATCGTGCAAGCCACCGTCAGCTCGAAACCTTCTCGTCAGCCTAGTATGGCACGTCGGAAGGCTGACAAGACGGGACGATTCGGACGCCAGCTGAACGTATTCGACGAAGACGCCATTAGCGATGTGGAAAGCAATGCTTCCACATCGAAGAAAGGTGGCGATTCACAGAGACAGACTGGTGCGGCGGGCCAGTTCATCAGCTCGCTGAGGACGATCGAGTCAACGATGCGAAAAGCCAACGCTTATTTCGTCTTCTGTTTGAAGCCCAACGATCGACGAATTGCAAATCAATTCGACAGCAAGTGCGTTCGTCAACAAGTTCAGGCTCTCGGTATTGCTGAAATCAGTCAACGCCTTCGTGTTGCTGACTACAGTATTTTCATGCCGTTTGCTGAGTTCCTTGGGCTCGCCCAAACCGACCTCGCCATTGTAGGGAGTGACAAGGAGAAGGTTGAGATGGTTCTTGACAGTAGGCCGTGGCGTGAGAATGAAGTTCGCGTCGGTGCCACCGGCGTGTTTCTGAGTGAAAAGTGTTGGCTCGAAATCGCAAACATCTCAGACGTCACTCCCTACGCTCGTGGGCCTGGTGGTGAATCAAACGACAACTTGCTCACACCCGAAGCAGGGCGATCGTTTGGTGATGTCCGATCTGGCCTTCTTTCTACCTCACCCAACGCATACTACGACGATAAGACCGGTAACTACTTCGGCGCCCGGGACGTTGACGCTCGTTCAGAGGCTCCATCGGGCATCACCAACGGTGACATGTTCCATGGTTTGGAGCAGCCAAAGGCTATCGACGAGAAGGCGGCAGATGCGAAGCTGGAGGAAGTCGAAATTATCCCCGTCTCCGGTAGCCGAAAGAGATGGGTCTTCATCGTCTACATGATGACCTGGCTCATTCCCGATCTTGCCATCAAGTACATTGGACGAATCAAGCGAAAAGATGTACGAATGGCATGGCGTGAGAAGCTTGCCATTAACATGATTATTTGGTGGAGCTGTGCCTTCGTTATCTTCCTCATGATCGGATTTCCAATGGTTATTTGCCCGAAACAAAACGTCTACTCAGCCGCCGAATTGACGTCGTATAACGGGAAGGATGGAAACGAGGCATACGTGGCCATCCGAGGTATCGTTTACAACCTTGGTGACTTTATACCGCATCATTACCCAAGCATTGTTCCGCAGAAGAATCTCGAGAAATATGCCGGAAAAGATGCTACAAATCTGTTTCCCGTGCAGGTCTCGGCTTTATGCATCGACAAGAACGGCAACAAGATCGACGATGCGGTTCAGCTGAACTACAAGAACTCCAACTACACCGGCTCCGCCGCAAACAACCTTATCAGTTCCACCGACCTCAATGCTCAATATCACGACTTCCGAACTTTCACCAATGACTCGCGTCCAGACTGGTGGTTTGAGCAGCAAATGTTCCTCAAGGCCAACTACTTGAAGGGACGGGTCGGATACAGCCCTGAATACCTAAAGAGCCTCGGTTCGAAGAGCAATGCCATCGCCTACATGAACAACAAGGTCTATGATCTTACTGATTACATTCCTGGCGGTCGCGATCTCAAGTATCCCGTCGGCGCCGACACCTCGAACCCGCCTCCAGACACCAACTTCATGGACCCTGATGTCGTGGATATCTTCCGAGTCCAGGCCGGTAAAGACATTAGCAAGTACTGGGATAACCTCAACTTGGATGCTACGAAGAGAAGGAACATGCAGACATGTCTGGACAACCTTTTCTACGTTGGCGATCTGGACACGAGGAACTCTGCGAAATGTCAATTCGCCACGTACTTCCTCCTCTCCATCTCTATTCTCTTGGTCAGTGTTATCGGTTTCAAGTTCCTTGCGGCTCTCCAGTTCAGCCGAAACACCGACCCGGAAAACATCGACAAATTCATCATCGCCACTGTTCCCGCTTATACCGAGGACGAGGAGTCTCTTCGCCGTGCCATCGATTCTGCTGCCCGTATGAAGTATGACGATAAGCGCAAGCTCCTTGTCATTGTCTGTGATGGCATGATTATCGGACAAGGCAATGACAAGCCAACTCCTCGCATTGTCCTCGATATCTTGGGTGTTCCCGAGGCTACTGATCCCGACCCGCTGAGTTTCGAAAGCTTGGGCGAAGGTCAGCGTCAACACAATATGGGAAAATGCTATTCTGGACTTTACGAAGTACACGGTCACATTGTACCTTTCTTGGTCGTCGTCAAGATTGGCAAGCCGTCGGAAGTCTCCAAGCCCGGTAACCGCGGTAAGCGTGACTCGCAGATTATCCTTATGCGTTTCTTGAACCGCGTCCACTACAACCTTCCTATGAGCCCTCTCGAACTCGAGATGCATCACCAGATCCGAAACATTATTGGAGTCAATCCAACCTTCTACGAGTTCTTGTTGCAGATTGATGCCGATACTGAAGTCGCGGCTGATGCCGCCACTCGATTCGTGGCCGCCTTCCTTCACGATACTCGTCTGCTCGCCATCTGTGGTGAAACTGCACTCACCAACGCCAAGTCCTCGTTTGTCACAATGATGCAGGTGTACGAATACTTCATCTCTCACAACCTGACCAAGGCCTTTGAAAGTTTGTTCGGCTCTGTCACCTGTCTTCCCGGTTGCTTTACCATGTACCGCATCCGCGCTGCCGAGTCTGGAAAACCACTATTCGTCAGCAAGGAAGTTGTGGAAGAATACCAACAGATTCGGGTCGATACCCTGCACATGAAGAACTTGCTGCATCTCGGAGAAGATCGATTCTTGACTACGCTGTTGATGAAGCACCACGCCAAGTACAAGACCAAGTACACGATGCGAGCACACGCCTGGACTGTGGCTCCTGACAGTTGGTCTGTGTTCATGTCTCAACGTCGTCGCTGGATCAACTCGACGATTCACAACCTGATTGAGCTGATTCCGCTTACTCAGCTCTGTGGTTTCTGCTGTTTCAGTATGCGCTTTATTGTGTTTTTGGATCTGCTGTCGACGGTTGTCCAGCCTGTGATTGTCGTTTACCTGGGTTATCTCATCTACTTGGTGGTCTACTCGACAGATGTAGTACCTGTCACTGCGTTTGTTCTTCTCGGTGCCATCTATGGTCTACAGGCAATCATCTTCATCGTCCGACGCAAATGGGAGATGATTGGCTGGATGATCATCTACATGCTCTCAACGCCCGTCTTCGCCTTTGGTCTGCCCTTGTACTCTTTCTGGTACATGGACGATTTCTCGTGGGGTAACACTCGTGTTGTCACTGGTGAAAGTGGCCAGAAGGTGGTGGTTTCGGACGAAGGCAAGTTCGACCCTTCAGTCATCCCGAAGAAGCGATGGGAAGAATACCAGGCAGAGATGTGGGAGCAGCACACAATCCGGGATGACCGCTCGGAGGTATCGGGCTACACATACGCTACAAGAAAGCCATTCGGAAACCAGTCCGTGGCTGGGTCAGAGTATGGAGGTATGGCACCATCGCGAGCCATGTCACATCTCAACGTGGGGCGTTACGACAACCATTCACGCATGAGTCTTGCGCAGAGTGGGTACGGCATGGATAGCATGGAGATGTCAAACCTGCCCAGCGATGATGCTATTTTGGCTGAGATCAAGGACATTCTATCCAAGTCGGATCTGATGAATGTGACGAAGAAGCAGATCAAGGGTGAATTAGAGCAGAGGTATGTTCTCAGAAAGGCACGTATCAGTTACAATGAAAACTAACCAGTTGACAGATTTGGATGTGATCTTTCACTCAAGAAGCAGTTTATCGGTTCTGCCGTCGAGTCACTCCTTATTAGCGGTCAGCTATACTAGGCCTCTCAGGCCTGGGTGCCCATAGCCGTTGTGTCTATGGTTTACGACTCTACGCGTTGCGATAGGACATGCTATCATTATCAGTCACCTCACTTGTATCATCCCGGCTGGTATTATCAGCTCATGGGTTCAGCTACTACTATTATCTAATCACTGCATTCTGCCATTGGGTCGGAGTCATATATTTAGGCAGGGCGTTTATGTATTGGGGTCTGTGCGAGTCGCACATTGTCGCATTTCCGTCGTCACTTTACTGTCGCTTGAATTGTAAAGACAAAAATCTGGGTTTAGAGGGAAGTTTGTAGCATCAGCGTGTAGCTATGAGGAATTGCATAGTGATATATATTCGATGATGTGTGGCCATGTAAACGTGACTCACTCTGTCTCACGATTAGGTGTCAATTGTGGAAAGCAAAGTCGACATTAGGTCATGGCCTCTAAAGGTCGTCGACAGTGGCTGGCTACCTTGGTACCCGGCTCTGGGTAGAGAGAGAGCTGCATACATGGCCCAAGCGCCTGCCCCTCCAAAGCAGTAGTTGGCCCCGCTCGCCGCCCGCCACACAGAACAATCGATAGCATAAAAGGGAAATTCGCAGCCTCCAGCGCATGTGTGTGCGCTTTCTGATTGCATGTCACTGCAGAGATTCACATTTGCCTCACATCTCACGGTCCAGGCCTTTATTGGTTCAAGTCTTTGACTCACGGGACCCGACTTGGACTGAAGAGGGTCCAAATTTTACTGCAGAGCCGGTTGGGTACCACTCTACTGCGTAATACCTGGTCTGCTCTTTGATCCATCGTCCACTGGTTACCGCTCTGTAACGCGACCACCGTGGCCGTAGATTCCACCGACTTCCAGACCAGCCTCGCTTCCACGACACTTGTCAACTTGTGACTTGAAGTGCGGACCATCGAGCGCGAACCGTTGCCCCCGCCACCCGAGGAAGTCTCCAACGGGCCCTCCGCACACCTTCTCGCAGACTTGCCTCACTTGGGACATTGTACACACAATGCCGCCAAAGAAGAAGGCCAACAAGAAGGCGCAGAACGACGACTGGGAAGCCGAGCTCGGCGAGTCGGTTGCGCCCCAGGATGCCGCTCCAGCAGAGGTCGAGCCTAAAGATGCTGCCGCTGAAGAAGATGATGCTGCTGCTGCGGGCGGCGACCTGATGGCTGCGCTTGCAAAGCGCGGCAAAAAGAAGAACAAAAAGGGCGCCAACCCTGAAGTCGAAGGTGAGGACCCGCCTGCCGCCGATGGTGCAAATGCCGAGTTTGAGAACAAGGCGCCACAAGAAGGAACTTTTGACGACGATGAGGAAGATGTCTTTGCTGGAAACT
>Ga0265797_10013150_pt1 | contig 10004 bp, 10 predicted proteins | sample P2T30metagenome_FD_192433 | JGI IMG/M metagenome (GOLD analysis project Ga0265797, IMG submission 192433) | Plant litter microbial communities from East Loma Ridge, Irvine, California - P2 T30 | ecosystem: Environmental > Terrestrial > Plant litter > Unclassified | place: USA: California... | reverse complement strand
GGCCAGTTGGCCTCCAGTTCCTGCGCCGATCCGCCGATGCCGGGCGTGCCGTCCTTCTTCCACAGGAAATCGCCGAGCTTACGAATGCCGGCGACGCGTTGCAGGAAGTCGGCCGGCCGACGGCTCCACTTCTTTTTCAGGCGCTCGTCCGATGTCCAGGTGCCGGTCCTTGCGACCAGGTCGCCCGCGCTGTTGATGCTCGCGACCACACCATTCGTGGTCTGGCTGTAGAAATTGAAGGCGGCGCCGGCGTGGATCAGGAAGTTGACGTCGTTGCCCTGCATTTTGAAAATCTGCGTCGGCGTCCCTGATGCATCCTTGGTCAGGATCCCGGCGCCGTTGTCGAAGACGATGTCGCCCTTCACGTTGCCGCCGGTGGCGAGCGCCAGGTAGGCAGCAGCGGCAGCGGCTGGCGTCAGCCTGCCGTTGAACGACGCCCAATCGGTCGAGCTGAGGTAGCCGTCACGCGCCGCGCTGGCCGCGACTGGCCCAGTGCCCGCGGCGCGCAGGTAGCTCAAGCAAATCCAGCGCGTGCCGCCGGTGCACTTGAACAGGGCGGCGTCACCGAAAGCAGTGGTGATATTCCCGGCGCCAGGCAAAACCAGGCTCGCAGCGTTATGGCTCAATGTGCTGGCGCCGTTGAACACGATCCAGCGAAGCGTCCCCTCAGTGGCGGCGTCGAACGAATAGATCGTGGAGTTGCCGTTGATGACGATGTTGATCGCGGCGGCAAAGCCGATGTTAACCGTCGCGTCAGCCTGCAGGCCAACGCTCGGGCCTAGCAGTTGGTCGAACAGCTGCCGGATGAAACTGCCGTGCGCGCGGAAATAGTCATCCATGGTGCCGCGCACGCTTTCCGTACCCTGCGGGCTGTTCTCGGCTGCGACCTTGCGCAAGTCGGCAATGCTGGTTGGTACTGGCATTATGTTATGCTCCAGGTAATAAAAAAGCCCGCACGTGGCGGGCCTTCAGGGGGATGACGATGGACTTTATGCTGCTTAAACTCGGTTTGATCTTGCTGGTCGCTTTCTTCTATGGCTTCATTCACGGCGGTCGGAAATAACAGGCGCGCCCGAGCGAAGCACTGGACGGTCCATTGCGTTTTCCAGTGCCAGCCCGGACTTGCGCAGCCCGCCAGCGGTCGAGTTCAGTGAACGTGCAGCCAGCGACTTAAACAGAGCGCTCTTGTCCATCATGAAGGCTGCCCAGGATGCTGGACTATGCGCAAGCCCTGCCAGGCCCATGGGGTTCTTGTTCATCTCGATGAGCGCGCGCCGCTCGGCCACACTGAGCGTCGCGATCAGGCGAGATTCCTCGGCGTTGAGCGCCTGAACCCCCGGAACTGCCTGCGCGATCTCTTCCTTCAGGCCGCGCGCCAGACCCTTCTGGGCTTCGGTTTCCGCGCTGCCGATCTGGCCGTATTTCTTTTTCAGCACTTTGTAGGTGCCCTGTTTCAGGGCCTGCGCCGCTGTGACAGGTATCGCGTCGCTCGGCAGGTTCGGATGAGCCATGAAGTCGTCGGAAACGTTCTGGATCGCGCGCAGGTCGTTCTGCGGACTGACCTGGCGGGAGAAGTTTCGGCGGACCTCGTCGAGCGACTTGACCACTGCCTTCTTGCTGATCGACGTGCCGGAGTTGGCGATCCTGTCCGCGATCTCATCGTTCAATCCGCTGATCAAGTAGCGGAGCCTTTCTACGCCGCCCTTCGTCGGATTAATCCCGAACTCGAGCAGCGTTTTAACCGCCGTGGCCGCCTCTCCGCTTTTCAGCTGCGCGATGGTGGGCTTGATCGCGCTCTGCATCAGGCGTTCCGACACGTTGTCGACCATGCTCGACATACCCTTGCCCGCCAGGCCGGCCAGCTTCACACCACCGGGAATCACGGCGCCAATTGCAGCCCCTCGGCCGATGTGGTCTTGATTGACCAGTGCTGCCGACGTGCCGCCGGTGATCGCGCCACCAGTAGCGCGCGTTGCCATGTCGCCGAGCTTCTGCGCGCGTGAGGCAGTGGCCGGGAGCGCCGACCCCAGGCGCAGGCCGCTGGACCCCACCGAGTTGGCCAGGCGCTCGATCTTCGGTGCTGCGCTGGCCAAGCGAGGGAGTGATGCCAGCGATCTAATGCCCTGGCCTGCGACGCCACCAACAGGTAAGGTCGCGGCGATGTTGCCGCCGGCGCGCCCGACATTGAACGCGGTGGCGTCGTCGTTCTGCTCCGTTAGGTAGTCGAAGTCAGCGTTGCGCGTGCGGTTCCACTGTGCGATGTTCGGCACAAGGCCTCTTCGGTCAGCGGGCAGCACGTCGCGGAGCGCATCGGTAGCCTTGCCCGGCAGATAGGCCAGGACGTTCAGCGCAGTATTGCCCAGGTCCGAAACACCCAGCCCAGCGCCGGCCAGCGTGCGCTTCGTGGTGCTGTCGCCGCCGGTGGCCGCGCCACGGTCGAACTTCAGCGGCGTGCGTGCCGGCGCCGCCGATTCCGCCTCGAGGCGCGCGCGGAACTCGAATTCTTCCTGTTCGGTCATTTTCCCTGGCTCCGTTTCCATTCTTGGTAGCGACGCTCTTTTTCAGCGTCGGCGTATGCCTGCGTGGCCGGCGCTGTCTTCTTCGGCAGGTCCTTCCAGTCCTTGATCGTACCGTGATCACCCTTGCCGGTCACCGCGTCGTTGAACGCGCGGCGCACCTGCTGCGGCGCCCTGCGCGCGGCCGTAATTTCCTTCTGCATCTGATTGAGCACTGCCTGGTAGGACTTGTCGTCCATGGCGGTGGCGATCATTTCGCGCGCGTGTTCCTTGTCGGCCACGGTCGGCACGCCGGAAGGCGAGATCGCGCGGGAGTAGACGTTGACCAGAGCGTTGTTCGCGGCAGCGAATTGACGCATTTCCGGGCTGTTGGTCTGCTCGTTGAACATGACCTGACCCTTGCCGAACGGGAGCAGGCCGCTACGCGACACCGCCGCCGAAGCGTCGCGGGCCAGCGGGATCAGACTTTCAGCTTCGTACGACGCCATTTCGACGTTGGCGATGCGCGTGCCTGCCGAGCGCTGTCCAGCCTTGGTGCCGAAATACTCGGCATTTTGCGCGGCCAGATCGCGGCCACCCTGACCGGCTTCCTTGGTCTGCCGGGCGATCTCGCTGCGCAGCCGGACGATGTTGTGCGACCCCTGGGCACCGCGCCCGAGGTTTTGCATAACGCTGGTATCGCCGGCGCGGTACTGCTCGGCCATCATGGCGACGGTTTCGTCCGACAGCATGCCGTCGGCATTTGGCGCGGCGGCACTGGCAGCGGCAGCGCGCACGCGCTCATCGACGCGGCGACTTTCGCGTTCGTCCTGGTTCACCCGCATGATAGTGTCCGGCGTTACGGTCTTCTTGAACTGAGCACCGTCGCGCGGCAGGTTCTTGTCGAATATTTCCTGCGTGCCGCCCATGTCCACGATCTGGTTGTCGGGCAACGCGTCATATCCTGAATCGACCTCGCGGCCGTCCTTAAATGTAAGCACGCTGACAGGTTTGCCGTTTTTAGTCAGAGTTTCACGCTTCATCAGCTCTTGCTTTTGCTTGTCAGCGAACGCGTACATGTCCTTGGCATCGTCGGTATATCCGAGGTCTGCCAAGGTGTCGCCACGCTGGCGGTAGAGGTTAAACAAGTCCTCTGGCGTCACAGCCTGGGGAAGAGGTGAGGCGGCCCGAGTCTCACCGATGCGAGGGAGATCGGCAACGGAACGTGGCGTATAGCCTTCCAGGCTGGCATCCACTGCCGGCAGGCGGCGCGGGCCGCTGATGCCTGGGGCGCCGGGCGCAGTAACCGACGGCTGCGCGCCCGGCGTTCGCATACCGGAAAACGCACTTGCGATCCGGCCTGGCTTGTCGATGGCCGCCTGCCGCTGCTTGTTCTCGACCTCGATCTGCTGCATCTGCGCCTGGCGCAGCGCCGTTTGTTGCTGCTGCGCCAGCGCGCCCTGGTAGCCCTGCGTGCCGGCCATCAGGCCTTGGCCAAGCGTGCCGAGAAAGTTTTCGCCGCGCGACGACATCATCGCACCGCCCAAGGCCAGCAGACCCTGGCGCGCGGCTGCGTTCTGCTGCGGATCTTCCGGCAGCCAGTCTCCCAAGATACCCATCGTTTTCTCCTTAATAGCCGCGCTGGCGACGACGTGCAATCGCGGCCAGCACGGCGTTGTTGTTGGTTTGCGCTGGTGCGCCCATGGCGCCGGCGATCTGCGGCGCCTCGCCGGTAAAGATCGGGCGGGGCGCCGGCGCTTGCTGAGGCGCCTGCCCGCCGCCCATTGCTTTGTTCACCGAGCCAAAAGCGCTTGCGGCCTTCATGCCAGTTTTTGCGTAGCCACCGACTTGCGAGAGCAAGCCCGGTTGGGGTGTGGCGGCGGCCGCATTGGCGTCGGCGAGCATTGCCGGCGTACCGTAGTCGAAGGTCGTGCCTGAAAGCACGCCGGAAAGCGGGCCGCCGGCAACCGGCGGAGTCGTGAAGGCCATTGCGCCGGGGGCTGCAGCGGCGGCGCCTTCTGGGGCAAGCATACCCAGGCCCGTCGCGCCGGCGGACTCGCCTGCCAGAATTCCGCCAGTAGTACCGGCGCCGCCCGCAGCCGCTCCTGCGCCGGCTGCGCCAGCACCAGCAGCGCCGGCGCCAGCAGCTGCCGCGCCATCGCCGGCCAGGATGCCCGGCAGCGCCGTGCCCCCGGTAGCGGCCAGTAATCCCGCTCCGGCGACGCCGGCCAGGCCCATCTTCCACCAATCGTTCATGTCTATTCCTTATCCGAAAATACTGCCAAGCGCAGCCGCGCCGCCGACTACCTGGCCCCATGGGTTGGAGCCCGGTCCCACTTGGCTCACGGTGCCGCCGTTGCCGATCGCGCCGCGGATCGAGTTGCCCAGCACGTCGAGCTGTTTGTAAGGCGACTGCGCCTTCTCGTTGAAGTACGCCATCTGGTCGGTCAGCTGCTGCTGGTCGGCGCCGTACTGGATCTCGCCTGCACCTTGCAGCTGCGCGGCGTCGGTATAGGCCTGGTTGCCGTACTGCAGGGCCTGCGACCCGGCCGCCAGCTGATTCGCGCGCTCCGCCTGGAACGCGGTCTGATTGCGGTTCAGCTGGTTTTCGGCCAGGCCGGCGCTTTGGTTGTAGTTCTGCATGCGCATCGAGGTGGCCGAGTCCTGGAGGCCCTGCGCCAGGTTGCGCGAGTTCGCGTCTTGCGCCTGCTGCCAGGCCGAGCCGCCGAACGCACCGGCGCGCGCCATCGTGGCGTCGGTACCGGCCACGGCTCCGTTGTAGTTGCGCGTGATGTCGCCTGCCGCCTTGTCGATCGAGGATTGCAGGTAGGGGTTGTCGCCCATGTAGGCATTGGTGCCGGTGTCGCGGCCGAGAAAATTCCCGTTCAGGGTCTGCTGCAGCGCGCTGCTGCCGGCGTTGATGTCGGCCGAGCCATTCATGGCCCGGTTCTGCACCATGCTCATGCCCTGCGTCTGCATGCCGTTTAGGCCGGCCGAGCGCTGGCCCGAGTACACAGGCATTTCCTGTTGCGACAGTTGCTCGCCGCGGCGCAGGAGCTGCTGCGAGCTTCCCTGCGCCCAGGCTGGCAGCTCGGTTGTGGTGGTGCTCTTCGTGTTGGATGGGCTGCTGCTCATCGGGGCTCCTATAGGGGCAGTTTGTAAGTGGTCATGGTCGGAACAGCGCCGAGGAGACGCGCGCCGGCTGCCCATTCGTCTCTAGCCGATGCGAACGTGATACCGGTCGCACCGGCCTTCTTCGCCACCGCCTTGATGTGCGGGAGGAAGCGGCGCATGAGGGGCGTTTTCGTCGCGGCGTACGCGCACCAGATTTCCAGCTCGGCGCTGTGGAAAGTAGGGACCAGCCGCAGCACCAGGAAGCCCAAGTACTCGCCGACGGCGCCGGTGCCGATGTACAAGGCCGATTGCCCCTGGCGCAGCGACATGTAGACGTCCTCCGGCAGCCAGTCGTCATTCGTGGCCTTCTTGACCTCGACAAGTCCGGCGCGCACGCGGTCCCATTCGGCGGCCAGGTGTTGCGGTTCGATCACGCGGAGCATGTCAGTTCCCTGTCAAAAAACGTTTCTGGACGAACGTGAGCGGCGCTGCGGTGCATAGCCAGCCTTCGACCACGTAGCGCGCGCCGGCCGGGCCCAGCTCCTGCGGCGCGCTATTGCGCACGAAGTCGCCGGGTGTATAGCTGCCCGTGGCCGGCGCCGCCGGCGCGGCGTTGGTGCACGCGCTGATCGAACCTTCGGCCACGCCGTTGAGCAGGGCCACGATGTCGCGCACCAGCTCATACAGCCGCTTCTTCAGGCCGCGCACATCGTCAGCGGCAGGCAGCCGCGCGTCAGTGGAAAGCTTCATTCGTATCCATCCGGTGTGAGGGCCGGCGTGAAGCCGACAAGTTCGAAATCGCCCTGCAGCTCGATGCGCAGGCGGTGGTAGCGCCCCGAGGCCAACGGGTCGTAGTGGGCGCCGGCCAGCGCGCTATCGCCGCGGTTCTCCAGGTCGCCGCCGTCCACATCGCGTGTGTAGTGCGTCAGGTTCGACGCGCCCGGTCGCTTCGTGAAGCGCGGTGTCACGCGGCCCAGGGTGGTGAACTGCTCGTCGTCGCCGAAGTCGCCGGTGGTGAGCGAGGCCGCGCCACAGGGCCCGGTCAGGGTCCGGATTTTGTGGTCCGCGCCCACCACGCCCATCGCCGAGCTGCTGGTGTCCAGCGACGGCGAGTCGAAGGGAACGTCGGGCAGCGTGTCGAACGTCAGCGCCGCGTCCGCCGGCCAGCTGTCGTAATTCGTTTCGGCGCCCTGGTACTGCAGCACCGTCTCGATCGGCAGCGTGACCTTGCCCCAGCGGTCCATGCTCAGGTTGTAGACCACAGCGCTGGTGAGCGCGCCGCCGGAGCCGGGCGTGGGGTAGAACCACCAGCACAGGTTCTTGGCCTGGTCGAAGTGGCTGCGGATTCGGTAGCGGTAGGTGGCGTCGCAGTTCGCGAAAAACCATTCCTTCGGCGCGCTCTTGATCGGTACCGGGCGCGCGCCGTCGAACAGCCAGAAGTTGTCGCGGCCGATGAACAGGTGCGCAGTCCCGACGTCGATCACGGCTTCGGCGCTGACGGCGCCCACGTTCGACGACAACAGGTCCCACTGCCAGATCACCGGCTTGCCGACGAAGCGGCCCAGGTACAGCGAGTTTTCCTTATACGCGACCACGTCATTGCCCAGGCGCTTGGCGGCCCGAATATCGCCGGGCGTGTTCAGCAGGTAGCCGAAAGCGGCCTGGTTGCTGTCGCTGGGCGCCCAGGTCAGGTGGTCGTACAGGCCCGAGCAGGCCCAGGCGTCGGAACGATCGCCGCCCACGTAGGTGGCATTCAGGCCGAAGGCCAGGACAAAGCCCGAAGCGGTCACGATGATGCGCGCGCGCGGCGACTGCGGAATGTCGGCGAACGCCGTGCCGGTACCAGTCGACACCTGGATCAGCTCGGTCTCGTTGCACGCCAGCGAGGCGTTGCCGAACTGCTCGAACCGCCAGCGGTTTTCCACGCTGCCGGTGTAGCCGCCGCCGCGCGACTGGTTCACGAAGGTGACGCCGGACAGCTCGTAGAGGGCAGTGCGGGTACCCGCGAACACGCGGTTCAGCTTGTCCAGCCGGGTCAGCACGGCGCCGCCACGGCATTCGGCCGGCAGGGCAGGCACGCCCGCATCCATCGGCGTCGGCGCGCCGGCCATGCCGCGCAGGGTAGGGACCAGGTTCGTGCAGTCGGTCAGCACGCCCGGCGTGGTGCTGTCGGCGTCCGGCATGAAGCCGGCCAGCGGGATCACCGCGCGCTCCCGATCGTCAGCGTCGAACCGCTGTGACGCTCGGCCTGGTCGGCGGCGATCAGCGCGTTCGCGGCAGCGGCATACATGCGCGCGGCGGTCGGGATGCGCGCGTCGTCCTTCAGGTGCGCATAGGCCTCGATCAGGGCCGAATAGAGGTAGACGCCGGGCGCCGTATCCAGCAACCAGTTCGTGTCCGAATCGGCCGCCAGGGCAGGGAAGCGGCGATAGTAGGACAGCGCGAACGCCGTGGGCGTGCCGCCCTCGATGGCAATGCCGCCATCCTGGTGCGTGAAGTAGCGGGCAAAGCCAGTCGGCGCCAGGTCGGCGAAGCGTTCCGGCGTCACGTACTCGAGCGCGCGCGGGCCGGCGCCGTCGTTCACCGTCAGCCGGTCGACGGCCAGGAAGCGCTCGGGCAGGGCGGCCAGCGACGCCGTCTCGCGCGCCAGCATCGCGCGCAGGCGAAGCGGATCGGCCTGGACCTCGATGTCCTTGAAGCCGTTGTACAGGCGCGCCGTGCCCAGGTCGACGAAATCAGGGATCACGGCGGTCAGGTTGGTGCGGCCGAGCCGATTGGCGATGGCCTGCTTCAGTTGGCCGTAGTTCATCAGATGCTGCCCTCGTAGATGCGGCATTTGCTGTGCTCGGCCAGGAATTGATCGAGCATCTTGTTTTCGCGTGCGACCACCTCCCAGGTGGTGCCGCGCTTCATCGCCCACTCGTTCAGCAGGTCAATGGGAATGCTGGCGGCGAAGTGGTCGCCGTCCTTGGTTTTCGTGGCGCCGGCGCGGCGCAGTTCTTCATTCCGTCGCAGTGCGGCGGAAACGTCGGTCGATTGCACGATGACGCCGGAACCATCGTTCTCGACCTGCATCGTCAGTTGGCTGTTGGGCGTGGCGTCAAGAATGTGTTTCATGGTCATCCGGAAAAGAAAAAAGGCCAGCGGTCAGGCTGGCCCTTTCGGGGTTGCTACAGGGTGGGGATTAGGTCAGATCGCAGATCGCGCCGTGCGCTTTCGGGTTCTTGTTGATCAGGGTCCACTCGGTGTTGACCATCACGTTTTGCGTGTCGCCGATCTTCGCCAGCGGGGTGTCCTTCATGCCGCGCAGGGTGCCCAGGGCCAGGAACTCCGGGTTGATGACGGCGACTTCACGCTGACGCATATGCCGCGCGTTGACGGCCTTCACGCGGCCGAACGGGCCGATGTAGATCTCCAGCGTCGCGGTCAGGGTCTTGTCTTCGGCCTTGTCGAAGCGGGTCTGGCCGGCCAGGAAGGTATCGAATACGGTGCGCTGGGTGGACGGCAGCAGGATGTAGCTGTTGTCCAGGTCCGAGCCGTTGTCGAACATGCTTTGCAGCACGCCCTTCAGCATCGCTTCGGTGAAAGCGCGCGTGGTGCCATCGACAGCCGCAGTGTTGGTGGTCGGGTTGGCGTCCACGCCGCCGACGCCGCGCGAGGTGTTCGCGTTCATGAAGCCGAACAGGCCACGTGCTTGCGGAGCGACGTTCGGCGCCGGTGCAATCGCGGTGGTGTTCTGCAGGCAGCCGAATTCGACATCCTTCTTCAGCTCGACCATCTTCTTCGCCAGCTGGTAGCTGTATTCCGACTTGCCGCCGGCCTTCTCGACCTTTTCCTGGGTGCCGGTCACGCCGAAGGTCTTCTCGCTGATCTGCGTGAAGTTGTTCAGGCGCACGGCCGGCGACACGGCGTTGATGGTCGACTGGTTACCCTGCTCAACCTTGTTGGCCGCGCCTGGGGCATATTCGTCGGTCAGCCAGGTCGGGTTGATGCCTTCGACCGATTCTTTGCCGATCAGCTTCACGAACGGGGTTTCGTTGACCGACACGTTCCAGATTTGATTGAACAGCTGTTCGCGGTTGCGGTTGCTGTTGAAAGTTGCGTGGGTATTTACGACTTGTGGCATGGTGCTTTCCTTTTATCGGGCCATCGACAGCGCAGCAGCGAGGTCTTTCACGCTGCCGGTCTGCTGGAGACGGCGGGTTGTTTGTTCAAATTGAAGTTGGGCGGCAGGCTTCGACGCTGGCGCGGCCTTGGCTGCCTTCGTGGGCAAAGCCGAGACCTTCTTGATGGCCTGCTGCTTGGTGTTTTGCTGCTTGTCGAACTGCGACGCCTTCCAGAGCACTTCCAACATGCGCTTGTCGGTCACGTTCGCCAGCTCGGCGTCGGTGAAGC
>Ga0265797_10013149_pt1 | contig 10006 bp, 3 predicted proteins | sample P2T30metagenome_FD_192433 | JGI IMG/M metagenome (GOLD analysis project Ga0265797, IMG submission 192433) | Plant litter microbial communities from East Loma Ridge, Irvine, California - P2 T30 | ecosystem: Environmental > Terrestrial > Plant litter > Unclassified | place: USA: California... | reverse complement strand
AAAGACACCGCGCTTCCGCCCACCCCGACGAGCCCGACAAGCCCCCGACAACTGCACCCGCAACTTGCAGCACCCGCCTGGAGGACATGCACGAGCGATTGCCTCGACGAGCCCCCTCCTCCTCCTCCTGCGCCCGCGCCCGCAACTGCGACTGCAACTGCGACTGCGACTCTTGTACCCATTCTTGCAATTACAACAGCCGCCATGTGTCCGCAACAGGAGGCGCCCCAAGCTCTTGCCCTGCCTGTGAGTGCCGCCTCCGAGCGCCCCAAATTGGACGCGGGGAACAGAGACTTTGACCACTACGCCCACCGGCTGCCAAAGTGGCGGAATGCCCTGCGCAACCGCCTCATCCCCATTGTGCGCTGGGAGACGCCATGGCTTGCTCTGCTGCAGGACAACCTGCGCTCGCCCGCGCTCGACTCGTACTTTGCCTACACCGCGAACCTGGGCACCCACACCTTCTTCATGGTTTTCCTGCCCATCCAGTTCTGGTGCGGGTACACTAGCATTGGCCGAGCGTAGGTCGCCTGCTTGTCATCCACCATGGTGCGACGTCTGACGTGCATAGGACTGTCTTCATGCTCGCCGCAGGTGTCTATGCAACCGGCTTTCTCAAAGACATGCTCTGCTTACCCAGGCCACTATCGCCGCCCCTGGCCCGCATCTCCATGTCGGGCTCCGCCGCGCTCGAGTACGGCTTCCCCTCGTCCCACTCGGCAAATGCAGTCTCGGTCGCATTCTATGCCATCTACACCCTGCGCCAGTCGGCAGAGCAGGACAATTCAAACTGGAACATGGGCCTACAGGCCCTCTTCTACTTCTACGCCCTCTCCATCATCGCCGGTCGTTTATATTGCGGCATGCACGGCTTCTTAGATGTAATAGTAGGCAGTATAATGGGTGCGCTCATCACCGCAATCCAACTCGTATACGGTGACTGGCTGGACTCGTTCGTCTTCAGCGGCTCCTATATTGATATCCTCATCGCAACCCTGGCCGTCTGCGTCCTGGTCCGCATTCATCCCGAACCAGCCGACGATTGTCCATGCTACGACGACAGTGTGTCGTTCGCTGGCGTTGTCATAGGCATCAACATTGGCGCATGGCACTACGCGCAGACGGGCTTTGCCTTGGAGGACGCATACCCTTCCTCTGTGCCCTTTGACCTACAGGAGATGGGACTTGTCAAAGCCACCATCCGTATCCTCCTTGGCGTAGTCGTCATCTTCGTTTGGAGAGCCACTATGAAGCCTGCACTGTTCACAATACTGCCTCCCATTTTTCGACTCCTCGAACAAGCTCGGTGGAACATGCCGCGTGCCTTCTTCTTGAATGCTTCCAAGTACAAGTCTATCAAGCCCTTTGCTGACGACGACAACCTCATTCCACCCGCTTCAGAGTTGCCGCACATGCTCAAGAACCTCGCTCACCCGCGTAAACGCTCCGTCTCCGTGGGCCCCCAATCCGCCGCCGACGCCTACGAGACACTAGCGTACCGCAACCGCCGGCGCCGGGAAAGCGTAAACTCGCTAGATGGCGCCGTTCCCGAGGGCTCGGCTTGGACGCCATCTGTCGTCAACACACCCACGATAGAAAAGGGCGATCCGCTCCTTGGCACTGGCCTCCTCCCAACACCCATGGCGTCGCGCGTGCACTCGTACGAGCAGATGATGGGCACTGGCAAAGTCAACTTTGAGAAGAGTGCAATCACCCCGCCAGATAGTGACACGGACGTTGCAGGCAACGACCATGAGCGCAAACAGCAAAACTCTTTGGAAGAGGAGAATGAAAAGCGCGAGATTTTCATGAAGCTTACGAAGCCACGAGTACGTTATGATGTTGAGGTTGTTACAAAGTTGATTGTATACACTGGTATGTTTCTGCCGTCAGACCCCTTTTTGTGTTGCTAACATCTATGACAGGCATTGCATATATAGCCGTTGCCGGCAATCCCATTTTATTCGAATTCCTTGGCTTGGGTATGAATGCCACAGCCTAGCTTTGATCCTTGTGTTTTTTTTATCATTTCTCTCTTCCTTTCTTTGGTGCGAAAGTATGGATTGATGATCATTTGATGTTGTTTTCTTTCCCCCTTTGTAGTAAGAAGCGATGATTATATATATCATTATGGATCTTGAAACCGGCTACACGCACCCTCGATGGGTCTGAAGACGCCAAGGCTATAATTAATGACATTTTATGTTTTGTGGGGGTTGTTTTCTGGTGGTGGATAGTTTTAACCCGATTTCGTTTTCCAATCGGTCTTATTTTGAATACATATATTGGATGTGATATCCATGTACGTCATTTTAAAAGAAAACTTGGAACCTGAGTAATGGGGAGTGGAAGCGACGACGGCGAACCGTGCCCAATACCCGAGAGTGCACGTTTGTTGCAGTTGTGATGTCATTTATGCCCTGCGTGTCATGGGCTTTTCTGCTCTTTTTATCTCCGTGCGGGGAGTCTAGATGGGGTAGGGGTAGGGGTATGTAAGGGGGGGGAGGCTCGTGTGTATAAAGTAGTGTCTGTGCGTTTGTAATGTGGACTCCATCTATCTAAGCTTTCTAATCTAGTCTGGTTAAGGGGGGGGGAGAGAGGTTTCATAACTTTTTCATGTCTTGTGCTTGAGAAAAGGAGAGAGAGAGAGAGAGAGAGAGAGAGAAGAGGTGTAAAAGAAAACCAAGGCTGCTAGCTCCGTATATATATATACTCTTCATAATAAGATTTTCCAAAGGTTTTGTAACATTTGAAAAGTTGTATATTTGACCAACACACACAACACTATATATAGTAATTCTCTGACTCCAACTTATTCCCTGGTACGATTCTTAGCATCATCGTTAAGAGGGGAGGTTTCGGAAAAAAAAGAAAAAGAAAACTCTGTGTACCTGCTTGATCTATACATGGTTGCTCGGAATCAAGCATTACATAGCAGCTCAGGCTGAGCACGACGTATAGAGAGAAGGCAAAAAAAAATAACTAACATGGATACAGATAGAGAGATCAAGTGTTTACGTCAGTTTCGTTCATGTCCTAGGTTGAATTCAAACTATGCTTTGCTTTGCTATGGTAATATAAAACTTCTATTTCAAGTGAGCCAGGCGCAAGCAGCCATTTCAAAGGCCCTCATAGTAGTAGTAATAGTCTCATAAAATCATCGCGTCGAAGTACATATCCACACTGCCAACCCAAACACCTACGTTGCAAAAGATGAATGTATACGCAGAAAACCTTAAACCACGTCGTTATGCTCTATCATCACCATCACGTGTCATCATATTTCTCCCTCCAGCACTGCCAAGACTTCCATCCCGTCTGGGCGCAAAGTCCATGCCCTCCACAATGCTCCCTCTTTTACTCAGATTTGACATGCTCCCCTCGCTGCCCTGCCTACGACCAGCAATCCCACTAGCTGCTCCAAACGTACTACTCAGCGTCCACCCACCAGTCGCAGGACTAGCATCCCTGATCCAGATGGCTGGCGGTAGTCCTAGACTCGGTATCTTCTCTTCCGATACTGGCGTGATTCGTGGAGAAGGCGAAGGAGCGTGGCGGAAGGCATCGGCGTAAAAGGTAGCGAGAAGCGAAGCGTTCGAACAAAAGGCTTCAACTTCATCTCTGATTTGTTCAGGCTTTGCGGTATTTGCTGGTGTGAGAGGCGGCGTCGTCGCAGTTGAGGATTTCACGTCGTGGAAGGAAAGAGCAGTATGTAGGAGGCTAGCGTCTTGGACTGGCCGGGCTAGAGGGCTGGCAAAGGGGCTACGATGCGGGTTGCCACGCTCTGCTGCTGGTGTGGATGGCAAACGGCTGCTCTGGCTGCCATCGGTAGTTGCCCTCTTGTGCTCATAAGGATCTACATGTCGGATCCTGCTGTTGTCCTTGCCGCGGTTGTGTGCAAAGCGGTTCGCTAGAAGAAGAAAGTCACCTTCGTCGGTAATTTGCGCGAGGAGGCCTCCACTGCGATGGATAAACTGCGTGTATTTATAGTCCGGGCTGCCCCAAGAATATGTGACGTCCACGTCAGATGGAAATGCGCTCGCTGCTTCCATATCCAGCACAAAGTTCAGCCTTCGTAGCAGCGCTTTGTGGTATGCAAATTTGTCGGTCTTCATATATTGCGGAGAGAAGCTTGTAGAATCCCACATCGTTTCTGGCTGGGCTTGTGGGGGCTGCAAAGCCAGCTTGACTGCATAGGGTGATCGGAAGGGATGGGTTTCAACAATGTCAGCTACTTCGGCAATGGGCACCTCAACCAGCTTCAGTCCGTACTTCTCTACACTTGTAGCCCATGTGACGATAGCATCTTCGATGAGCTTGGCAGTAACGTTCATCCAGTCGATGCGAATATGATAACAGTTGTCGGGGTTGTGCAGGCGATCATAGTGAAGAGAGATGATTTCAGGACGATACGAACGCTTCCTGGGATCAACGTCATAACGCATAACACGCGATAGGACGACTTGTCGCTTGGCCGCCTCAGCACGTGTTGGCGTTTTCTCACCCTCTCTGAGCGACCCAGAGCTCGTAGAAGAGGAATCAGCAGTGTCGGGCCGCGATTTAATGCTCTTTGATAACAGAGGCGATGTGCGAGGCGCTTCTGAGAGCGGCGTCGAAGGTACGGACTTGTCCGACTTGCGCATGCCGAACCATCCCGTCCGAGATTCAGCTCGTGGGGCTCTGTATTCTGCCGCAATCTGAAAGAAGAAGTTGCCGTCACGGAACTGATGTCGTCTCTGCACGTGTTGGAAGAGGCCTTTGCTCATGAGCTCATTCCCAAATTCTACTGCCTCGTCTCGAGTTTCAATGTCCTTGAAGTTTGAAAGTAGCCAATTGATGAGATCAAAGCCCAAGAAGCAGTTGTAATGCAGTTTAAGATGCCATCGGCGATCAAGCATTTGAATGCCCTTGTCGCCCTGTAGGTCTTCAGCGAGCTTCCTAATGTCAATGTTTGACTTGTTGTACTTTTCTGCCTCAGAAAAGATAGAAGTCTGGAACTCGCTATCGGTGTCGCTGAGGAGAGTATGATCTGGACCAGCCGCTACGACGACTGAAGGATCACGTGTATGGTATTCGATAGCGAGTGGATTTGGATCTTTTTGCTTTGCTGCAAACGCAGGCTGGGAATAGCGTTCTTCTGGGGTGATGAAGCGAAACTTCTGCCACAACTGGGTGAGCTTGCGGATGCCCTCTAATCGAATCTCCTCTTCAGAATCTTCTGTCTGCATTGGGAAAGGTCGCCTGTGCACAGCAGGTATATCGACTGGTATCAAAACGAAGCGGGCTCTCCAAAAGCGCAAGACCTCAGAAAACTCGTCATGATAGCCTGCCAAGAAGGTATCGATGATGTTCCAGTTGTACTCCCTCCGCGGTGGACGCAACACGATATCGCGTGGATCGTAGGTTTCCTCCAGAGCAGTACGAATGTAGGGCCTGTATGGGAAAGGTGTATCGACTCCAGCAGACGACTCCAACGCTGTGGTGGGTTTCCGATTGTATCGTCGTACCTCTACTTCCCCTCCAGCTACACATACGAGCTGATGAATGTTGTTCCCAACACTCATGAAGACGGTGTCGCCGTCATTAGACATGTAATCAGGTGCAAGGATGCTGGCAAGAGCTTTCTCCTGTCTTCCTGAAAACTCGGCGACCGATGAACCGACAATGACCTGGAATCCATGGGAGAGACGAAACGCGATGAGCTCTCTGATGAGTGATTCTCTGCTCTTTGGAGCTTCCAGAATTTCGTCGTCGTCATTCTGTGTAATTTTGTATGGGCTCTCATTGTATTCCGATGCGATCTGGTCGACGGAAGGGAACCACTCATGGGTAAGTGGCACGGCGGCCGGTGAACATAGTGATCTCCACTTTACCGTACCTGTCCTCAGTGTTCTAGGAAAAACGTGGTGCCAGCGCCGATATTGGTTTTTAGACGTGATGGCATTCTTCTTGGGGTTGCAAGGGTTGACCAGGACGGCCCAGGGCGCGATTGCGCTTGTTGGAGACAAGGTTCGTGGAGCTTCTCTGGCACCTCCACTGGAAGACAGGTCCGGCTTGTGGTCGCCCGTTCCTCGTGCCCCTGCAAGAAGAAACGTCGATCCAGGATCTCGGACAACTGAACCAGGCTGGGAGGCAATAGAGGGTCTACTAGATGTCATTCCCCTTACAGTCTCGACTGAGCGGCCTGCATGGTCAGAGGCGAGTGACTCAGCCGACAAAGGACCTGCGCGTGATGCGGGTTTTATTGCAATCGGCTGCGATGCTTTCTCGACAGAAGTGTGACGAGTGCTTGCTAACCTTTCGGCAATAGCGCCCTTTTGATTCTTCTCAACGGTCAACATCGCGGGTTTCACCTTGCCTTGACTTATGTCAATGGTGGCATCCCCAAGAGTAGGTTGCGCTGGCGTTGCCTTTCCGCCAAAGCTGATCTGCCTCAAGAACCAGTTGGAAGGTCGGCTCTTCAGCTCATGGTTGGCTGGTCCTGCTGCCTTGCCACCAATAGGAGGAAGACCTGCTCGCCTTGGAGGGGAAGGCCCTCGACTGGGAGCAGGAGAATCTTTGGGAGTTGATCGCATAAATCCTCGGTGATCTTCAGAGTCCCCGGAGCCACCTGTTTTGTGCCCCGCTGGGCGGTCGACACTAACGCTGCTTCTTGCCAAGACCTTTTGTCTTTGCACGACATCGGCTCGCGGAACGCCCTCGCTTTTGTAGTCCGAGAAACGGTAGGCACTACCTCGCGGAGATTGGCTTTCTATTTCCTTTGATTTTTCACGCATGAGCTGTGGGAAGCTTGTATCTGGTGGTGGGCGCCCTGTCTTGCTGAAAGATGTACTGACACTCCGGAAGGAAGTAGATAGGTGTGAGCCCTTGGATAGCTCAGGAGATCCCCTCGACAGCTGATCGCTTGGCATCCGCTGATGGAGCTGGAGGTGATTTGTTGCAGAGCGCCTTTCCATGAGCGAAGAGAAGACGCCGCTATCGTATGCCTCCATCCAGGATTTATGAGCAGCCCTGCTTTCGTCGAGCTGGTCATCAGTATACTCCTTGTCACCTCTAGAAGAGTAGGAACCTGCTCCAGGTGCTGAAGGCTTGACAACCGGCGCTCTTTGTTGACCCTCCTCATTTGAATTGAACAGCTCGCGCAGATGATGAGGGTACATCGGATCTTCTTCCAAGTAAGGGATGGCAATGTCTCCCAACTCGTTTTCCATGACACCCATCATTTGCAGCTCGTACAGGCGACACCGTAGAGAAAAGATGCGACCTTTCTTGCGTGATTTCCTCACAATCTTATCAGCCTTTCGTGGCTTTGTGAGTTCCAGGATTTCTTCGGATGTTCCCGACCAAAAAGAGATGTCCACCCAATAAGGCATTGCGAATCTCCAACCTTCAGATGTATCTATCGAGTCGTCTTTTGGAACATGTCGTAGAACTGAGGCGCGTGATAATGAGCCAAAATTTGGCTGGCTTTGACGGGGCGTTTTGTCTTCCTCTGTACGCATCGGTCCGGCGGGAGGGTACTGGTCCTTTTCATCTTGTGCTTCTAGTTCAGACACTGACCTAGGCGTTCGATACTTGAACAAAGGCACAGAATGGAGTGGCATTGGTGACAAGCACACCAAATCAATGCCGATACCCGATCCAATAAGTGTATCCGTAGTCAACTTGAGCATATTGTAATCTACCTCAAAGACACCAGTGCCTGGAGAGACAACGATGACTGAGATTCCCGTTCGGACAAGGTCGCGATCAATATAGTCTTTTGCGAATTGAACTGCGGCTAGATTGATAGCTTCAAGGATGTTTCCCTGGCTTGCAGAGGATGGTCTTCCAGCTACGACTGTGTATGTAGCTCCTCCCTCAGATCCCAGTTCGTCGTTGTTTGTAGTTTGTTTTACTGGCTTGCGAACAAGGGAAACCTCTTTCAGGAACATCCTAAACTCCTTTTTTAGCTGATAAAGGATATTGATCCAATCACCACTGGCCATGTCGCTCACAACAACGCGATAGTAGTCCCTAAAAGTGCCCGACTGTGGCTCGGAGTGATTGTTACTTGTTGTTCCCTGTGGGCGATCGGCCAAAGGCTCCCCGTCGTATTGCATGCGTGTGAAGAGGATGATGGTGACCAAGTGCCGCGCGTTTATTCTTAGCCACCTCTTGAATAGGTCGGGAAGAAAGCCGCTCACGACTTTGTTGAACATGATTTCACCGGCGCCTTCAGTGTCAAAGTCCCACATTTCCTTGGACATCTGAATGAACAGCGTGTATCGTGCCGATTCGCTGCGAAATATGGGTTTCGATTTGGGCGAAAAGTAGCCAGAGTGAACGGATTGACCGTTAATGTAGATGTGCTTGATAGTCGCTTTGATGGTGCCCATGAACAGTAACCGTTGACCTCGGTAGACGGTACGTTTACTGAGCTCGGAGATGGCCATACGCCACATGTCGGCGCGTGCAAGATACTGATCCCGGAACACAATCTCCACATGGTGAGCTTCGTGCATATCCTCATCAGCCTCAGTGACCACCACTTGCATCCTATTACGGAACCCAAACACTTTGGCAATCTTCTCGGATATAGAAACCTGGACTTGTTAGCTTCGTAGAGACTTGAGATTAACATTCCCTTGCCTGTAAATTTGGATATTTTGACTTGAGATCTGGAGGAAGCGCCTTGGGTACAAAGACATATGCCTTATTCGCATCGATATCACGACCGCCCGGAATGGTCGAACCATTTTCGTCAATGGTAACTGTTATTGAGTCACGACGATGTCTTCTTGGATGCCCGTGTATATTGCTGTTGGTAGGCCCTGCATCGAACTTGTGCTGCGCCACGTCATGCGCACTTTTGGCACCTGCATGGAAATTGCGTACAGCATTGTCCGCATGTATGGCCACGATTTGAAGCAGGGAACCAGTACCGGTGGGGAGCTCGGGGAACTTGTCGCCGTTGAATACGATCTCATCCCTCGAAAAGTTGTCGTCATGCGTCCATAAGGTGCAAACTTTCTGCACCCGCGCTTGTTGTGCCTTTGACACGGATTTAGACATGCTGGGTCCTAATGTTGCTGAGATGGGTTCTGGCTGCCCGTGGGATCACTGACACTTTCATGTCACTCGGTCATACATGTAAGTCGCGTGTCGCGTCATATTATGGTTCGAGCGGGGTAAGAATAAGTCTCCAACGTTTGATCCAACAACGTGAGAGTAACCAGCGATGCGAATGGATGGATCGCGATGATAGCCTCGGGAGGAGTCGCGAGATGGCATGCAAGGCCGCCTGCAAGGTACGGAGACCGCCAAGGCGCTAGAGCCTAGCCGCGATAGCGTACTTTGTTGTTGATGTCGCGAACCATGCACGACTTACCTGATACCCATATACAAAATTGCATTTGTGTAGGCACTAATCCTGTGCAGTGTTGATGATTATTTACACGCCAGCACCCTTTTGTCTTGTCCCTTACCCATTTTGCCCTGTCTTTTATAACAGACCACTCTGTCTCATAGATACAAAGTCAGGGTAACGCGACATCGAGGCGGCACAACTTTCAACACATTGAATAGGGCAAAGCCATAGTTTGGAGACGACAAGGAGCTTTGAGTCGAAAGTGAGACTTCAATGTCAAACCGCACGCTGTTTTGTGATCAGACCTCAAAGAGCTGGAAAGGAAAAGGCCGTGTACCGTACACGTCTTTGCAGGGCATGACTAGACAGTACTATTATTACTATGCGTTTACTTTATCATCTCCCCATAGAAATCTCCCCTTCAACTCAAAGTCTAGCTCAGCCCTCAACCCTCTTCCTCATATCCTCCAAATCCTCCCCCTCAACCGCATCCAAGCCCTCCTTTAGATACCTTTCCACCGCCTCCCCAATCCCCTCCTCCCCATCCACAACATCTACCCACCCCCTCACCCCCTCGGTCTCCAACACCTTGACTACTGTCTCAGCAACCGTTGCCCGACTCGTCTTCCCCCTAGCTCCCACCCTCCCCAAGCCTAC
>Ga0265797_10013148_pt1 | contig 10006 bp, 9 predicted proteins | sample P2T30metagenome_FD_192433 | JGI IMG/M metagenome (GOLD analysis project Ga0265797, IMG submission 192433) | Plant litter microbial communities from East Loma Ridge, Irvine, California - P2 T30 | ecosystem: Environmental > Terrestrial > Plant litter > Unclassified | place: USA: California... | reverse complement strand
CGAGGGTGTGGGCAGCGTGGCGCTGTCGTCGTTCTCGCCGGGACCGGGGGCCGCGGGCGTGGTGGCGGGCGGGGTCGTTGGCGGCGTGACCAGCGGGGTGGCCGGCGGCGGCGTCAGCGGCGCCTGCGCGGCGGGTCGGGCGCCCTGGATGTGCCGGGCCGCCGGCGCATCATGGGCCGGCGAAGCATGGGCCACCAAGACGGCGGCTGCGGCAACAGCGCAGGCAGCGGCAAGCGCAATGAAGAGCGGGGCAGGGCGCATTCCATCCTTCAACTGGCAAGATGATCAAAGATCATCTTGCCACGTTTGCGCCAAAACCCGCAGCGTGATTTACAGTTCGCCGTCCAGCGCCGGTTCGGCCGCCGCGGTCATCATGTGGCCCAGCTTGGCCTGCTTGGTGTCGAGGTAATTGGTGTTGAAGGCGTTGCGGTTGACCAGCAGCGGCACGCGGCCGGCGACGCGGATGCCGAGCTTTTCCAGCGCCGCGATCTTGCGCGGGTTGTTGGTCATCAGGCGCACCGATTCGATGCCGAACTGCTGCAGCATCGGCAGCACCAGCTCGTAGTTGCGGGCGTCGGCGTGGAAACCGAGCTGCAAATTGGCTTCCACCGTGTCGGCGCCGGCTTCCTGCAGGCGGTAGGCGCGGATCTTGTTGACCAGGCCGATGCCGCGGCCTTCCTGGCGCAGGTACAGCAGGATGCCGCGGCCTTCGGCGGCGATCTTCTTGAGCGCGCCCTCGAGCTGGGCGCCGCAGTCGCAGCGTTGCGAGAACATCACGTCGCCGGTCAGGCATTCCGAGTGGATGCGCGCCAGCGGCGGTTCGCCCGACACATCGCCGAGGACCATGGCCAGGTGCTCTTTACCGGTGCTGTGCTCGACGAAGGCGTGCAGGGTGAACTGCGCCCACGGCGTCGGCAGCGTGCACGAGGTGACGTAGTCGAGCAGGGCGGCGTTGTCTGGCAGGGCGGCATTGTCTTGCATGGCGGTGTTCCCGAAACGAATGTGGTGCGATATGGAGTAACCGGAGAGTTTACCGGAAATCGGACATGGCCGTGCGGAAGGGCTCTTATCTGCACAAAAGATATTTACTGGAAGCATCATTGCTGTGCTACGCTGGCGCCAGCCTCCCTGTCCCCCCATCGTCATGCCGACTGTCCCGACTTTCCTGCATCGCCTGCTGCCGCGCGCCCTGGGCGCCTGGATGGCGCTCGCCTTTACCCTGCTGTCCCTCGTATTTACCCTGATCCTGACCGCCGTCATCGAGCACAAGGCCACGGAGCAAGTCAAGACCGGCATCGGCTATGGCCTGGCCGACCGCGCCGCCCAGACCTCGGACAAGCTGGAGCGCGGCATGTTCGAACGCTACCGCGAGGTCGGCCTGCTCGTGCGCCGCGCCGACCTCGGCCCCGGCGTGCCGCTGGCGCGCCGCCGCGCGACGCTGGAGCGGGTGCAGGCCAGCTACGGTTATTACAGCTGGATCGGCCTGGCCGCGCTCGATGGCCGGGTACAGGTCGCGGCCAAGGGGATGCTGGAAGGCGCCGACGTATCCGGGCGGCCCTGGTTCGGCGAGGCGCTCAAGGGCAAGCACGTCGGCGACGTCCATGAAGCCCTGCTGCTGGAGCGCCTGCTGCCGCGCCAGGCCGAGCCCTGGCGTTTCGTCGACGTCGCCTTTCCTTATATCGATGAGCGCGGCCGCACCGCCGGCGTGCTCGGCGCCCACCTGTCGTGGCAATGGGCGCGCGACGTCGAGCGCTCGGTCATGGCCACTGTCGGCGCGCGGCGCCACGTCGAGGCCCTGATCGTCGACGCCGGCGGCCGCGTGCTGCTCGGGCCGCCGGACACGGCCGGCCGCAAGCTGGCGCTGCGCAGCCTGGAACTGGCGGGGAGCGAGCGCACCGGCAGCCAGGCAAGCAGCCAAGCAAGTGGACAGGTGAGCGGCCAGGCGATGAACGGCTACGTGGTCGAGCGCTGGCCGGACGGCAAATCCTACCTGGTCGGTTATGCGCGCGGACGCGGCTTTGCCGAGTACCCGGGCCTGGGCTGGACCGTGCTGGTGCGCGAGGACCTGGTCGACGCCTATGGCCCGGTGCGGCGCCTGCGCGAATACGGCCTGATCGCCGGCGTGCTGCTGGCGGCGCTGTTTTCGCTGGCCGGCCTGGTGGTGGCACGCCGCGTCACCCGGCCGCTGGGCGAACTGGCCGAATCGGCGCGCCGCATCCGCGCCGGCGAACCGGTCAAGCTGGGGGCCGAGCACGGCCGCTACGTCGAGGTGCAGGCGCTGTCCGGCACGCTGGACGCGCTGGTGGCCGACCTGGTGCGAAAGCAGGGCGAACTGAAGGAACTCAACGCCACGCTGGAACAGCGCGTCGAGCAGCGCACGCGCGAGCTGGAAGACGCCCTGCTGACCGTCAGCGCCGGCAAGCAGCGCATCGACACCATCCTCGCGACGGTGCAGGATGCCTTCGTCGCGATCGACATGCAGGGCCGCCTGGTCGACTGGAACGCGGCCGCCGAAACCATGCTGGGCTGGCGCCGCGACGAGGTGCTGGGCCGGCCCGCCGCCGAGCTGGTGGTGCCGGAACGCTTGCGCGCCAATGCGCTGGCGGCGCTGCACCATTTCCGCGAGACCGGCCAGCTGGAGATCGAGGGCCGGCGCGTCGAACGCGTGCTGCGCCGGCGCGACGGCAGCGAGGTGCAGGTCGAGATGACCGCCGGCATCGCCGGTACGCCCGAAGGCCCGTTCTTCAGCATCTTCGCGCAGGACATTTCGGGCCGCAAGGAAGTCGAGCGCATGAAGAACGAGTTCGTCTCCACCGTCTCGCACGAGCTGCGCACCCCGCTGACCTCGATCAGCGCCTCGCTGGCGCTGCTGGCCGACGGCATGGCGGGCGAACTGCCGGCCGATGCGCAAGTCCTGGTCGGCATCGCCAACGCCAGTTCCGAGCGCCTGGTGCGCCTGATCGGCGAGGTGCTCGATATCCAGAAGATGGACGCCGGCCGCATGGACTTCGAACGCAAGCCGCAGCCGGTATGGCCGATCGCCGAGGCGGCGGTGGCGTCGATGGCGAGCCTGGCGGCGCAGAGCGGCGTGACGCTGGCGTGCCAAGCCGGGCCGGGCGCCGACGGGCTGCAGGCCACTGTCGACCGCGACCGCATCACCCAGGTACTGGCCAACCTGCTGTCGAATGCCGTCAAGTTTTCGGAAGCGGGGACGACGGTGCTGACGCGGGTCGAAGACGGCGGCGGCTGCGTACGCCTGTCGGTGGCGGACCAGGGCAGCGGCATCCCGGAAGCATTCCGCGGCCGCGTATTCCAGCGCTTCGCCCAGGCCGACGGCACCAATTCGCGCCGCAGCGGCGGCACCGGGCTGGGGCTGTCGATCTGCAAGGCCATCGTCGACGAGCATGGCGGCACGATCCGCTTCGACAGCGTGGTGGGGCAGGGCACGACGTTTACGATCGAGTTGCCTTTGGCTTGAGCGCGCCGCTGCGCGTGGTTCAGGTACAGCCGGCGGCCGTGGCATCGGCGCCGAGGGCGACGGTCGGCGGGGTATGCGCGGCCGGGCTCTGGGTATAGATCAGGTAGCAGCGGGCCGCGCCCTCGGTGCCTGCCAGGTCCCTGGGCACGACGATTATCGTGCCGGCCTCCTGCGCATGCACGGTGTAGCCGTGCGCCAGGCCGGCGGCATCGGCCAGTGCCGGGTCGGCACCGGGGTAGCCGTTCACCATCGGCAGCGGCACGTTCTCGAAGGAGGGCACGGCGCCTTTGATCATGAATTGTCCGTGCGCGATCGATGCCGTGCTGGTGAGCGCGCCTTGCGCGACCTTGAGCGAGGCATAGCGGGCTTCGCCGGCGAGTGCCGTGAGCCTGGGTACGGCGGTGGCGGTGACGACGCCGAGCACGCCGATGACCGAAATGAGTTCGATCAGGGTGAAACCGGATTGATGGCGTGTTTGTCGACGGTCGCTTCGCATCGGAGGCTTTCATGCTGAGAAATGGATGTTATTAATAAAATAACATTAAATTCAGCAGGGGCTTGCACGATTGAAGCAATACGGAAGGCGTAAAAGAACACCGCTGAAGAAATAATATTTATGCGAGTAATTATTAACTCTAATAAATATTATTTTCCATCGGAAATGATAGGGGACGAAAAATTTCCAGCAGATTGACAGGGCTGGAACCGATAGCTGGTTCCAGCCCTATGTGCATGATCGATTAAGAAAATCGACCTTGCACTTGTTTATTTAGCGCGACGCTTTTTCATCGACGCCATCAGGCCCAGGCCGCCGAGCAGCATCGCGATGCTGGCCGGTTCCGGCACTTCGCCAGGGGTGCCCGGGGTGCCCGGATCAGGTACGGCGTCCAGGTTGGTCACGGTCAGGGTGTAGGTGCCGGTGCCGCCGAATTCGGTCATGGCAAACGAGCCGAGCCGGAAGGTCGGGGTGCCTTCTTCCAGGCCGGTGTAGAGCTGCGGACCGTCGGTCAGCAGCAGGTCCAGGTCGTTGTAGTAGTCATAGATTTCCATACCGCCGCCCTGGTCGCCATTGTAAAAATACAGGTCGGCGAGGTCAAGCAGCGACCCTGGGAAATTGCCATCGACATCGTAAAGCACGAAGCCGACGCCGTTCGCGCCATCATCCGGCGTGACGGTTGAATTCAACTGCCAGCTGGCCGTGTAATCACCGGTCAGGTTGAACTGGTACAAGGCTGCATTGGCAACGCCTGCCGACAACATCGCGGCGACGAGGACTGCTTTCTTAAAATTTTTCATCAGATTCAGCGACATGAATAACCCCTATTGATGGATGAATCATGTGTGTATGCAATTGCCATGCCCGAATCAAAATATTTACTTAGTTCATTGATTTCTTTTGAAAAATTATTAAAGTTTGATGACATGTAAATATCATCTGTAAAGTTTCTCGACGGATAACGAACAAGACCTCAGTCAGATAGCATTATTGTATGGTCGCAGACGATCCGTACAGCCGCTCGAACTCCGGCAAAGGTACTGGCCGCCCCAGCAGATAGCCCTGCAGCGCGTCGCAGCCGCAATCGACCATGAACGCGCGCTGCGCTTCGTCTTCGACGCCTTCGGCCACCACCTCCAGCTTGAGCTTGCGCGCCAGCGCCACGATCGCTTCGACGATGGCGGCGCTGTTGGCGCCGGCATCGCGCACGAAACTGCGGTTGATCTTGAGCGAGGCCAGCGGAAAGCGCATCAGGTAGGCCAGCGACGAGGTGCCGTTGCCGAAATCGTCGAGCGAAAAGGCGATGCCCTGTTCGCGCAGTTGCTGCATGCGCTGGATCAGTTCCTGCATGTTTTCGGCGAACACGCTTTCGGTGAGTTCCAGGCACAGCTTGTCGGCGCTGGCTTCGTGCTCGGCCAGCAGTGCTTCCACGGTGCGCGGGAAATCGGGGTCGCGCAGCTGGCGCACGCTGACGTTGACCGAGAGCGTCAGCCGGCCCAGCTGCGGGTCGCGCGACCAGCGCGCCAGCGCGCGGCAGCTTTCCTCGAGTACCTGTCGGCCGAGCGGCACGATCAGGCCGCTGGCTTCGGCCTGGCCGATGAATTCGTGCGGCGACACCAGGCCGTGCTCGCCGTGCTGCCAGCGCGTAAGCGCCTCGGCGCCGATCAGGCGGCCCGCGGTATCGAACTGGGGCTGGCACCAGAGCACGAACTGGCGCTGGGCCAGGCCCTCGCGCAGCGCCTTGTCGAGCGCGGCCTGGCGTTCGGCGGCGGCCTGCATGCTGGGATCGAAGAAGCGCGCGGTGTTGCGGCCGTCGGCCTTGGCGCGGTACATCGCCAGGTCGGCCTGGCGTAACAGCGCATCGGTCCCATTCGCAATGCCGCCGGCGCTGCCGTCGAACAGGGTGATGCCGATGCTGGGCGTGCGCGGACTGGGGCTGCCGGGCAGGTCGTAGGGTTGGCCCAGCAGCGCCAGGATCTTGCGCGCGACGTGATCGGCGTGGGGCGTCGCATCGAGCGCACTGGCGCCCAGGTTTTCCAGCACCACCACGAATTCGTCGCCGCCCAGGCGCGCCAGCTGGTCGCTGTCGCGCAGTGCCTGGCGCAGGCGTTCGGCCACCTGGCGCAGCAGCATGTCGCCGACGTCGTGGCCCATGGTGTCGTTGAGCAGCTTGAAGTTGTCGAGGTCGATGAACAGCAGGGCGCCGTACTGGCCCGAGCGGCTGTGGCGCGCCAGGGTCTTGTCGAGTTCCTCGATCAGGAAGCGCCGGTTCGGCAGGCCGGTGAGCGGATCGAAATAGGCCAGTTCGTAGATGCGGCGTTCGGACTGCTTGCGTTCGGTGAGGTCGGTATTCGTGCCCGACATGCGCAGCGCCTTGCCGCCGGCATCGCGCTGCACCACGCCGCGCGTCAGCACCGGCACGTAATGGCCGGCGCGGTGGCACAGGCGCAGTTCGATGCTGTAGGCGTTGCGCCCGCCGCTCAGCAGGTCGGCCATGAAGGCGGTGACGTGGGGCAGCTCTTGCGGATGCAGCAGGCGGCGCCAGGTAGCGCGGTCGAGCCGCAGTTCGCCGGGCCGGTAGCCGAGCATGTCCCACCAGCGCTCGGAATAATAAGTTTCGCCGCTGACCAGGTCCCAGTCCCAGGGCGCATCGCTGGACCCTTCCAGCATCAGGCGCAGCCGTTCCTCGGATTTCAGCAGGCGCTCCTGCGCTTCCTTCAGCCCGGTGCAATCGGTGAAGCAGGTCACCGCGCCCCGCAGGGTGCCGTCGTCGTCGGTGTCGGGATAGGCATTGCAGATCATCCAGCATGGCGTGTGCCGGCCCGATCCGGGGGGCGGGGGCAGGCCGACCACAGTGCCGGTGACCTTGTTGCCGGTGCGCAGCACCTGGTTGATCGGGTAGTCCGCGGTGGCCATCGGCGTGTTGTCCTCGTGGACCAGGTGCCAGTCGGCCGGGTCGACGCGCACGCCGATCAGTTCGTCCTCGCTGCGTCCGAGCAGCGTGCCGGCCAGGCGGTTGGCCATGACGATGCAGCCGTCGAGGTCGTGGACGGTGACGCCGGCCGGCAAATGCTCGAGCAGGTCGTCGAAGCGCCGTCTCAGGTCATCCGCGACAGGAGGCGCCTTGCTGTCTCGTTGGAGTTGTAATCGCATACGCAGGGTCCGCTTTTTGAACATACTAGCAGTTACCTGTCCAGACAGGCGCAAGCCAGCAGTGCGCGCACATGCGTGATGGATGGTGCCGCGGCGGCGGCCGAGGCCTCAGGCCGCTTCGAGGTAGCGGCGCAGGCGCGCCAGCAGTTCCAGCGGCTGGAAGGGTTTGATGATGAAGTCGCTGGCGCCGGCATCGAGGGCGCGCACGGTGTCCTGCTCGCTGTTCTTGGCGGTCAGCATCAGCACCGGCACGGTTTCCCAGCCTTCGCGGGCGCGGATCAGGCCCAGCACTTCGAAGCCGTCGACGAAGGGCAGCATCACGTCGAGCAGGATCAGGTCGGGGACCGGGCTGGAGACGATGTGCTGGACGGCGGCGCGGCCGTCGCCGGCGTAGATCACGCGGTAACCCTGGCGCTCAAGCATGAAGGTGAGCACCTGGGCGATGTGGACGTCATCCTCGACGACGAGGACGGTGGGTTTGGCGTTCATGATTTTGGGAACGAAAAATTGCTGTAGGGATTCATTATCACACGCAATTTAACCTTCCCGCCGCATTGCAGGCTAATTTGTAGCCTGCATGTGACTGGCTGCCGACACATTTTGCACCGGCAGCCACCTGGCCCAGTCATCCGTTACAGTTGCTTACTACTCGACAGCGATTTAACGTGGCAGGTCGAACAACAACACTTCCGCGGTATCGGCCTGTGCCAGTTCCACCCGCGTCTCGTCGCTCAGCTTCAGCGCATCGCCGCCTTTCAACAGGACGCCGTTCACGCTGACCTGGCCGCGGATCACGTGCACATAAGCCAGGCGCCCGGCCGCCAGCGTGTGCTCGACGCGCTCGTCGCCGTTCAGGACCGTGGCGTACAGCGATGCATCCTGGTGGATCAGTACCGAGCCCTCGCGGCCGTCGCTGGAGGCGATCACGCGCAGCTTGCCTTGCTTGTCGGCCAGCGGGATGTTCTTTTCCTGGTAGCTCGGGGCGATGCCTTTCACGTTCGGCTGGATCCAGATCTGCAGGAAGTGCACCTGCTCGGTCTTGGAACCGTTGAACTCGCTGTGGCGCACGCCGCTGCCGGCGCTCATCACCTGCACATCGCCGTAATGCAGCACCGAACCGGTGCCCATGCTGTCCTTGTGCTCGAGCGCGCCGTCCAGCACGTAGGAGATGATCTCCATGTCGCGGTGGCCGTGGGTACCGAAGCCGGCGCCGGCGGCGACGCGGTCTTCGTTGATCACCAGCAGCGGGCCGAAGCCGCTGTGGCGCGGATCGTAATAGTCGGCGAAGGAAAAGCTGTGTTTCGATTGCAGCCAGCCGTGATGGGCGGCACCGCGTTCTTCACTTTTACGAACTTCCAGCATGATCTGCTCCTTTGGTTGGTTATCCGGTTGTGGATGTTTTCGAATGCATGGATGCCAGTATAGGCCTGGCTGTCGCGCTTGAAAAACGAGTAGTTTTCAGGCTTATTATCGAAAAAATCGAACGTCCGGCCGGCATCTCAACGCCGCAAGGGGTCGAGCAGGCCGCGCAGGGCGTTATGGTCGAGTTCGTACATCAGCTCGAGCAGTTCGCCCAGCTCGCCCTTGGGAAAACCTTCGCGCGCGAACCAGGCCAGGTAGTGGCCGGGCAGGTCGGCGATCTTGCGGCCTTCATATTTACCGAAGGGCATGTCGCGGGTCAGCAGCAGGGTCAGGTGTTCGGGCTTCATGGCGTGTGGATGGCGAATTCCGTTGGAAGCCGTTAGCATAACCGTGGGAGGAACAAGCCATGGAACTTGAATTCAATCTCGAACGTTTTGTCGAGGCGCAGGCGGGCGTCTACAACCAGGCCCTGGCCGAACTGCGCGCCGGCCGCAAGCGCAGCCACTGGATGTGGTTCATCTTTCCCCAGATCGCCGGGCTGGGGCAGAGCGAGATGGCGCGCCGCTATGCGATCGCCTCGGAAGATGAAGCGGCCGCCTACCTGGCCCATCCGCTGCTGGGCGAGCGCCTGCGCACCTGCGCCGCGGCGGTGGCCGCGCACGAGGACCTGTCGGCCGACGCCATCTTCGACTATCCCGACAACCTGAAATTCCACTCGTCGATGACATTGTTCGCCGACGTCGCGCCCGACGAAGCCGTGTTCCAGACCTGCCTCGACCGCTTTTTCGACGGCGCCGGCGATCCGGCCACCCTCGCGCGGATCTGATCAGGTCATTTCCGCCACCCGCCGTCCCAGTGCCTCGAGCGGGAAAGGCTTGACCATCAGGCCGGTGCCGGGATCGAAACTGCCTTGCTCGACCAGCCTGGCCTCGGCATAGCCGGTGATGAACAAGACTTTCAGGCCGGGGCGGCCCAGGCGCGCGGCTTCGGCCAGCTGGCGGCCGTTCATGCCGCCGGCCAGGCCGATGTCGGTGACCATCAGGTCGACCGCGGCGCCGGTGCCGAGCAGGCGCAGCGCGGTGGCGGCGTCGCCGGCCTGCACCACGCGATGGCCCAGTTGCCCGAGCGCTTCCGCCATCAGGCCGCGCAGCGGGGCTTCGTCGTCGACCAGCAGGATGCGCGCTGCAGCCGCGGCCGGGCGCTCGGCATCGGTGGCCGGTGCCGGCAGCGCATCGGTGCTGCCCTGGTGGCGCGGCAGCAGGATGCGCATGACGGTGCCTTCGCCCGGCACCGACTCGGCGCTCACGTGGCCGCCCGACTGGCGCACGAAACCGTAGATCATCGACAGCCCGAGGCCGGTGCCCTGGCCGATCGGCTTGGTGGTGAAGAAGGGGTCGAAAGCCTTGGCCATGACGTCGGGCGCCATGCCGGTGCCGGTGTCGATCACGTCCAGCGCCACATAATCGCCGGCCGCGAGCTCCCGGCGCGCGCCCTGGTCCGCATCCAGTACCGTATTG
>Ga0265797_10013147_pt1 | contig 10007 bp, 10 predicted proteins | sample P2T30metagenome_FD_192433 | JGI IMG/M metagenome (GOLD analysis project Ga0265797, IMG submission 192433) | Plant litter microbial communities from East Loma Ridge, Irvine, California - P2 T30 | ecosystem: Environmental > Terrestrial > Plant litter > Unclassified | place: USA: California... | reverse complement strand
CCATTTCAAAACTTGAAATCTGGTGCTGTGACCAAAACCAGCTTGCTACATCTCATGGGGTCCTCCACGACCATTCAAAAAAACTAGACCTTGCTCCATCCCATGGTCGTCTCAAGGACCATTTCAAAACTTGAAATCTGGTGCTGTGACCAAAACCAGCTTGCTACATCTTATGGGGTCCTCCACGACCATTCAAAAAAACTAGACCTTGCTCCACCCCATGGTCGTCTCAAGGACCATTTCAAAACTTGATACTTGCTGTAACCCATGGTCCTTGCTATGACCATTTTCAAAACCAGCACTCTAACCAGCAGTCTTCATTGTACACCATCATTCGACGACCTCCAGCCTCGCTTCAGGTCTCTTCTCCCATTTTTGCGAGACGAGTGGACGACTTGACCAACACCTTCGACGCTCGCGTCGGTCAAGGACCGATCCAGCAGAGCTTCTCGGTCCACCATGATCTCATCACCTAGTGACCCACCCATCTACATGCCAGGAGGGGTCGCAGTCTGGCACCGAGGACAGCCACATCGAAGACTGTCATCGCACCGGCCCTCCAACGCATGTGGCTCTTTGCCGTTCCACTCGTCGCTCCGCCAGCCCTCGTGCTCCGTCTTCAGCTCGCACCCACACCGCCTCGGATCACGCCCGGCGTCAAGCTGAGTTCGACGACGATGATGCTAAGAGCAGGAACACCATCCGTGCCCGCCAGGGCGTCGTCCATGTTCACCCGATTTCCTTTTGACAGCCTGTCATCGGGGTGGCTGAGCTCAATCGTTGTGTTGGCCTTACCCCTTCTTGTCATTGGTTCACGGTGGCAGTGGAGTTGATGTTGCCTCCTGAAGACGAGCCAACGATAAGCGAGCGCGACGGCGGCGAAAAGGAGATGGTAGTGGTGCGAGGTGACGGCAAGAACCACTTGGTTGTGAATCGGTCACTTCGAATGGATTGACGAACACGTCGCACGCAAGGGCACGGTGACGCGCAAGTTATCGATGCTGCGGCTCACAAACACCTACAACTGCAAGTGGCGAGCAATCAGTGAAACAAGGGCAGACGATCGAACGGCCGGTATTTGACTCATCAGAACTCGCCAACTGGAATCATGGGACTCCTTCGTCGCCGATAGGCCGTAGCATGTCGACTTACGACAGTGTCACTATCTCCTACATTCCCGTCGACTCCACCCGCCTAGGTCTACTCGATGCCCTCTTCTTTTGCGTACTGTTGGCGCGTCCGGCATCATGACGAGGAGCAAGAGCATGTTCATCCAGGCGCTTACAATAACAGGATGAAGGGCGAGAGCACGTACATGGTCCAGAGAAACTCCCATGTCCCTCCACCCCCGACTCCGTGCACCTAGGTCTGCCCGGCGCTGTCTTCGCTCACCCAAGCGCCTTCGACAACATGATGAAGGGCGAGAGCCTTCTTGCCTTCATGGTCCAGACACACGCCTAACTCTGATGCTACTGTTGGTGACTAAGCTTGCGACAACGACCACAACCGTAACCCTCGTTCGAGGAGGAGAAAATCTTAGCCGAGCAGTCATCAAGCCCATGCTCTTCGCAAAGGTCGCAGACAGAACCTGCTAATTGGCCGTCATCCATCTCGTGGATGCACCCGATATGCGACATAATCTTTTGTCGGCCATCGCTAGCACCATCTCAAGTCTGCTTATCCACACAGTCTGCTCAACCACTTCAGCCCTCTCCTTTCAATGGTCTGGCCTGCTAACACTGACGTCTCGCCATGCACCACAAAGGGTTCACCATTTATGTAGCTACACAGCTTCGCGTTGACACCACCACCAACAACTTTGACACTCGCAACACGCCCGGTTAATATGCCTCCCAAGGAAGCAAGAATGCGCCAAAGACGCCCGCCACCGCGACATCCACCGCTGTACCTGATGTCGTCGTTTCTAAACGCGGCATAGAGTACGATGCTACGGCTGCCTTGTCGCGCCTCCGTCGCGCGCCTGCTGCTGTGCCTGTCTAGGCCACTGCAAACAGTCAGATCATCTACGCACGTAGGCGCTCTTCTACGCGCTCTCTACTAATCCGTAACTTTAGCCTCTGCCATAGCTACCAAAAGGCGTAGAAGGCTCACTAAGACCACCGAAGAGGTCGCTAAGCCACCGAAGAAGCGTAGTAGGCCCGCTAAGAACGCTGCTGTCGATAAGGAGAGCGATGTTAGGGAGGAGCCTACCGAGGCGCCTAAGAAGCGTGGTAGGCCCGCGAAGGTCACTATCGAGCTACCTAAGAAGCGCGGCAGACCTACGAAGGCCGTCGAGGTCGAAGATCAGAGCGATGTCGAGGAGGAGCCCGTCGAAGCGCCGAAGAAGCGTGGCAGACCGCCAAAGAAGAGTACAATCGCCGCCTCGAAGAAGCGCGGTGGAGCGACTAAGGTAGTTCGAAGATGAAGTTGACGAGGCGGATAACGATGATGTCGAGGCAGAGCCGGCCAGAGCAGGCGAAACAGCGCGTCAACACCGATCAGCCGTTCATGTCATTCATCGCCAAGGCCATCAACAAGCTTATCACGGAACGCGGTTACTCTGCGCAGGAAGTCAGCCGTCCCATTCTTGGCCTCCCACTCCATGAGGGCAGTCGCACGGTTGTTCGGCTCGACTGTCGACCCAAATCTGGCCAAGAGGAGACTTTCGAGATGGACTTTGATGCCGAGGGCCCAACGCGCAAGAAACAGCCTCCTTGGCAGCGGTATGCTACTCGGCCCGATGATCTGGACGACGAGACTCTGTTCCGCTCTATTGCCATGTATGGCGATCGATCGCGCGCTCCTATGCCGAGGCCGTTACAGCATCGACTCCTTTCTTACTTCCCGTGTTATCCTGTTGATCCAACAGACGACAGACATTCTTTCTTCTGCTGCATGAAGGTCTTGCTTCACCACACTTTCCGCGACCTTCCGCAGTGGAATCAGCAGACGCCCTACTTCTTCCCAGAGTCGGACGACAGCTTCACTTCGTGGGTCGCCACATGCAAGTGGTGTGCCGAGAACCACCACCACCATCCTCACGACTACATGGATGACCCGCTGCCCCCTCTGGATGATGATAAATTCGAGGAGGGGTTCCAGGAGGCCGAAGGCGGTGAGGTTCACTTTGGTTAGTTAGCACGCGGGCAGCCGGCGTCGAGCGAGGCCATCCGTCACGAAAACCCAGACAACGTTGGCAACCGCATGACTGGGTCTGCCTACATTGACACGCATCACGACACGGCCAGCGACCCTCACGACGGCGGCGATGAGTGGTGGATACGCATGAAGCGTAACAAACCGTAGAACCTCGAGGTCGACACTCAATCTACGCAACAACGCGACGGCCTCATCGTCATCGGCGTCAGCTATACAACACCGCGTGGTCGAACACTTTAAGATGACCATTAACGCAGATGCCGAAAATACCGCAAAGCCGTCACATCTTCTCATCAATGTAGATGGTCGTGTAGGCTCCAGTAAGACTTTCGTCATTCGTGCGTTGTCTTCCGCACTTCAGAACGCCGCTAGGTTCTATGGTGTGCATGATGGCAAGAGTCCTGTCCTTCGCTTTGCACCTACAGGCTCTGCTTCGTATGAATTTGTCGGTCAGACGGTGCATTCGCTTCTCAACCTGCCGGTGGGTGGTCTATTCTACGATCTCAATGGAGTTCACCTTGCTAGTCTCCAAAAGTCTCTTCGAGGTATTGCTCCTTAGACGCGTTTTGCTCCAAGATTGATTCGAGGAGCTCCGTAAGGCGTGCGTTGGTGAGACTCTGCTGATAAACCTCCTCGACTATATCCGCTAGATCCGGCTTGCTAGCGTCGTACGCGCGGTTTTTCGCTTCCTCGACGACGCTCTTCATCTTCTTCGCGTTGTAAATCTTGTTCCGATTAACTATAACTAGCGTATGTTCTACCGCTGGCGGCTCGACTGTTTTTATATTAGCCTTCTCTACACTCTTCTTACCTCTTCCTTTACCCTTACCCGTAGGAGCCTTAGTAGGGGGTCCCGTAGACTCGCTCTAGCGCTTCGAGCTACGGGGTTTCGCGGCGTGTTCCTTCTTCTTGCTCTTCTTGCCTAGCGCATAGTTATTGTCGTCTTCATCGTCTATAGGTATAGGTGGTAGAGGGGGTATAGCATCGGCTATAGCTTACGACGAGGCTACCGGCCCCGGCGTGCCCTCCGGCGTATCTTAAGCATCTAGAGCAGTACTAGCAGTACTCCGCCTAGCTAGAGACTTGCGCGCACCCTCGCCCTTCACTCGTGCTCGGACTCGCGTGCTTAGTGGTTCGCCTAGAGGTTGCATGTGCTCGAGTACGCCGTAGGGAGCGCCGCTATGATCCTCGAAACTCGGCTTCCCGGCGAGCGAAGGCTCAATCCAACCGTCCAGAGTGCCGTTCATGGTTGCTTCGCAAGCTTACTGGTGGTAATACTGCTACCTGGCGCCGTGCCGATGCTCAACGCCGTGCCAACCACATCTCAGAGCCACCTAGCACTCCTCGCACACATGGCTACAACACCTCAGGGTTAGTTGTGTCTTCGACCCCCATGAAACTTCGCACTCGCGATTTTGTTCCTTCCGACCAACCATTCGAGAACTTGTTTGAGGCAGCTCGAGGTGAGCCCATTGACGACGACAGACTCCTCATGTCACCGGATGTTCCCTACGAGACAGCGTTGCCTGGTGAGGAGCCTATAGAGGCTGAGCACAGTGATGAGGATTTGTACAGTTAGGTTGTTCAATCAATACAGAGTGCTTTCGTAGTCCAGTATCAAATGAATGTTTTTCTTTCACTATGTTGATTCCCTTTGCTTTTTGTAATGCTGATGTCCTTCCAGCATATCTCATTATGAGCATCTTCCTTTAGGCACATCTCAGTGTGGGACTTCTTCCTTCAGGCACATCTCATTATGAGCATCGTCCTGAGGTGTGCCTGAAGGAAGAGGCAGCCCCTGAGATCTGCCGGAAGGAAGAGGCAATCCCTCATATGTGCCTGAAGACATGTCCCTGCCTCCGCCACGCCGATGTCCCCTCGCAAGAGGGCTACTTTGTCTCGGCCTGTCGTGATCAACGAGTGGTGGAGCATGAGCGAGGTGGACTGGGCTGGCGCTGGCGAGAGTCGGCAGAAGATCATGTCGCACGTTGGCCGCATCCACGAGACAGACGATGGCCAGTTGGCAGAGTCGGCCTGCGACTTTTGTGAAGAGCATGGACTTGAGGACTGTTCGGTTTACACCCCTGCCACCCGCGCCAGCTTCTTCTCCTCGAACGAGGGTTATGGCTGTGGTCGCTGTCGCAAGCTCGGTCAGGCTTGCTCTCTACAGCAGCAACACCAACATGCGCCTAAGCGCAGAAAGACTGTCGCCTCTCTTGAGGCAATCATCGACCAGCAGGACATGGTCATTGCAAGGCTGAAGAGGCGGTTGGCTTCTGCGCGCGCCCAGCTACAGCAGCAGCAGCATCAGCAAGAAGAGGAGTCGGAGTTTGAGGGGTTTGGAGATTATGAGTAGGTAGCTACTACTTATTACTGTATACCTGCAACACAACACAACATCAACATCAACATCAACTCACAATGTACTGTAGCGACGGCGACGCCGGCAGGCAGCATGCTGCTTGGCGTCCGCGAAGCGGACGCGGCGTCTGCACCTCCGTGGTCTCCGGACCACAAGGCTTACATTTTTTGTCTCTGCAGCGTCAAGATGCATCAAACGAGTGTGCTTGTCTGTGACTGCGAGAGGGACCAGTTCCAGACGTCCTAGAATGCTGTAAGTATGTGTTATCAGGTAAGCGATGAATCTCTCTCATGTCACGCCATTGCAGTAGCAACAGCCACAGAAAAAAGGGAAACCCAAAGTCAGTATTAACAGCAGCAGGACAGCAAAACAAATTAAAACAGCACAGTAGCAGCAGCAGCAGCAGCAGCAGCAGCAGCACACCAGCAAGATATGTACCTATTCTGAATCAACCTACCCCATGTTCTCGACCGCCGACCAAACACATCGCCTCTGCCTAAACACCAGAGCACGACACAAGTGTCGGAGAGACACCCCCTCCAGACGCAGGCTAGTAGTTAGCCTACATCAACTGATGGGGGTGGGGCCTGAGAAATGAATCCCAGGCAGGAAGAAGGTGTTACGCCTGAGAAATGAATCCCAGGCAAGAGAAGCTACTGCGCCTAGAAAATGAATCCGAGGCGCAAAGAAATGTGGGTAGGAGAAGATACACCCGAGAAGCGTTGGTAAAATGCATGTCCGTGAACCGGAGCTATGAACGTCGCAGTCTTCAACGTTTCTTGGGATTTGGCTTGGATTTGGCACCAGTCGCGTCGTGAGTCATCTTCAGTTTGGTCAAGTCTCGCGCGAGGATGGATTGCTCGGCCTTGTAGTAGTCTTTCGCGCTGCCTAGACATAAGATGATGTCGTTGAGAGCTGCAGTCGCTTTAGATTTCCCGATCCTTTCTACGAGGGAGTCCATACGATCGTCGGTTTCGACGTCCCATTGTTGAAGTGTGACCTTGAAGGTAGGGTCTGATGCTCTACAGCGTTCAATCCAGTTCACGAGGCCCTGGAAATCCATCCCATCGACAGCTGGCCATCCCTCGTTACCAAAGATTGCGGTGCCATTCTGTTTCGCGCGGACGAGCTGGACATACTGTTTACAAAGGATTGGTAGCCATCGACCGAGCTTCTTAGCTGACAGGACGTCCTTCCAGGTCTCAGAGTCGGAGATGGGCTGTGTTGGCGCGAAGTACTTGTCTCTGTATTCGCGCTCTGTTGTTGGCGCACGATCGGTCGTAGACTCGGCTGATATCGATGCGCGCGACATATCCTCGGTTATGTCAATGGTTTGGTCAATTGCGACGGGATCAGCATCCTTCGTGCTAGCCTCCGTCATGCTAGCATCTGTTGAGCTACCCTCCGTTGCGCCAATCTGCACTGGACTGACTTGCACTGTATCAATCTGCATTGGACCTCTATGCGCTGCGTCATCGCTGTGTGTCGCAGGTTTTGGGTGGAGATCCGCACCAGGGTCTGTCGGTAGCCCAAACATATGCAGGGCGCGACCGTAGCTCATGTAGGCGGGATCGATGTGTTCGCCGACAGTCTGCGTAGGCAGACGCTTTGGTCGCAAGCTGTTGAGAGCAAAGACAGTCGTAGATAGACCTGCGCTGTCCAAGATGAGGGTATCTGCAGTCGCTGGGATCCGAGTACGGTCGAGACCCTTATACGGTGGTGGTGGTGGCGAATCAAGTTCCTCCGTATGGTACTGCGGCATTGTCTTTTCGCGAGTTGCTAACCACCATGTTTGTCCGATGTCTACGAGCTCATTGTCGGTCTGGATTTGGAATGCATTCGCCAATGTTTCCGGTTCGTTAGCTAAGTATGCAGTTAGTAAGATGTCCAAACAGTCTCAATCGTTAACTTCATACCTTCACATATACTGCGGACAGATTTCCTGATGCCCTTCAGTGTGTCTTTGATAGACTCAATACGCAGGTCCCATGCTGCGCTCTGCTCTAAAGCAAATTGGAGATTCTCCTGTGTCTCGCTACTGGCTTTTACTACAATTGAGGCCCTGAGGTCCCTGATCGTCGCATTGAGCGTGGCATGCTGAGTAGAAGCCTATATACCACATCAAATCAGTAAATATGAAGACTATAAAACCGTCTGTGTATTGTCCATACCTCAGCGAGATCACTCGTTGTGTCAACCAGACGACACGCGAAGCAGCCGTTGGTGATGTCGGTATGCTGGCAAAGGTTGCTACAGCTTTCGGAGTACTCAGATGGCATCTCGGCGAAACGTAATGACGATTGGGGTGGTATCGGTACGTTGGTGAGTGTATCCAAGCATGTAATAATTACCGTACCTACCAAGGTACATAGCGAGCCATCCCGCGTCCCGCGTCCCGCGTCCCGCATCCATCGCCCCTCCTCCGCCCGGTTTTGCGCCAAACAGAACCTTGGAATGACAATCACACCGAAGAAAACGACAACACCAACACCAACGCCAACGACAACACCAACTCCAACTCCAACACCAACCGCCGCAATGTCGTCTTCTTACCAGCCCATCAAAATCAAAGAGAAGAAGCCGGGCGTATGTGACGATTACGTAATTGGCACATGCAAACAGGACAAGTGCCCCGACTTGCATCCTGCTGCATTAGACCCAAATTTGCGGAAGGATCCCGCCTTCGCGGAGTACACGATCTCTACTGAGGAGGGTACCTCGTGTCAAAGGTGCTTGGATCTCCTGCTCGAGGTATGCCTTTTCCTATATGTGTACACATCGACGATGATACTAATAGTTATAGTGCGACAAAAAAGAGCACGCTAACACCGAAGATGATCCCTGTTCCGAATGCCGCTATTTCGGAGGCAAGAATTGCAGGTGCCTTCTTGCACGGACGAGCGTTAACGATGCGATGTGGAGACACATGATGAATCGCGGTCTGAACTCTATCAACCAGACCTTTACGCTCCGTGATCCCATCGACCGGGAGGCAGCGCATAAGAAACGGGGCCCTCCGACACCAATGCCTGATGACAAGGTAAAAGATGGCTGGCAAGGCCAGGACAGAGACGCTCTCGTGGCTAAGCTAGACTGGTATCCTGACGACGTGCGCTACACTCCACGAGCGTACCTACAGCCAATCCCTGCCACCTACGTGCGTAACAGAGAGATCAAGAGTGCTTCATACCTCGCGTTCGCGGCAAGATCAACGAAGCGCTCGCACGACTCGGTCTCGACAGACGAGCCTCTGTCCTCGACAAGCAACGTCCTTTCGATGGCACAACCAGCCTCGCACAGCCCACCCTCTATGGGTGGAAGTGCTGCAAACACGCTGTCAGATTCGCGGACCATGCCTTCAACATCACAACCAGCTCCGCAAGACCCATCTCCGGCAGGTGGGAGTGCATTATTCCCGCACTTGGTTCGTTTGCCAGAGCACGACGTGATGTTCGGCGCTCCTCTGTCCATCTTGTTCGACTTTGGCCAAATGAAATCGTTCCACAAGTTTGAGAAAGCAAATCTGGATCAAGAGATTCCTGGTACTAAACAATCAGCATCTCTGACCGGTTCAAGTGCGTTGTTTCCACCACTAACTCACTTGCCAATACACGACTCGGCGCTAGGCGCCCCTCTGTCTATCTGGTTTGACTTCAGCGAAATGGAATCGACCCATACATTTGAGCTGGACATCTTAAAGAAGGACATCCCTGGCACCAGACCATCGGCTGGTATGACTGGTGATGAGCTACTGGAGGTGTCTAAGTCCGTCCCTAGTAAGCATGCAGATACCCATAACACTCCGCGGAACAAGAGACCTCGCTTCGAAGTCACACAATCGTTGGCTACTGCCACACCCCACGACAAGCGTGTTACGCAGGCGGCATCCGCCACCCCACGCCAGAACACAGATGCTATGGAGTTGGACGAGACCTTGCCGCCCACTCATCAGGGCACTACTGACCAGAGCATGTCCGGTCAAGAGACATCTGTTGTGTCCGACACTATTCTCGAAACTCCCACTCTCGAAACTCCTACTAGCACCACTCTTGCTGTCGATACCTCTACCGTCGGCACTCCTGCTGAGACCACTTCTGTGTCCGCTACTGGTTACATGTCGATGGCGCAACTAAAGCGCGTCAAGCCTGTCGTTCCCGACTCAGACTCCGACTCCGACGGCGAGTAGAGAATCATCATCACCTGCCCAGGGTTCATTCTCTGGGCGTTACCTCGTACTATCATCATTTGCCCAGGATTCATTTCTTGGGCGTCTTCTATTACCACCGTTCTGCTTTGGTTCCAGGCATTACTGCCCGAGATTCATTTATCGGGCATTTAATTTTTTCACCAGTTTCTTCGTTTATCGAGGGTACTGGAGAAGAGGTTCGATTCCCTGTTGAGGAGCAACTCAGACATGACAGTTCTTCAAGTTCAAAGTCTTCCGGTGTTGGCTAACCAACATCGACTCATTTTTTTGGTTTTTCTT
>Ga0265797_10013146_pt1 | contig 10007 bp, 9 predicted proteins | sample P2T30metagenome_FD_192433 | JGI IMG/M metagenome (GOLD analysis project Ga0265797, IMG submission 192433) | Plant litter microbial communities from East Loma Ridge, Irvine, California - P2 T30 | ecosystem: Environmental > Terrestrial > Plant litter > Unclassified | place: USA: California... | reverse complement strand
AGGCGGGGAAGGTTAGGAGGGGGGTTTGGATGGGTGTTGCGAGTGGGATTGCGGTGGGGGTTTATGCGAGGAATGGGATGGGAGGGGAGGCTGAGAGGGCGGCGAGGGAGTGGGAGGGGGTTAGGGGGTCGTTGCCGGGACCGCTGCGTGGTGCTGGTGGGGGAGAGGATGATGCGGAAGGTGATGAGGACGATGCTGAAGGTGAAGAAGAGGATGGAGACTTAGATGCTGATGGCGATATTGATGTTGTGGGGTAGTGGATGTTCTTCCTTCTTTCGGAACACATCTCTCTGCATTCGGCTTTTGGCGTATCATGGATGGAGCTGTTATCATGTGTTGTTACCGCGAGAGATACCATGGCGGTTTTATGCATGGCGGCTTTGTTTGGGCGTTTTACTACGGGACGTATCATCACAGTAGGTACGCGAATAGGGATTTTTCCGAGGAAACGGAGGTTAAAAGGGGATATTTTATCAAGACATATTTTAATGGTAACATTTATTTACTAAAACTGCTCCTCTTTGGCAATTCTTTCTCGATTCGACGCTAGGTAAGTCGCACTCGGTTAGGCTTTCTAGGTCTGTAGTCCTAGTGACGTTGTGCTTTATCTTGATATAAACTCCTCGTCTTGGACTGTGCTAGTTCGCATCACAACTATGCTACCACTACCAGCGGTCATGGAGAACCTTGACTCGTGTTAGAGTTTAGAGGAAAGAGAGCAGTCGTTTTGGATTTCACGAAACTTCTCATTCGAGAGTAGTGTTTTTATCGATTATTGCTCAAACACTCTGACGTCCAGTATCAATCCAACTTTGAAGATTAGCTGTGTTAATTGTCTCGCTTGCATCTAGGCGAGCCATGATGTCAGTAAACGCCTTGACATACTCCTGGGCTCGTTTTGCCGAAGGATCGGGTGGTTCGTACGGGCACGCGAGTAGTCCGACTGCCACATCGCGCACCTTGTAGACAAGGTGGAGACCATTTGGCTCGATATCTGCTTGAGGAGTATTGTGCAGTACGTGGAGGAGCTGAGTGGATATGTCCTCGCGCTCGTGCCAGTGCTGCTCAGGCGAAGTCAGTAGATCCAACTGATCCAGTAACATGCTTTGAAGCCAGAGGTGTGTAACATGAATATTAGCGCGCAGCGTGCCCAGTTGAGAGGATGAAAGGCTATGTGAAGCGGAGTCGAAATCGGACAATGCGTATTGTCGAAAGGGCCTAGGAGCATCGTCCAAGGCATATTTCAGATCTTGCAAGCGGCGTTCAAGATGCGCCACTTGCGCTGCAGGTGAGTGATCGCGACAGCACAAGCATTCGCCCCTTTCATTGCCGTATGGATTCTCAATAGCTTGCCAAAACAGGCGAGAGTGGATGATGAAGCCTGTAGTCATGCTCACCTCCGATGTAGGCGAAGAGATCGTCTCATGCTTGAAGATATGCTCGTCTTCGACTTCGACAGGCATGAGTGCCTTGAGGTTCGTCGTCGCCATGGTAGCATGATCCAAGAAAGAGAGCTTCTCTTTACGAAAATTCTGTACCTCTGAATGTACGTAACCGTAGAAAAGAAGCCAAAAGCCCTTTCTCCGCAGCTGTTTCTCAATACAGTCCAGTTCCTCATATCTATCAACGCGGTGAAGTTCAAGTAGTCGCCCGAGCTGCATGCTCTCCACCTCGATCATACGAGCGTGATTAGGCTTTCCGACTTGGAAAAAGGCGATCGCCATCAGATACGATGCTGCCCATTTGCTAAAGCCGATTTTCTCGAAAAAGTCGGGCGTACGCAAAGCGATCAGGAAGCCGTGACAGCGGTCGAGCATCACGGCACGTGAGAGAGCCATGGACAAGTCGAGCCTACGGTAGCTCTCGTATTTACTTGGAAGCAACGCAACTACGATTGCGCATAGAGCGATGAGAAGGCCTAAGAAGTCGTCGTCGTAGTTATCACGATCCTCGTTCAGAGCGAGGCAGAACGATGGTCGGTGAACCACAGGGATTAACGGGTAGATGTACAGAAGATAGTCGCCCACCATAACTCGTAAAAGCGCTCGCGAACAAACAGTGTCAGTGCGAAATGCGCCTTGCTGGACAGTGACGAACGAAGTGGGACTCGGAGCAGGTGCGACAGAATGCTCGCTCCTGGCAATATCATTTTGCATCCGCTTTCTATAACGTGACTGTTAGCTGTGATGTAAGCTTCTCAGTCCACCTTACTCAAGGCTCTCAAAGCCTCAAAGAGGCAGTGAACGGTTGCGATTGACAAGTCTTCGGCAACCGTGCAAAAGTGTATGGAAACCAGAATGACTCCACCGCAGAGCAGCCATGTCTGAGAACTTGATCGAATGTCAACCTACCGTTTTGGACCCCTCCTACCGACCGCCAGTTCGAAAGTGCATTGCAGCTGAAGACGCCGGCAGCGCACGCATGCTGAATCTGGTACGTTCACGTCTACACCCAGGTCACAACGCGTTTTCCTGGTCCGACATGCATCGCACGCGCGCGGTGGTCGTGTGGTTTGCGGATTAACCGTACTGTTGAGCGGTGAAGACATGAGAACCAAGTGCGTTTGATGATGCGGATCGCGCTGGGCTGGGGCGCGTTCGCCAAGGCCCCAAACAAGCGCCAGACGTGTCCTCGGCACTTAGGTCTTTGTTCATGGCCGGAATGCTGCATCTCGAATTTGCGTCATGTCGTTGACACCATAAGCCGATAGGGGGTTACAGAGAGAATCAACAAAGGAACGCTTTTCTCGTTCAGAAATGCCAGTGATCGCTCTCGGTTGCGACGATACCTGGGTTACTGTTAATCACGTCGAAGAATGGAACAGCACCAACGAGAGCAGCAATGACATTATTTGCACGACAATCTTTTACATTGATTTACGATAGCCAGTACCTAGCTTTCGGCGACACGATCGAGCCCGATAGATGACAGCCAGCGCTACTCGTCCCAACAAGGACGTTGTACATCCCAGCATGACTACACCACCTTCCTTCCTTCTCCTCCCAGAAGCTTGTGTCCCGAAGGACGTCGATCTCGACAATCACTTCGGCGCTCTGGCCTGCTTCAATGTGGCGCTTCGCAAAGCCCTTCAATTCCTTCAACGGCCGACGAATAGGTGGTGAGATCGGCTCAATGTAAACCTGCACGACTTCAGCGCCAGCTCTGGAGCCCGTGTTGCTCACAGTGCAGCGCACGCTTAGCCGGTCAGTCTGCGTGTTCATGTCAAGCTTGAGATTGGACAGGGCGAAGGTCGTGTAGGACAGGCCGTGGCCAAATGGGAACAATGGTGCCACTTCGGTCTGCTCGTAGAAACGGTAGCCCACGTAAACATCCTCGCCATACAGCACGCGGCCACCCTCGGAGCGATAGTTGAGATACGTCGGGTTGTCCTTCAATCGGCGGGGGAAAGTCAGAGGAAGTTTTCCCGAGGGGTTCACAGCGCCGAAGAGGACGTCCGCAATCCCGTTGCCGCCTTCATTCCCACCATACCACGCATGTAAAATTGCCTTTGCTTTATCGCTCCAGGGCATCGCAACAGGTGTACCGGACTGAACCACGATAGCCGCATTCGAGTTGGCTTCGAGGACTCGTTCCACGAGCGTATCTGTATTCGGCGGAAGATCCATTGATACGCGATCATCGCCCTCAGATTCCCATTCAGGACCCAGACCGACACAAATGACCACTTGATCGACCTCGCACGCAAGGCGTACCGCAGTATCGATCAGCTCCTGTGGGTCCTGGCGTAAACAACCACCGAAACGCAAACCGCCATGACCAAAGTCCACCGTGCCAGGTGTCTTCCTCGTGCTTGTCTTTGCGCAGCCCCATTGCACGGTAATTCGATACGCTCTGCCCGCAATGAGAACCTTTGATCCAGTCTCTTCAAGAGTTCCAGAACCTAAGAAGCTAGGTCCAGGCCTCTGGTGCTCGACATTGCTGACGAGAAGCTCGTCATCAATGTAAAGTCTTCCAGTGCCATGCACGCACAGACCGAAGTCATAGGTGCCCGATTGAGTTGGAGCAAAGACACCTTCAGTCTCAGCGTACCAAATCTCTTTGAGATTCGGATGATCATAGTCGAGGAAGAAGATGTTGGAGTCGGTCAATATCCGTTCCTCAAGTGGGGTCCTCTCCACGTTTGTCGGCGGATCATTGAAGAAGCGCAGCTTGAAACCGGGTTTCCCGTCCACGGTGAGCTCTTTGCCAAGTTCAGGCAACATCTGAAAAGCATATGCGCCTTGTGCAAAATCCACACCGCCCTTCGCGAGCGATCGAATACCGTCTAATGGTGTAGTTGTGTAGTATGCATTCAGTGATGCGCTACCGCCGCCGCAATAGGTAGCGATCTTGGCGTTGGGGCCGATGACCGCAATCTTGCGATCGCAGGAGAATGGAAGGATGTTATCCTGATTCTTAAGGAGCACGATTGAGTCTGCGGCTACCTTCCGAAGAAGACTTCGATCTGCTGGTCGATTCAACTGGGTCTCTGGTGCATTCTCTGGGATACCCGACTGTGCAGACTTTTTGACGAGCTTGAGGACCGCACGCACTCGCTCGTCGAGCTTAGAAGGAAGGACCTTGTTGGCCGAGACCGCGTGGACGAGCGCCGGTCCTCGCCATCGTGATGGGCCGGGCATCTCTAGGTCAAGACCGGCGTTTATTGCTTCGCTTGTGCTGTATGTGCCAAACCTGAGAGCTGTCAGAACCGCGCAACGAGTGTACGGAAGAGATAAGGCAGTCTTACCAATCGCTCACGAAGAGTCCGTCCCACCGCCATTCTTTCCTGAGTATGTCTTTTAGAATGCTTCGGTCTTCCGCGACGTGTACGCCGTTGACTCTGTTGTAGGCAGTCATGATCGCTTCCGGGTTGCTGAGCCGCGTCGCGAGCATGAACGGCAGGAGATAGATTTCTCTCAGCGCGCGTTGAGTAACGATGGTATTGACTGCCATACGTTCATGTTCCTGATCGTTACAAACAAGATGCTTGATAGCAGCGCCTATATGTTTATCCTTGAGCCCATTGATGTAGCTTGCTGCAAGCTTGCCGGATAGGTAAGGATCCTCGGAGTAAGACTCGAATCCTCTACCGCCCAACGGTCCTCGCTGAATGTTTATCGTTGGGCCGAGAACGACATGTGCTCCTTTTGCTCGAGCCTCATCGCCGAGTAGATGGCCAATCTCGACGACCAGATCGGAGTCGAACGTAGCGCCGATGGCTGTGCCACATGGAAGGCATGCAGAAGGTACGCTGCCAAAAAATTTAGTACCTCGAATGCCGTTGGGACCATCTGATAGTCGTATGGAAGGAATCGACAGCCTGGGTATGTCGCGCGTGTGCCAGAAATCCTTGCCTGTTGTTATGAGCGACGCACTTGAAGTTTCGCAGACGACCTACCTGAGAGAAGCGACACCTTTTCGTCAATCGTCAGCTGCAGGAGCGCTTCTTCGACGTCAAACGGCGCGAACGAAGCCGCATGCTCTTGACTTGTGTTCTCGTCATTAGAAAGCGTCATGGCGCTGGAGGTTCGATAATTGGAAGGGGTGAACTGGCTGACACCCGCAACCACGACAAGGCCGCGGTATATAGATGTCTTTCAACAGCCACGACATAGTCCGACCAAACACATAGACGTTGGCGCATATCTGGCGCGGCTTATGGGGTATAGCCCTGATGTCTGCTTTAGCAGCAGCGGGTTGGTCGGAGGTCGCGCTTGGCGCGCGGAGGCTATCGGGCAAATGACGATTCCTATTTCTCCGTGTCAGTCCAGTCGGAAAGCACGCGCTATGAGGAACTCTATTTTTCACCGATGCGCTACTCCGCAAAAATCGAGTACCTCCGCAAATTAGCGTGTTTCCAAATTTTGGGGGGACTCCACGTGCGCAGCCACGCTTCCGGCAATAGCTTAGAGGTCACGATAGCTAACCGACACGCTGTATCGTGATGTTCTTGACTTGGCCTTGTTCATCTGAGATTTATATAAAAGGTCAAGCTGCGTGAACGATTGACCGACCAGCATCACGTTCTCTAGCCCCCAGAGCATCACTAGCCCCTTTTGCGTTGTCATGCCTCCCTCCAAGTCGCAGAATGGACTCAACGATGGCTTGTTGGCTGTCTTGCCTGACAGCAAGCCATGGTACACAAAATCACATCTCATCAAGTTGCACTTCTGCATCTTGTCTCTCTCGTTGTTCTGTAAGTATCTCCAAGGTCCCTTGTCCTTTGATGCCACTAACACATGTCCAGCCTCTGCCAACGGCTATGACGGAAGTCTCATGAATGGACTACAGGCACTACCTCAATGGGAGTCGTTCATGGACACGCCGACCGGTGCTTGGTTAGGCTTCTTGAATGCCGTCTACTGGCTTGGGATGGGCCTGTCCTACCCCTTGACTGCGTTCGTTGCGAACAAGTACGGGCGCAAGCTCGGTGTATACATCGGCTACATCTTTCTGTTCTTAGGCTCCCTGGTCGTACTAAGCGATGACGACACTGCATTCGTGCTATCTCGATTCTTTGTTGGTTGCTCTTCAGCTTGGTTTGGAAACGCTGTTCCTCTCCTCATCAACGAGATCTCTCATCCGGTCTACAGAGGCATCCTGAGCGCTCTCTTCATGTGCGGGTATTATGTCGGCGGCACTATTGCTGCCTTCGTTACCTTTGGCACCCGTAATATCGAAAGTGACTGGGCGTGGCGGATTCCATCTATCTTGCAGTTGCTGCTGCCCCTGGTCGCACTGCCTGGGTTACTGATGACGCCTGAGAGCCCTCGCTGGCTTGTGTCTGTTGATAGAAGTGAACAGGTAAGTCACTAGATGACATGATTAGATTGATCTAATGATGGATTATAGGCTCGTACAATTTTGACGACATACCATGCTGGCGGCAATCCCACATCGGCTTTAGTCGAGTATGAGATGGTCGAAATCACCACTGCCATCCGTCTCGAGTCAACACTGGACGATGCAAGCTACGCAGAGCTGTTCAAGACAGCAGGCAACCGGCGCCGCCTGTTTATATCGGTCTCTCTCGGAATTTTCTCCCAGTGGTGCGGCAACGGCGTTGTTTCGTATTATCTGGCGATTGTCCTGAGAACTGTGGGCATAACGAGTGTCACCCACCAGACCTTGATTGCTGGTCTGCTGCAAGTGTGGAACCTTCTCTTCTCAGTAGGTGCTGCACTTAGTGTCGACCGACTTGGACGTCGCCCACTCTTCTTAGCCTCAGCTGGCGTTATGCTTGTCGCATACATACTTGTGACAGCTCTCAGCGGTGCATTCGCAGAATCTGGCAGCCCTCCCACTGGTATCGCTGTCATACCCTTTCTATTCATCTTTTTTGCTGGCTATGATATTGCTCTGTAAGTCTCACTACAATCCCTTTTAGCAGACCACCGTGCTGACTGGCATGACATAGGACGCCTTTCCTGACAGCCTATCCCTGCGAGATCTGGCCATATAGGCTCCGATCTCACGGTCTGACCGTTACCTGGATTACGGTAGTAGTCGCCAACTTCTTCAATACCTTTGTAAACCCTATCGCCCTCGAAGCAATCGGCTGGAAGTACTACTTTGTGTTCATCGTCGTGCTTGTCGCAATGGGATTGACAGTGTACTTCTTCTACCCAGAAACCCGTGGGTACACTCTGGAGCACATGGCAGTCATATTTGATGGCGATGATACAGCATCTTCATCTCAGGAGACGACTGCAAGGGCATCAAGCGTGGCCTCAATCTCGGAGAAGAAGAACAACATCATGACTGCGCATGAGGAGAATATTCGACAATCGAGTTGATAGCTGAAGGCTTCCTGTTGTCTAGAGAAGCTTGCTCACGATCGCAGTGCCTGGTGAGGGGTTTGGGGTAGATTGGCGTGTACGACTACCCATATGCTTGCCCAGACCGTATGCGATAGGTTCTAAATTTTGTAATGTCATCTGTGAAATGAAGATTTGCGTCTAGACAAACGATTCTTACATGCAGCATGACATTCATAGAAAACTATGTTGATGCCGTTTGACGTTCGTAGTCGGATTGTAGCCGCTTGCTGTGCATTGCCACCGCTTATTGTCATTGCTTGCAACGTCCTTTTGGCAGTCACCGTGCCAGTACCGAGGCTTCTGTGGAAAAGGGCCTGGGGTTGTTACATTTTCGATGCAACATATTGCTCACATATGCTAAGTGGAGGAGGGGGTTATTATCTTTTGAAGGATTCAAGTGAAGGAGGGCCTAGAATTGATTAGGTCATCAAGTACGGTTGTTATTGGGGGGCCTGATTGCTGACGACAGGCAGATGTTGTCAGCTGCATATTAGAGTCCGAGTGTTGACTGGTAGGTATCTGCAGGCAGATTACAAGCACGCCACAGGCTAGGGATTTTGCCTTCGCTATCAGGTGTCTAGTGTTCATTTTCTGCATGAATTCGCATTCGCTAGATCCTTCATGTGTAATCGTTTCGCGCTTTAGTGTATGCGCCATAGTGTATAAAAGCTCGAGTATCTGGCACCCAATCCCGAATCAATTCACTCCATTCCAGTCATCTACATCATTCTTGGATTCTTCTTGACCTATCCTCAAGATCTTTTCTGGTGCGACAAGGTATCGGCATCCGACATTGACATCACTCAATACACCAAGTGAAGGTTCCTGGGTGAAAGACTCATCATCTGTCAACCTTTTTACCGATCTCGATACACAGTATGTCTATCCACGCAGCCGTAGTCCACAAGTGGGGATCACCCCCTACCTACTCCCTCATCGACCTCCCCGCCCCGTCGGACACCCAAGTCCGCATCAAAGTCCTCGCTGCCGGTGTCCACACTTTCGTGCGTGCCCGCGCTTCAGGCAAACATTTCTCCATGGCTGGCAAGAGCCCACCACATGTTCCCGGCACGGATGGTGTGGGCATCGTCGTTGAGACCAACCAGCTTGTCTACTTCAACGCCTTGCTCGCATCCACCGGCTCCATAGCTCAGGAAATCAATGTCGGCAAGAAAGACATTTTCCCACTGCCCGAAGGCGCGGATGCAGATACTGTGGCTGTGCTTGTAAATCCAGCGATGAGCGGTTGGATGGCGCTCACGGCGCGTGCAGGTATTCAACCTGGCAGTGGGGTCAAGATAGCTATCATAGGCGCAACAGGCGTAAGTGGACAAGCTGCTGTACAGATCAGTAAAGCGTTTGGTGCCTCGAAAATCGTAGCAATTGGCAAGCCGGGTACAAAGCTGGACAAGACAAAAGAGCTTGGAGCGACGGCAACGATATCACTATCCGAGGATTTGGCGCAAACAGATTTCTCTGGTGCTACAGACGTCGATGTTGTCTTGGATTACTTGTGGGGCGATGTGTCGAATGCAGCCATGGCTGGCATCATCAAGGGACGCGAGCTTCCTAACCAGAGGCTCAGCTGGGTGGAAATTGGGTCTTTGGCGGGCGAGACACAGGCTGTTCCTGCCAGTCTCCTTCGGCAGGCGAATGTAGCGTTGTTGGGTTGTGCGCCGGGTGCTTGGTCGTTTCCTGAGTTGCATGCCCAGACACCGCGCATACTGGAGGCGATTGTCAAAGGAGGTTTCAAATCTGAGTATGCGGCAAAGAATTTGGATGATGTGGAGACCTGGTGGGATGAGGTTAGTCATGCTAGACTGCTTGTAAAGCCTTAAAAGGACAGGCAAGTTGAATTATAGTGGCCAGTGAAATCCCTTGCTCTTTGTGGAGTCTCTCCTCTACATGGGGGTGTAGTGGCGAAGAATCGGCTGTTATGTACTGTAATTAAGGTTTGCAATAAGTACAGCATGGCTGTTCTTGATCCAGTCTTTTACTCACTACCAGGGACATCTGCACTCGGGCTAGAAAAGTCAAGTAGTAGGCTATCTTTGCTGTTTGGATCATCATCATCATCATATGATAAATTCAGAATTTCTTGCATGTCAACAGAGAAGACAGAATTCTCCGGTGTAGGAGTCTGGAAAGAGAATATCCTACTAGACTATATGTCTGTATTCAGCGCTT
>Ga0265797_10013145_pt1 | contig 10007 bp, 13 predicted proteins | sample P2T30metagenome_FD_192433 | JGI IMG/M metagenome (GOLD analysis project Ga0265797, IMG submission 192433) | Plant litter microbial communities from East Loma Ridge, Irvine, California - P2 T30 | ecosystem: Environmental > Terrestrial > Plant litter > Unclassified | place: USA: California... | reverse complement strand
GCATATTTACAACCAACCAACCAGCACAAAAACGCCCACATCTCCCCCTCCCAAAACAACAACCAAAAACTCCTAAAAGCAATCCATCCAGAAAAAACCCCCAAACCCCAAACCCACCCACAAACACACATCATGTCCTCCGACCAAACCCAACAACAACAACCCTCCCTCATCGGCGGCCACGCCCAATACGTCAAAGGCGCCGCAGAGGTACGTCCTATCCCCTGTCCCCTCTCACACCATCCATTCCCTCGTATTCCCTCCAATCCTCCCTCCCTTCTCCCATGCTAACAACCCTCTCCCCAGTCCGCCATTGGCGCAGTAACCGGCTCCGAAACCTGGAACGTCTCAGCAGAGACCGACAAAGCCGACGGTATCGACGCGATGAAAGCTGCGAGCGAGCAGCGCGACGCGCAGCGCGATGGGTACGGCAAGGTCGAGGAGTTGGCGGGGAAGGCGGCGGGGTGTGAGGGGATGGAGAAGGAGGGTGCGGCGAGCAAGCAGTAGGAGGATATAGGGTTGGAGAGATGGTGGGGATTTTGAGATGTTTTGTATGAATATACAACGAACGAATGCAATTGATGAATGATCGAGTTATGAGAACTCTCTACGGATGGATTTATTGTTGAAGATTCCTTCTGGATTTTCCTGGCCTATGGTGCTAAGAGTACATTGTTTCAAGATCTTTCCTGTATTTCCTTCCCAACACATATCTCAAGGAAGATACCAAGCACAAGTACACACGCACTGCCGCTGCGCAGCCTGCAGCCAAGGCGGCAAATCACGATTCATCTCCATCGTAGCAGCGACGTCTTCCATCGCACTATTGCAGCGTCGGCAGCGGCGCAGCTTGACTCCTTCCCGCAGCGGCGTTTTCTTCAGCGTGTCGTAACGCGGCTCCTCGCCTCCTCTGGGCGTCAGCGCCAGCCACGTCGTATCCCAGAAGAACAGCTTGCCGATGTCGAGCTCGGGCGTGATCTTGGGGAGGGTGGTGGACATGAGGTTGTTGAGAGCTTCGTGGAGCTGTGTGGGCACGGCGCACTCGGTGATCATGCTGAGTTCTATTTCGCCGCGGGAGCGCTCGGAGGTGTTGGTGCGGGTGTAGGATTCCATGATGCTCTTCTCGGTGTCTGTGACGAGGTCGTGGATTGTGTTGAGTTTGTAGGGTAGTGTTTCGCCGAGGCGTGCGAGCTCGGACATTTGCGCTTTCTCTTGCAATGCGCGCGAGTTGCTGATCTTCGAGCCTTGGAGTTTGAAGTAGCGGCCTAGGTAGATGCCCAGATATCGCAAGAAAGTGCGTGGGTAACTGCATAGCAGTAGATGGATTGCTGGACTCTTGGTCTCGGTGATGTAAGCTTGCACTGCCTCAGCGGCGGGAACACCTTGACTGGTCTTCCGTTCGACGGTAAGCAATGCCTCCAGGATGGAGATGAACACATCAACCGACCATCTTACTGCACCGTGTAAGCTGTGAACGACGTCTGCTCCGAGTCCAGGTGTTACTTCTGCACGTCCGATGGTTGTCATCAGCGATACTGTGACGTGTTTGAGATTCAAAACAGCCCAAGCCAGTTGTGCAGGCAATGTGGGTGATTGTGAGGGCGGCCTGGTACCCAACACAAGCTGCGCGGATAGTGATCGCGGCAGATGAGGATCTCGAAGCACGTTCATCTGGCGTTTGGCTTCGTCCACGGAGAATATGTCGTACGTCCTGGGTGTCAACCTGGCCAGTTGTTGGAAGAAAAGCTCATACGAGGCGGGACTCAGATCTCTCGGAAGCAGGGACAGCGTTTCCGCAGTGGCTGCACTGTACCATGTCAGTAACATGTGTTGCCTGGCAATGCTCATCACAGCTGCTTCTACCAAGCCATTGCCGTCGATGATACCGTCATTTTCGCCATGCTGCCATCCGTGCCTGAAAACCATGACTTTGCCCTCCATCTTGCCGTCAGGCTGCACGTATGCCATGGCTGCCGCGTCGTGAGATACAACGGCATCTATGCAATGGAAGCCCGATGTATGCTCGAAGCCAGACTGTGGTAGACTGGAGGCTACAGTAGTATCCATTGATGGTTCGATGAGGTTGAATGTGTTGCGATCCCGGAACTCCACGCTTCCATCACTCATGATGAATGCCAGTAGTGTACCGAAGGATGTAGGTTTCAGAGAGAGTACTAGCTTCATCGCAATCTGATCCGGTAGCCGCTGCAAAGACTGATATGATGGTTGTGCAGGTGTCACACCAGCATTTTGTTTGAGATTACTGTAGCTCTCGTGCATTGTCGGGGAGACTGTTTCGAGCTGCCATCTTGAAATGGTGGTGAAGCGTTCGACCAGATGTTGTGTTGTACTTGACGGAAGGGCCGCATGTGTGAAGGTGGCGACAATTGTCGGTAGAGATGGAAGCTGTTGATCAGCCGTGATATCCGGAGAAGCAGCCAGTAGCGTCAGGCCTGTGAGTTGTGTGGCATCGGCATGTTGAGCTGCCACGTGATCAAGCCCAGCAATGTGCTTGACATCCAGTGAGGGGTTCACCCTGACCGATGGCTGACCGTTGGGTCGGGCTTGTTGAGATGGGTTCCATTCGATGGTGATAGCCAGCATGCGGAATCGCTTTGCTTCGTCATGTGAAACCAGCAGTAGCTGATGCCCGTACTCGCAGAAAGAGGCATGTGATACTAGCTCTCCAGCCAGTCCCATGTGATCCAGATCCTTGTGGACGGCATACCACCTCCCACTTTCTTGCTGATAAACCATGGTGAGAACATTGTTACGTGAGATGTAGAAAAGAGCACCTTTGCCATCGATGGGGTTGTGTACTCTGGGAGCACTAGGGTCTCGATTCTTGATCTGTATTGACCACGAGCCGTTCAATTTCCTGGCGGACCCAATATATGGGGTCTGCCACGTCAGTCAGCAAACTAAGCAGCGTCACATGGAAGAAAGATTACTGACCTTGAACTCTGCAGGCCAAACAGAGAGCCAATGAGTACCGACAACGGCGTCGTTGCTGTTGCGCCCGGTGCGGTCCAAGCCAAAGTCAGTGATGCTCACGTGCATCCTACCTAGTCCAGTGGGCGCGATGAACATATGCGCCAGACCTACATCATCGAAGACGATAAGGTCATGTCCGAGGGAGCTAAACTGGACGTGTACGAAGTGCGCGCCTTCTGGCGCAAGAATGGGATGAGGCGACTCCTTGCCAGGCGCCCAGGCACCAGTCTTTGGATCCTCAACAAACACGCAAAATGTGACTTTCTGGCCGTCGGGAGAGATGCGTGCAAGACTGCCGGTGTTGGACCAAGCGAGCTTCCTACCTTGAATTAATATTGATTGCTATTGGATATTGCTGACTGACTAACAGGCGACTCACGCGCATGCGCCGGATGACTGTAATTCCGCGACTCGCTTGATCAGCGCAGGTGGTGGAGGCAGAGTGACGGCGGGGAGAGAAAGGTTGACATTGTTCATTGCATCGTTTGCATCGCCAAATAGATCGTCCATGGAATCCATCATGCCCTGGTCCTGGACATCGGCATCGTGGATGTCGTGCATGGAAGTATCAACTCCTGAGTTGTCCATGATGAGTGTTGTGGGGTGGAAGAAAGGAAGAAAGAGGATCTCTGCGCCGCACAAAGGCAGGCAGGCAAACGGTCTGGCCTGTGTTGGCTCACGAGCACATATCAGAGTAACAGCAACAGTGAGATGCGAGCAGATCAGCACCACATGCAGGGGTCCCCACGTCCAAAAGTCAAAATCGCTGCGGCTGACGGTGCGGAACGGGCAGCGATGGCGCGTGGGTTGCAGATGTGGTGCTGCGAGATGCACGGCTATTGCCTTCTTTATACGGAACGTTGATTTGAGTGCACTTTTTTTTATAATTTTTTTTTATACGTGTTGATTGCAAGCAATTGCCGGTGTAAAATAAAGATTTCGAAGAGCGGCTTTGTCTGTGATTGTTGGCTGATAATTTGTGGGAGAACAATTACCTCTGGCCGTTTGTTTTGCTGGGCAGGACCCGCATCAACAAAAGCCGGATGGGCCCGTGTTCTGGCGTCTCCACGCAGAACAGCATCACTCCCCAAGGCCCGGGCTTTCGCTCGCTTTCATGCTTGCGCTCATTCTCCGCTCGAGTTTGAAGGACCAAGTCGCTACATCACCACCCACCGCCCGCCGACCGACCACCACGCGCACCGTCGCGTGACAATCGACTCTGTGCCAGCCAATAATATAATACACTCCCTCCCTCAAGCATGCAGCACTGATCCAGCGCACTCCCTGTCGCTTCCCGTGCGCCTTCCCTCGCTCGGCGCTGCACCCAGACCTCACCTTCCTCCTCTGCTGCACCTTCCCGCGCAATGGACTCCGACAATAGCAGCGCGCTCTCCGAGTGCGCAAGCTTCTTCGACTCTCGTGCCAGTTCTCCATTGAGCTCCGTCGGCCGCCGCAGCCCCTCACCACCGCCCCAAATCGAACTCTCCGACGCCGTTCGCACCATGTACACCAAACCGCGCTCCCGGTCGCGCCTCGATCCTAGCCTGCCTACGCCTCCACCTTCTCAGGAAAACTCACAGAGTGGCTCGCCTGCACCAGACGCTGTCGACTCCTCAATGCTCTCCGACAAGGACGGCCCTCCGCCCGCCAAGCGACGACGCGTCGGGCCCAAGGAGCGCACCACCCGCTCGCTAGATCTGCGCCATGAGAAAGTCAAACCCGACGAGAAACCGCAATTCGACGACATGTTGCGCACCCTGCACAAGTGCCAGAAGATTGTCGTCGTAGCCGGTGCCGGCATCTCGGTCGCGGCGGGCAGTACGTTCAATTGACAACCACCGCGTAAATCGCGCAAGCTGACATGACCACAGTCCCCGATTTCCGCTCATCCACCGGCCTATTCAAAAGCTTAAAAAGTCAACACGGACTAAAGGGCTCAGGCAAAGATCTGTTCGATGCCTCAGTCTACAGAGACGCGAATTCCACATCATCCTTCCACACCATGGTCAGCGAGATGTCGCGCATGACCAAAGACGCCAAGCCCACAACTTTTCACCACATGCTGGCCACGCTCGCGCAGGAAGGCCGCTTGCTCCGCCTTTACTCACAGAACGTCGACGGAATTGACACCGCATTGGAGCCTTTACAGACGCGCATTCCCCTCACGAAGGACGAAAATGGAAAATGGCCCAAAACCGTGCAGGTGCACGGCGGTCTGGACAAAATGGTTTGCAACAAATGTAGCGTTCTGAGCGATTTCAACGCGGATCTGTTTGATGGTCCCATCGCACCTATTTGCAAGAACTGCGAAGAAGTAAATGAGATTCGAACGAACATTGAAGGAAAGCGTAGCCACGGAATTGGCAGATTGCGACCGCGCATGGTCCTTTACAACGAACACAACCCTGACGACGAGGCAATTGGAAAGGTGGCAAGCGAAGATCTGAGACGCAGGCCGGACGCTGTAATTGTTGTGGGCACCACGCTCAAAATTCCAGGCGTGCAGCGCATTGTTCGCGAAATGTGTGGCGTTGTGAGGAACCGCAAGGACGGCATGACGATCTGGATCAACAATGACCCGCCACCAAGCGGACCTCAATACTCGGAGTGCTGGGATCTTATCGTTCGTGGAAAATCTGACGCTGTTGCCAATCACGCTGCTATGCGCAGATGGGACGATCCTACGAATGCTGCAGAACTCGACAATATTAGTGACGAGGAAGTGATTCAGCGCGCAAAGGAGAAGACCGCGTCTGTGGTACTGCCGCGCAAGGCTCTGCCCTCGCATTTGGAAGAGAGCCCACTTCCGGAGGGCCACATCAACAATAGCTTCAGGCCACCTGTTGAGAGTCCCACTACGCCGCGCCACCAGCGCGCGCCTGTACGCAGTCCCGATTTCAGCCCGCTGACAAGCAGGCGACCTTCGGTGGTTCCAACGATCGAGCAAGCCACGGATGGCGACAATATCGTTGTTGCAGAGAGCGGCTTGCTCACACCTTCGAAATCACAGAAGAGCTCAACACCGGCGTTATCAGCCTTCGACACGCTGCAAAGCAAAACCAAGGGCAAACCCCAGAAAGGCGCAGCAAAGAAGACCAAGGCTGCGCCCAAGAAGGCGGCCCCTGGGAAGCCAGGTCGTCCCGCCAAAGGAAAGGCCGCCAAAACTGCGCCCATCAAACTGGGTGCATCTCTCAAGTCCAGCTTCTCCAGCAGCAAAGGAAATGTTGCAGCAGCAGAGGGCAAGAAGCCTATCCCTGGCGATTTGCCTCACAAACTTCCGAGCAAACTGCGCGAGGTTTCGAACCAGTCGCCAGAAACTCTTCACCAAATTTCGCCAGTGGATGCGCGGAACAACACCTCCCCAAAGATCACAAGAGGAACTCTTCCCTGGCTGAAAAAGGACTCCGACAACGCCACGAGGCGAACCATGGATTTGGCAAGCGTGATGAATTAATGCTCGCCTTTTTATCGCTACATCGCATGCAGCTACGAACGCATACTCTATTCCACCGCAAGGTCCGACACGAAACCACATTATTACTATTCCTCAGGGCGCACAAGGAGTTATTCTTCACTTTTTTGGATGGGGATTTCGATGCGGGAAGGGTATGTTTCAAGACGCGGAAGGGACGCGTTTTTTTCGCACCATGGGAGGTCTGCGTGTGATTTTTCCCACCGCTTTCGCACGAGGTGACTTTTACAAAGAGCACGCAAAGCATGGCCGCGGCGCACGAGACGCTGCGATGGGCGTTTTCTACGAAGCTTGAAGGAGTTTATCGTCGAGGGATTTTGTTTTTCGCTTTCGAGGTCAGGTACATGCGCTACGGCGCCCAATGCAACGAAATTACCGACCAACCACATGCATGTCTCGATTTTCGAGTCATCATTTCGTGACAACGGTGGGTTTGCCGTCAGAGGAGCGATCGTTCGTATTTTACATTCAGCTCAACAACGTCTAGGCCCATTTCATATCACCCGCTATGACCATGCCTGGCGTATTCTCCTCTGGCGCTACCTCGCTCATCGCCAAGTTACCAGCCATCGCCCTCCAGTCCACGAGCGCACGGCCCTCCAAAATCAGTGCATACCGAGCTTTTTAAGGTAGTTGCATTCAGCGGCCGGCCTGCCAGTAAACGCCGGTACGTCGTCATCCACCATTTCGAATCCGAACGGGCTGAGGACGCCAGCCTCGAACCGGCAGACGGTCACGGGGGACAATATTGGTTTCCCGTCTGCGCCCGGGATTCTCCAGAGGATGTGTGGGAAGTCGTCGGCGTCATGGTCGGAGTCGTTGGCTTTGGGGAATATTGGCGCGGTGTCCACTGCTTCTGTCAATGAAGTGTCGGGAGGAGGAGCAGGAGAATTTGGAGTGCTGATGAGAGGGGCTTGGAGGTGGTGTTGGGGAGAGGAGGTGGATGGGATGGGTAGTGCTAGCGCTGTTGCTGCGATGGGGCTTTGGAGGAGGATTGGTGGCGCCATTTGAAAGGTTGACTTTCTTTTGGTTGCTAGGTAGGTTGCGGTTTGCCGAGATGGCTTGCTTGCTCTGTCTGACAAGCTTGGGTAGTAGTTGGGGCCGTGAGGGTGGTGCTTGTGGTTGATGGGGTTGCATTCGACTCTATGTATGTAGCTGGGAGCTCACATCGACTATATGTGATTGGTAAAGAAGAGGAGGGACAGACCGCAGGGAAGTATCATCATGCTCTGGGACGCATATGGGTCACGGCTCAAGCGGAACGTATCATAACTGGTGTCTGGATAATATCCAACCTAGTTGGCATCGATGATCTATACGAGGGGACCTATTGGAGGTTCTGCGTTGATAAGGCGGCTGCTTCAAATGCGATCCATCGTTTGGCCACTACCAGTCGGAGGTGACAAGATGGTAAGACTGGACCTTGTGGAGCTTGACGATTGCTGCCTTCATCCCAGCACAGAGTACATGTAATATTTGCCTTAGATTAGCACGATCAGATCGTTGTCGGCGCTTGCGATGTCCTGTCTTGAGATGCTACACGTAGTTCGCAATGATTGCGGAAGCTGATGCAAGGCATACGTCCCGGTACGCCTATGTCGTAGATATATTTAAATGTTCATCCCTAAAATCCATATACGCAGCACCGCTCCACCTTTCAAAACGGCCTTCCACTTCATACGCTCTTCGTCATCACTACTCAGCCTTGGCTTTGGAGCCACTTTGACCGCCTTCGACGTCCTGTTTCCGCTTCCGGCGCCTTTTGTTAAGATGAGTCTCTACCCAGTCTGCAGCATACCAGAGAGCAGCCGTGAACAGGATCGCAACCCCAAGTGTGACCAACGGTGCATACCAGATGAAGCCTTTGGGCTCCTCGGTGCCGATCCGGATGTTCACCCCGAAGATCCCGGTAATGAACGTCAGAGGGATGTAGACGAACGCTAGAGCTGTGATGCGTGTTGCTGCGCGAGCTTGTTCTGCGCTTGCGGACGCCAATTCGGCTGAGATCGCTGCTTGCTTGTTACCCAGTGTGGCTTGCTGGACACTGACGGAGCTCGTCAGCATTGGAAAGCTGTCGATCGGTAGCTTCTTCAGGTCTTTGATCCTTCCCAATAATGTGGTGGTCCAAGGGCGAGAGTCACGTCGCTTTGTTCCTTCGGCGGATCCGTGGCACACTCTTCGTCAGGGTAGAGCTTGCGATAGACAGTAAGACATAGCTCGTCCTGTGGTGGCGGCCTCCATAAGAATCGAGAGATGGGCTTTAGAGGCGCGGTGGGACTGCATTCGGCATAAAAACACCCAATGCCCAGCGCAACCAGGATCGCCACTACAGAGCGCCAGAAAAATGCTACGAGTACCACAGGGATAATTTGGACCAACAGACAAAAGACAGTGCCGATGGAAAGGGGTGTTTGTTCCAGCGATGCCATAAAGCTTTTTTCACTCACGATCTGCGTTCGGTTGAACTCTTTGCATCGTTGAAGTAGTATTCCGTTGCTCAACTCTTGAGGGATGCACTCGAGCCCTTCGAAAATGTCGCGCAATCCCGTTGGCGTTCGAATGCATTCGAGCAATCTCAGGCAGAATGTTTGACAATTGTCATGCAGCAATCTATACGTGACTCCGAATCTCAGTGCTACAAATAATGGGCTTGTGCGGCCATACATTGGAGTGGCGTGTCGTTTACTTACTATAACAATCTATAGCACTGTCACCGAGCAACGTATAGCCAATTGGATTCTGGGTCAGCGTCCACTGGTAAGCATCTTCTCCACGAAATTTGATCGTTGCGAAGGACTTGCGTTGCGGAATAGCAATGCCCGATCTGGGCTTCTCGACCTCGTACAGAGTCTGGTTTTGCCGCGACTCTCCCACAACCAGACCCCAATGGCGGATTTGCGCTAAGCTCCGAGGTCTGGAAGTATGGCTGTGCAGCTGGCGTGTGGCGAGGAACACGGGTCAGAGGTGTGTACTTGAGATCGGGATTGAGTTGCAGATAGAGATGGCAATCTCACGGATGAGCGGATGTTTCAGCACCTTTGCTTGGGGTTGGGTCTTGAGCAACATCCACGCTGTGAGTCTGACTCTTTTCTGAAACCTAGGATTTAGATCCGTAGCCCAGCTTGTCATGAACAACTGCAAGTAGGGTGCGGAATCACGTTCCGTAAACCTATTGTAAAACCTGAAGACGTCGTCGAATATCTCCGTCATTCGCGAAAACCGAGTGGAAACTTCAGTGAAAGCTGACAGAAATCTTACATCAGGTTGGACATCCAAACGCTGTGTAGTCTCTTCAATGTATCCTTTGATAAAGGATTCCAAAGCCCTGGTCAATATGTCGCTTTTGAACGGTGGCCAACATATTTGGAAAACCATGCTGTCATCCAGTCATTACGTGGTGAACCATCGGAGCGCAATAGGTACGTACTCATAACATTTTGCAAGCTTAAGATATATGTCAATATATTGACAGGATAGGTGTAAAGAGCAGCTCGGTTCTCACCTGAAAACTTACGACTCCGTTATGATAGGCCTGGCGAAG
>Ga0265797_10013144_pt1 | contig 10008 bp, 13 predicted proteins | sample P2T30metagenome_FD_192433 | JGI IMG/M metagenome (GOLD analysis project Ga0265797, IMG submission 192433) | Plant litter microbial communities from East Loma Ridge, Irvine, California - P2 T30 | ecosystem: Environmental > Terrestrial > Plant litter > Unclassified | place: USA: California... | reverse complement strand
CAAAGTTCAGCACTCGATGGGAAAATCCGACTGACTCCCACAGGGAGAAAAAATGTTATGATGAAGACATTCCCATTATCCAAGACAAGAAGAAAAGGAGCAAGTCCCAGGGAATCTTTAAACGCCAAAAACACCAATGCTGCGCTCTTTGTATGGATAGCTAGAGGCAATAATATCTCCCAAAGTTCCCGTTTCGTGACCGAGGATGTGCATCATGAGTGGCACGATCGGGAGTAATGATCGTAAAGGGCTCGTGTATTATGTAAGTGTATGGGTATGGCGGAAAGGAAGCTGAGCATGTCGCAGCACTCGTAGGTCGTATGCCTGGCCGTCACGTGTGGGTGCGAGTGTTGTGTGGACGATCATAGTATGCCGGAGTCTTTTAGTGCGTTTTGCAGTATTGTTTCCTTGACGGCGGCGAAGACGAGTCGGATATTGGACGTATCGGTGGCTTGTGTGAGACTAGCGAGGTTAGTATGCGTGGGTTGGCTTGAGGAGAGGGCTTTTTTTACTGAGGGTATAGGTTCAAGTGAGCTCGGTTGACTTGGTTGAACCTCCACAACAGATACTTGGCCGCACGATTGACATCATTGCCGCCAGAGTAATCTGGAAAGTAATTGCCGAGTGGTGATCGTGCGAGTTTTGCCTTGAACAGATCGACCTTGTTGAGGAACAGGATGATACTCGTTCTCATGAACCACCGGCTATTGACTACCGAGTCGAAGAGCACCAAGCTTTCCATCATCCGGTTCTAGGGGCGCGAGTCAGTAATGGGCAAAATACTCCACTTGGTTACATACTTGTGAGCTTTCTTCTAACAGCACTTGATCGTATTCGCTCAATGCCACGCAGAAGATGATTGATGTGACGTTTTCGAAACAGTGTATCCATTTCTTGCGCTCACTCCGTTGACCCCCTACGTCGAACATGCTGTTTCATGTTAGCCTGAACACCAGAATATGGTTTGAAGGGGCGCACGTACTGTATGCTGAGCTGGCCCATCGTGAATCTTGTCTCGTAGATACCGGTGGTCTTGGTACGCGCTCGTAGGACGTCGGATTCGATGGGCACGTAGTTGGGGTCGGATATTCGTTCTACCTCGTCGAAAAAGCTGAAAGGGTCAGTGTGGTTGATGGAGAGGGATGCGCAAACCTACTATGGGGCGGAATCCATCAGGTAGAACTCGCTCGAGTGCTCGAGGACCTTGCCAACACATGGATCGCTCCACATGGATGTGATGGCTTGGCCTACCCGTACATCGAGGGGCTTCTCGGGATCAGGATCGACTGTGTACTCGAGCAGGTAGTCGCAGAGCTCGGCATTGCCTGGCTTCTCGGGGGTAACGTCGAATTGTCGCATGGCGCCAATGAGGGCTTTTGCGCAGTCGATGACGTTTTTGTATATAGTCAGGCGGTACATGGCGAGCTCATCCTGCGTGTAGCCGTTCTGATGTATGATCTTCATCTGCTTGACTATGGTCGACTTTCCGCTTTCTCCGGAGCCTGCAGGGCGTGTTAGCAAATGTAGCGGCTGCCAGGCTGGAGCTACTCACCCAGCAGCAGGATCTTGCACTCCCGCCGTAACCGTCGCGAGTCCTCCTCGAGCTTGCGGTCAATGGCCTGGCTGCGCTTCTTCTGCTCGACATCGTCATTGTTGGTGCTCATGCAGATGCCCATAATGCCGGCGTGTGGTGCGGCTCGCGGCCGCGGGCGCTGGGGGGGAGTCGGGCGCGGGATAATGATGGAGCACTAGGCTCAGCGCGTCGCAGAAACGTCGTCGTCGAATACAGGCGGCGATGCGAAAGAGCGTGTGGTCCGGATGGCGGCGTGACGGTTGGCGCGTTGCTGGAGCTGTGGTGACGCTTCCGTCGGCTTAATCCGACACGCAGCTCCCGTCAAAGGGGGCCTCGCAACGTGGGCGGGCGCGGCAGCGAGGTCGCCAGCGTGGATGGCAGCAGCGATGGAAGCGGGGTCGGGCTGAAGCACAGGGACGGACGGGGGTTTGGTATGCGACGGTGGTGGTGTTGTTGTATGGACGGTAGGGTCGTCTTGGTGAGCTAGATCCGAGACTCCAGGGCTGCCTGTGGCTCGTGCGGAGGTGCCTTCCCCAGTAAGTTGATGAGGAAGGCGCGGGATCTGGAGAAGGCGCAATCACCACTTTCACGGCGTCGGCGTCGTCACAGGAAGCGTCGTTTGCAGCGGAGTGCCGGGCGAGTGCGTCGGGCAGATGCGCTGGCTCGTCTGCTCACAGTGCGAGGCGTGGATTACGAGAGGGTGATGAAGGCAATGATGGCAGGCGCGATGCTGCTAAGCCTCATTCAATCGTGGATGCTAGAGCAGCGATCAGGGTAAATGGCACGAGCCAAGCTGCGGAATAAGGCGCGCTGAAGCGAGCGCAGAAGGGCAAAGTGCTGGCGGATACTGGCAGTGGAGATGCGATGCAATGCAATGGGAGGTGGTGGTGCCCCAACGACGCTCGAGGCCATGTACGACGCCGTGGCTGCCATGGCTCGTGGCTGTCATATCCGAAAGGCATCTATCTCGGCTTACCACCCGCGGCTTTCCAACACGCAGTCCACCACGGCCCCTTGATACAACGGCCCCTGCACTACGCGCTGCAGCTGTGCCTCCAGACTTCTATATACAGGACCTGCAGTCTGCAGCTTCGCTCCTCTGCTCTGTGTTGGCTTCACAATGCGACCGCGAGGAACGGCTCAGCCCCCAAGTCTCAATCTGGAACGCCTCCACGATAGAGTTTACCTCGTCGCCCAGCCAGCGCCAACACCATGCAACTGCGTGGGACTGACATGCAACGGCGTTTCCGAGGTAGCCATGTCCTCGGGGCTGCCCTCTCCAATGTAAAGTGAGTCTAATTTAAGTCTGGCACGAATACAATTGCCTCTTGGTCCCCTGACTGAAGATGAATGCGAGCCTCTCGTCAGACTGCCCTGCCTCTCCATCAATATTGGCTAGCTGCAAGCGAGGCTAGCTGGAGGCTGACCAAATACATCTGTCGGGCCCAATTCCCCACCTTTGGCGACTACGGACATGTTTTGGTCGATGTCGTGCATTATCAGGACATCCGCTCGGGTGGGTTACAACAGAAAAGAGTTGACGGGGCCACATGTCAGCAATCGCGTGCATGTTTCAGACCGCTACCATGTTCCGTGATAGCCGCAGCATACCATTCACACGCTTTCGGAGCGAGCCGCAAACGAAGCATTACGCAACGTCATATCAGGGATGCCACGAGGGCTGGTAATCGGCCCTTGAAGTCAGGTACCGTTCACGCGTCGTTGATATTCTCGCCGCTAAGCTTGAAGACGACGACAAGTTTGGATCCATTGGTAGGAAAGCAGGGTGATGAGAAATCAGAACATCAGGGAGACGGGCCCAACAGATAAGATAACGCGGTACTAGAGGTCATATATATAGGCATGCGGATGTGTTCTAGGTATACCTTCTTCATACGTCAATATTGCAGGTGTATTCGTGCCGTCAGCAAAGTCAAGGTTGTCAACGCAAGGACAGGCTAGGACAGGTTATACAACCAAGGCAAGTCAAGCTGCCCAGGCATGTTGGTCGTTAAAAGAGCAAGTGTGGCTGCATGCCAGCTGCAAAGTCACCGTTCGGGGTGGGCGACTGATGTGCACGGACCAGACACGTGAATGGAGGGGAAGGCCGCGAGTGAATGCGGAAAGAGCTTCGAGGTCGCAGTGGGGTACAGTGACAGGACAGGATGCATTGCTGTGACGGCCTTTTGCACCGCCAGTAAAAGCGCAGGAAATGGCTGCGCTGGGTGTAATGCACGGGCTGTAATGGAAATTTCAAAATCCATCGTGACGTCACCAGAACAGGCCGAAACCTGTGTGAGCGACACTTCCGTGCCCGGGCCATGTGCATGCGTCCCTCCATCGCATTTGGTGCCTGCCCCTCGATTGTCTTCTTACCTTCACCTCTTCCTTTCCGCACTGATCTGCATTCTCGCCACGCCCTCGAGCCTCATCCTTGTGTAGCACATAGCTGAGGTCATCCCGTCGGTGCCTCGATTGTCTTCTCGCCGACCCGCTTACTGCCAAAGCTGAACATTCAAAGCGGCAGCCAAAGCATCCCAACGTGTCCAGCCGTCGACGTTCGCGACACCCCTGGTGCAAATTCTGAAGACGACAAGAAAGATCCCTCGGAGCTGTGTCGCGCAAGCCCTTGATTGCCGGACCTAGCCACCGAGCCCAATAAAACCTGCCCTGATCTAGCAGCGTCAACGTGCGACTAGAGAGCCCCGACGTATTCGCGAATACCCCACGACGTCCTACTCGCCCTCTTCCACCACCACAACCCCCAATTTTCGCCCAAGACCGTTTTTCGCGCCTGTCGCAGCATCATAACCACCAACAATCATCATGGCGGAATTCGTACGCGCCCAGATTTTCGGCACCACTTTCGAGATTACCAGCAGGTGCGGGCATACCCCACATTACGTCTTCTGGCATAACTGACATCGACAAGGTACACCGACCTGCAGCCCGTGGGCATGGGCGCTTTTGGTCTCGTCTGGTACGACTCCCGCAACCCTAGACACGAATTGAATGTTGACTCGGCCACAGTTCAGCCAAGGACCAGCTTACTAGCCAGGCCGTGGCTATCAAGAAGATCATGAAGCCCTTCAGCACCCCAGTCCTGTCAAAGCGGACATACCGAGAGTTGAAGCTCCTGAAGCATCTTCGACACGAGAATGTGGGCAATGCAACTGCCGTTCCCCAGCGAAAATTCTAACATAAACCAGATTATCAGCCTGAGCGACATCTTCATCTCTCCCCTCGAGGACATGTAGGCAGCCACATTACCACCGACCCAAGCAAACACTAATTCGCCCAGCTACTTCGTCACCGAGCTCCTCGGAACCGATCTGCACCGCCTGCTCACCTCCAGACCGCTGGAGAAGCAGTTCATTCAATACTTCCTCTACCAGATTTTGGTGTGTGGCAAAACCTCCAGATAACCAAGAAAATGTGCTGACTTCCAAAGCGTGGCCTGAAATACGTCCACTCCGCTGGTGTTGTGCACCGCGACTTGAAGCCCAGCAACATCCTCGTCAACGAGAACTGCGATCTCAAGATTTGCGACTTCGGTCTCGCCCGTATACAGGATCCCCAGATGACGGGTTACGTATCTACCCGATACTACCGAGCCCCTGAGATCATGCTCACATGGCAAAAGTACGATGTTGAGGTTGATATCTGGAGTGCAGGATGCATTTTCGCCGAGATGCTCGAGGGCAAGCCGCTCTTCCCTGGAAAGGACCACGTGAACCAGTTCTCCATCATTACCGAACTTCTCGGTACACCCCCCGATGATGTTATCCAGACCATCTGCAGTGAGAACGTAAGTAGGACGATGCAGACTCAGGAGCAACTCGCTAACTTTACCAGACACTGCGATTCGTCCAGTCACTTCCCAAGCGCGAGCGACAACCCTTGTCCAACAAGTTCAAGAACGCCGAGCCTCAGGCCGTCGATCTCCTAGAGAACATGCTGGTCTTCGACCCTAAGAAGCGTGTACGAGCGGAGCAGGCTCTCGCTCACCCATACCTCGCCCCATACCACGACCCCACTGATGAGCCGATTGCGGAGGAGAAGTTTGACTGGTCGTTCAACGATGCAGACCTGCCCGTTGACACGTGGAAAATTATGATGTACGTCTGGCCGAAGAATGTCACATACACGAACTAACACACTACAGGTACTCTGAGATTCTGGACTACCACAATGTTGATGCGGCGGCACAGGAGCAAGAGAACAACGGCAGCTAATTACAAATAATGTCTACCAATCTCGAGCTAGAACCATTTGCAGTCTCTAAGACAACGAATCATGCAGTTGCCGAGGCTTGACGTATCATCTGCCTGGCGCAGGCGGAGTTGGCTGTTCCCAATGATTCCCGGGGTCTCGTCTTGTGGACCTATGTGACATGAAGATGCGCGGTAGATGGGGCATGGATTTGTTATTGTCATTGGAATGACCATTGCGGGTACACGAAAGGAATGTTCATGACGGAAGTGAAGGCTTTGGTCCACCTAGGTAGGAATGTGAAATCATATTATCAAACATACGTTACTCGTCGCTTTGCACAAGATGACTGGGTGACTGTTTTGTGCGCTGAGATCAGTGGTGCAATCCGTTAGTGAGAAGCAAAAGATGACAAGACCCAACACAAAGACTGGGTATCCATGATGTGCGGTGCACAAAAATGAGACTAAGGAAGAGGCTCCTTCAGAGGTACCCTGGCACTGGTGTCCGTGAGATCTCGGGCGTGATCACTAACTTGGGAACGGGTGGAGATCGCCGAGGCTTCGGGCTAGCGCTGTAGGGCTGACTGAGGGACTGCCGTTTCGTCACCGCTCTGAGCGCGTCCGCAACGATTCAAGGACGCGAGCCTGGTCCCTATGGCCCTACAACCCTCCTCTCTATATCTTTTGAGTACTATGCGATAGCATCTCGATCGCACGATAATGGCGACTCTCAATCCACTTGTCTGCGTCGTCGACTTCCACCATGCGCGGTAAGCTTCTCCTTACAAGTAGAGTTGCAACCACAGATCGAGACGGCCAGGTAATGGCTAACAACCATATGCAGGGGCCCAGAAGTGGAAACATGGCTGGGTGCAGAAGAAGGAACCGACCCAGCAGCGGACAATGACTGGTCGTTGCTGCCATTCATGGCCTTGAGTGACGGTGCGCATGCCTCTGCAGAAGACTACTCCTACTTTACCCTCCGCCGCGCGCAAACCTCGACTGAACCCGCGACATCACTCTTCGGTATATCGTGTACGCGACAACTCGATGCGAGCAAGCTTATCGATCGGCCGGCTGAGGTTACCAGGAGCACGGTGCAGAAGGCTGTCGTTGTCATCAGCGATAGTCCACAACATTTTGGGGCTATCAAGGCGCAATTAAGTGTTGTCACACAGCTATGGTTTAACCAGAGGTAGGTTGGGTCTCCATGATAGATTTGGCATACAACGTGGAGCTGACGCGTCCGTAGAGACTTTACGGATATTGAGATATTGGAACGCTTCACGGAAAGTCTTCCACAGCTGCTAAAGAACCAGGAGGGACAACAAGATCATTATTTCGGTATCTCTCTTCGCGAATTCATACACGAGTTCAAATGGCAGACTTTGGTTCTTTTCAAATGCGCCTTGCTTCAACCAAAGGTACGTCTTAGTCTATCCGAGCTAGCACGTTCAGTCGCCCTTTACAGAATGTCTTACAACCATAGGTTCTCTTCTTCGGCTCCCATTGCGAACGATTGTGCATGATGCAGTTTGCTCTTATTTCACTGATACCCGGCCTGATACGCCACCTACAAGATGCTGCAGATCCCAAGTTCAATTCTTGTGAGGAGAAGTGTGTCATGCCCACTTCACTCAAGACGTCTGAGCGTGCTTCCTGTTAGTTCTTGCCCTCGTTACTACGCTCAGATATACTAACTAGACTTAGTACTAGCATACATGGGCCTCCCGTTGCAGCTATTCGGTACAGGCTCTCTATTCGGACCATACACCCCACTTCAGCAACTCGACATACTCGCAGATCAAGACACGAAATCCTACATTGTCGGCTCTACAAACTCGCTGTTACTTCAGCAAAGAGATCGATACAGCGATATCCTTATCAACCTCGACGATCATACCGTAAACATTACCTCAGCCGCGCTGCGAAATGCATCGATTCTGTCGACACCAGACCGGAGATGGATCGACTTCTTGACACAGACGATCAACGATACATGGGATGAGAATGATCCAGCACGACCGAAGGACCATGGATACGCCGGCAGCGAAGAGTTCATCCGTATGCAATTCGAAGAGTACCTTCTCGCTATGCTCAGCTCGGTGAAGTACAAAATATACATGGAGAAGAACGCACACAAAGAGAAGTTGATCACAGAAGTTGAAGGTGACCCGGCGAGCGAGTTCTCAAATGAATGGGTACATGCCTGGATGCAGACTGAGAACTTCCGCATCTGGAATAAATTTACAGATTCACACCTCTTCGATATCGTCGATCCGAAACACCCTTGCTCTGGTGGCCTATCGATGGAAGACGTCCAACGCCGATTGGCACAGTACGTTCCCTCCTTCTTTTAGCAGCCCCGTCAGCCCGACTAAACCTCACCCTTAGTCTGTTTTCCAACCCAACCTTCCAAGTCGTGTCTCTCGGCGTATGTGTGCTGATGTTCGCGTGGCGATTAGGCAGGTAGCAGAAATGCATCTTGACGAGCGACTGGAGAAATCAAGAGAAGTCTTGGGTAAACAGATTGCAGTAGGCCAACAAAAGGTCAGCTCTGCGTACAACCGCTTGTGGGCAGAAATGGAAGCTATGCGTGAGGCGCAGAGGAAGAGAGCCGAAGAAGCACGACTACAGGCAGAGAAGGAAGGAAGGCCTGTCGACGACGGGAAGAAGTGTAAGCCAAACATGCTGCTTTTGTGAAGAGGCCAATGCTAAGATATGACCAGGGAAAGCACCTCAAGCCCCCGATCTCTCGAACGCGAAGGCAAGCGCGGGTGCGTACTTTTCCAGCTGGGGCACCTGGGCAAGCGAGAAGAGGAAAGGATGGGGGACAAAGACACCGGTGTCCTCGCCTCCACCGAGTGATCTCAAGAGAGCGGAAGACTTCAAACGAGAGAAGGATGCGACAATTGGTGATACTCCGGCAAGCCCACCACCTGCAGACGTCAAGAGACGAAGTTTGTTTTTCGACGCAGACGCAGAGAAGACCAAGGACAATGTTGAAAAGGATTGATACATGGACATGTAGACTACTGGCATGATTGCAGTTCAGCAGAGAGTGTAAACTGCTACAACGATCTATAGCATTTGTTCGGAAGAAGTAAATATGTGGTATTCAAATAGTCCTCACGTAGTGGTGGATGTGATGTGCATCTTCTTGCTAACAGTCACCGTTTCAATCTTGACCACTTAGCGTTCCCTAGATTGCCAAGGTGTTGTCAAGTTAACAGAATAGATCTGCGTGCACCGTGCCTGCCCAACATAGGTAGAGAAGGTGGGTTTGCCTCTAGCGTCTTGGCCTTTTTGTGTCTCTGCAAATGTCTGGTTGTCACCATTCTTCCTTCTTCCCATCTCTTAAACATTCCTTCTTCGATCTCAATTACTCGAGTCGCAGTAGAAGCAACGGTCGGGTACACCCGATTACCATAATTCATGCCAAGGGCTTCTGATCTGTTCCGACGCATTTAACAATGGTTCTGATGATGATCCTTCCGAACGCAGAGGCAAACATATGGATAAGAGCTTTGGATATCACTGTATCCATCGATACAGGACGACACATGTAGAATGCGATGACTTCTTCGTCGAGACTGATGTAATGATCGTTCCTCTTCCTGCTGATTTCTGGTCGCTTTCTTCTACCGCGGCTTCTTCTCACACTTCCCTTTCATCATGTCTCATGCTACAGTTGCAGTATCCAGAGTAATATTTGGTCTACATTCGCAGATCTCAGCTCTACTTGGATGTGTAATGGATTATTTGGGCTTTCCATGAAGAAGTTCTCCTCGTCTACATTCTCTTGTACGATTGGCCTTAACAAGGTGTTCGATGAGAACTTGCGGTATATGCGCTTGCTCCGTAGCTACCCTTCGTTCTCACAGGTGCTACTGATCAATTTCAGGCTCGAGACAGATTTCTGGAAGCACCTGACATTCTCGACGCAATCTGATCCTGCCACACCCATGTCCAGTTGGCACAAGAACTTGTACACCCCTTGTCCCGGCTGCCTATAGTTTGTGTCCATGACGCTGATGTTCGAGCAGATTCGAAGGTACACTCAAACTCGAACACTTACCGATATTTTTGGTGGTTTTTTTTTTTTGGTGTTCTCGCCTGGCCCACTAACGTATCTATTCTCTCGTTCACCGTGAAGCCGAATCCGTCGTCTCGGCTGTCCGTACCACCGCACTCTGCTCCTCACCACACGTCTCTTGTTTT
>Ga0265797_10013143_pt1 | contig 10009 bp, 5 predicted proteins | sample P2T30metagenome_FD_192433 | JGI IMG/M metagenome (GOLD analysis project Ga0265797, IMG submission 192433) | Plant litter microbial communities from East Loma Ridge, Irvine, California - P2 T30 | ecosystem: Environmental > Terrestrial > Plant litter > Unclassified | place: USA: California... | reverse complement strand
GATCGCAGGACTTTTTTTTCTTCGCAGCGCTCTCCGATCGTTGAGGACCCGTCCAGATGAATGTGAAACATGACTTTCTGCTGTTCGAGGCGAAGCCCTGCTTGCGTTCCCCCAATAGAGCTGTACGGGGGTTTTCTCGCTTGACGACTGTTCACGACTATCCAACGGTGGAAGGCGTGCATCGGGCGATGGCGTCGAGGGCGTTCGGTGCTCAATTTCCTATACTCGCTACTAGGTGGTTGTGGTGGAGTAGGCGTGAGGGTAGGAAACCCTAAAAACTAGTGGGGCTGGGATGGTGATGTTTGATGGTTGTCAACAGATGGTAGGTCTCGTATTGGTGTTGCCATCGAGGGTTCGATTAACGGTCTAAAGATGCGGAGCTGCACATGAGCGTCACGGGCTATCAGTACAGTAGCTCTTATGTTCTAAGTGCTATGCCTCGTGTAATGCTCAGCCTGCATTGGATAGGCGTACGATAGTGGGAACATTAGATGAAGCTATACGTGCCCTGCCGTGGCGCAGACTAGCAAAGCCGCCCTGCGTCGGCTGGCGCAGTAAGAGGAAAGGGCGCGCGCATTTGCATGCGTGTTTGTGGGGTATTATCCAATATATAACGGGGAGAAGCTTTCAGTAGTTTGAAGGGATACTGGGTGCAATTGCGACTATGTACGGGCATCACTGGCGGTGTTGATGGCTGATTCTGCTGGCGGAAGTGGATATAGTATGCAATGTGTGGATGGCCGGAGTAGTTCGCGAGACTTGGCAACGGCTACTGGGATCGCTTGTTTCGGCGGCGAAGCGGCCTTCTTCTTCTTCATCTGTGCTGGCGGTAGTATGTAGGGTCGGCTGTCGGCTGTTGACATCCATGGCAGGCAGCTCGTTGTGTCTCACCTGCGAGGTGGAAGTGAATATGCTGGGTGGCGAACACGTGACTGGGGTATATCTGCATGTTGTTCTTTTATTGAGACACACGAAAAGGACAGACAACAATCGCACATCCAAAACACCACCGCCTGCTTATCTCGTGTGCACACACTATGGCGAGCTCCTTTCTACTCTCGTGCACATACCACGGGAGCACGTCTAGACCAACATTTGACCTCTTTCCGGTAAGGTCATTTCCGGCGTTGGCGCTAGTAGCCTTTGGCTCCTGCCAGCCGCAGCACCACGCTGAGCACTCCCAAGCCCCAGCCAGTCACCAGTCACCTCGCATCCCCGATTCCATCTCTCTGCCGCTGTCTGCTGTCTGCACCGAGCCTCATCTCACCTCACCTCTCCCAAGCCTCCCCTCCGCCGCCGACCACTACACTCCGCGCCCTCCTCCGCCCCTCTCGTCATCACCACCACCGCCCACGCGCTCTCATCCACGTCCACCACCAACCACCATTTGCTCAATCACCACACCAGAAGCGGTGGCAGGGCACGTCCTGCACCCTTCTCCTTGACACCTCCGGACCGACACCGCCCGTCCGCTCTCGCTGCACAACACAGCAGCGACACCACCCTCTCCACTCCTCATCCGCCGCTACACGCATAGCCCGCCATGTCATCGAGCAGCAGCAATGTTGTCGGCGTGCACTACCGCGTCGGCAAGAAGATCGGCGAGGGCAGCTTCGGCGTTATCTTCGAGGGGACCAACTTGCTCAACAACACTCAGGTCGCTATAAAGTTCGAGCCGAGAAAGAGTGATGCACCACAGTTGAGGGACGAGTACAGGACCTACAAGATTCTGGTTGGATGCCGTGAGTTCTCCCGTCTGCCATGCTGTTTGTTTTGACCGCATTGGAGCTTCCGAGCTGCGGATGCCTGGTGTATCACGACACATTATGCTGACCTTTCACCTTTTCCACAGCTGGTATTCCCAATGTCTATTACTTCGGCCAGGAAGGCCTCCACAACATTCTTGTCATTGACCTCCTTGGTCCGTCCCTGGAGGATCTCTTCGACCACTGCAACCGCCGATTCACCATTAAGACCGTCGTCATGGTTGCCAAGCAGATGCTGTCCCGTGTGCAAACCATCCACGAGAAGAACCTCATCTACCGTGATATCAAGCCTGACAACTTCCTCATTGGTCGTCCCAACAGCAAGAACGCGAACGTTATCCACGTCGTCGACTTCGGTATGGCCAAGCAATACCGTGACCCCAAGACCAAGCAGCACATTCCATACAGGGAGAGGAAGTCGCTCTCTGGTACCGCAAGATACATGAGCATCAACACCCATCTCGGCAGGGAACAGTCCCGTCGGGACGATCTCGAGGCCCTCGGCCACGTGTTCATGTACTTCCTCCGCGGTGGCCTGCCCTGGCAAGGTCTCAAGGCTGCTACCAACAAGCAGAAGTACGAGAAGATTGGCGAGAAGAAGCAGACGACTCCCATCAAGGACCTCTGTGATAGCTTCCCAGAGGAGTTCAACAAGTACCTGTCCTACGTCCGCAACCTTGGCTTCGAGGACACCCCCGATTACGACTACCTCCGTGATCTCTTCACTCAGGCTCTTAAGGGCACTGGTGAGGTCGAGGACGGCGAGTACGACTGGATGAAGCTCAACAACGGCAAGGGCTGGGACATGCCCAGATCTTCTGCCAGGGATGGCGAGCGCGGACATGCTTCCGCTGCCGACATTCGCCGACAGGACATGAACCGTGCTTCCAAGACTCCTGTTGCTCCGGAGCGTCTTAACGCGGATCTCCCCAAGCCTGGCGCTGCTCGTGCTCCTCCACAATCCGCTGCTCAGCGTCAACAGCAGCAGCAGCGTGCTGCCCGTCACCACAACTCTCAGGACCTTAGCGGTGCTGGGAAAAGGGCTTCGCAGCTCGAACCGCCTGAGGCAGGCAGCACTACAGCGCAGTTCGCAACCAGCACACCCAACCTCGCTGGCCAGCAGCGAATGAGCAACCAGAACCTGCCTAGGCAAACCAGCGGCGCCCAGACCCAGTCGCGTGTTCAGCAACAGCAAGCACAGCAACCAGAGGAGCAGCGCGAAAGCGGTGGCTTCGGCAACAAGATTCTCAAGGCTCTCTGCTGCGGTTAGTTCCGGCGACTGTACATGCATCTATGCAGCGACAAAGACTAGAATCACCATTGGACTCATGAGTACAGCAAGACGGTCTTGCTTTCTCTAACAGAGAGTTCCGAGGACTGTATTAATTCATTATATCTTGGGCATACAGGAAGAGCTTCGAGGAACGAGGTTGGCATTATTTTCGCAGCGCTGCTTCGAGCAGGAGTCACGTTCAACAACGACATCCACGATGGACTCGGTTGAATTGGCCGGCGCTGCGCATATTCTCATCCATGCTACAGTGGAGCAATGTTTCTCGGCTCGGCCAGCAGCGCGATGGCATGTAGTGGTCGTACAACACCGAACTACAATAGCGCCATCACAACTACTGGCTTTGCTCTTCCTGTCCCTCCGCGGATGTGCGAGACCAAGTCATCCCGCCAGGAGCTCAAGCACCAAAAGTCAATAATCCCCCCCTTCCCTTTGTACGGACATTCAAAATCAATAGGCAGGAAAGGACGGTGGCGGAGATAGGGTACGGACAGTGTTGAAGATAGGAGGGAGAGCAGAGGAGACGTACCGGCAGAAAAAAGACAGCGGCATTAATTCATCAACAGCAACATCACACAAAATACCGGGACGTTTCATACAAGCCTTTCTTGTCAGGGGCAGCTTGTTTTCCTCCCTCCAGGCTGCTGCGTCTCGGAAAAACGTTCTTCTCCAGCGGGGAAACGAATTTTTGCTAAGCGTTCGTCGTCTTTACTATCTCCTTTCGGTTTTTCTTTGCGTCTGCGGCCAAGCCCGTTGGTTTACTTTGTTTTGGGTTCTTGGGAGGATGTATTTGTCTATTTTTCTTCTTTTCTTCTTGTCTGTCTGTACCAAGCACTAGCGTTGGCGTCTCGTTGTGTCTTCCTTCTCTGTTTCTTCGTTTTTTCCTTGACTTTTGGTCAAAAGCCAACATAGAAAAGAATGATGTTTTGTTTTTTCATTATCATTCTGTTACTCCTTTCCCTTCTTCTTTTTGATGTTGGATGTTGTCTATTATGTAATGCGTCTTTCCCCCCCCTCCTTCGCCTGTCGTTGGGTCACGTTTTTCGTTCCTCTCTTGAAGTCAACTTTTTCTGTATTAATTGACGAAACGAGACAAAACAAGACGGGACGATGAATACTTTTGACAAGTTTCGGTCTGTTTTTGCTTTCTTTCTTTCTAGTTCCCATTCAACCCCTGATTGGAGGCCATGAGGCGCTTATTCTCTCTCTCTCTTCAGGTCTATCTAGACGCTTGATCGATCGCCTGGTCTCCTCTCCTTGTCTGCTCGTTCGTGTGAATGAATCTCTGTTCAGCCTAGTTGATTGATTGATTGATTGATTGATCGATCGATGTGTGATGAGAAGGAGGATGGATGGGAAGAAGTCTGACGGGAGGCACGCTGCCAGATCAGTTGGTGTTCATGCCATGCGAACTTGCAATCAATGGCAATGGAATGACGTCGACGCTGTTTGCTTCCTCCTCGGGAGTGCGGTTTCGGGCGATCTCAATGGTAGGTAGACGACTGATGTCCGTATGAGGTTCTTTGGTAGATGCACGAGTCGATTACGACGTAAATTCATATGAAAACGTATTACATCGGATGTTGTGCTAGCAGTCCGACCACGCAGCCATGGGTCCAACCAGTAGTACTTGTCCTAATTTTCAGGCGGGCTCGAAGATATTATTGTACAATGTGTGGTGTGCTCTATTACGCTGTGGCTCGCCATCTCATTTCTCACGGTCAGAGCTGGGTATGTACGCGTTTTCTGAGCTCTTTTATGAAAAGGAAATGTGTTTTTTCTTTTGGCGCGATCTATATATTCTAGTATCGACAAACTGGGGGGGGGGGCGGGTATCATAATCTTGTGGTTTTTTGTGCTTTATCTTCTCATGTTTATTGTGCTGCTGTTCAGTCGTGTCCAAGGACTTGCGGTACAGCCATCTAAAACGGTTCTCCATCCGTTGCGCGAACAAAGTGCGATGGCATGGTTGCGCAGCTGCTGTACACCTGCCGAAGAAGCGGTCCTCACGGTGCTCGCCGAACGATTGAACAAGTGTTCTCTCATTAGCCACCACTCATCAATCTCCATGAACCTCGCCGCTCAAACACCTTCCGAAGGCGTCAACACCGCCTCCCGACAAAGCACAGCAACACTCTTGAACAACCTGCGCCACCCAATGGGATCTCCCTTCGCTTTCACAAACCGCACGCTCAAGATACGATCATCGCCAGACTTCTCGATGATAACGCTGCCGTGCAGAGGCTGCTGGCGGCTATCGAGCGTTTTGACACGAATGCTCAACGCGCCTTCGGGGTTCGCCAGCGGGTTTGCGAGAACCGAGGCTGGAATTGGAGGCACGGGGATGCTGAGGCGGTGGAGGGATGTGAGGATGAGGTTTGTGAGGGGTGTGGCGGGGAGGTAGGAGTAGAAGCGCGTGAGGGTGTGGGAGGGCATGATGTCCCTGAACTGGCGCGCGGCTTGGGTGAGGGTCAGGGGGACTGTGGGTGTTGCGGTGAACTGGGACATTGCTGGGTCTTCGCTTAGCTGGGCGAGGAAGTTTGCTGAGAGGGCGGGGGCGTTTGCTGGGATGTCCGTGTTTGTTGTGGGCTGTGAGAGAGAGGCGGCTCCGGGGCGAGGTGGAGCTTCCCATTCCATGGCTGTGTCTGCGATGGGAGTCTCAGGCTGGGTGGAAGCAAACGCAGACCATCCCTTGGAGTCCTTTGTTGCTTCAGGTGCCGCTGCGGGAGGTTGAGTGGGCTGCGAGAAGTCGAGAGCTTCGGCCGGTGCAGGCTGTGATTTCGGCACGCTCTTATCAAAGTCGATTCTCAGGCGCTCGAGCATCTGCGTCGCCAGACCAACAGGATCAGCGGCGCGGCCTTTGGTATCCATCTGAGGGTTGGCACGCGTAAACCAGGGATGCTGCTTCACAGCGTCCAGACTCATGCGCTCTGCCGGATCTACCCTGAGCATGCCACGCACAAGGCTCAGGCTGTCCTGCGGTATCTTCTCCCATAGCTCATCTTCTGACCGTCCTTTGGTGCGAATGTACTCGGCGAACTCCCAGCTCTCCTCCTCCACCGGGCAGTCCCAAGGTGTGTTGCCCGCGAGTAAGACAAACAGCACGATCGCACAGCTCCACACGTCCGAAGCATCAGGCGAGTATCCAGTCTTCTCCTCAGTATTCTTGCGCTTCAAATTGGCCTGTCCGCACTTCAAGATCTCAGGCGCAATGTACGGCGGGCTCCCGCACACCATACCACACGTCTTGCGCTCGCCCGTCCTAGGAGACAAGAACTGCGTCGCGAGGCCAAAGTCCGCCAACTTCAAGTCTCCGCGATCGCTCAGCAGCATGTTCTCCGGCTTGATATCCCTGTGCGCAATGCCCTTGCCGTGACACCAGCCAATGGCCTCGACCAGCTGCGTGAAATACAGATGCGCAACGTCCACGCCGACGCCCTCGTCAGCCTCGATCTTGTCGAACAAGTCCCCTCCCTCGGCCAGCTCGAGCGCAAGCCATATCCATGCATCGTCCTGGCCTGAGGCGAGATACTTTATGATGTTTGCGTGCTGGCCTAGGCGCTCGTGCAGCGCGAATTCGAGTTCAATTTGCTTGGGGCGCAAGCGACCGACACGGAAGGCATGGTCTTTGTTGATGAACTTGATAGCGATGACGGGAGTCGCGGCTTTGGGAGGGATGGCTTTGCGGATGCTGTGGGAGTGAAAGTATTAGTCTGGTTTAAATGACGAGAGGGAAGATGGTAGGGTGCGGCGTACGATGCATATGCACCAGAGCCGATGGTCTTTGAGACGATGCGAAAGGGTAGGTTTGTAGGCAGAGGCGCGACTTGCGACTGCAGTGTACACGGACTTGTCAGCTATGGGCATGCGTTTGGGAGGATGGATGCCCTCTTGGGGAATGACTCGCGACGACTTACACCTGGTGGTGCGCCGCCCATGATGATGTATGATGTGTGTTGTTTGCGATGTGTATGCGACTGGAAAGAGGTAGCAGTATCCAAGATGCAGCTCGATCGTTTACTCGTAGCAGTATCCAAGAGCTATGCCGTATGCAAATGCTGTTCGTGTGTCTCGTTAAGTTCGTGTTGTTGTTGTTGTTGTTGTTGTTCTAATCGCGAGATCGCGCCAAAGTCGTGGAGTTGTTATCGCGCTTCAAGGCAACATTGATCGGCACAGGCAGCCAAACTTAATTAATAAGGTACATTCACCATTACATTTGCTACGCTCAAGTTTGTGTGTAGATACCTCTAGATATCACGAGAACCCACGGCACGACATTGAACTTGCACACAATGGAAAGAAAGCATGTTGAGAGTGATGGCGTAAGCTAAATACTGTACATTTGCCCATCGACTCGTAAAGTAAAGCCAGAGTGATGGATACGCTGGACGGCTCGCCTCTCCTTGCCAGCAAATTCCCTATTCCGAGATCATTAATCTCATGTGAGTCGACGCAAAGCCCGTCTACAGCCGTCCGCCTTAGCCTCGAAGGCCCCCATAGATAACCATTAAGAGAGGAAAAAAGGAAAATAGTCATGCCGAGTGGGTATGTGTAGCAACAGAATGAAGCAGCTCGGAAACTTTCAGGACGCACGCACAAAGACGCACCAGCTCGCGATCTGGATATCCGGTGGTCGCTCGTTGGAAATCCCGGAGATGTAGTCGCTGCCGTCCGCCATGAGTGCATGACACGTTTGCCGTTAAAGATCAAAGGAAAATAGTTAAAAGTGTGTAGAACCCTAAGCAGCAACCGAGGTAGGGCGCACGCGTACGGTATCCCCTTCCGGTGCCGTATACAGGTCTCGGTGGTCGCGCCAGTGCAGTACGCTCAGAGAAAGTCGTGAAGATCAAACTCTAGTGACCTCCTGACACGATGCCGTCTCGTAGAGATTCGAATGAGGTAAACGCAGCGTCCATGTGGCCTCGGCGAGCAGGTAGCGGCGGCTATAGGTGAAGTCAGAGGTCGATATGGATACGAGATCCACACCCTGAAACGGTGGCGTCGGCAGGTAGATTGCGAGCCTGCAGTTTTCCGAAAATCTGGCCAAAAGTAGTAGTCTGAGCGGCAATTGCTGAGCGGGACCCTCGTGTGCCGAATTTCGCGCGAGCTCTGCTAAACGGAACGCTATAATTGAGGATCGCCCGGACGTTCCCCGATGACGCCGGTGACGCTTGCTCATGTGTCGATCTGCAAACTCAATGTTGCCGAGATACCGTCATAAGAAAAGATAACGCTTGGGTATCACAGGTGTAGAATGATTGTAGGAAAAGACTTTGGTGGTAGGACCTGGGTCTAGTCGAGGTGGCTGGCGGCGAACTGGTTGATCATACCCTCCAGATTGCGCTCCTTGAGGACGCTGGCGTACTTTGGCTCGCGGGAGAACTTGGGCACTGAGTCTGATGCCATGAGCTTGAACACACTGCTTTGAGCTTGGTCGAACAGTGTGGCCACTTCGTCGAGACTCCTGACCATTTGCTCGTCCTCACCGACAGCGCGGGTCATGCGTCCAGCGAGTGCGTTGCGGAGGTTGTGGTCAATGTTGAGCTCGCAAGGGGAGCCAGGTGCCAGGAAAGCGTTGTAGAGACCTACGAATAAGTTAGCATTATATCGATCATGGAGGGATGTTTCGAATACATACTGTACGCGGACGCCAACGTCTCACGGATGATGTCCAGGCGAGGTGAGGGGCCAGTGGCCTTCGCAGCCTGATAGTCTGCGAGGAATGCCTGAACATCCACATAGAATGCCAGGTTCTCCTCACAGTGAGTTTCCCGCAGATACTCACGGAAGAGCAATCTGAGTGCCGGATCACGGATGATGACAGTCATGCGGTTGGTGTTCGAGTCGCGGCTGACACCGTTGGGCACACGCTGAGTAACTGTCGCCTCGCTGTTGATCTGCCCAGAAGGAGTTGTGATCCAGCCGGCGGCACGCATGCCCTTCTGTGTGACAGCATACGAGATGTTCTTCGATGGGTTGTATCTGAGCGGCTGGTTCGGGTTCGCAGGAGTCCTGTCGTCGCCAATGGGTTCGATGTGGCCGTAGGTCAAGAAGTGAGTGGCGATGTCGTAGACTTCGCGCTTATCCACCACAGTGCAGCAGTTCATGAGCCAATCGTATCCGGTCTTACCGGTGAAACAGTATGGGGCGTCCTTATCACCACGGCGAGATCTTTGCATCTTTACACCCACCATTCCTGTGGCGTACTCGCTCACTGAGTCTGAGTCGGAAGACGATGAATGTGTCTTGAGGTTGGGACCTGTGTCACCAGCGAATCGCCTGAAAATAACGCTGACAGTGGCTTCGTCGGAGTTGATCTTGTCTGTCTCGGTCTCACGTTCGAGAATCACCAACTGCATCATGTTGCGAGGCGAGTCGAGGAGCTCGTTGACATGCCTCTGGTGGATTCCGTTGCGCTGGCAGAAGCGTGAGAGCACGTGCATGCCCTTGGGAGTCAATTGCCACACTGAGCTCTTGCTGAGGAAATCCGTCTTTCCTTCTACCGACTCCACGAATCGAGCGTCAAGGAACCTCTGGCAGACAGAACGGGCCATTTCCTTGGCCATTGAGAAAGTAGTGGTGGTTGTGGTTGTAACGATTCTTGTAGGGTCCTTAGGGTCAGGCATGCGATTTGATTGGGAGAATTTGAGTGAGCCCAGGTTTGTGAGAGCCTCATCGGTGGTGAAACTGTGTTCATGGCGAGAGAAGCGGACACGATGTGAGTTGAGCGGCAAGCTCACCATGAGCGTTGAGAACAAATCCTTGAAATCCTGCAAACATGTTAGATGGTGTACTGGAAATTCAGCAGAGCACGTGAGCTCGGTTTGGCGGTTCCAAGCGAAGATCAGAGCCATTGAGACCACGGAGCAAGCCACCCACCTACGAGAGGCGGATGAGCGAGCGACGCAGGCACTTTGAACGCTCCGTCGCGGCTGTGCTACACATGTGCAAC
>Ga0265797_10013142_pt1 | contig 10010 bp, 6 predicted proteins | sample P2T30metagenome_FD_192433 | JGI IMG/M metagenome (GOLD analysis project Ga0265797, IMG submission 192433) | Plant litter microbial communities from East Loma Ridge, Irvine, California - P2 T30 | ecosystem: Environmental > Terrestrial > Plant litter > Unclassified | place: USA: California... | reverse complement strand
CCCCCCCCCCCCCCCCCCCCCCCCGAGTCGGTTTTCTTGTTGCGAAGGTGACGTGGGAATCGGGTCTTTATATATACATGTTGTGGGAGGGCGGGGCTCGTAGACTTTCGTGGTCTAGTTCGCGGGAAGCGGACGGGTGAGGTGAGGTATTAGTAACACATCGACCACTTCGGGAAAATGAAGTGAGATAACAGCGATCGATGTGGAAGGTGCCATCCCACGTGATGTCAGCTACAGTGGATCCGTCGATAATGGTGTGTGTAATCACAATTGGCGATCCGTTGCTATACGAGTGGGAAACATGGATGATATGAATTCGAAATTCGGGCCCACAAGAGGGACATGTGATCACAGTGGGATATCGATTGAACCACATCGTCTCACTGACACAATGTGACAATGCACTTGCACTGCTTTCCACTCGAGGTTTTTAGTATGGGCTGAGAGGTTGTGGGAAGCATGTATGATTAGAGTGGGATATCACTACAAACACAGCATCTAATCAACCTCAATACTACAATACGCTTACGATCCCATCCATTCCTTGCAACAAAGTAAAAACGCCCAGAATACAGCTTCGAGCAACTAATTAGTACACTAGAACAAACCCCAGCCCTTCCTCCGTTGTTGGCGGCCAGAATCCTCCGTCTGAGTACCTCTGGTCGAATTCCTCTTCTCTCGCGCCTCAAGTTGCCTCAAGCTGTCCATCTCCTTCAGCACATGCTCGAGAAGTTCCTTTCTCTTGACGACATCGAGATGTCTCTTGATTTTAGGATCTTCGCGAGCGAAGCGCTCAATGGTGCCGTCGTCGAGGTGACGGAAGTGCTGTTCCAAAACGCGGGGGAACTGATAGTAGAACTTACTCAGCAGCTCCGCATCGAGGAACAAGTCCGCGGTCGAGGTGAGCTTGTCTGCAACAGCATCCAGGAAAACTTCGGGGCAGTAATATTTGTTCTTTTTGTCGGAACATTGACGTGACTTGACAGCTGCAAGGCGCATTCTGATGATGTCGGAGCGGTCGCGGAGGAAAAGTGCCTCCCTGCCCTTTGAGAGTAGTGCTGCACTGAAGCCTCCTGCGCCACCGATACCGTCACCCTCAAGAACCACATCGCCTTTACGCACGCGGTCAATGAAGCTGACAACGTCCTTCATCTTGCGACGACCTCCAATCTGCTCTTCGACAATCTTGGTGGCAGCCTCGCAGTCGTGGAGCTCGCTCTTGAGTACTGCAGTGATGTTTTCACGACCACGCTTCCATTCATTGTCATCAAGCTCGATGCGGTATTTGTAGGGCTTGACACAGATTTCAAGTTCGTCAGAGGTGTCGAAACTGAGGTCGCGAAGAATGTTCTCCGAAGCTTGGGTGATGGCTTCAATGGCGAAGGGGTGGTTGGCGAATGTGCTGTTGTGGATCAGAGACTGAATAGATGACTGTAGTGACTGAGCAGTGATGGTCGTTGCAAGGCGGCCAATTCCAAGTTTGGTGAGTGTTGAGGTGGACGCATCAAGTTTGAGATGCCATAGAGGGTTCTCAGGGTCGGCTTTGGGCAGCGACTCCAGCGGGTCTTGTACCGTCTCGGACAGTCGATCAAGAGGCTGCAGGCTCTCCACAGGCCTGTTCCAGTATCTTTGTGCCAGGAGATTCAGGACCTGCTGGTCGAGCTCATTCTTGACAATTTCGCGGACTTCCTTTCTTCCAAATTGGTCGGAAAAGCCCTTGAACGAGTGCTTGAAAGCATCCAAGGACTCTGCAAGGTAAGATTCGGCGCTGAGGGAGCGTTCGTTGTACTGAACCTTGAACTCGTATGTCGCTTCGGCTAGCTCGTGCTGGATAGCCTCGCTAGTAGTAGCCAGCGAAGCAGACATGGTCGATTCGAGGACGTGCATGAGTTTCTTGCGCAGGTTGGTGGTACCCGTGGTGACCTTGGAGTTCTCGCCGAAGACCTCAGGGTGGGCACCGAAGTATGAAGATTCATTACGCGTGATGGCGTTGAGAATGTTGGCAGAGCCTCTCGAGAAGAGCGATCTGCTTTCATGTGGGATCTTGCAGACCACACCGACGTATCCCAATCGTAGTGGGTAGTTCTTGTCATTCAAGATTTGGGCGCCGCGCACTGGATCTACTAGATCCATCTTGGTCACCACGCCGATGGTCCTTTCGCCTCTTGGATCAGCCCGTCTTGAAGCCCTTAGAGCTGTGGAGTTTGCCAGATCTACGTCAGCGGCCGAAATCGCCAGAATGACGTTAGGGGGCTGGATGTACTTGTCGCAAAGAGCCTGAATCTTATTCTTGAGCTCAGTAGGCTGATCGAATGCTTCCACCTGGATGTATCCTGGCAGATCGATCAAGCTGAGATCGGGAACATTGGGCGAGTGGATGCGGAGCTGGATAGGGTCATCAGAAACACAGTCCTTCTCCGGAACGGCCAGGTTGAGATCGGTCAGCGTCTTCTGGATCTGGGTGAAGTCCGTGATCTTGCCGAGGCCGAGTGCTGGGAACTCGCCGTACTCGGCATGTGCCTTCGGTGTGTTGACAAGGGTGAGCTCGATGGGCCTGCGGGTGACCATGTTCGAGCCTTTAGGAAGAAATTCGTGACCAACGATAGCCTCAAGGACAGAGCTCTTGCCGGAAGACTGTGAACCCACAACGACAATAGATGGTAGCGTGAGTGATTCACCCTGGTCAACCGTCTGCAGCAAAGACCGGATCTCAATCATCTTGCGAGTAAGCAACATCATTTGATCGTCTCTCGCCGCAACCTCGAACGGTCTGTCGTCCTCCTCACCCTCAGAATCCAGAGCAAAGGCCGTAGCAGTAGCAGCGCCAGCACCGGCCGCACCTACGCCACTTTGCTGAGGCTCAGGACCGCCACCTCCGCTTCCGCCTTCCTTGCTGCCTTCGCGTCCCTCATAAATGTCTTTCATCCACTGAGGCATCTCAACAGCGCTTGCCTGTTCCTTGGTCTGATCCCATCCCCTGCCAATTTGTGTAAAAATACCTCCAGCGCCTTCCCATAGATCAGTGGCAGTTGAAGTGGCACTGTCCTTAGCCCTGCCGAATATGTCGATAGCGTACGTTCCCGCTTGCACAGCCTGATACTGCAGGTATGCCACGCCTCCAATCATTGCTGTGGCGAACATGGCGGGTATCCGAGCCAGTTTCATGGCCAGTTTAGGGATCGCCCGGGCAAATGATGCATGGCGGACTGCGGGCAAGTTGTGGATGGCGCTGGAGCCCATGGGCCACGCGCGTCGTTGCTGCCATCGTGGGTTCGATGCAAGGCGGCTGCTTGCACGGGAGAGTGCCGAGTATGAGATTGTCCGTCGTCCAGCGACCTCGACGGTGGTGGGAGTGAGAGAGGCTACATTTTGTGGTTGTTGGCGTCGCAGCGCAGAGGGAGCTTGTCTGGCGGAGCTTGCTAAGCGCGAGGACAGCTGCCTCAACATCATCGTCCTACCATCAGCGAGCGACGGGGGATATGCTGGTGGTTGCCGGGTGCGAGATGCCGATGGGTTGTTTTATGTACCTCGAATGCTATGCTGCACTTGGTCAAAGTTGGTACGACAGAAGTCTGGCTCCGGGCCTCTAAGCGTGATGTCAGTGGTCACATGTCATCAATCCGGCTTCCGCCTCGACTTCCGCCAAAGCGCGTCTTCCAGGCCTGCCTCTTTACGCGTCCACGCTAACTAACACTTGACCTGACGACCTCACTTCCCACGCCAGGAACGACAACATGCCGGCGCCACCGCCAGGCTTCGTCGACTTGGCGAACGCTCAGGGCGCAGTCAGAAACTCGCACGTGTCGGTCATCGGCGTCGTGGTTGACTATCTCCCACCCAAACAGACCTTTGGAGGCGACTTTACACTCACCGTCAAGCTGCAAGACCAGAGCATGAGGTATTCTGGCGAGGGTCTGAAGGTGAGGTTTTTCAAGAGGCGCTTTGAAGATCTGCCTCCTTTCAAAGCCATTGGCGATGTTGTATTGCTACGAAACATCAAAGTCGGCGAATGGGGAAGCGAGATTCTTCTTGTCTCGGATTTTCAGACCGCTCACCTCGTGTTTTCTGGACCTGTCATACCATCGCCAGCCTTCAAGCTCGACTACGTTGGCGGCAATGGCAAGCTCCCTTGCCAAGGAACCGATGGATTGAGGAACTCTTTGGGTCCAGTAGAGCAGGACTACATCATCACTTTGAAAAGCGAGCTGAACATACAGATCAAAGCAGTCGACGCTACCGTACCTCAGCCGGCAGCTCCTGGCGCTAGAAACGCCCGACCTGCTCAACCCGGCTTAGGGCATACCAACCGTACCGCTTCAGTCGTATACTCCAACAAGTTCAAGCTCGTCAAAGACCTTGAGAGCCGCGTCTTCAGCGACATCTGCGTCGAAGTAGTGAAGAAATTTTTCAACCATAATGGGCAGTGTGAGCTCTACGTGACCGACTATACCCCGAACAAACAAATGTTCTACTACGCGCCACCAGAGGAAAAGAAGAATGATCTGGTTCATGACGGTGATCAATTTGGCTACAACGGCCCACCCAAGCGCGACTGGCCAGGGCCTTACGGGTTCTTAGTCTTGAAGGTCACTCTGGTCGATCCCCATGCTACTTTCGCCATTCGCCAAGTGAAAGAAGGTGACATGATCGCATTGGAGAACGTCAAAATTAAACTCATGCCTAATAACTCTAGGCTTGAGGGAGACATGTGGCCCGACCAGCATAGCCCTGAGAAAGTCCAAGTGCGACACTTGCATGGTCACAGGAAAGAGACCATGGACCTCCGCTTGAGAAAGAGCGAGTACATGGCTGAACGTCAAGCGTTGATCGAGAAGCTCGGAAAAGTTGCAGAAAATGTCCTGACAAAAGGAGCAAAGAAAAAGGAGAAGAGGAGGCAGAGGGAGAAGAAAAGACTCGAAGCACAACAACAGGCTGACGCAGCGACAGTGAGGTATGTCCCACGCCCAGCAAGCCCTTCTCGACCCAAACACTAGACTAACACGCTCCTCAGAGAGATCGAAGCCAACAAGCACGTCCGCTGCACCTACAAAGACCAACCCCTTACCACCATCGCCTCCGTCCTCGACGTAGCTGGTACGCGCCACACCAATACACTTCTCGACGGCACATCCTATACCCTCCCATTCATCAACGCGCGCTACCACATCAAAGCCCGCGTCGTGGACTTCTACCCATCCAATTTGCAAGACTTCGCCATCCAGCTCCTCGAGTCCGAAGCCGACGACGACAAATCCGAGTTCTCCATGGACATGTCATGGGACGCCTCAACACCGCACTGGGAATGGTCCTTCGCCCTGCAAGTTGAAGAAGTCGCCACTCAATTCCCCACAGCACCAAGCGCCCGCCGCCAGCCCAGCAGAATGTGGCTCAACGTCAGCCACCTTGAAGCACAACACCTGTTTGGCAACGCAGTCGACGACCCCACAGATCTTCGAGAGGACCCAACGCTGCTCAACCAGTTGCGTGAAAAGCTGTACATTCTCTGGGGCGATCTCGAGGAGCAGAAGAGGCAGGAGGACGCAGGCGAGAGGACAGCAAAACGGGCAAAACTCGATGGTGAGGTCGAAGAGACGAAGCAACCTTCAAATCTGCCGTTCAGCTGCTGTCTGCAAGAGTACGGCGCGTTGCGCGAGGGCGGGCGCGCAGAAGAGGTGACAGATTGGGAGAGGCAATTTATGATTTCTGGCGTTACGATCAATTGATCAAAAGTGTGGGCATGATTTTCTTGGTGGCGTTTCATGCAGTATGATTGAAGCGATTGTACAATGATACCCGAACGAACTGGACAGACTTGAGCGAATTCAAGTAGTATGAATACAAAACTTGCTATTGGGAACGATCCGTGATTTTACACCATGCGCTCTTCAAGCATATTTGCCCCATCTCCCGTGACCCAAAAAGTAAACGCTCGCTAAAATAACACCAATATCAACGAATCAACCACCCAATATCGTCCGTCGTGAAAAGCCTTTGTAAGCAACAATGACATCGCACAGCGATTCAGCCAAGACCATCCGTCAATGTGCCCTGCGCCACCAGCTCGACTCGACGCCCACGCCCTTCTGCGAAGAGCTCGGCTCAAGACCAATGCCCATCTGAGAAGAATTCTACTCCTCCACAAATCGCAGTCCATCAACCCACACGCCACTGAAAGCCACTGCCTCCTCAATCTTCAGCGCGATGTTGATGCCGATGTCGGCCAGATCGACTTCCCAGCTCTCGCCGTTCTTCATAGCCTCCAGGAGACCGATCATGGGTGCTCCAAGGGCCAGCACACGATCAGGTCGCACGGCGAGAGGCTCGCCGTCGAGGATAGTAGACGAGCCGTCCGAGCCGCTGACACCGCTTGGGCAGCCAATGGACAGGACTGGTGCGCGCGAGCGGTTCGCCCACTCGATCATCTCGCGTGTCTCGCGCTGCGCGGCTTCGCTGTGCGCCGCGTTAGGAGACAGCAGCGAGTCGTAAGTTGCGCCTGCGAGTAGAGCGTCGATGATGATGGCTGGTGGGCCGGAGAGGTTCTTGATGTGGCTTGATGCCTTGCGCCAGGTGCCGCGCTTGATGTCTGCGCCGGCGCGGGCCATGCGCTTGAGCATGAGGGTCTGCTTGACCATCTGTTCTTCCTGTGTAGCGGCAGACTCGTATTGAGCTTCCGCGAGGATGATCTTGGAGTGGCGAGGAGTAAGGTGGCGAGCCGCTGCGACAGCACGAGCGCCGGCGGCGTGGTTGCCAGCCAGCACAACAACCACAGGCGGTGAGGTGGGGTTAATGTGAGCGCGAGTTGCATGGGTGCGAGAGCCGCGGCGGCTGGTGGGCTCGACAGGGTCAAGCATGCTCATGGCTAGCTCTGCGATGCTACGAGCAGCGGTCTCGGTAATCGCATCTTGTGTGAGACCGTAGCGGCTTGTCGTCTCAGCTTCCAGTGTCTCTAGTGCGGCAGGCAGCAGAACTGGACATTGCGCATTGGAGTGTCGCAGGGCCAGGTGGGGTCCTTGGTTGGACATGGCAGGGAGTGGTGATGCGACTGCTCTGGACGATACAGTTGAGTGAGGCGACTGCAAGCGATCGGGTCTGGGAGAAGCATTTGCCCTCACTGGCAGTGTCTTTCCGTTCCGACCCACGAGAGAGATTGTAGACCTCGAAAGACCTCGATCAGAAGACATTGAGGATGCCAGGGGATGTCTGCTCTCAACAACGGCACTGTTTTGCCTGCTTGGCTTTGTAGCAGAATGCCTGGACGATGAACGACCAGTATGGAAATTCATTTCAGTGTCCGCATCGCTGCTAGCTTCCTCGGCTGGTAGTTTCGGGCTCAGAACATTCTCAGTAGGATGCAAGTTCTTGCCGCCATACGTGCCAGGACGCGCCAATCTGTTGTGCCCAACAAGACGGTCCTCATCAGCTGTTGTGTCGCCCTGACGCAGCTCGTCGAAAACTGTCTTCTTGTCGAACAAAGTGTTACTCGCTTCAAAGTCAAAGTCTCCGAGGTCTTGAATGTCAGTCGCCTCCTCAGTTGCCCAACCGTTTTGTCCTTCTCTGTGCTCCTCTCGCTGCCTCCGTGTCATCTTGCCGGTCTTACTAGGCGAAGCTCCCGGTTGCGGTGAAGGTTGCAGAAGAGGTGTCTGGCGCCAGCCCTTGCCTCTCTTTACGGTACCGTTCATATCGTTACCGTTCCGCGAGACTTCGACGTTCATGACAGCAGGAGGAGGTACTTCCTGCGTCTGCCCAACGACCTTGTTTTTGTTCCTGATACCTCTGCGTCCTCTCTTGGTTTTGCCATTGGCGTCAGGTTGCACGGCATCGTCTTCACCCGCGACAGCATCGTCCAGACCAACAGCGCCAGCAGCCTGCTGTTGTGGAGGAGACACCAGTTGAGGCAATGCTGCTTCGGGTGCCTGCTTCGCCCTGCCATTGCTCGACTTTCCTGGCAGGTTGAACTTGATCGGATCAGCGACGTAAGGCGAGGTAGGTTGCACAGGCAGCGCCTCGGCGGCCTTTGCCATAGCACTCTTAATTGGTGTGGCAGGCGAGCTGGTAGCGGCATTCGGTGTGGCGGTTCTCTGCTGAGCTGGAGATCTCCCGATACTCATAATAGCCGGGTCAACAAATGTCGCACGCTGTTTCTGTGGTGTAGGTATGTTTTGCGCTGTAGGGAATGGAAGCTGGATTTGGTTTGTCGGTGGTGCAGCCGAGACTGGCATGGGTGTAGGTGTGATATCAGCGCTCGATTGTTGTTGCAGTGGTGTAGGAACAGGCTGCTGAGCTGCCGTACTCGAAGGTCGTTCAGTCGGAGGCAGTGGAGCAGGCGACATAGAAGCACTCGGCGGTCTCTGCATGTGCATTGGAACAGGCGGAGGGCCCTGGTGCATATGCATGTGCATGGGAGGAGGCGCAAATCCAGCGTTAGGATGCTGTTGCATGTGCATGGGCATAGGCATCTGAGCTGGAGGAGGCATAGGCATTCGCTGCTGCATGGGATGCATCTGCTGATGCTGATGCTGCTGTTGCGGTGGCATAGGCGGCATCTGCTGCTGCTCCTGTTGTACCGGCGCACTCTGCTCTTGCTGCTCTTTGCCAATGATCTCGATATCCGCAATAGCAGCGCCCTGCACCGTCCATTGCGCCCATCGCGCGCCGCTGTTCGGGAAGAGAACGTCCTCGAGGGCCAAAACGCCAGCGGCGGCTTCTCTTACTCGGCCGTGTAGGACGGTGTTGGCAGGCTGCTTGAGGGTGAGCTTGACGGTCGCGCCAGCAAAGTCGGCCATGGTCGCTGTGGATGGTCGTCGATGGATGCCGGAGGGTTGCTTGGGCGAGAGAGTTGAATCCTGATAGCGAATTAATTTGATGAGTTTCGCAGTGAGAGTAGTAATCGGCGAGAGTGTATGGTGGGATAGGGTGCGTTGCTGCGTAGAAATTGCAAGGCAGCGTGGTAGACAGCTAGACGAGCAAGAGCAATTATTGAAGCTCCAGTCCAGTCGCGTGTCTCGGATAAAAAGTGACGTTGGCCTACCTTATTTTCTTCACCCAGCAACATAATCTATAATAATAATAGAAAATAAATACTCGATCTCATGCACGCATTCATCCCACACGACAATATTTTTTCACTTCGCACACAGATAAAATATGGCACTCGGGATCAACTCAAATTAAACAAAACCAATAAAGAGCTACGAAATCTATCAAAAAAACGCAAAGCACTTCCTGATGAGGGCATATCCCTGAACATCAAGCCTCCCATTTCCGGTGCAAGTAGAAGCATAAGCCATCGCGTTCGTGTCATTGTCCACTCGTCCCAACCAAAGACCATTGCTCGTGCTGCGACTACCGGCGCGCCACGCCACTGCGTTGCCGCGGGAGAAAAGCCCCAGAAGTGTAGTTCGTGATGCCAGAACAGTGAGAAAACCAAGATGGGAAAATGTGACAGTACGGAATTATGATGTGAAGGTGTCGTGGTGGGATCGGGGGTCGGAATCCAGTGTGGGTATCGGGTGTAGGTGTGGTGTGGTGGTGTCGGGGTGCAAGCTGCTGTGCCGAAAATGATATCCAGCGAAGCGTGGCAGACGAGTTGTGCAAAGATCGCTTGTGCAGGTGTGGATGTTGCGGTGCTATATCGATGCTGATGCTCGTGGTGGGGTTCTGGTAACTGGTGGAATGGTGCAGCGGCGGTGTCGCCTTGGACTCGTCTCGTCGAGAATGTAATGTATACATCTCGAACCGCGGTGCTGCCAACTTACCATTGCATATCTGCGCAGGTGAGTACCTTGTAGATAGTGCTTTTCCATCGTGACACTGCACGCTCGCTAGATTGCAAGCAGCTGTAAACTTCAACATTTGATGACATTTGTTTACATGTCCATGCTGTCTCCGCCGTTGGCGAAGTTGAAGTTCTGCTGCTGCTGCTGGGCGCCGAAGCCGAACTGACCGTCCTGGCCTTGCGCAGGGGCCATCTCGTTGACCTCGGCCTCGCCATCGTCATCGGAGAAGTACTT
>Ga0265797_10013139_pt1 | contig 10012 bp, 8 predicted proteins | sample P2T30metagenome_FD_192433 | JGI IMG/M metagenome (GOLD analysis project Ga0265797, IMG submission 192433) | Plant litter microbial communities from East Loma Ridge, Irvine, California - P2 T30 | ecosystem: Environmental > Terrestrial > Plant litter > Unclassified | place: USA: California... | reverse complement strand
TTGGTGTAGCACTGCCTGATTTTTAGGGTGAAGCATCTGGATCCGATGTTCAAAATGGGCATCACGGAGACAAAGCCAGGCTCAAAGTGTGCCCATTATGCTTGCATTCATCTGAGCCGACCTCAAGGCCCTACACAACTCCGAACGCTAGCCACAAAAGACTTGTCATTGTATCAGAACGTCACTTTTGACCAGGAATGAACATTCGAACCATATGGTACATATGTCGACACGTGCATTCGATGTTTGATTCAGGTGCGTTGCATTCCTAGGGTTCGGGTTGGGGTGAATGAGTATGCTGACGATATTTAAGCATTTTGAACGAACATACGAGTAGATGGCTATAGGATGAAAGCGATGATGACAAACCGCACTACATATTCGCCAAGCGAGGTTGAGTGGCCGATTGAGTGTACGAAGGATCAAACCGGACTTAATCGCTTGAGCTGTCGCCGATGGGCGCTCGCTAGTTTGACCGAATTCGGCTTAGGTCGATCTGTATACATGTAGATAAACGACGGGACGAGACACATAAACACCGCAGCCAAGTCTATTGATGATGTATAAGAGACAGGTTTTCCTCTCAGCTCGATCGTTCCTTATTCATCCAGGCATCTGTCCAAAACCTGCATTTCCAACACTCGTACCCAAACAGCCCCTCACCAGACCGTTTCGAAAATCGATCACAATGCAGTCAACATCGCCTCCTCTGGCCGAACACGCCCTAATCGATCAAGCCAGCAAGCTTCCAATCATCAGTGCGACTCCGACCATCTCTATCACCCCTATCACGATTCCTTCACCATCTCGCGCAGTCCCGTTACAAGTGCGATTGACCGTCCCAACCACGGGATCATCTCTTCCCATCATTCTACTCTCTCACGGCCATGGAGCTTCGTTCAATTTGTCTTCGCTAAATGGTTATGGTCCGTTGGCAAACTTCTGGGCTGCTCACGGCTTCGCGGTCATCCAACCAACACATCTCAGCTCTCGGTCGTTGAGCCTGCCCAAGGAAACGCCAGGCGCACCGTTGTTCTGGCGCGAGCGTGTCAACGACATGAAGACTATCCTGGATCACCTGGACGGAGTCGAGAAAGCTGCGCCATTCGTGGAAGGTAGGCTAGACCGTGATCGCATCGCTGTAGCTGGCCACTCTCTCGGAGGAAACACCGCGAGTCTGCTTCTTGGTATGCGAGCTATCGACCCAGAAAGCGGCGAGCATGTCGATTTCACGGAGCCAAGGATCAAAGCCGGTATTCTGGTTGCAGTACCTGGTGACGGTGGCGACTCTCTCAGCGAGAACGGAAAGAGACTCCTCAACTTCGCAAGCCAGGTCAGCTTCAAGGAAATGACCAAGCCCGCTCTTGTCGTCGTCGGCGATGATGACGATAGCGCACATCTCACAGTCAAGGGCTGGAAGTGGCACACTGATCCCTATCATCTCAGTGAAGGTCCGAAGAGCCTACTTACTCTTTTCGGTGGCGACCACTGTCTTGGAATCTCCGGATACGATACCAACGAGACGAAGAATGAGAGTCCTGAGAGAGTGGCTGCGATCCAGAGGCTCACTGCTGCGTACCTGAGAGATGTGTTGTATGATGGCGACTCCGTGTGGAAGTCCGCGACTGATGAATTGCACGCTATTGGATCGATTGGGCAGATCGACAGCAAGTGATGGATGTCTGATTGCTGCGGGAAGTGTCAAATATTTACAGATGGTGATTTCTCTGTTGGTCTGCTGCGATCGGTCAACGATCTCATTCGGCGTACTGTACAGCAACTCGATACTAATGGTAATACTACATGATGGTTGAGATCCTTCATTATCAATCATTCTTCTAGCCCGTCTTCGGAATAAAGTGCAGTCCGAGGCTGTTGAGTTTCTCTCTTCTGTCGTAGTCAACCAAGACAGTGAACATCGCCTCAACATAACGAAGGATGCAAAAGGCGATATCTGGCAAATTGGCGAGAGCTTCTTCCAGGCTCCTTGAACTTGAGCTTCTTTGGTTCAACGCCTCAATTTGCAAAAAGCCCTGCGATCGTCTCAGATAGACCGTCGGGATTCAAAAAGGCAAAAGGATGCTCTCGCTCGAGCTGTTTGCTAGGGAGAGCCTAACCATACGACCCTCGATGTAACTCGCCAGCACCTGTCGCTCTCAAAATTCTTGCGCTGCATATACTGCTTACGCTTCCTAGGCTATCGACGACCGCTCCTTGGTGATCTAGCAAGCTACTCCGCTAGCACCTTCGTGTTCTGTAGCCCTTTTAAAACGTTAGAGAGAATGCTACCTATCCCTGAATACACTCCTATATCATACATTAGCGACTCGGCAAAGCCGATTAGGATCTAAATATTCTATAACACTAAGCAGCGGAAACATATCTCTGCTAACAACGACGTTGCTTACTCGGCGGTGTTTCATAAGCATCATTCTGTCTTTGCTATCACCGATACTGATGCAGTCTTCTCGGACCGTCAGAATCCAAAATGGCAAAAGGAACTGCTCGCTCGAGCTGTTTTCAATGCATCGGCCGGGAATCGAACCCGGGGCTGGCCGATGTTGTCAGAAGAAGATCTTCTGATGGCAACGGCCAATTTTACCACTAAACCACCAATGCTTGATGATGTTGCTGTGCCGGTGAATATTATGTAGCAAATCAAAAACGCCGCTGCGTAATTGGTGGAGCTCGAAAACGAGGCCGAGAGTGATACAGTGCAATCTTCTGAGACGAGACGATAGGAGATTCAACCAGGAAAACGCTCGCTATACTTTGTTACTGGTAGAAGCGCTGACGAAACAATAAAATCGGGAAGCTTTTGCTATTCGCCAAAAATGCTCGCTTGAAAGAACAAAACAGAAAACCCCATCCAAAAGCATGGAACAGTCCGAGAATGACAGAGAAATCTAAACAGCTTGCGCGCTCGCGTAAAAAAATAATGTCTAATTACAGAACAGAACCGAAAAGGGAAATAAGAACACCAATGGTGAGGGTTTGCCTTAGGGGCTAGAAGTAGGTGTCGCCCAATCTAGGCAGGCGTCTTTACGATCTTGATCTTTGTTGTTGTTGATTGATGGTAGGCCGTTACGCCGTGAGCCTTGTATGCATGCGCGGCTCTAATGAGAAAAACTCGTGGAAACGATGCGCATTCCATGCAAAAATTGTTTTGTAAGAATTAGTTTGCCCTGCTCGCGATATTGCAAGTCTAGTGGCCATGTTCAGCATCTGCCGAATCGGCAGGGCCGGCCGGTTGCTGATGCGAGTGTGTGCGGTGCAAGAACGGGGTGTCGACTTCGACGGGCGCGATGTGTTTTCTGGGGATGAAAGGCAGCTGAACGATGCCGAGAACTGCGGCTCCGGCGATAGTGAACCAGGCGGCGCCCGAACCACCTGCACTGTAGATAGCGCCGACGAGGGGTGGCGAGATGGTTCTCGCCAAACAGCAACCAGACATGGCGAGTCCGTTGACCTTGCCGAGGACCTGGGGCGATGGGGTGGCGTCTTTGAGCAAGATGAGTGCGGCCGGGTAGATGATGATGCCGACGAAGCTCTGTAGGATTAGGGAAACGTAGATAAGTGCCGAGGTCATGTTCGCGGGTCCAGCGGTGATGAAGGGCAGCATGAAATAAGGAATCGGGAACAGGATAACCATCCAGACGAAAGACTTCCAGATGCCGACCTTTTCGACAAAGATGGGGAAAATGATAGCTTGGAGGAACAGGCCAACAGCACCGTTGATGGCAAGGTAGACACCAACATCGTGGACAGTCATACCGAGACCACCTTGCAAGTCAAGGTGTTCAATAGCGGCCTTAGGCTCGTCGAGGATCCAAGTGGGTAGCAAGCTGAGGTAAGCCATGGAGTGGAAGGACACAATGACCAAGGCAAGTGTCAACATGATGATAGTATAGTTGAAAGTCTTGCCAGTGTATTCCTCGACTGGTGCACGTCCGGTGGTGCGGCGAGTATTCTCAGGTCGGCCCATGTCGCGACGGATTTTGCTAGCTTCCTCGGGGGCGAATCTGATCGAGTGAACGGTGGCGAAGGAAGATTTACGAATATCGAAGTGTTGACCGGCGAACGCAGGAAGACCCTCTTCGATGAACGATGGTCTAGGCGCACGGCTAGCCTGCGAGCGGCGACGAAGAGATCCAGCAATGCTAGCTCTGGGGCCAAGAAGCGATGCGGTCTCATCCATGACACTTGCGTTGTCGTCGATGGCATTGTCGTTGTAAACCTCCTTAGGGTTGGTCTCTTCCAGGAAGAAGATTCCTTGGATGATAGCAAGAATGATGATGATGACGGCAACCAGGTTGGGAAGAAGGTATGGGTACTCCTCCCAGAAGGTGCCGGGAGCGAAAAGGCCAGGGTAGAATCGGGTTGGTTGTGCGAGGAATCCACCCATAGCAGATCCAAAGATGCCACCAAGGGTCCAGACGAATGGCTGCACGGCATACGCCTTGGCTGTGAAAATTGTTAGTGCCTTGAATGCCACTAAAGTTCTTCAAAACATGGTGGCAAAACTTACGTTCGTGTTCAGGTTTCTTGACCATCTCGGCGACCATGGTCTGCATGACCGCAACGTTGCCGTTCAGAGCGCCTCCAATGAAGCGTGCGAGGAGAGCCACCCAGTAGCTCTTGGCCAGACCGAATACCAAGCTGGAGATGGCTACGCCACCGAGTCCAATGAGAACAATAGGCTTGCGGCCATACTTGTCTGAGAGAGCACCCCAGCCCATGGCAGTCATTGCTTCGGCGACAGCGTAGGCAGAGACCAAGAGACCAGCGTAGAAAGAAGCATCAGTTTCGTCGCCATCGTGGAGATCCTTAACCATGGCATATGTGTAAGCCAGGATAGAGTTGAAGGCTATAGGCTCGGAGAAGCGACATATCGCTGGAATGGCAGTCAGTACGCGTGATTCTTTTCGCCATTATCGAAGACTACTCACCCAGAATTGTGAGTTGGCGGACGGGAAACGCCTCTGGGTCGTCTTTGAGAGAGATCATGATTGATAGCCAGTAGTAGTAACAATTAATTTACTTTATCCAGAAGCCCCAGGTCCAGAAAGATATACAGCGCGGGGAAGCAGCAAAGCAAAGCACCAGATAAGTGTCCAGACAGAGTAGTAACCAAAAAAGCCACGTCGGATCGTTCTTGCGCCCTTCTTCCCCAAATGGCGCGTGATGAGGTGGCGAGAGTGGTCCTTTCGCCAGGTGTATGTCGAGAGAAGAGGCAGAGCAGCACCACGGCGGGATGATGGCGTGTAGAGTGAAATCTCGGTGTGATGCCAACCCGTCATATGCCTGCACACACCCTTTCGAGCCTTTCACCCTACCTGCCCACCCACCCGCTCACCCAGAGAATGCGAGCTGGCGGCCCGTTCTCCCGCCAGGTTGCTTCTTGACTTTCTTGACGTGCTCGACCAGCAACGGGGAGGGCGGTTCGCGGAGAAATTCACACAGCTGCTAACTAGATCGTAGATCGGCTACAGCGACCCGGTGCAGCACAGACGCCACTCTAATCGCTGCTGAGGCAAGTCGTCTCATCTCCGTATGATGCGATTACCCGTCTTGCCTCTGCTTGGTGTGCGCACTTTTGCCTTGACGATTGTACATGCTGTACGTGCTACGTGCTTGATGATAGTACATTAAGTAATGGCTGTCCATCCACAGCATGCTCACGCGACTCGCAAATACTGTCGTACCCTGCAGCGGTGACGGCCAGCCACAGGCTACACTTCCAAGCACGTTGCATTGCATTACAGCTGCTTGTAACGCAGGGACTCCGGCTTCGATCCGATAGCGTGGACGAAGCGGCCACAATCTGCGGCAATGCAGTGGAGCTCTGGAGGTACAGCTTTCGCTTGGCCGAGATATGTAATCTTGATATGACGGCTTGATGGACAGCTTTCGTGCAAACTGTTGCACGATCTTGTTTCAGATGATGGCAGCCCTGTAGGCTAGTCGAGATGAAATGCGGCTGACCGTTTCCCCGGGAACACCAGTGATGGCGTTGATATGAGTTCTCCATACGTGCGCTACGCCTCCGGGAGTTGGACTATCGGAAGATAGTGGAGAGCACGTCCGGTTGATTGATAGCGTGAGCTAGCGACCGCACAACTGGGTTGGGATGTCAATGCTCCACTGGCGTGAGATATATATATATATATATATATGCATGTGCATGTGGGATGGGTATGTGTGTTGGTCGAAAGGGTCAGCATGTGCATATGCATGGCACTGTTGAAAACAACCGGGCTAGTAGGGAGCATCAATGCTTGTCATGCGCGAATATTCGCATAAATCACTGAAACGACTGCCAACAACACGTTTCCATTGCGCGAGTCACGACATTGATGCAGTGTTGTACGTGCGCTCATCCTGCTTCTTACTCGAGTCGACCACTGCAGCGAAGCGATGCAACCAGTCCCACATTGTGCGTGAATATAATTTAGCCGTACCATGGGCATGATAACGACAGTCGTGAACGGCGAGGTCCGTGTTCATCACATGCAGGCTGGTCTTTATACTCGCAGATACTCGTGCGTGCCACATGTCTCAGGCCAAACGCGAGATCGGGTTTCGTCAGCTGCGAGATGCGAGACAAGACTCGGCATGGGCGCATATATGTACACTAAGCAAATGTGATCAAGGCGGCGTTGGTGATGAAAAATCTTGGCCTGTGGGAGGCATACAACTGAAGGATGTAGAATTATTTTGGGGTCACGAATGTGGTTGAATAAATTCATCATATCTCGTAAAACTCATAATCCATACCAGGAAATCATAACACACATGCTGAACTCATACACGCTGCCAAATACACGTTGGCCATGCCGCAACACCAGGCTTGTCCTTCCAGATCCCGTCTAGGAAGACCTTCAATGTCCTTTCTCCAAGTACGCCTTTGCCAATGTGCCCAGAAGCGGTCCAGCAACAGGCTTGACCTGCTCCCAACCTTTCTGACCCTTCTCGAGCATCTCCTTAGGCTTCACCTTGGGCAACATGCCTCTCCCTGCACCTCCCTCACCACCCCTCTCCCTCTCCTTCCTAGAAGATCTCCGTCTATCATCATAGCTATCATCGTAATCATCCTCATAGCGTCTCGAGCGCGGCTTCTCTCTCTCCCTCTCCCTCTCCCTATCCCTCTCACGCTCCCTCTCTTTCCTCCTCTCGCGCTCCCGTCTCGACTCCCTACCATCAGTCCTATACCCACGCTCCTCCGCACGATCTCCGTGCCTCTTGCTGTGGTGTTCAGACCTGTAGCCACGGTCGTCATGGTCGCGGTCGCGCTCTCGGTCGCGATGTGAGCGCCTGGGCCTCATGGGCGGCGCATCAGACTCCTCCTCGGCATCGTCGTAGCGGCTAGGCCTGTGTCTGCGTTCGCGGTCGCGCGGGTCGCCGCCGCGGCTCTTCTCTCGTGAAGCTGGGTCGCGCCGATGGCGGGAGGGTAGAGGGTCATCATAGCCGTGTCCTGATCTGCGAGGACGAAGATCGCCGTCGTCGTGTGAGTCGTGGTGTCTGTGTGAGGAGCGGCGAGGGCGGTCGTCGTCTTCGGGATCGGGACGGCGTCTGTGTCTGGAGGGAGGCTTCTCGTCATCGTCTGCGCCGCCTCGCAGGTGTCTGTTTTTCCCAATCGGAGGCGGCGGCACGCTTGATGCGTCGGGACTCTTTACCGCGGGCGCGGAGCTGCGGTGGTGGCTGCGTCGGGGATGGTCGTCTTCGTCGCTGTCGTCTGCATCGTACCTGTCTCTGTCCCGCGGAGCCCGAGGCTTGCTCCGGTAGCTGCTTGGAGGCGGGGCACGATGGCGACGAGAGTCGTAGGGGTCATCCTCGTAAGCAGACATGGGCAATATATTTTGCTTTGCAGTAGCAGGCAGGGTTGTGGAGTTAAAGCACAATAGCAAAAGTAAGAACTAGCAACACCGCGAAAGGAGTTGATATCGAGCAAAGGTGGGAGAAAAGCGGTGTGAGCGATATATGTACTAAGCAATCTACACCACCTTACCAGGCCTGCACGTCGTCGAGCATCCCGTCATACCGTATCTTTACCCGTCCGAAACACGGGCCTCTCGGTCGTCGTTTTGCTCACGACTAATGTAATCTGGCCCCGGTGCGATCGTCAACTGGTCTCTCTAAAAGCTTCTGCACCCAGACGTCATAGCCCCGGCAGTGCAGCGCGCATCATGTGAGCTGTTGCTCCAACCACCCAATTATGAGGCTTTTGGGTCGCAGTGAGACGTGGTGCAACCGGCGTGCCACGTCACAGGCATGACCAGCAGCGCCGAACAGCGTTTCTGCAGAGCTAAGAGAGCGAAACAGAACGAGAAACGCGCAGTGACAAAGTCTCTTTTCGCGGTATAGAAAACTGCATAAAAAATAAAGGGTCAAGAGTGCAGAAGCGAGAGGGGCACGCAAAACGCCGCACCCGCCACGCCGTCACCTAACAATCAAGAAGACTTGACCCGCCTTGGTCCTCTGCGCTCTCGGCCTCGGTTTCCACAGACGGAGGAGCGTACGACTGCGGTCTCAGCTCCAGCATCGACGCAGGCTTGGAGATCGCAGCAGCATCGTCGAATCTTGACGGGTGACTGCCAGCGCGCAAATTAGGCACGCTGCTCATCTTTTCGACTGCTGACGCTGACGTTCGAGCGGGCAAGGCCGGCAACCACGTCGCGTCTAGAGGCAGCGCATGTCGGCGGTTCTCTGCCGTTCTTTGGGCCTCCATGCCGGACCGTCCACCTATAACCCGACTGTCGGATGCATTAACATGTGCTTCTTGTCTGGCCAGCCGTGGTTCTGGAAGACGCCATGTTCGCTGAGAGCGGTTGTGACGATGTCCGTCAGAGGGTCTCGCTGCAACTTGTGAGGCTGCCTCGTCGAAAGGTATAGCGATTGAGGAGCTTTGTTGGTTGTGAGGTGTCATTTGTGACACTTGATCAAAGCTGGCTGAAGGCTGCGCATGTACCTCGTCGTTGTCTCGACCAGAATGGTTGCTGACCATGCCATCTCTAGCATCTGGCTTCCTTCTACGCGAGATCGGACTCGCAGACCCGAATTTGTGCTCTGGCGTAGAGCGAGCACCGTTCTGCCAAAGCGCAGCCCTGTCCTCTTCCTGGGGCAACCTACTCGCAGTTATGGGCTGTGGTGTCCAAGAAGCTTGTCTGCGGAGAGATTGTCTTCTGTCGACTGTCTCATCTGATTGGGTAGGAGGCTGCGACTGTTTCGGTGGGTTTCGTTCTTCCATTTCGAAACGAACATCCTTTGCCTTGTTTCTCTTCGCATTGGTATCTCTTTGCATCGAATCTTCGAGCCGGTGTCTGCGATCCCTTTCGCGCCTGACGTCGCGTTTCAAGTCGTCAATTTCATTCTGCCGCGTCCTGATGACGTCTTTGAGGTTGCGTTCGTGCTCTCGACCATACTCTCTCGCCTTTTGAGACTCGGCAAGCGCGGCGTTCAGTCGATCAATCTCAGCATCCCGTTCATGAAGGATAGACGTGCCTTGAGCAATGATTAGCTCCTGGTGAGAAACAACATCGTTTTTCTCCTGGCAAAAGGCATACAGCTGTTCCAAGTCGTCGTCCTTGTTGCGAACCGCCTCACGAACGTCTGCATCTCGATTCATCTCACTTCTTTCGAGAGCACGCTCGCACTCGTCCAACTGCTGATAGAGTCTCTGCTCGCTCTGCATCTTTCGCTGCTCCAGCCATTTGAAGCGATAGTTCTCATCGACGTACTTTGTCATGAAGTGATGACGCGATTCCTCGCAGTGTTTCAGGTCTTGCCTCAAACGTCCGATTGCGTGGTCTCGTGCGTCCTGAAGCTCGCGATTGCACCTAGCCATTGCTTCAAACCCTTTCTGTGCGGCCTCTGCTTCCTCCCTCCAGCGTACTAGTTGGGACTCAGTTTCAGTAAGGCGATCTTCCAGATTCGTCCTGGTAATCTGAGACGCTTCCTCGGCGGCAGCCCGGCACGTTTTGAGGTGCGCAATGACGGCGTCCTTGCCTTCCAG
>Ga0265797_10013138_pt1 | contig 10012 bp, 12 predicted proteins | sample P2T30metagenome_FD_192433 | JGI IMG/M metagenome (GOLD analysis project Ga0265797, IMG submission 192433) | Plant litter microbial communities from East Loma Ridge, Irvine, California - P2 T30 | ecosystem: Environmental > Terrestrial > Plant litter > Unclassified | place: USA: California... | reverse complement strand
CCGACGGCTTCTCATTCAATGATCTCAATTGGATGAGACAAAACGAGATACCAAATACTGTGAAGACAGCGCTACTATATGGCGAGATCCGTGGAACGGGAGAGAAAGCTGATGTCTGGATCTACTTGGACAAGGCCACCACGTCCCTGATCTGGCAGATCTACTACCCCGAGGGCAACGCCAAGCCTCAAGTCATCACCGTTGAAGAGGCTCTGGAGAAAGCGAAACCCTGTGCCTGGTTCAAGCTTGCTACAACCCCGGAGAAGCTGGAGGCCTTGGCCACGTACTATTTCGCGAGAAAGAAGTTGACGAAGAGATACCAACCGAAACTCACGTTTGAACAAAACCGGCTACTCAAAGCCATGCTCGGTAGTGAGGCCCCATCTAAGATCGTCAAACTACGAGTTCGTGTCCCCGAAAACTTTGGTCGAGAACAATTACCAGAAGCCCTGGTTGAACCTCAACAACCTTCAGAGGTCGTTCCAAGTCAAAGAGCTCGCTCAAAGTCAACGATATCAGTCCATCAGCTACCCTCACCATGCAGCACTACCGACTACGACGCGAAGGTATGTTACGAAGGATGCAGCTGTAACAAACGTTATCTAACAGCATGCAGCGCGATGACGAATTACGAAGATTGAGTGGTGCAACTTTGATCGAACCACTCGACCCAATCGACCGCTACTTTGATCTCGAATACCGAATGGAGACCGCCTGCACCAACATAAAGCGCCATAACAACCGAATAGAGGACCTTAAGCGGAAGAGGTCGGAGATTGAGAAAGAAATCAATATGGAGGCGGAAGCTGTAGAGTTGCTCATCGCTGAGAGACATCAAGCCAAGGTCGCGAAGGATCGACTCTGGAATGTGTTGTCCAGGGAAGAGGCCTACGAGCTGGGTCGCCTCGACACCGCAAGAAAGATTGCCAGACTCGATTGAACTCAAAGCCGATTCATGGCCTGATGTCGGCGTACTGCCATCTTTTGGAACGAACGATCTGGATGGAAGTGGATGCATCGCTCTACGAGTAGTCACGCAAGCCAGTCTACGACGACGAGTCGCTAGATAGGAACTCCAATCCTCTGCGATATATACGCAGGCACGAAGAACATCGCAATACCGGCCACCAGTTCTCTCAGGCTTTACTTCGGGACTTCGTCTATTCGCGCAGATCTCGTCGCGTGGATATCATTTGGGTTGCGGACGTCGTGGCTGGCACGTCGCTACGTAACATCGCAGTACTAGTGGACGGCAGCCAAACTATCACATTGCGCACTCATGCGAGTCACGGGAAGCAACGCGTATAAAATTACTCGACCACACGTCTATCCTCATCATTACACTCTACTACCCTCGCTGCCGAAACGAAAGCCTGCACCGACCGGCAGCGCGAAACTCGCTCCATGACGAGGAACAACGATCGAATCGGCCGGAGCATCGCGCTATCAACAAATTCTTCCTTAGAGGTCATTGAGGCGTCACGATACCCACATACTCTCGATGATTGACAAGCATCGAATAGCGAAAGGCGAAGTCGCGGAGTAAGCATGCAGATAGGCTGCCTGGCAATACTCAGCGACGCAAAGCCAAGATCTGCGCTTCAGACACCAAGCAGACCTACTAGTCCAGACCTTTGGAAGCCTGATGTCAGGAGCTGCAGGAGGAGTTTGACGATGGAACGCGAGCGTTGTGGCGCTGTAGTTTGGACGCATGAATGATGTAGGACAGTTTTGAAACACACTACCGTGTGGAATACAATACGATAGCTACGGCTACGTGATTACAGCAACTTCTAGAGTCTCCGTAGTCTGCAAACGTCATACAGATCGTCCTGCTACTGCCGCTGCTATCACAGTATCAAGAACGTCCCCGTCCAAGCCATTAACGCCGTACTAAGCACAACGCAAACTAGTCTTCCTCGCTGCTGTCGGTCTCAGACGTTGCACCCTTCTTCCCCCACTTCGACGCTCTCATCATCATCTCGCCTCCAAGAACGAAGATAGCGCGCTCCTTCGAGGTGAGTGACGACTGAAGATGCTTCATCTCGACTCTAATGCGCCGGTTCTCTTCCTTCAGCTCCTGGTCCTCCACCTGCATGTCGGCTAGCTGAGTCTCAAGAGCTTTGATCTCATTCCGCACGTCCTTCTGCTTTTCCTTGTTGATCATGATGTTTTCCTTGCACCTGCTCTTCTTGTCGAGGGCGTTACGATAGGCATCGGCGAACTCAATGGACGATTGGGAGTTGGGGCTCTTCTCGACCTGGTAGCCTGTTAGTATACAACGGGTTTTAGATGATCAGGGGAAACTTACGAGGACCTCTGTAGAGTCTCGGCGTGTTGATGAGGTACGCGAAGTGTCCATGGCGTCACTGGTGTCTGCCTCAACGGGGTCCGAGTGGATGAGGAAATCTTGGCCTTTGTTGACCATCTCGGAGGACGAGGGTTGTACTGTAACCGCCGGAGGAGTCGATTGCAGTGGTGGTGTGCTCGTAGTCACTCGCTTCCTGGGTAGGTCCGGGGTCATGGTGCGAGCCCTCTTGAGAGAATCGCCTTCGGGGAAGAACCTCGATTCTGGTACTGCGGGAATCATAGAGGCCACCGGAGCGCGCTGTGGGGTAGGTTGAGGAGTGCGTCTAGCCTTAGCCAGCTTCACTGGAGGGCTGACCACTGCAGGCTGGCCGTTCACCTTCACCACCGAGCCCGCTCTTGATCCAGACTGAGAGACCGAACGCCTGGCACCGTCCACGTTTTGGGCGGACGGAACGCGCGTCCTCACCACCGAGCCATCTGCTTCTGGCCTAGGCTTGGAGACAGAGGGTTTGATACCGTACGCGTTCTGCGCAGTGGAGGCGCGTAACTTCTCCTTCTCACTGTCCGCGGCTGCTATCAACGCAGATTCTTCAGCCACTCTACATGCTGCAGTCAGCGGAGTGGTGAAGCAATCACTGACTATCCATGGTACTGGCGTTACCACCTTCAAGAAGATGAAGTAGTACTTGATCACAGCGCGTAGCTGATTCATATCCATGGCGCCCGCTCTCTTGAGGAACCTAAACGCACTTGCCGCATCAGTTCGCCTGAAAAGGTCAGTACATGTTCTACAATAGCTCGGACAAAAATGGACTAACCTCACCGCCTCTTCCGCGCTCATAGCCCCCTGGAGCTTGCCGAGACGGTCGAAGGTGTTGAAGCGTTGATCGGGGGAGCGGCCAGCGGCGTGGTCGTTCTGCAGTAGAATCCACACCCCGAAATCTTTCTCCTTTCCATCTCTGATGGTACCAAAGAAGACACGAAACGGCATCATATTCGGACGCTCACTCTTGTGATCATTGAATGCCCTAAGCCGAACCTTGGCGACAGGAAGATGATGTAGAACTGGGACAAGGGCCTGGGTTGCGGCAAGGGCCGTATCGGCCGCACCCACTTGGTTTTCCATAGTCATTGCGACCAGTGCTGAGATTGAAGCAGGTGCTTTCGGTGTAAGATAGCTGAGTTGGTTGTCGCGTCTTGTTTTGTGTTGATCCCGGCGTTTGCATTGTATGAATGGGGTTAGCGTGGCTCTAGCGCGCTTTCAGGTTTCGATGGAGAAGGTGTAGCCTAGCCATGAGGTACCCAGGAGGTATTCGCTGTATTTTATTTGAGCTTTTGTTTCTGTAGACGACATTGAGTACCTCTTGGGTACAGTTCATGCTGGTGCAACTCTGCGAACATACTCTATCATAACCTGAGTACCTGGGAGCTTTCCATTACCACATACACCGTTGACCATGTCGCAGTCAGCGCATCAGCGCTGTGAGGTCTTCTAATTAGATGTATGATGATCCATCTCCTACGGAATTTGTAGGCCTGATCTGTGCGTCGATTATACCACTAGCGTTCAGTCGGCTCTGATTTTGCATTTGCTCTCGCCTTCCCAGATCTCAAAGTTCAACAATAGTACTGTATCGCCTGCCAATGACGACTGCAAAGGAGACCCAAGCGACACTGCCCCTACGATGGCAGCGCTGCATCAACAGACTGAACGCCACGTTAGTCCGCCGCGGCTTGTTCACAGTCATAGAGGAAGTGCTCTCTCCTGCTACACCCACATTCGACCAGGCAAGTCTCCAAGGACACAAAGCTCTGAATATCCTTCTCGGGGACCGGAAGCAGAGCGATGGGATGTCGGTTTCTGTATGGGCGTACATACTCCTCGATAGCAATGGAAGTGAACCATCCATCTTGTTTCGCGATGAGGTACCTATTCACTCCAATGGTGCAAATACACTTCGACTATACCCGCGATCTGCTTCGTCCTTATTGCGAAAAGCGAATCATCTCAAATCGCCTTTCTGTCTCCTACATCAAGAAACAGACGAAGGTGTCAAGGATGGGCGCGGTATGCTATGCGCAGTCATCGCCTACTACGCGTTGATAGCAGGATTGAGCGACTGTGCCATCCGATGGCGTCGGTTTGACGCCTGTATGATTGCCGCCCTGGATTATATCAACATTACCCTGAAATGGATGAGCGAAATACAGCATGAGCCGACGTCCAGCACAGCGACAGCCATGAGACCTTCACTCATCGTGAGACTTCCAATAGATCGAGAGGCTCTTGCAAAGATTACTGGAGTTTCCCGTAGGTTCGAAGTTCCAGACAGCGAGGACGAAGAGGATATCAGGCTTCCCGATGAAGACATCCATGAGCAGCCATATATTCCAAACCCCACGCACCAACCCGCAGTCCCCGTTCTAGAAGAGGTACCAGACACCATCGACAGCGTCATCGGAGACGACGTGGCCAGCGTCGCAGAGGAAGTCGACAGCGTCATCGGGGATGCCAACGACAGTATCATTGTGGCGAACATCAGATCCCAAGTATATGAAAATGAGCAAGCATGCTATGGTTCGTTAACGATCAGGAAGCGCAAGCTGGAGGATATCACGGCAGGAAGCGATGGCGGCGTGGTCGAGGAGATGGATGGGCACGGTTGGCGGCAAGCTTCTTGGGGTCGGTCGCGAAGGAGGTAGGGTGTTTTGGATTCGAGGAATTGACAGGGTGATACTGTTTGGAAGGTCACGTTGTACATTAGAGTGTTGAGGTATGGTCACTTCGGAGTCAGGATGGCAGCGGCGAAGGCCGGTTATTACGTTTCCCGCACTATTGCCGGCCGTTGGAGCTAAACCCATCATGAGCTAGCGCAGTTTGAAGGATCCCTAGACACCTGGGCACATGCATTCCCGAGGTCTCCATCGATAATCACTACAGCTCACTCCTCTCACCAGACGTCTCTCTACGCTCTTTCTTGCATCCGTCCAATGCCGCTACCGCCTCATTGCTCGCCTTTAGATGCTCAAATCTCGGTGCATCTTCTCCCAATCCCCATGCAAACACACCACCAAGCCCCTTATCCTTCATGATGATCTGCATCTTGCGCTTAATAGCCGCAGGCGTGTCCCAGGTCCAGAATAGGTTCTCTTCAGCGTCCCAGTAGTACTGTCCACCACCAACCTCGTCATAAACACCATTCTCCATCGCACCCTCGTACGATGCAGAAAGTTCCTCAGGAACGGCGTCGTGCCATGAGAATGCGCCGGCTTTACCTAGGTCAGCGCCTGTAAAAGGGTCTTCCATGAGTTCTGTCGCGCAGCCAACTGGATTGACACTGCATGTCGAATTTGCAGCGGTCTTGTACCATTTGATGTAGAATGCCAGTCCCAAGTTCGCTTTCTCAGGCGGTACGCCGGCGTCGAGGTATGCATCGATGGCTTCAAGCGAGTTCTGGATACCGGTATGATGCTTTGTTACGTTGTCGCGGCGGTTGAACATGTCGTATGTCATGATGTTCAGGTAGTCGACTGACTCCATGATGGCGGGAATGGTTGAAGGAGTGAAGGCTAGCATGTCGCGTGGTAGACCAGGAACGGCTGCTGAGATGGTCTTCTCAGGCCCTACTGCCGAGCGGATTTCTGCTAGTAGCTTGGGGTAAGCAACTATCTCCCAGGCTTTGTTGGAGTTGAGATGGCCAGGCGTCTTGTAGTCTTCGCCATTGCCGCCTGGGTATTCCCAATCCACGTCGATGCCTGTTCTAATTAGCATCTACATCCACGGTGGAGACCAGATTCAGATAAGACGCGACATACCGTCAGCGCCAGTTGCGTCGAGCATCGCTTTCACATTGCTAGCGAACAGCTTCCGGCTTTCTTCTGTTCTGGCGGCTGTCGAGAAGCCATCTGTGTCACCCCATCCGCCAATCGCAACTTGTATGATCGTTCCATCAGCAAATTTGGGACGAACTTCGTCAATGGTAGTGAAGAGCGGCCATTCATCTTGCTCTGGAGTGTTGAAGGTATCAGAACGCATGAAGGCGAGGGCCACATCAGTAATGTTTGACACCAGATTCTGCTCCGGCACCACGTTATGTTGTCTGATAACCATCAGCGACGTCGTTTCCTGTAGTACTCGCGGGCTTTGGCTTTACCCTGTCAGATACATGATGTACTTCAGCTTCGTCGTGGTGGACGCTGCAGCAGCGAACGCCCAGGTCATGCAGAGCCATAGCCAAAGTCTTGCAGCCATACTTCGTGATCTTTCTGGAGGACAAGACCTTTTTAAAAGAGCACTAAGACGTGTCCAGCCGTGGTATGGTGACAGTGGACAGTGGCTGATGGCAGCGGGTCCCGAAGATGCCCCGCAACTGACTAGGCCATTCACGGACTAGCGTCTTTGGTTGACCGTCGCACCTAGGTGGTGCCCGGCAGTCGCGTCTCGTCGAAGGTCAACCCCAAAAGGACTCGGCCATCGCAACGGCAAAGCCTACGGCTGCCTTGAACGGAGCTGGATCGGATTTTATGGAGTGTCATGAGCTGACAACTGCTTGTTGTGGCTTGAACCGCTGTCACTGGACTGGGGCTGGAGACGTTGCGCGATTGGTAGGATGAAGCCAAGAGCTTCAGCCTTCCGGTTGGAGTGTCATCCGCGCATTTCACCTTCAGCCTGGTCGGTCAACTCAACGAGACCTGCGACCTCTCAGTCTCCATTCCTGCTACAGCATCTCGAGGTCTCTCTCGTCTTCGCATGAGCGCAAATTCACGCAATCGTTGTCAGGACCGCAGCCATGTCATCGCACCCCACGTCCAGCTCCCCGCCGCCCTACGAAGCCCTACCCTTGTCTAACGGAGAGATACGCGTCCTCGAGGTCGCTGCCGCAAGTGGCGATGAGATTATCGAGTGTACCCTGGGACGCATCTCGCTCCATAGTCATCCCGTGCCATGCTACGAGACGATATCATATTGCTGGGGACCTCATCGGGACCCGTCCACTATAAAGCTCAATGGGCATCTGGTAGAGGTGCCGGCAAGTTCGGAGGCCGCTGTTAGGCGCATGCGACTCAGCGACCGACCGCGAGTACTTTGGATCGATGCCATATGTATCGATCAGTCATCGACGACAGAACGCAGTGCACAAGTAGCTTTCATGGTTACCGTATACAGCACCGCGAAGCACAATCTCGTGTACCTTGGCGAAGATGACGACGACATGGCTGAGAGAGCCATGAAAGCTCTCCAGGACGTTATGGATGACATGCGCACCGCGACTGCAGACTTCACCCTAATATGGGAAACCATTCGCAATCACGAAACGAGCGACTGGTTACTCTCAAATGAACCGTTCAGCGCGAGTATTGACTTCAAAGCTCTTGAAGCCCTTTTCAGTCACCACTGGTTCAGGTAAGACTGTTCGCTTACTATCTCATGTCGAGGTGAACTCAGCGATTATAGGCGTTTGTGGGTGCTTCAAGAAATGGTTCTTGCGTCATCCAATACCTGCCATTGGGGCGGTTTTACTTTCGATCTTCTCGATACAGTACGTGCTGCAGCATGGCTCATGTACAAGTATCGATCCACCCCTTCTAGTCTTTACAACCGCAATGGCTTGCATTGTGCCTCCGAGATGCTCGAGATGATCTGCCCAGACCATCGCTTTGCTTTGAATAGCGAAGATCTAGCCAATATGTTCGTGACCATTCGACAATTCGAAAAGACTGAGCCAAAAGATAGCATCTATGCCATTCTGGGCTTACTGGACAAAGACACGTCTCCAGAAATTAGTCAAGCGGCATTACTTGAGGTTGACTATGCGAAATCGCTTTCTAGCGTATTGCGAGATGCTACACGGTACTCTCTGTGTCAAAGAGGCGATCTAAGCGCTTTGTGCCAGATCTATCATCATTTCGATGTGTTAGCCAATTACGAATCGTTCCCGACATGGGCCATTCGCGCAGATGTGCAACGAGCAGCTGGAGACGCTGTAGATCTACCCTTTCATTTCAATGCTAGTGACGGTCTCGAGGCGCCATCTTTACTTGATGATGTTTCTCTTGGCGAAGGAGTACTGCTTCTCCAAGGAATGATGGTCGATGAAGTATATCAAACGACCGCCACGTGCCTAAGAAGTACCTGGAAGAGACACAAAAAGTTCTATGAGTGGCTGATCTCTGTCATGGGTACAGTTTTGCGCCACTGCAACGTCGCAAGTCGGGGAGAGCTCTATCTAGCCACGGCTTTCACTCTTGTGGTTGAACAGACCTGGGGTGGAGGACGCGCACAGTCGAGTGATCCACAGGGTCTTCTAGATTATCTCAAGAGCTTGACCCTGGACGATAATGATGAAGCCTCAGATGGCGACAGGATCACGAAAGGCTTTGACTCGGGAAAGATGGAGTCGATGCGTGGCGCTTCTTTCATGGAATATTGTATGGACCGCCGTTTCTTCGTTACCGGGGCTGGGCGCGTGGGTATAGGACCGCGTTGCATGCAACCTGGAGACATTGTCGTAGTCCTGAGGAGAGGATGGCACCCTTTTGTCCTGCGAAAGAAAAGCGACGGTTACTGGTTAATTGGTGCTGCGTACGTGCATGGCATTATGGATGGCGAAGCGGTGCAGTCACACAAGGCTCGGGGCGGATCAGAGGAGGTGTTTCAAGTACGATGAAGAGGACATCTATCTACAGGAACGGTCCGGCGCAAGTTTAGTCCTGGGTGAATTGTAAGGATTCCAAGAAAAATGCCTACCTGCACTGCCATCACAACAATCCGCAGACCCATCCTGCAATGACTAGAACATACACAGAAAACCCGACCAAGCGACTAATACACTACCATATCGCACCACCAACATTACATCATACCACCAAGCGACTAACACACTACCATATTGCACCATCAACATCACATCACACCACCAAGCCCCAGAACAACGACCGCAACCACAACCAACACGCATCACCAACACATCACACACACCACTCATTCACTCATCACATCCAAAGCCACGAAGCAAAGCACAATCAAACACATCATAACACACGATTAATACATCTCTCTTACTCACACCATAAGGTGCTTTCCAACTTTATGCATTTCCTTATTCTCCACCACCCATACCATACATACGCCCATTGGGTATCATGACTCCATACCCAGTGCAGTCCAATCCAACCCAATCCATTTCCACACCATGCTATGCAGTACTTTCGTGTTTGAAGCAGATAAAAACCCAAGAAACGCCCTCGCTATGCATACAAAATCTTTACATGATACACTCCTTCCTCCAATATCTCTGACTTCGTTCCTCCTGTTCATTTGTGTGACGCGTAGTTTAATAGTGGAGGGAAGGCCAGGGTACGGGGACGGAAGAATCGGACGACTAATCTGAGAGTTCAATGGCATCGTCTTCTGTTGCACCTGGTTTGCCGTTTGCACCGGGGTCTGCTGCACCGCCGCCTTCGTCACTGCCGTTCTCACTACCGTCGTCTTCATCTTCGTCTTCGTCCTCGTCTTCCTCGTCGAACGACTCTGCATCCTCATCTTCGTCAATCTCGTCTTCCTCGTCGAGATCAGAGTCTTCGTCGTAATCGAGCAGTTCTTCGTCGTCGCCGTCCTGCATCTCAGAGTCTGCGTCTTGGGCTGCGTCTCGGTCGTAGTACTCTTCCTGCTGCTCTTGCTCCTGATGTTGCTGGTAGGGCA
>Ga0265797_10013137_pt1 | contig 10012 bp, 8 predicted proteins | sample P2T30metagenome_FD_192433 | JGI IMG/M metagenome (GOLD analysis project Ga0265797, IMG submission 192433) | Plant litter microbial communities from East Loma Ridge, Irvine, California - P2 T30 | ecosystem: Environmental > Terrestrial > Plant litter > Unclassified | place: USA: California... | reverse complement strand
AGGGGTGTCGCAGACACCTCTTTCTGTAGCACTGGCACGGCGTTGTACAAGATGCGTTACACTTCTCCTGGAACGTGGCGCGGATTCACATGGCTCCGGTGTAGGGCTTGGAGGGCCACTGACTGATGCAGTGTCAAACGGGGTGCAAGAACACGTTCGCCTGTTGTTGGCACGTGGGGCGGACCCAGACGGTTCGAGCGGTCACAGGCCTTTGCACATGGCTGTTTTCCATCGCGACGAAGCAGTAGTCCGGCTGTTGTTGGAAGCAGGCGCAAATACCAAGACCAAGGACGAGATTGATCGAACTCTACTGCACATATGGTGTCTAGGAGGATATCGTCCGATGAGAAGTTTCTGTCGCACGTCGAGCTCGATCGCAAAGGCACTTATCGACGCCGGTGCAGGAACCAGCACAACTGATATGCTCAGGACGACTGGTTTCATCATGGCTGCTGGAGTTGGTAGCCCCAGTTTGGTACAACTTCTTATCGATGATGGAGCGGACGTCAATGCCACGAATCCGACACGCGAAACGGCATTGATGATGGCTACCGAGAGGGGAAATGCCGACGTCGTGCGACTTCTTATCGAGAACAACGCAAAGGTCAACGAGGCTGATGTGTTACACAACACGGCTTTGACCATGGCTGTCAGGAGTGGTGTTCATAGTGTGGTGAAAATCCTACTCGATGCCGGTGCAGACGTCAATGCGACTGACATGTCACACAGGACGGCTCTGGTCATCGCGGCCGAGATGGGCCGTTTCGACATTGCACGACTGCTCGTTGATCGCGGCGCAGGTCTCTACATGCAAGGCCAGGAAGAGTTCACTCGCTACTTGCGTCTACGAATCGTAGGGCCGGATTTAGCACTCTTGTGCGCGGGCAACGGTTGAAATAATCATCTTAGGCTGTCGTTCCCATAACGCAAGGTCTGTGAAGCCTTCACGCCCCCCTTTAGCCACTCGTTACCGCCATGCGACCAGAAAGCATACGTCCCAGTCAACGGATTCCCTATGTATCATTCCTCCCACCATCAAATTCAGATTCTCGATATTACGTACACCGCCTAATACTCCCACGGCAAACAAAAGCGTGAAGATCACCGGCGGTCACGCTGATCGCCAAAGCCGCCCGTCTGGCACCGGTAGAGGCGTCAGATGACTGAGCACGCCGAACTGTAGACGATGCCGTCCGCACTTCATTCGAATAATCGCGAAGAACGGGCTGGAAAGGCGACCACTCTATTCCAGCTGTCCTAGGAGGGATAAAAATCGTCGATTGAAACCAAAATCACAACTCCACAAAGCTGCCGGATTCCAACGCAAGAAACTCTCGACTGCAAAAAATCGAAGTCTGTTGTGCGACCAAAAATCAAAAAACATACAATAGGCGGGATCCGCAGATGGTCACCCACTCGCGCCGCTCTAGTACTAGCATTAATCGCCCAATCAAGTGCTTATGTATGTATGTCAGTGTGGATTAAATGTTTTGTGTAAGCACGAGGGTGGCGGAGAGTCCACCGTTGATTAATGAGATTATCGTTCTGTTGATCAGTTCAGCTTCCATCAACATACTTCAACTGCCAAGGCTGCGGACGACGGCAAGAAATCCCCCGGCCCCTTGGCAGCAGCTTATCGTGCCGACTGAGGGAGCGCGAATAGCTTCGCATCCTCATCGCTCTACGACACGCCCTGTATGCGTTGGTCTTGCCTACTCTCGCTACTGTATGCAATTTACCGACTTCTTTCTTCATAGTGACGACACCACACCTCGGTAAGATCATCCTCCTTGTTCACGCGTTGCCGTATGTGGTATCCCGATCGGGAGATTTTCCGATGCTGTTTTCGGCGCTCTCATTGGCTCACGGTCTCACATATTGGCTTATGGCCTCATACTAGGTACTGTATGCTCATGGACTCGTTTGCTCATGAACTCATTTGCTCATGGACTCATATGCCCATGGTATCGAGTATATCTATACGTCTAATGTACGTACAATATGTCCCGAGGTTGCCTTCCGCTTTATCAATCTCCATGGACACAGCCATTTTTTGATCCCCCCAGTCCTCGTCTACTATTCCATATACTCATCGCAACTTGTCGTCTCTATCTTCACCTAATTTAGCCCTCCATGTCAGCCGGTCGTATGGCTGCGACGACCGATTCTCCGGTCTCTGGGAGTCCGGAGACTTTACACTCTAAGGACGAGTTAAGCCTTCAAGATCAATCCGGTCTACCTATTAAAAAGACAGAGACGGAAAGCGCCACCAATACCCACGCCGAAAACCCATTCGACTCTGAAAAACGCGGCAAGCCCGAACTTACCGAGGACGACTGCTACGGCAGACTGGGGTTTTGCTTTCCAACATGGAAGAAGTGGACAATTCTCAGCGTGATCTTCGCCGTTCAAATGTCTATGAACTTCAACACAGGCGTTTACGCCAACGCCGTCACAGGTCTAACAGAGGAGTTCCACATCAGCGAACAAGCAGCCCGGGTCGGCCAGTGTGTATTCCTGGTCGCATACGCCTTTGGTTGTGAACTCTGGGCTCCCTGGAGTGAAGAATTCGGCCGTTGGCCTATCATGCAGCTCTCCCTCTTTCTTGTGAATATCTGGCAAATTCCCTGCGCACTGGCTCCAAACTACGGTACAATTGTCGTGTGTCGCGTTCTTGGTGGTCTTAGTTCAGCAGGTGGCTCCGTCACTCTCGGCATGACTGCAGATATGTGGGAGGCAGACGACCAAGGCTTCGCTGTAGCCTTCGTTGTTCTCTCCTCCGTCGGAGGCTCCACCATCGGGCCTTTCTTCGGCGGGTTCATAGGTCAATACCTAACATGGCACTGGGTGTTCTGGGTTCAACTGATCGTCGGAGGAGTCACACAAGCAATGCACTTCTTCATTGTCCCCGAAACTCGGGCCACGGTGCTCATCGGTCGCGAAGCAAAACGCCGTCGCAAGAACGGAGAAGATATCTGGGGTCCCAACGAGATCAAAACACCCAGACTCGACCTGCACGACGTGCTCCGCATCTGGATCCGTCCTTTCGAAATGTTCGTTCGCGAACCGATCGTCCTCTTCCTTTCCCTACTCTCCGGATTCTCGGACGCCCTCATCTTCGTCTTCACCGAGTCTTTCACACTGGTCTTTGAACAATGGAATTTCAGCGTGTTGACCACCGGACTGACCTTTGGTTCAATTCTAATCGGCTACCTCATTGCATACTTCATTTTCCTACCGGACGTCTGGCGCCAAATGAAAATCCGTCACAAAGAAGGCCCAACGAGCAGACTGGCTGAGCGTCGTCTTCTCTTGCTCCTCTTCGTTGCCCCACTGGAACCAATTGGTCTGTTCGGGTTCGCCTGGACGACAATGGGCCCCCCAATCCCCTGGATAGCACCCAACATCTTTGCATGCATGATTGCAATGGCCAACTACGCAATCTACATGGCCACAATCGATTACATGGTCGCCGCCTACGGGCCTTACTCTGCCTCCGCAACGGGCGGTAACGGGTTCGCGCGGGATTTCCTAGCTGGTGTCGCTACCATGTACTCAACACCCATGTACCAGAACATCGGTGGCGAGTACCATCTCCAGTGGGCAAGCACGATACTTGGTTGCATTGGGTGCTTGGTTTTGATTCCTATCTACGTCTTCTACTGGAAGGGTCCGGCTATTCGGGCGAAGAGCAAATTCGCCCAGCAACTTGCCGCTGATCGGGAGACACATACTGAGACTCGTCGAGCTAGTCAGCTCGAGTCTCGACGGGTTAGTCGCGTTCGGGGGGATGTTCTTGGTCAGGCATATGGTTGATACTCGAGGTTTCGTAACACAACAGGATCTTCCAGAATGGGGTTGCCCAACGATCACCGATCGATTCAAAGCAGCCATGAATGTCTTGCATAGTAATACAGTGCCCCCAAAACTCTGGTGCCATGAGGTTATGCGATGCCTTTGCTCTCAGGATAGACAAATTATCCGCACCCATGTGTCCACTTCTTCCACTTACTGAAGCACTCATCGAAGCAATTCATGCGCACAACAACGCCGGACCATGTCTGACACGGCGCGTGAAAAGCGTCGCATTTTGGTGACATGATGTAGTAGGCGCTACAACAACAGATTGCCTCGCCGTTTCTGCCACCTCATTCACTTTCCTTACGTGTGGATAACCTTTTTGGATTCGAACACTCATAGTACCAGATGATACGGCTACAGATTGCGTCCATGCAGATCGACTCCAAACCTCTTGAATGACGTCTCCCTTCACTTCGAATGCCAGGTAATCTGGATGATATAAGTTGTCGAAAGTGATTGGAAGCTGGCGATGAAGAAAACAGATATGGCGTAAGCAATGCGGTGCTGAAGAGGCGGATGCAGTATTGCACTACCGCGATCATGGGTGGCCATCGGTCTCGCCCTATGCAGGACTATAGGTCGTGTTACCCGGCTCGCCGTTTGCGATGTCAACGAGAAACAGAGTGATGTCCAGACTTAACGAAAGAAATGGTTGGTATATGGTACTGTACAACCCTATGTAGTTCTCGTGTAGCTTCCCTCTGGAGTGTGTTGGTGTTGAGTTTGGCATGTGAGCGTTGACTTGAGTACACTAGCTGTACACTGTGCTACGCAACGTACTCAGAGTTACAACGTAGAATAACAAACTCCTCCTCATCGTCGTGCAGAAGATTGTCCTGCTCCATGACAATGCCACTTCGTACCCTTTACATACCGATAGCAGTCACGATCTCGACATCCGCGTCCTCTGCCCCGATCTGATGACTGCCACTCTGTGCCCAAATGGTGCATGATCGGATCTTCTGCCATGTGGCGCTTCGAGTTTCGGCAGTCCGAATTGCTGGCTAGGTAGGTCCGTATTTGGGAAACCACATCGGCAATTGCGTGCTGCTCCAACAAATCCATCAGGTGGTCGTCGAGCCTGAGAACGACCAGAGCCATTGTGGACCTTAGGGCAACGCTGTGTCTCGTGTTCCGCAAGAGGCCGCCGGTTTTGATCAAGATTTTCCCAGCTGGAAATCGCGGAGAAAGCATTCGGCCACACAGTTCGGTGTATTTCCAAAACACAAGCGCCTTTCCGAATGACATAACGCGAGGCGACTAAGTTGTTTCCTGCCACTTACTAACAGAGAAGGGCATTGACCGCTAACTGACGGAATCCATCAATGTATTTGCTAATACTTGCGGGGGAAATCTCTGCGTACCGTGGATGCGCTTGCCGTGCGGAATGAATCAATATGGCCGACTTCTGCGACTTGATGATGACTATCTTTCTCGCTAACCATAGGGCGCTGTTACTGTGCTTTATCGTCACAGCTCTTGGAAGGCCTCTTGTTTAGCCTCAACTTCGACCAGGCAAGGAACCGAACGCTCTTGACCTCTATCCTTACTGGTTGCCTCAATTCGGTTGGCCGCTATCTACATCGAACGAGCTGGACTTCACAGAGGTTGTCCCATACCGCTTTTGATCCACCGATGGGACGCGTCAATTCAGCATCGACGAACGCCGGGGAGGGTGCTTCTTCAAGCACACCCAGCGATGTCAGGTCACTGTCCGAGAACGACCAGAGTTCTGGAAACACTGTTGTCGAAAATGTTCCCACAGCGCCACTTCAACGGCGTTTGAAATCGCGTCATCTGCAAATGATTGCAATTGGAGGCACTGTAGGCACAGGCCTGGTACGTAAGCCTCCGACAATCAGTCGCCTGACGAATATGCGTGCGCCGCTTGTGTTCGTCACAATCGCTTCAATCGCTCTAGCATGATCAAATCCACAGAACTATTGCTGACGGCCCAAGTTCATCGGATCCGGAGGTGCTCTCGCAAAGGCAGGACCAGCTGGAGCCCTTATCGCGTATGCATTCGTCGGTACTCTGGTCTATTCAGTCATGGTTGCCATTGGAGAAATGGCAACCTACATGCCTGTCTCTGGAGCGTTCACCATTTATGCCAGTCGATTCGTCGACAGAAGCTTGGGATTCTCCATGGGATGGATCTATTGGTTTAACTGGGCAATCACTTTCGCCCTGGAGCTTACGGCCTCAGGCTTGATTATCCAATACTGGGAACCAAACGTCAATATCGGAATTCTGATCGGTGTATTCTTCACCGTGATCACAGCTCTGAATCTCTTCCCGGTCTCTGTTTACGGAGAGATCGAATTCTGGTTCGCTAGCGTCAAAGTCGTCACAATTACTGGCTTCCTCATCTTTGGAATCTGTATTAATGCTGGTGCTGGACAGCATGGATACCTTGGCTTCGACACATGGAACAATCCAGGAGCTTTTGCGCCTTTCATGACGGACACTAGCAAGACTCTTGCAGACAACATCCCGCTGGCCAAGTTTGTTGGCTTATGGGCAGTGATGGTTCAAGCTGGTTTCTCATACCAAGGCACTGAATTAGTCGGCATCGCTGCTGGAGAGACCGCTGATCCGCGTACGAACGTACCAAAGGCAATTCGTCAGACCTTTTGGCGTATCCTCTTCTTCTTCGTGCTCACCATCTTCTTTATTGGAATCCTCATCCCTTACGACAACAAGCAGTTGCTGAATGGCAGTACCGACGCTGCTAGTTCTCCCCTGGTCATCGCCGCGAACCTGGCCGGAGTCTCTGTGCTTCCAAACATCATCAACGGCGTTATCTTCACTGTTGTCTTGAGCGCAGCGAATTCGAATGTGTTCTCCGGTTCCCGAATCCTCGTTGGTCTTGCGGACCAGGGCTTTGCGCCGCAGATCTTCAAGAAAACATCGAAGAAAGGTGTACCATACTATGCAGTTGGTTTCACTGCCATGTTCGGCCTACTCGGCTTCCTCAACGAATCCTCGGATGGCGGTGTCGTCTTCAATTGGTTCATGAACATCTCCGGAGTTGCTGGCTTCATCACGTGGGCCTGCATTGGGTTGTCACACATCGGCTTCATGCGCGCACTCGACGCCAAGGGCATCTCTCGGGACAGCTTGCCATACAAGGCCATGTTGCAACCCTACTTCACCTGGTACGGCATCGGCTTCAACATCCTCATCATCCTCACCCAGGGCTTCCAAACTTTCGCGCCCTGGAGCACTTCGGACTTTTTCGCAGCTTACATCAGCCTGCTGTTGTTCGCTGTGCTGTATGTCGGCCACAAAGTCATCACTCGATGCCCGTTCGCCAACCCGATTGATGTCGACCTCAGCACCGGCGCGCAAGAGCCCCAGCCTGCCGAGCTTCGCACAGCTGACGCGAAGACTGTGGCTTGATCTTCGTACGGTTGGATGCAGATACATCACAACAGCGCGAGCCCGGCCTCACGAAGCCAGACATGGGCCGGTTCAGCTTCGCATATCTGCACTCTGGTCAAGGTGCTCCGCCGTGCGATGGTACACGCCCCGCAGGATTACCGTCATGTCGAATTCTAGTTACAAAATCCCAACACGAGGTTGAAGGCAGCTCACTTAGACTTGTCCACTTGGACCTTGGCGGCGAAATCTTGATCATGAGGTTCGGCCCCAGCGTCACGTGTCAGTTTCCAGGTTAGATCCGTCAAGCCATGGCGATCTCAAAGCGACATCCAAAGATGGAGACGATCACGAATGAGGCGGTTCTGTGTACGTGTAAAACCAGAATGAGAATTTGGTTCTGTCCACGCGAAGAGACTGAACCACAGTAGAGATCAAAGATAGCCCTATCGCGAAACGTGCCTCACTGGTTCACGAGCGTGACAAAGGACTGATAACATTCAGTGTTCTTACAAAAATGTGCTTCGGTTAAAACACGATGTCTTGCGTCATCAGTGGCGTTCGTGCGTTTCGCTGTCCTTCTGGAAAGAAAAGGATAAATAGAGTGACTTCTTTATAGAGATCGAGAGTGTCATTTCAAAATCACTAAGCATTACGTTTGCCCTAATATAAGCGGCTTGTTTCGAAACGCCTCGGGTCTGGCGCTCCAAATTTGCTCAAGGCCCAGACGCCGCCGCCCACATCCGGGCTCTTGAAACACGTGCGACAGCTCTACACGTACATGTAACTTCACCCGCAACGCCACCATGACTGATACATCCATCTGGAGGGAACGTCCGGCGAACAGGTGAATGTCGATTCATTTCTGACTTCCGGTCTGGGGCTAGCCTCCTCGATTCACAAGGCATGCGAAAATACTTCCATGCTTGCCCCGTACGATTGCCCCGTCCCAGTTCCTAGTTGAAGATCATCACGTATCCACATCTAACACCTAGATTGCAGAGACGGGGTTTGTTCAAAAGTCTCGTTCTAGCCGACTGGATTTTGCCGCAGTTCCTCTACTTGAAACTCGCTTGGTAGCTTAAGGCTGGAAACAAGCCTCCAGGGCTGCTCTTGATCATTTCCAAGCCCATGTCGCATCCGCCCAGAAGGTAGGTAAATCTCGATATTGTCTTCTTATAAAGGCGCCTGGTGTCTCCCCAGCAGATCTAATCCCAACATCCAACGCCCACACACTCTTTTGAACTTCTCAAACCAACTACATTCACTCTCTATCAATCATGAAGTCCACTTTCTTCGCTCTGGCAGCGATGACTGCCGCTGGTTCGGCTTCTGCGTCGGTTTCTGGCTACGGACAGTGTGGTGGTGGCTCCAACTGGACCGGTGAGACCAGCTGCGCTTCTGGATTCTCTTGCCAGAAGCAGAACGATTGGTACTCGCAGTGCGTTCCTGGAACCGCCGCTGCCACCAAGGCCGCGAGCACCAAGCCCGCGTCCACCAAGGCTGCATCCAAACCCACCTCGGCCAAGTCCTCTTCAGCTGCTGCTAAGACCACCTCCACCAAGGCCGCCGCGGTCAAGCCTGCCGCTACCTCTCAGATGTCTTCGGCTGCGAAGCCTTCTCCGACTACCGTCAGCCACGCCTCTTCTGGTGGCGTCCAGTATGCTGGTGTCAACGTATGCAAGGAATCAACCTCGGAGTGTTGGCAAAATGGATTACTGACTTGCTGTTTGACAGATCGCTGGTCTCGACTTTGGCTGTGGAACCGACGGCTCATGCAGCGGCAACGTTGTCGACCCTGGTCAAACTGGTCTCGACCAGATGAAGCACTTCGTCACTGACGATGGCCTCAACACCTTCCGTCTCCCCGTTGGCTGGCAATACCTCGTGGACACTGTTGGCGGCACCCTCAACGCCAACCACTGGGCCACTTATGACAAGCAGATCCAAGGCTGCTTGGACGCCGGTGCTGCCATGTGTATCGTTGACGTTCACAACTACGCCCGCTGGAACGGCGCCATTGTCGGCCAGGGCGGTCCTACCGACGTCCAGTTTGCCAGCCTTTGGTCGCAGATTGCTGCCAAGTACAAGGGCAACGCTAAGATTGCTTTCGGTGTGATGAACGAGCCTGTACGTCACCTCCATGAGAGCATTCAATTCCAAACACACGACTCCTTACTGACATTTCACCTAGCACGACGTTGATATCAAGAGCTGGGGAACCACTGTTCAGGCCGCCGTCACCGCCATCCGCAAGGCCGGTGCCACTAAGAACAAGATTCTCCTCCCCGGTAACGAGTGGACTCACGCCAGTGCTTTCATCTCCAACGGCTCCGGCGATGAGCTCTCCAAGGTCACCAACCTTGACGGCAGCACCACCGACCTCATCTTCGACGTCCACCAATACTTGGACACCGATGGATCCGGCACCCACACCACTTGCACCACCAACAACGTCGACGTGTTCGAGACTCTCGGCGCGTGGCTCCAGAAGAACAAGCGTCAGGCCATCCTCACCGAGACTGGTGGCTCCAGCGATGCCAGCTGCCTGCAGGCTCTTTGCGAGCAATTCGACGCCATGAACAAGTACTCGGACGTCTACCTCGGCTGGACTGGCTGGTCTGCTGGTATGTTCGACAGCAGCTACGAGCTCACTGAGACCCCCACCCTCAGCGGTAGCAAGTGGACCGACAAGGACATTGTCTCCAAGTGCGTTGCTGGCAAGTTCAACAAGTAGAGGCAATTCGAAATTTCGGCGATCGGCGTGAGC
>Ga0265797_10013136_pt1 | contig 10013 bp, 14 predicted proteins | sample P2T30metagenome_FD_192433 | JGI IMG/M metagenome (GOLD analysis project Ga0265797, IMG submission 192433) | Plant litter microbial communities from East Loma Ridge, Irvine, California - P2 T30 | ecosystem: Environmental > Terrestrial > Plant litter > Unclassified | place: USA: California... | reverse complement strand
ATTGCTAATCTCTCTCGTTCTTTTGCTTCTGCCGATGACATCCTTGACGAGTTGCTGCAGTTCAGCTTGAGATCTCGCAATGAAGGCATTCGAAGGGATAAACGTACTCGCCAATGTACTCTACCTCTTCTCCGACGGGGTAGTTCCCATTTCGGAAAATCTTGCTCAATCCAACTCGAGGTGGTTCAGATTGAACAGCAGCTGCCTTCTTCTTCTTGGCTGCATGTCAGCCAGGCCGCGTCTTAATAGCTCTTGTCGAAAATCATACACTTCTTCTTTTTCTTCTTCTTCTTTGCATCTGATATTAGTATTGAATGCATGATATAGTAGTACAAAAGGCATACCTGCAGTAGCACCTGTCTCACCCCCTTCTCCCTCGTCCTCATCCTCATCGTCCTCTTCCTCGTTTACATCTACTTTCTTCTCTACCTTTGGCTCATCAATCTTTAACTCCTCCATCCCGGTCGAAGGAACAGCTACAGGCGCCATTATACTATTCATCAGTTTCAACACTACCAAACAGTCACGTGGAAGTGGATGAAGGAGGGATCAGAGTCGTTTATAAGGTGTCTACTGTGCGGTCTCCCACTGCAGAAGTCTAACATATCGTATTGACAGCATCATTTCGGTTGTGCTTATGAGTATGTTGTGAACGGTACTTACGATAGCTGTGCCCTTTGAAGGCTTGAGATATAACAGTAAGATACAAGACCATCAACCACTTCATACCAGGTGAATTTTGAATTAATTTGATTCCGTAAACGCCCTCCAAGTTAACTTTGTCTTTATTTTAAACCGTCTATATACACTCTTGATGATTACAAGACTCAGGAATCTATCGCTAGGACTCACAAGATTATTCAAACCACTAAAATCATTTACAATGTCGAAAAGCCCAATTTCACCGAGCTCGCCACGGGCCATGAAGCGTCAGAAATTGGATCATGAACCGCAAGAGGCAGCAGCGGATCTTGCCGCTCAGAAAGAGGAGATGTCAGAGGCAGAGTTGGTAGAAAGAGAGATGGCATTACCAATAGAGTATGAGAGGACATATGATCATGAATTGGATTATCGTAATAAATTGGTTCTAGCACCGATGGTTCGGACAGGGAGCTGTAAGTCCTCTTGCACTGGTGAGCGATGTAGCTGATAGATAGTGCCTATGGTATGATTCGCCCAGCCCTGCTGAATTTTCACTGATGGTATAGCGTCTCTTGTCTCTATATTATGGTGCTGGACTGGTATGGTCTCCAGAAGTAGTCGACCGAGCTATAATCGGTTCAGAGCGTGTCGTAGATCGTATGTCTCTGCAAAAACCATGGCTGGCCTTTGGCTGACTATATAGCCGATACGGGCGTCATCACGTATACAAAAGGACAAGGTCCTATCTTCTCTACTCATCCCGTTGAAAAGCCTTACTGTGCGTGTCCTTCCCTCTGGCGCGTGGATGGGCCTAGACTGACTGAACAGTGATTTTTCAGATAGGTACTTCAGATCCTGAATTGGCTTTACAAGCTGCCAAGATTGTTCAGCAAGATGTCGCCGGAATGTATGTTCTCACTATTGCCTGCGATCAGGCCGCAGCTGACAGACAGTGACCTAAATTGCGGATGTCCAAAACCATTCTCGTATGTCATACTGTGTCCAATGTGGGACAAACACGCTGATATCCCAGAACACACTCTGGTATGGGCGCAGCTCTCCTCTCTACCCCCGATCTCCTCCTTGATATTCTCCGCAAACTTCTCGACAATATCCCCTTGCCTATTTCGTGCAAAATCCGAATGCTCCCGACCCAACCATCCACCCTCGTGCTGGTTTCCCGCATATTGCGAACCGGAATCCGAAATTTAACAGTTCACTGCCGAACGAGGAATATGCGTCCGGGAGAGAGAGCAATGTGGGAGAGACTGGGCGATATTGTGGAACTTGGAAAAAGAAGGGGAATTCCAGTGACCTGTAATGGTGATGGAGATGGCTGGACGAATTGGGAACGTATACGAACCGAAACAAGTGAGTTCACAGCATACACTAGGGAAAGTGGTATGAATCCTGAAAGCTGATGAAAGATGCCGATTCAGTGATGCTCGCTCGCGCAGCCGAAAAGAATCCATCCGTTTTCTTACCAGCCGGACCAAGGTGTAACGTCACTGAGATAGTCCCGAAACTCCTTCATATCGCTCAATACACTCAAAACCCATGGGGAAATACCAAATTCCTCTTGAATCAATTCAAACCTTCTCCACCACCTATTTCGACAATGCCAAAAGCTCAAAAGAAGGAACATCAGGAAATCATCAATAAAGCTAAATCCATTGATGAATTGGCCGCAAAGCTTGAAGTGGATTTAGGGAGATCGAAAGAGGTGATGAGCGAGGTAGAGACCAGGATCAGAGAAAGGCAGGCGGGCGCACAGGAGAAGGATGTATTTGAGGAGAGGAAGGAGAAGGAGGACGCGGGAGAGGTAATGGATGAGCCTGCTGAGGGCGTTGAAGAAGACGCACAGGTCGACGGCTTTGAGGTTGGGGTCGGCCAGGCGGAGACTGGCAGTCGACCTGAACCTGCTGCAGCATCGGCTACTATTGAGCGCGGTGGTGCTGGTATTACTGCTTGAGCTATATGCATCATGTTTCTAGTAATGGTATCCATCTACGACGTGTGCCCCACGTACGTGGAGCCGTACTTGACCCCACATTCCGGGACACATCCTCATGTAAATCAGAGAGAACGAGCTACTTGTCAACAGACTCTGGTACCTAATAGTGGCACATACCCTGAGATCATCCGAATCACGACCCAAGTCGAGGCTCTGTAAATCCCATAGCGCCGCTTGGGCAGCTTGCCCGGATTGGCGTATCGTTTCCTCTTCGTCCTGCTACATAAGCCCGATCCGAGACGCGAGTAACAGCACTTACTTCTAACGGCTCATCCCTGTTCCTACACCAATCGTCGTACCGAGGCGTCAGGCCCGTCTCAAACTTCTTTCCATCCCACATCGTAGGAACTTTGATAGCCCATTTATGTCTCATTTCGAACGCTTCCCTCGTATCAGGTCCTTTCGGAGAATCCGAAGCGAGTAACTCCCTTCAGCATTATATTCAGGGAAAGTGACTTACTGTGAACATCATTTCGCCTATATGAGACCACATCAGAGCCCATGTGCTACCCCAATCGACCATTCCCAGACCTGCTCTGCAGCTCGCAACTTTGGAGATCCACCACCATGCCTGTCTCTCCTCGTAGGGGGCGATCAGGTCACTGTCGAATGCCGCCAGTGCCCCTTCTAGGAGACAATCAAGGCGGATAGCATGGAGAGCATTCACAACTTGGTCAAGACCTAGTCTCTCGGCCATAGCTGCGCGCTCACGCCACGAGAATGAAAGAGACTGATAAGACCGGCGTTGGCGAGCTCGATTCATTGTAGGTGTTGATAGAGTCGTTATGCTCAGCTTTGAAATCAGCCTTCGAGATTACGACAGGCGAGGAGGGGTGACTTACGCCGCCGACGATGTCTCGCCATATTGCGAATTGGTGCTTTTCATCCTCTCTTACTTCTAGGTTACTCATGATGTCATCGGGAAGGCCGGTGAGTAGAGATATATACCTGCCGGCGATATTCCGAATACCCTCGTCGAAGTATGACTTCTCTCAGCGGTTTACGGTATCAGGTATCTAGTTGACTCACCTTGTACAGAGATTTGACAATCGATGTATCCCGCTTTACCCATGCTCGGCCCCTCGAAGCGATCTGCCACGACAGTAGATCATCCCCGAGTACTTCCAATCTCTCGATAGCCTCGATATTCCGACGCATTTCTAATTTTGCTTCTTCATGACTGGGAATGGTGACTGTGAAAGGTGGCATATGTTGGCGTAGATATGGTAGCATATCGTCAAAGACCAACGCATCCGGTTTGACAGTGATCACCGTATCCGGTGAGTTTTTCACCATTGTATCATCTCCAGAAGGGATACCGTGTAATCGTCGTAACCACTTTCGACGCTCCGTCAGCCGGCTCAGAGCAGCATAGGCAATTCCACTTCTCCATTCCTGTTCTTGAGGGTTCATGAGATCATCACCATCTTCTGTATTATCAGCACCTCTCACGTCACCCTGTCGAAAAACTCACGTCCGAACTCTTCAGTGAACAGTATAGCTTCCTCCAGTTGCCGATCGACATCTTCAACAGTGTCATCCAGATAGACTGCTATTCCGAAATGATCCATCCAAATATCCTCCACATCATTCACATGGCCTTTTGTGAATTCTCGATAGGCGAGGTCGATACATTTACAATATGCCACCAGGTAGGTTCGGAATACGACCTTGATGAAGTCAGGTATATCGGCTTGACTAAGTTTATCAGGATGATAATAATACAGACATCGAAAGACTGATTGAGCGAGATTGACTCCGCGATACCATGCTATCTGATGGTCAATTATTGTTGAATGATCCTGACTGACCTCGGCAGACAACATCTCGTCCATGATCCATAGGATCTCTTCAGGTGTGAAGGGATAAGCAGGGTCAAAGAGCTTGTGCGAGCCCTCTACACCCGTCTCCGGTATTGTCGAAGAAGATGAGGACGATGCGTTCATGCCGGTGTCCATCTTTGGATTGAACAGCTCGATAGAATTCATGGCGTCAACGAGGGGCAGGTCGGACTTTTTGACCATCTTCCCGACCGGCAGGCCTACTTTCAGCTCCATATTGGACTTTATTGCTTACCTGATGCAGCACCCTTCAGCCATGACGTTATATCCTCCATCTCGCCCACTATCCTTACCTGTCTATACTAGCTATGTCGATGGTTTATGGATGATATAGTTGATTTGTTCATGTGGGGCCCATTAGTGATCTTCATTTTGATTCCGTTACTTCTAACGCGTCTCTTTATGCTGCGCGTGATGCGGTGTAGTAGTAGTGCACCGTAGTATAGCATACAGCATAGGGACATATCAGTACTGTATTGTTCACGCGCAGACCTACCACCATCACAATGGCGTACAATCAAGACAGATACGCAGACCCATATCAGAATCAGAATCAAACTCAACATCAGCATCAGAGCCAAGGACAATACGCGACATACGACCAAAACTACCCTTCCGACTCGTACCCCGCCAATCCCCAGCATGGCGATACGTACAGCACGCACCAACAACCAGAATATTACCCTTCAACAGACAAGATCAATGTCAATGATCAAGAAGAGGCATATGCTCCGCCTGTGATTGAACGAGAAAGAAAAGGGCGTCAGAATATAGGTGGGGGTGCTGAGAAGAGTTGGGCAAATGGTCCTCCGCCTAGGAGTACGGGAATCTTGAGAATGTGGAGAAAGGATGAGAGGGGTAAACAGTGGACCAGGGTATGTTTTACCGAGCCACGCGATGAGTTCACTGACGAGTAGGGAGGAGGAATGAGGACATGTGTGAGGATGACATGCTGTTGTTTGACACTGGCAATTATCATAATACTGAGTATCATCCTGACGATCGCTCTTGTACGCTCCATCTGTCTTGCTTCCCGGACATCGAACTGACAGACAGTACGTCCGTCCACCCAACGTTACTCTCAACAATATCGATGTGGGCAACAACGCAGTCTCCTTGACCGGTACAGGGTTAAGTATTGCTTTCGGCGTCAGTCTAAGGTCAGTACCCCTTCTTCTCCTTTCACCTATCCTTTCACCCACTATTTCCCATACACGAGACTGACAAACAGTGTGGCCAATCCAAATTGGTTCAGCGTCAATTTCCAAACGATCAAGGCATCAGTCTCGTACCCCGGTGTAGACGCCAGTGATCTAGGAGGAGGACAATTGAATAATGTAAATTTCGCTGGATATACTCAATCCACATTCGATTTCCCTTTATCTTTCAAGTAAGTCCTCCTTCCTGCATATGTAGAGCAGTCAAGCTGACCGGCAGCTATACACTGGCATCAGATCCTAATCGAGTCATCATCAATGATTTAGCTCGTACGTATCATCCTAGGAGATATAGCGGTGGCTGACAATTAGAAAAATGCGGGCCTAGCGGATCAGATATCACGATTGACTACAAACTTGATCTGCACCTCAAAGTGCTTGGTGTATCTGTAAAACCTACATTTAGCGATAGCGCGAGTTTCGAATGTCCCATCTCATCTGACCAAATCGAGGTGAGCTGGTCTATCCTCTAGATTCGGGAAGGGCTGACGATATAGGGAATCATTGGCGGCACCTTGGGTTCATAGCGTGTACAGTCTCGGAATCCTTGATGGAAAATGTATCTTGTACTCGCTTGACACCAATCGACGTGGCATGACATACTAATACAATCAAAATATCTATATCTCTAAGAAGCCCAACTAACACCAACGACAAGTACAACTACCGATACTAAACCTCCTAGAATCTTGCCGAAGACTCCAGCGTTCCACCATAACCAAGGCAAGAACCCAACGATCTTGATTGTACGCACGATTGCTCGCAGCATGAATCGGAATGGATATCTCAGAGCGAAATCCGCAACTCGATCACCGTACGGTCCGAGGAGGTCTGACCATGCGAATCCGGCATTTAATTCTCGTTCCATGCTGGCCACTTGATCTTGCTTTCTCCTTATCTATACTATAAGCAATTATTCGCAACCGAGAATGGGACCACATACCAATTGGTTACTTCGATCAAGCCAATCTCGAACATTATCCTTCTGAACAAGCATATCCTGCAAGCTTTCCCCCATAGTCTTTAGCTTCCTGATCGCCTCAAACCTCTCATGCTCCAATTCAATCTCCTTGTCCCTCGCCCCATCAAGCGCAAGTTCAATCTGACGAATTGGATCGATCCTACGTCCATCATGATCAAGTACAGAGCGACGAGGCCAATTCGTTCCGACCGAATATACAGTAGGTGGAGTGGGCGGACCAAGATTGGTGAATCGTCTTGAACCGCGTCGGGATGAAGTTGGAGATCGCACAGAGGGTGGGGTGACATGTCCTTCGTCATGACGGCGGGTGGTTGAGTTGTATCGTTCGCGCAGCTCGTCTAGACCTGGAAAGTCGAGATCGATTTCGGCCCGAATCTTGGACGTGGATTCAATTTGACCAACTTCATGTACAAAACGGAACATCCAATGATCCGCCTCTTCCAAAGCAGAAGTAAGGATATCGACCCGACCACGAGCGGCCGACATGAGTCTGGCGTCAGTGATACTCGAGTCCTGTAATGAAAGACGGGTGCTCACTTCGATCTCTCACTGTATTCCTCCGCGGCATACTTTGCCAAATGCTCTTCTGCGGTCATGGCCAGCATTGTCGGACGTCGTTTCCCACGATGAGCCACTTCCAACCTCTTTTCCCTCTCCGCAATTTGCGCCCACGCATTGACTTCGGCGGAACGATTCGTGGGGCTCTGCGGCCTTGACATATCGCCATCATGTTTTCGATGCCAGTTCGGAAGATGCGGTAGATTCGTCATGACTCCTTTTATGGCTAGGAAAGCATTTCTACTGTGATGGTCCGGGTTGTCTGTCCGCTCGTCGTCTGTCAGATTCGGTAGAGGAGCACCTCGCCGAGCTGGCCAATGCGATCGTGAGGGCTCCATAGGGGTACGGTTCATGGGTGAATTGACGGATGTTCGAGGTCGCACCTGTTTGGTAGATGGAATCTCCTCGATTGCAGATTCACTTCCGTTGAGAAGTGAGCCAGACGGGTAGGGAGTGGTTAATTGCCTTTTGGCACCTTCCTTGAGTCGGTGGAGAGGAGCTTTGACCATGTTGGCCAAATTCGATGCCGAGCCATGCATGGCACTCATACTTTGGTGCGTGCGGTGTCCTAGCGTTCTGCCCGGTCCTCTCTACTTTGTCAGCCATCAAACATATCTGATACTCACCATGGGGCTCAAAGGCACTTTGGACGTAGTCTCGTTGGAAGTAGTCCGCCCTAGGTGGGCATGACTACTATTTGGACTAGCCGTTCCAGCGATAGACAGCATTGAGGCCGAAGTAATACGTGGCGTAGGTGCGCCATGACGACCGTTACTCCCCAAAGAACTAGTTAAGTCGACCTCTCGATTCTCCAATTCAGGTCGGAAGTCGTCCAGCTTGTTGCTCTGCGAAGTCTGACTCTTGTTCGCCGATGCCGACAAGACTGTGGGGAGTTGTTGAGGCGGCATGAAGTAATCGACTTTTCCATTGGCCTGCTTGTACGCGACTATATCGTCGACTGTGTAGAGCCATCCAGCTCCTGGTTGATTAGATTGAACAACACCATGAGTCGAAGTGGAAGAACGGAGATTGTGGCCGGTCCCAGAAGTGCTGAGTGACATAGGTTGACTATCGCGAGAGCTGGTTGGTCGAAGATGAGCAGCTGAACCAATACTATTAGGGCTATTGTACACTTGAGTCCAGGCGCTCGGGAAAGATGTAGGGTCTTTTTGTCGTTCGGCTTGTTCCGCTTTCCATCTGGCTCGATTCTCATTCTGCTCGATCGTTGCCCTTTTCCAGCGTAAGATACTTGGAGGATTGAGACGAGGTGGATTCTCGATACTATCGTATACTTGGTAGTAATAGGCCCGCATATGTGATATTGCACGGTCAGCCCGTCTGGACGCAGATGGGTGAGCCTGGACCAAAAGACGAGCTTGGTAAAGTCGTTCTGCTAAGTCAGTACTATTGACGGTATATATAAGTCATGACATGTGACTCACCATCCTGTTGTTCGGCTTCTCTTCTTTCGCGCTCGATCTTTCTGATTTCGAGATCCTTCATATACAGTTCTCGCGACTGCGCGTGATCATGCGAAGCATGCGAGGCCGGAGATGATTTTGGCTCAGCGACCCTCGAGATCTCTCTAGTGATACTGTCCGAGCTCTTTTTGCGTCGATGGAATAATTGGCTGAAACGACCTTTCTTTCTTTTCTTGCCATCCTCCTTTGATGTCTCGCCGGGCTGAATATGTGAATTATCGCCAACAAGCATCGATGACGAAGGTCGATCTTCGATTGTGCGATTTTCATTTTCTCCTGATTCATCCCCGCTCAATTCTTCAGCTTCATTGACCCGGATGGGAATATGGTGGGTAAAAGGAACATGTCCACCTTCCCCTTCTCCCATAGTCGAACTGCGCCGTCTTGCTTCGCGTCGACGCCGTGATATATCGGCTTCATCGTCCCAACTTGATTTGTGTGTTGGCCGAGAGCGAGAGGGTACGATACTACTGCTGATACTGACGGTTCGATCTCGGTGATGACCATCATCATCTCGTATGAGAGGCGCGGGAGCGGTAGGCATAAATAGCCCATTCTCCTTCGTCCGTTCTGGGGATTGTTGCGATATCGACCGTCTTCGAGCGGCTGGACTGCTTCCGCTGAATAATGGAGATGCACGAGTATCGTCTTGAAGCAGTAGCATAGCAGCGCCGACATCTGAATTTGCCAACATCTCGTTAATCTGGGCTGGATTGTCAGCTTATGCAGCCGGCCCGACAGGATATCCGCTTACCGGCATTGAGGAAACCCTTGCTATCCGTCCCAGTTCCCAAGCCCAGACTCGAAGCTAGACCATGCGGTCTAGGTGTCTCCTTTGCCTTGCCTTTTCCCTTTCTACTACTGCTGTCAGAAGAAGGTGTAGTGACGCCCTCCTCCCTCCTCAGACGATCAACTTCACGACTTCGAGCGGGTAGATCGTGTCCTCCTGATCCTTCTACGCTGTGTCCGTGGCCTTGCGGGAGATCCATGGCAAATGAAGCATGCCGGCTAGACTCGGCATGAGATTCGCGGAAGTACGTGGACGGTGCCCTCGATTGCATTGCAGAAGCGAGCGGCGAGTGCGAGACGGGCCGTGTTCGAGTGGGAGACAGTGCTGCTTGATTGGTAGCTTCCGCCAACAAAGAATTTCGACGAAAAGGAGCTTGAGAAGCGGAGACTGACTCGCTCAATTTGCTCGATCGAGAAGCAGACCTGTCCCTGCCTGACCCTGGGGTAGGAACATTGTCCAGCTTGATATTCCGATTGACATTCCTCCTG
>Ga0265797_10013135_pt1 | contig 10013 bp, 7 predicted proteins | sample P2T30metagenome_FD_192433 | JGI IMG/M metagenome (GOLD analysis project Ga0265797, IMG submission 192433) | Plant litter microbial communities from East Loma Ridge, Irvine, California - P2 T30 | ecosystem: Environmental > Terrestrial > Plant litter > Unclassified | place: USA: California... | reverse complement strand
CCCTCGTAGAAGATCTGCTGATCGGGCGCGAGGCGGAACGGCACGCCCTGCAGCACATTGCCCATCGCGACGCCGAAGATCAGCGCCGGCACGAAGCCGCCGACGAACAGGGCCCAGTCCCAGGTCGCGCGCCAGGCGAGGCTGTCGCGCTTGCTGCGGTATTTAAAGGCGACCGGCCGCAGGATCAGCGCCAGCAGCACGGCCGCCATCGCCAGGTAAAAGCCCGAGAACGAGACCGCATACAGCTGCGGCCAGGCCGCAAAAATGGCGCCGCCGCCCAGCACGAGCCAGACCTGATTGCCTTCCCACACGGGGCCGACGGCATTGATGACGACCCGGCGTTCCAGGTCGGTGTTGGCGACAAACGGCAGCAAGGTGCCGGTGCCCAGGTCAAACCCGTCGGTGACGGCAAAGCCCACCAGCAGGATGCCCAGCAGCAGCCACCAGATGATGCGCAGCGTGTCGTAGTCGAGAAGCGTATGAAGAATCATGGTGTGTTACTCCGCAGTGATCATGGGCGCAGTGCGCATTGCCGGCGTGGTGCCGACCAGTGGGCTGTGGGTGCCCGGCGCGTGGGCAAGTTCGTCTTCCGGCCCCTTGCGGATGGCCTTGAACATCAGTTTCATTTCCACGACGAGCAGGATCGAATACAGCACGACAAAACCAATCAGGGTCGTCAGCACGGTCTGGATGCCCAGGTTCGACACTGCGACGGCGGTGGGCAGCACGCCCTCGATGGCCCAAGGCTGGCGGCCCAGTTCGGCGACGACCCAGCCTGCTTCGGCGGCGATCCATGGCAGCGGGATCGACCACACGGCCACCTTCAGCAGCCACGGATAGGCATCCAGGCGACGGCGCGCCGACAACCAGAAAAACACGGCCGTGAGCACGATGAAGAACATGCCCAGGCCCACCATGATGCGGAACGACCAGAACAGCGGCGCGACCTGCGGCACGGTATCCAGGGCCGCCTGATGGATCTGCGCTTCGCTGGCCTGGCGCGGATCGTCCACGTAGCGCTTGAGCAGCAACGCGTAACCCAGCACCGCGCTGTGCTCTTCAAAGCGCGCCTGCAGTGCCGGCGGCACCGGTGCGCGGCCGCCGAGCGCACGAATCTCTTCGAGCGCGCCATAGGCCACGATGCCCTGGCGCACGCGCACCTCGGCCAGCTTGACCAGGTCAGTGATGCCCGGGATCTGGTTCGACAGCGAACGCGTGCCGATCAGGCCCATCACCCACGGGATGTGGATCGCATAATGCGTCTCGCGCGCGTTCTGGTCGGGAAAACCAAAAGCGGTAAAGGCGGCCGGCGCAGGCTGCGTCTCCCACATGCCTTCGATGGCAGCGAGCTTCATGTGCTGGTGCTCGGTCGCCAGGTAACCGCTTTCGTCACCCAGCACCACCACCGACAGCGAGGCGGCCAGGCCAAACGACGCGGCCACCGTCATCGACCGCTTGGCCAGCTCGACATGGCGGCCCTTGAGCAGGTACCAGGCCGCAATGCCCAGCACGAACAGCGCTGCGATCACATAGCCGGCCGACACGGTGTGCACGAACTTGGCCTGCGCCACCGGATTGGCCAGCACCGCACCGAAGTCCGTCACTTCCATGCGCATCGTCTGCGGGTTGAGCGTGGCGCCGATTGGATTCTGCATCCAGCCATTGGCAATCAGGATCCACAGCGCCGAGAAATTGGTGCCAAGGGCCATCAGCCAGGTCACGGCCAGGTGCTGCACCTTCGACAGGCGATCCCAGCCAAAGAAGAACAGGCCGACAAAGGTCGCCTCAAGGAAGAACGCCATCAGGCCTTCGATTGCCAGCGGCGCGCCGAACACGTCGCCCACGTAATGGCTGTAGTAGCTCCAGTTCATGCCGAACTGGAATTCCATCACGAGGCCCGTCGAGACGCCAATCGCAAAGTTGATCCCGAACAGCACGCCCCAGAACTTGGTCATCTGGCGCCAGATGGGGCGCCCGGTCATCACATACACGGTTTCCATGATGGCGATGAGCATCGACAACCCCAGGGTCAGGGGGACAAACAGAAAGTGGTACAGCGCCGTCAAGGCAAACTGCAGTCGGGAGAGCCCGACAACGTCGAGATCCATGGTGAATCCTTTCTTCTTGAATACGTCAGTGGTTGGTTATTCTTAGTGTTGACGCAGCGTGTCCAGCGCCGCATCGAATGCAGGGGTGCCGCGTCGCAGGTCGGCGTCGATACGCCCGTCCTTCATCACGAGCAGCCGGTCGGCCAGCGCGGCTTCGCGCCGCAGATGTGTGGCCACCAGCAGCGTGCGACCGCTGGCGTGCCGCGCCAGGCGCGCCAGCACATCGGCTGCGGTGGCGCTGTCCAGCGCCTCGGTCGGCTCGTCCAGCAGCCAGAAATCAGCCCGGCGCAGCAGCAAGCGCGCCAGTGCCAGGCGGCGCGACTGGCCACCCGACAGGCCAAGGCCGCCCTCGCCCAGCAGGGTGTCGAGGCCCTGTGCAAAACCGCGCACGTCCTGCTCCAGGCCGGCGGCCTGCAGTGCGGCCCACAGTTGCGTGTCGGTGGCGGCGGGATCGGCCAGGCGCAGGTTGTCGCGCAGGCTGTCGCAAAACAGCTCGGTGCGCTGGGTCAGCCAGGTAGCTGGCCGCGCCCATACCTGGCCGGCTCGCGCGGTCAGTTCACCAGCCGCCAGCGCCAGCAGCGTCGACTTGCCGACACCGCTGCTGCCGACCACGGCAACCCGCTCGCCAACGGCAATGTGCAGATCGACCGCATGCAGGGCCGCGCCGGTGCGGCCGGGATGGAACACGGTGGCCGCGTGCAGCAGCAACGCCGTGCCGGTGCCGGTGCCGGTGCCGGTGCCGGTGCCGGTGCCGGTACCAGTGTCGGTACCAGTGCCGGGCGGCGCTGGTACGGCGGCGTCATCCTGCTGGCGCAGGCGCGGCGCCACGCGGCGCATGGCCAGCCAGCTGCGGCCAGCCTCAATCGCGCCGCGCCGCAGCGCGGCAAACGGTTCCAGCGCGGCCAGCGCGATCAGCAGCGCCAGCGCTGCTGCGGGTGCGCCCAGCTGCCCCACCTGCGTCTGTATGTGTTGCACCTGCTGCTGCACCGGATGCGATGCCACTTGCTGCGCCAGCGCCCCCACTGCCAGCAGGACGGCGGCGACAGTGACATGGCCACCGACCGCGTACAGCCAGCCGGCGCCGGTGTCCAGCCGGTGCAGCGCGGCGTCATGGCGCGCCAGGGTCATGTCGAGGCGCGCCAGCTGGTCGCACTGCGCCGGCAGCCGGCCGGCCAGCGCCAGGTCGGTCTGGCCGGCGACCAGGTCGATCGCCTGGGCGCGCAGCCGTTCGAGCGCGCGGACACGGCGCAGCGCCACCGGCCGCGCCACGCGCGCAACGTACAGGGTCACGCCCCAGCCGACCGCCAGCAACCAGACGAACATCGCCAGGCCAAGGCGCCAGTCGAGGTTCGCCAGCACCAGGCCGGCCAGCAGCGCTGCGCCGCAGGCGGCGACAGCCGGCACGATCAGGCGCAGATAGACCGATTCGAGGGCATCGATGTCGCCCGTCAGCCGAAACAGCAGGCGCGATGGCCGGCGCAGCAGCGCCCGTGCGGCATCCGGCGTGGCCCAGCCGCGAAACAGCCGCTCGCGCAGCGCGGCCAGTACGCCGAACGTGGCGTCGTGCGTCACCGTGCGCTCGGCATAACGGCCGAAAGTGCGGCCCAGGGCAAGCAGACGAATCGCGGCACTCGGCACGAACACATTGAACATGACGGCGCTGCCGGCCAGGCCGGCCAGGGCCGCCGAAGTGATGAACCAGCCCGAGGTGCCCAGCAGCGCCATCCCGGCCAGCACCACCAGCGTGGACAGGCCCGCGCCCAGGGCCAGGCGCCGCCCGCCAGTGCGGATAAACAGGGACAGCACCGGCTGCATGTCGTTATTACGCTTCATGTCGTTACCGCGCTTTGTTTCTTTGCCACGCTTTGTCTCTTTGCCACGTCTCATGCTGCGCTCCGTTGAATCAGTGGTTCGCCGAGGCGCACGACGCGGCCCAGACGCGCGGCCAGTGCCAGATCGTGGGTGGCGACAATCATGGTGCGGCCCTGCGCCAGCTGCAGCAGCGCGTCGATGACGCCGGCGGCCGTGTCGCGGTCGAGGTGGGCAGTGGGTTCGTCGACCAGCAGCAGGCCGGTATGCGGCGCGCACATCGCGCGGGCCAGCGCAAGGCGCACCAGTTCGCCGCCCGACAGGCCAAGGCCGCCCTCGCCCAGGCTCTCGCCGGGCGTCGCGTGCTCGATCTGGCCAAGGCCTGCGCGCGCAACGGCGCGGCTGACGGCATCGACCGTCACGCCCTCACGCTCGAGCGCCACATTGGCGCGCACCGAGCCGGCAAACACGTGCGGCTTCTGGCCGATCCAGGCCATGCGCGCGCGCAGGCCAGCAGCCGACCCGGCGTCCAGCGGCACGCCGCCGATGCGCACGGCGCCACTGTCAAATGGGACGAGGCCCGCGATGATCGACAGCAGCGTGGTCTTGCCGCTGCCGCTGGGGCCGACGAGCGCCACGTGCTCGCCAACACGCACATACACATCCTGGTTGTCGAACAGCGGCGCTTCGCCCTGGTGCGCAAAGCGCAGGCCCTCGATATCGACCGATGGCGCGCGGCCAATGCGCAGGGCCTCGTCCGGCCCTTGCAACGCGCCCGGCAACGGCAAGCCGGCCGCCTGCAGCTTGGCCAACGCTTCGAGCGCTGCTTCGCCGGCGGCCTTGTCGTGCCACACCGCCGCCAGTTCGCGCAGCGGTTCGAAAAACGCTGGCGCCAGCAGCAGCACAAACAGGCCTTCGGCCAGCGTCAACCGGCTGCCCCAGCTGCCCGGCCCGATTTCGCCGAGCAGGTGGAAACCCACGTACACCGCCACCAGTGCCACGCCCAGCGCCGAAAAGAGTTCGAGCGCGGTCGACGACAGGAAGGCGATGCGCAGCACGCGCATGGTGCTGGCGCGGACCGCTTCGCTGGAAGCCCTTACCCGGCGGGCGGTGGCGTCGACAGCGCCCAGTGCACGCAGCGTCGACAGGCCGCGCAGCCGGTCGAGCAAAAACCCGCTCATGCCGCCGACCAGCTGCAGTTGCGCTTCGCTGGCAGCCTTGGCGCGCCAGCCGATGACGACCATGAACAGCGGAATCAGGGGGGCGGCCAGCACCAGGATCAGCGCAGCAAGCCACGAGAAGTAACAGACGACGAGTGCGATGACGGGCGGCACCAGCAATACCCGCATGCGCGCCGGCCGGTAGCGCAGCAGCCAGGGCAGCACGGCTTCGGCCTGTTCAGCGACGATGCTGGTGGCCTGGCCGGATGGCAGGCGTGCACGGTCCAGCGGCGAGCGCGCGGCCAGGGCTTGTACGGCTGCCTGGCGCATGGCGGTGAGCTGGCTGCGCGACACGGCAAACAAGCAGCGCGCGCCCCACGCTTCGCTGCTGGCGCGCAGCACGCCAAGGACAAGGAACCCCAGCGCTGGCAGCAGCATGTCGGCCAGCCCGGCGCCCTGGGCCAGGCGCCCCACCGCATGCGCCAGCAGCGCCGCCTGCGGAATCCACAGCAGCGCCGCACCGCTCATCACCAGCGTGGCGCCACGCGCAGGGCCAGGGCCTGTAAGCAGTGCCGGGCGGCGGGGTTGGCTGCGGTGCATGGTGGTTCTCCAAACGTTGTTGCAACAAAACGGCAGACGTACGGGGGCCATGGCCATCAACATCGGACGTGCCCCGGAATAAACTTTTTGGATTTTCTAAAACTTCAGGAATTTCGGAAGGTGAGCGGATTATGCGCTGAAACTTCTGGTTTGTCTGTAATGGGTGACCAGGTTAGTCGGGAATTACGAACGTATTAACAACAATGGCGGCAAACACGCGCATGCGTGGTACGTGTCCGGGTGACGTGGGATAATTCACCTTTCACAAGCATCGAAAAGTTCGCAACCATGACGCCACTTGTCCAAACGTTTGTCAGTCACTTCGGCGAGATGGGCAGCCGCTGGGGCATCAACCGCACGGTGGGGCAAATCTACGCCCTGCTCTTCGTTTCCGAAGATCAGCTGCATGCCGACGACATCGGCGAAAAACTCGGCATCTCGCGCTCGAACGTGAGCATCGGCCTGAAAGAATTGCAGTCGTGGGGCCTGGTGCGCCTGTCCCGCATTCCGGGCGATCGCCGCGAATACTTCACGTCGCTGGGCGATGTGTGGGAAATCTTCCGCGTGGTCGCCGCCGAGCGGCGCCGGCGCGAAGTCGCCCCGACGCTGTCGGTGCTGCGCGAGTCGCTGATGGCCAATGCCAGCCACCCCGAAGACAAGTTCGCACAGGAGCGCATGCGCGAGATGCACGAGCTGGTCGATCTGGCCAACAACTGGTTCGACGACCTGCAGCGCCTGTCGCCCGAGTCGATGGCGCAATTGATGAAGATGGGTTCCAAAGTCCAGAAGCTGCTCTCGGCCAAGGACCGCCTGTTCGCTGCCAAAGACGGCAAGGCACCGAAGCAAACACCGGAAGAATAAGGCGGTCGGCAGAGCCGTGCTCGCCTCTTTCGGCCGACCGGCTAGACTGGGCTTTTCCTTTTTCTCTTACCAGTCCAGTCCATGAATATCGCTTGTATCGCCTGGGGCTCGCTGCTCTGGAAACCCCAGGGCCTGAAGCTCGCCTCCGGATGGCATCCGGGCGGCCCCGCCATGCCCATCGAATTTGCCCGCCAGAGCGACGACAGTCCCGAACTGGCACTCGTGCTGTGCGAAGGCGCCCGCCTCATGCCCACCTACTGGGCCTACGTTGCCACCCATGATCTGGATACCGCCCGTGCCATGCTGTTCGCGCGCGAAAAGATCAGGGCCGCGTTCCCCGAATGGATCGGCAGCGTGCCGGCGCAGAACGGCGCGGCAGACAATCCGCGCGTGGCTGCCTGGCTGCGCGCGAAGGGCATCGACGCCGCCATCTGGACCGCGATCCCGCCGAAATTTGACGGCGTGAGCGGCCGCGTGCCGACGGTCGACGAAGCCGTGGCATGGCTGGACAGCTGCAGCGGCGCGCAGCGCGACGCCGCCGAGGATTACATCCGCCGCACGCCGGCCCATATCGACACCGCGTACCGGCGCATCATCGCGGCGCGCCTGGGCTGGCACCCGCTGCGCGAGGCGCATGTGACGCAGATGCGCTGACCGGCGCGATGCGTTGCCGCACCCAGGCCTGTGCATGCGCCAGCGTCACCCTGGCCATCGCGGTCGGAAAGTGAATGAAACCATGTGGCGCTTCGGGCGCCACGTTCAATTCGACGTCGGCCACCTGCTGCCAGCGCTGCGCCATGCGCAGCGTGTCGTCGAGCAGCGGATCGCCGCTCCCAACGATCATCAACGCCGGCGGCATGCCGGCCAGGTCGCCAAACAGCGGTGACAGCGGCGGCTGGCGGCGCCCGGCGTCGTCCAGGTCGGGCGTGAGCCTGCGCAGCCCGGCCAGCATGCGCGGCCCGTCGAGCACCAGCGTTTCGGGCCCTGCCCTGCGCACGCTGTCGGTGCCGGCCATATCGTAGACGCCGTAGTACAGAACGGCCCCGGCGATGCGCGCCAGCAGCGCCGGCCAGGCCCGCAGCCGCTGCAACGTGGCCGCAGCCAACTGCGCGCCCGCCGACTCGCCGACCAAGATGACCGGGTTGCCCGCATACTCCGGCAAGCCGTCCTGCAACAGCCAGCGCGCGGCAGCCAGGCATTCTTCCATCTGCGCGTGCACCGATGCGCGCGGCGCCAGGCGGTAATCGACCGACACCACGGCCAGGCCACAGCGGCTGGCGAAGGCCGCATTGAACGCATCGTTCATGGCCGCATTGCCGATCACCCAGCCGCCGCCGTGGATATCGAGCACGATACCGGCCACCGGCCCGCGCGGGCGGATGATCCGGACCTGCACTTGCACTCCCTCCAGCCCCACCATGCGCGTCTCGACCTGCAGGCCGGCGCGGCGCAGCTTGCGGTTGGCGCCGAACTGCGACAAGCGCAGCAGGCCCTGCACAAGCGGCGGCATGAAGCGGTGGCGCGAGCCGAAGCGCGGCGCGCGCGCGAGCTGGACGTTGAAACGTGCCGCTTCGTCCAGCGTGGCGTCGTCAAAGGTCAATGGCATCGGCTTTCCTGAAACATGAAAGAGTCAAACGGCCGGCAAGCGTACCACCGCATTCAAACCACCCTCGGGATGATTCGACAGCACCAGCCGGCCGCCATGCGCTTCGATCACGCCGCGCGCGATACCCAGGCCCAGCCCCATGCCGCCGTCATTCTGCTCGCGCCCATGCGCCAGCCGCACATACGGGTCGAACAGGCTGGCAAACGCTTCATCGGGCACGCCGGGCCCGTGGTCGCGCAGGCAGATCAGCACCCAGCCAGGCTCCTGGCGCACGCTGATCTCGGCGCGCGCACCGTAGAACAGCGCGTTGTCGAGCAGGTTGCCAAGCGCGCGCTTGAGCGCCAGCGGCTTGCCGCGCACCGTCACGCCGGACGGCTGCCAGGCCACCGCGTGCCCCGCCAGTTCGGCGCTGCGCACCATGCGGCCCAGCATCGTATCGAGCTTGATCTCGGTCGGATTTTCGTGGATGTCGCTGTCCTTCACGCATTGCAGCGCGCCCTTGACCATCATGTCGAGTTCATCGAGGTCTTCCTCGAATTCGTCGCGCAGGGCTTCGTCGTCCAGCAGTTCGGCGCGCAGCTTGAGGCGCGTGATCGGGGTGCGCAGGTCGTGCGAAATCGAGATGAACAGGCGCTCGCGGTCGTCGATATAGCGCCCGATGCGCTCGCGCATCGCGCTGAAGGCGCGCGCGGTGTTGATGAATTCGCGGCTGCCGGTTTCGGGCAGCGGACGCGCCTCGTCGTCATGGCCCTGCCCCAGCGCCGACGCGGCATCGGACAACGCGGCCAGCGGCCGCGTGATCGAGCGCACGACGAGCAGACATAGCAGCAGCACCACGGCCAGCGACAGGATCTGCGGCATCAGGCGATCCCACGCGAACGGGTCGCTGCTGTCGAGGAAATACGGGTTCGGCATCAGCGCCGCCATGTACAGCCAGTTACCGGGCTCGATCTCGGTCTGGATCACGAGGATCGGGGCCGGGTCGGGCTTGAGCAGCAGCACGTGCTGGACCCAGGCATTGGGCAGGTCGTCCAGGCGCACATCGTGTTCGGCCACCACCAGCCGGTCAGGCCGGGCAAACGCGAGCCGGAAGCCCGGCGAATGCGGCAGGTCGCTCCTGAGCGTGGCGTCGACGGTGGCAATCACGCTTTGCGCCAGCGGGTGCGGCGCGATCTGCTCGATCGGCACGTAGGCATGATTGAGGTTGACGAAGAACCGCGTGCCGCCCATTTCGCGCAACTGCTGGATGATGAGCAGGCGATAGGCCGGCGGCAGGCTGCGAAAGAAGCGGATTGCGCCGGCCGCGCTATGCGCCACGTACTGGGCCGACGACTGCGCCTCGACCTGCGATTTCGCGCGCAGCTGGCTGGCCCAGATCGCACTGGCCGCCAGTTGCGTCACCAGCACGCCGGCCACCATCACGAGCGTCAGGCGGCCAAGCAGCGACGCCGGCAACCAGCGCTGCAACGGCTGATGCAGCATGCGCGCGAGCGGGTTGCTGCTGCGGCTAGACACTGGACACGCTGACGTCGGCCGAGAACACATAGCCGGCCCCGCGCACGGTCTTGATCAGCGCCGGCTGCTTGCCGTCGTCGTTCAGCCGCAGGCGCAGGCGGCTGATCTGCACGTCCAGCGAGCGGTCGAGCGGGCCGGCGTCGCGCCCGCGCGTTTCTTCGCACAGCAGGCCGCGGTCGAGGATCTTGCCAGGATGTTCGGTGAAGTATTTGAGCAACTGAAAGTCGAGCCCCGTGAGCGCCACCGGATTGCCGGCGCTGTCGGTCACCGTGCGCTCCATCAGGTCGAGCGTGAAACCGACAAACCGGTGGTAGCGCACCGACGGCGTCTCGGGCGCGGCGCGGCGCAGGATCG
>Ga0265797_10013133_pt1 | contig 10016 bp, 9 predicted proteins | sample P2T30metagenome_FD_192433 | JGI IMG/M metagenome (GOLD analysis project Ga0265797, IMG submission 192433) | Plant litter microbial communities from East Loma Ridge, Irvine, California - P2 T30 | ecosystem: Environmental > Terrestrial > Plant litter > Unclassified | place: USA: California... | reverse complement strand
AAATCAGCATCATAACTCCTTCTGGTCTTGATCCCTTTTTGAACTCTCATTCTGCATCATGATGTGCAAAAATGTGTGCCGCTTTTTGGAGCCACCTCAGATTTCTGTTGTTTCTTTTTTCACCATTAAGGATTTAAGAAACATGAAGTCTTACTGAACCTTCACTTCTTAATGGTAGATTTCTTTTGTTTCTTTTTTCACCATTAAGGAGTTAAGAAACATGAAGTCTTATTGAACCTTAACTTCTTAATGGTAGATTTCTTTTGTTTCTTTTTTCACCATTAAGGAGTTAAGAAACATGAAGTCTTATTGAACCGTAACTTCTTAATGGTAGATTTCTTTTGTTTCTTTTTTCACCATTAAGGATTTAAGAAACATGAAGTCTTATTGAACCTTAACTTCTTAATGGTAGATTTCTTTTGTTTCTTTTTTCACCATTAAGGATTTAAGAAACATGAAGTCTTACTGAACCTTAACTTCTTAATGGTAGATTTCTATTGTTTCTTTTTTCACCATTATGGAGTTAAGAAACATAAAGTCTTAATGAACCTTCACTTCTTAATGGTGGGAAATAAATAGCATATGACTCTTAATGGTTAGTAAAAACTTCAGAATTCCTACAAATTTTGTAGCTTCATTTGTCCAAAATAAATATAATGAAGTTATTACTCATAGAAGACGAAAAGGCACTGGCTACGAGCATACAGAATTATTTTCAGCGTGAAAATTTTATATGTGAATGGGCTCCGGACTATGAAACAGGAATTGAAAAAATCAATATTTACCGGTATGACTGTGTTTTAATCGACATCATGCTGCCCGATGGAGACGGATTGGATGCAGTACGGGAGCTTAAAAGAAAATTTCCGGAAACCGGCATCATCATCATTTCAGCAAAAAACGCTCTTGATGACCGGATAACCGGTTTGAATCTTGGCTCCGACGATTATCTCACCAAACCTTTCCACCTTTCAGAGCTGAACGCAAGGGTACAGGCAGTTATCCGCAGAAGAAATTTCCAGGGAAATCAGCAGATTACCTTTGGAAGAATTATTATCGATCCGCAGGAACATTCTGTAAATGTTGATAAACAGGAAGTAATTCTGACCAGAAAAGAGTATGATCTGCTGGTATATTTAATTGCAAATAAAAACAGAGTTCTTACCAAAGAATCCATTGCAGAGCATTTATGGGGTGATGATGCTGACCTGATGGATAACTTTGATTTTATCTATACCCACATCAAAAACCTACGCAAGAAACTGATGGACAAAGGTGCGCCGGATTATCTGAAATCCATTTACGGAGTCGGCTATAAATTCAGCGAATTATGAAATTACTGGCAAGAATCCTGCGCTATCAGATCATGACTTCGCTGCTTGTTCTTTTCTTGGGCGCGGGATTGTTCTTCGTTTCAGTAAGGTATTTGATTGATGATGAGATAAATAAAGAACTTCTCAATAGTCAGATCAAAGTCAGCTGGCAGCTTCGGAATATTGATACACTGCCTGTTTACATTTTACAATTAGGGGATAGCCTGCAACTCGATGCAGTTCGGTACCCGTTGCGTCCGGTGCTAAGGGAGAAGATGTTGTATAGCAAGGCAGTAAATAAATTTTATCCCTATCGCCAGCTGATTTTCTACGAACAGGTTGAAGGACAATGGTATAAGGTTACGATAAGTAAATTACTTATACAGCGGCAGCAGCTTATGAATGCGGTGGTGATGACTGTAACATTTATTGTAGCCCTGTTATTGATTTCTCTGTTAGTTTTAAATAACGTCTTATCAGGCAGAATATGGCGACCGTTTAACAAAACACTGGCCGCACTGGATCGATACCAGCTTGAGCAGCACGAAGTTTTATCGTTTCCCCAGGAAGAGACCGAAGAGTTTGAAAAGCTAAATCAATCTGTAACACAGCTTACGGAACGGCTCGCGACAACTTATCAGAATCTGAAAGAATTTACTGAAAACGCAGCGCATGAAATCCAGACGCCGCTGGCAGTGATTCTCTCAAAAATCGAGGGGTTATTTCAGGATGAAACACTCAGTGAATCCCAGCTTATTGCATTATCTGAGATCAGTGAGGCAGCCAACAGGCTTAGCAAACTCAACCAGGCGTTGCTGCTTTTGACCAAAATTGAAAACAGGCAATTTCTCGCAGGGACAGAACCAGTTAATCTATCTCCGATTATCAATCGTAAGTTAAGAGACCTGGAAGATCTGATCGAACAGCGTCAGATCAGCATTAAAACTGAATTGCAGCCGACAGGACCAGTGATGCATCCGGCTTTGGCAGAAATTCTGGTTAATAATTTACTGACCAATGCGATCCGGCACAACTTGCAAAACGGAAGCATTCTGATCGTATTAAGTGACGGCAGGCTGGAAGTACGCAACACAGGAAATGCAATCAGCGGAAACCCGGAGCAGCTTTTTGAGCGTTTTAGGAAAGATAGTACCCAATCGGCATCACTGGGACTGGGACTTGCACTTGCCAAAACGATTTGTCAGGTAAACGGGCAATCATTAAGTTACAGCATTGAAAACGAGTGGCATGTTTTGACAGTCACCTGGCAATAAAGAATTTCATGGCTGGTAGTGAATAAAAAGGATGGTCATTGACTGTCCTTTTTTTATGCTTTTTAGAAAAATATTTACAACTACAGAATGTCTTCAGAATGTCGCCAGGATTGCAACAGAATTGAGTTGCAAATTTGAAGTACCAAAAGGGAAAAAAGGAATCTGAAAAGTTCCGGCGAGCTCATAAGGTAACAAACTTCAAACTTTATCCTTATTACAACCATGTTAAAAAAGACAAATTTGAAAAAGATAACCGCGGTAGCTATGCTATCCGCTTTGTTGGGAGGAACCTCCTATGCAACTTATGAGCACCTGAGCAAACCAGATACTATTTCTGCCTGGGTAGATAATGCGACTCCGTTTGTGAAAGCCCGTTTAGAAGGAAACGATACAAATCCAAAAGTTGCCATGATTCCGGCTGACTTTACTTTCGCGTCAAAAAAGGCAACTGCAGCAGTTGTACACATCACTTCCACGATGAAACCGGAACGTAATGTAAGTCAGCAGATTCCTGATGAGTTCAGGGATTTCTTCGGAGGGCGTGATCCGTTTGGCCAGCAGGCACCACAGGAAAGAGGCAGAAAATCAAAAGCTTCGGGTTCCGGTGTTATCATTAATTCAGATGGCTTTATCGTAACCAACAACCATGTAATACAGGGTGCGGAATCGCTGGAAGTAACACTGGCTAACAAACGTACCTATAAAGCCAAAGTAGTCGGTACCGATCCAAATACAGATATTGCTTTGATTAAGATCGAAGCAAAAGATCTTCCTGCACTTGCATTTGGCAACTCAGAAAATGTGGAGGTAGGTCAGTGGGTACTTGCAGTGGGTAATCCTTATAACCTGACATCAACGGTAACAGCCGGTATTGTCAGTGCGAAAGGAAGAAGTATTAATATTTTAGGTGAAAATGCAAAGGCTCCGATTGAATCCTTTATCCAGACTGATGCAGCTGTAAATCCCGGGAATTCCGGAGGTGCCCTGGTGGATCTGAATGGGAACCTGATTGGTATCAACACAGCCATTGCCAGCCAGACGGGTTCGTATGCAGGTTATTCTTTTGCCGTTCCTTCCAGCATAGCACATAAGGTAGTTGAGGATCTTTCAAAATTCGGATCTGTACAAAGAGGTTATCTGGGTGTGGGAATCAGTGAAGTAACTGCAGAAAAAGTGAAAACTTTTGATTTGAAAGTAAACGATGGTGTAAGAGTGGAAAGTTTTGCTGAACAGAGTGCGGCAAAAGACGCCGGTATTCAGGTTGGTGATGTTATTACGAAGATTGACGGACATGCTATACTCGGTGTTCCGCAATTGCAGGAAGCCATCGCACAGCACAAACCTGCCGATAAAGTGCTGGTCAATGTGAACCGTAACGGAATAGACAAGGTGGTTACCGTTGTTTTGAAAAGCAGTGCAACTAACGCAATTGCAGAACCAGCCGAATCCGCTGTTCTGGATCAGCTTGGCGTTGAATTACAGGATCTGACAGCACAGCAGAAAAAAGCCTGGAACGTTCAGGCAGGTGTGCAGGTAAGCCAGATCAATGCCGGTAAAATCCGTCAGAGTACCGATATGGAAGATGGCTTTGTAATTACCAGAATTGATAAAACACCTGTCAGCAATGTAAAACAGGTAAGTGATATATTAAAAGGCAAAAAGGGCGGTGTGATGATTGAAGGTATTTATCCCGGAAATCCTGAAACACAGTATTATGCTATTGGATTGTGAGGTTGAAAAGAGGTGAAACGCAGAGGGGAGACTTAATCTCCCCGGCGTTGTTACCGGATTTATAAATTTTATTTCACTGTAATTAAAATCGAATACAATGAAAAGGAATCTGATTTTTTTGGGAATGCTGACTATTTTAAGCTTTGTCGCGTTTGCAGGAAATTCACAGCAAACAACAGATAAACTTACTGAGGCAAAAACCTATAACTGGATTGTGCCGGATATGAAAACGAACCTGAATCCGATGTACAGCAGCTCATTTTTACGTCAGCGGATTCAGAAAGCTTTTGACAATGCGTTGAATGAAAGGAGATTAAACAGGAATACGAAACAACCTGATCTGCTTTTACAGTTTCATACCTACACGCAAAAGACAAGACGTAACTATTATGGAAATGCTTATCCGATGATGGGCTATCCCATGATGGGGTGGGGGCGTTTCGGATGGGGGATGCCATTTGGCGGTTACGGATATTATGGAGGAGGTTTTCCAACTTCTACAACCGGAACCGATGGTACGTTGATTCTGGACGTTATTGATACCAAAACCGGTAATATAATCTGGCAGAAAGCAATTAGCGGAGATGTAAGCAACCCGAACCGGCTCGATAAACAAATTAATAAAGGAGTGCGCAAGCTCATGAAAAGCTTCCCCGTTCAAAAGGGATAATGTTGAGTAAGTGTTTTGAATAATTCTCCCGCATAGCAATTCAGTCATGTTGATTTTAAAGGGGTTTTGATCAGCATGGCCTGCTTATTGGCGGGAGAAATTATTTTAATAAGAAACGTTAACTTCAATATTTCAACAGATTCGTATTTTAATTTTGATCTGTTAAAAGGTAAAAAATCTAACCAGAATTAATGTTAAAGCTCATGAAATCGCCGGAAAATAAAAGTATGGCAGAGGCACCGGGCCGAAGCCACCATCATACATATCGTTTTATTTATATTCTTTTTATCGCTGGCTTATTAACAGTCATTTCATTGAAAGGGTATAGTCAGGATTATCCAAATAATGCAAGTATACAGCAAACAGAAGTAACGGAGCAGAGCCTTGTCCGGGCAATAGTACCTTATGATGCGCAGGTTCGCCAAAGTATTCTGATAGCGTCTCAATATCCGGATGTATTGGGAAAATTAGCCCGGATTCGCAATCAGTCAATGGATGCATTTCAAAAAACAATTCAGGGATATTCTCAGAAAAAGCAAAATTGGTTTTATGAAATTTCAAGGTATCCCAGTCTGATGGATAAGCTGGCAGGTTTACCCCGTAAACAATCCAGACAACAAATTGAAAGTTTGCTGAGTAATCCGTCTGATGAATTAAAAAAAGCGGCCTGGAAGCTGTATGCAAAACATAACAGCGACCTGCAGATTATAAATGGCCTCAACCGTAAGGCTGTAAGTGATTTTCAGGATCTGATCAGTCCGCTCAGCCTAAATGCCCGCAACGCTTTTACAACATTGCAGGAAATGCCTGATGTTTTGTCGCTGCTAAATGACCACATCGACATTGCATCGGCGCTGGGAAACCGCTATAGAAATGATCCGGCTGGTGTTGAGCTGGAAATAGCTGTTTTGCATGATCAGTTGGATGAACTTGGTAAGCAGGAATTTACAGCTTATCAAAACAGATTGTCTCAGGATCCCGAGGCTTTGCAGGAGCTGAACCAGGCTGCACAGGATTATGCAAAAGGAGGATATAGCTATCCCGCTCCGACTGGAGAAAAGGTTATCAATTACGGAAATCCGTATTCCTATTGGTTTGGCTATCCGTTCTGGTATAGTTCACCCATGTGGTACCCAGGCGCTTTTGGTTATGGTTCAGGGATCTATTTTGGGCTGGGCGGTTATCCTGCTTACTATGGATTTCCTTCATTTGGTTTCTCAAGATGGTTTTTAGGAGGAGCTTACCGTCATTATCCTAACTTATACCGTCATTATGGACGCTACTACCGGAACAATGAAATCCGCGGCCGTTATACGTCGCCCGGCAGAAGTGCTTCCGCAACAAGATCAGGCAGATATTATTCACCCAACATAAATGGCAGGTCGTCTGGCGTAACCCGTGCTTACAGAAGCGAACAGCCAATCAACCAGAGCAGAATAGCTCCGTCGCGGGGTTACAGACCTGCTCCGGAAAGAAGCAATTCTTACCGGGTGGTTCCAAACACCCGCTCGTACAGCAGCCCTTCATTTGGAGGTGGAAGAAGGGGCGGTTTCAGCAATGGCGGAATGCGCTCAGGTGCAAGCAGGGGAGGAAGACGTTAATACATTTCATCAGTAAACTCAAAAAGCCGGTTCAATGACCGGCTTTTTTGTCTATATATTTTTCCCCGCTCTTCATACGTAAAACACTGATTTGGAGCGATTTTAACAATAATATTTATTAAGACAAATAATTATTTCAGCGGAAAAGTTATTCAGTGATTATCTTCGGCTTATGCGTACTGAAAAATATGATATTATCCTGGCAGGATCGGGCATGGCTGGACTTAGTCTTGTTTACCGTGGCCTGAAAGAAGGCATTTGGAAAACAGAACGGATTCTGATTATTGATGAAATTGTAAAAAGTAAAAATGACCGTACCTGGTGTTTCTGGCAGCAGTCGGGAGCTGAGTCCCCTTTTGAAAGTGTAATTTATAGAAAGTGGAAAAACCTGTTTTTTTTTACAAACGATGGCCGGAAGATCGTACTGGATACCGGGGATTATGTTTACAATATGATCCGGAGCGACCGGTTTTATAAACACACCATTGAATTTATTAAGACATTCAGTAATGTCAGCTTTGCGCAGGAAAAGATTGTTTCCATAACGAGCGAACCCAATGGGGCAAGAGTTCAGACATCATTGTCAAACTACGCCGGGACTTATATTTTCAATTCCATCTATACAAAACCGGACTTGAAACAATCAAATCAGTACTTTCTCCAGCACTTTAAGGGCGTCACGATTTGCACCGAAGCGTTCCGGGGTAATTCCGGAGAAATGCATCTGATGGATTTCCGGACTTCCCAGGAACATGGAGCTACATTTTTTTATGTGCTGCCACTTAACGAGCATGAAATTTTTTTGGAATACACCATATTTTCCAAATCACTGCTGAGCCCGGAACAATACGATATTAAAATTAAAAAGTATATTTCTGAGGTATTAAAAATAGATGATTACGAAGTTTTGGAAAGTGAGTTTGGCGTCATTCCGATGACGGATTTTTCTTTTAAACGGAGATCCGGAAATGTCATGAATATAGGGATAGCCGGTGGTGATACCAGAGGTTCCTCCGGTTATACATTTACCAATACGCAGAAGACAATTTCCGGAATTTTAGCGTCCTTTAAAACAAATGGACATCCTTTTTTTAATGAGGAAAATATCGGTAACAAACACAAACTGCTTGATGCCACGATTCTGAAAGTGCTGGACGAACATATATATCCGGGAGACCAGATTTTTTCAGACCTCTTTACCCATGTGAAAGCCAAAAATATTTTTGCTTTTCTTGATTCCAGGAGTACACTATTGGAAGATCTCCAGGTAATGTGGAGTCTTAAAGCGAAGCACTTTATCGGTCCATTTTTTCAGGTGATTATGGATAGAATAAAAGACAAATAGCTATCAGCTGATTTATTCAGCCTATTCCATAAACGTGAACGCCTCCCTTAGTACGGCCAGACTTTTAGGTACAGCAGTTTGCGCATTTTCCTTTCCTTCCATTTCCAGAGAAATGTATCCGTTGTAATTTGCTTTTTGAAGTATTTTACCGATTCGCTTGTAGTCAAGATCCTTATCATAATTTTCGCCGCCGCCGTAATAGGTTTTCGCCTGCACAATCGTTGCATACGGTGCCAGTTTTTCAAGCTGTGCATACGGCTCGCCGACAAAGTTTCCGGTGTCAACATTCATACCCATGGATGGAGATCCGGCCAGTTCCTTATATATCCTGATCAGAATATCAATATCGGAAGATAGTCCCCAGTGATTTTCAATCGCAAGCACAACACCTGCCTGTTCAGCATGTTTTAAGCACGTATGCATTTCATCAATACACCATTTAATAGCATCTTCGTTGGTATAACCTTCAACGGGCTTTTCCTTTCCGGTTTTAAAATATTCTGCATTTCTGACAGCCGTTCCCCAGCTTCCGGTATTCATGCGGACACAGGGAATGCCCATTTGCACAGCCATATTGACGCATTTTCTGGTATGTTCTACATCAGCCTTTCTTTTTTCAGGATCAGGATGTACGAAGCTCTGGTGAATGGACAGCAGCGGCAGTGCCAGGCCATTATCAAAAGCCATTCTTTTTAGTTTGTTCTGGTAGGAGACTGACTCATCCGTCATTTGTTTGTGCAGTATTTCAACGCCGTCAAAACCCAGCCGGGCAGCATCTTCGATTACTTTTTCGATCGGATATTTTACTTCTTTGAAATGCCAGTAGGAAAAAGAAGATACACTGATAGGCAAACGCCGGATTACTTTTTTTACCGGTGCAGGAGCCTTTTCGGTTAAAGTTTGTCCGGTTAGCAAAGCTGGTCCGATCAGCGATGATTTTTTTAGCCATTCTCTTCTGGAAGAAACAGTGGGTAGATTAATGTCCTGCATGTAACACTACGATTTTGAGTTATTAAATAGCAAAGAGCAGATATGGAATAACTACCCTGATGAATTGAAAGAATTATCTGGCAGCAAGTTGGGATGATGCAGTTCATAGATATTATTTATAAACTTTTTCAATTGGCTGGGGTAATAATGGTCATTATTCTCTTTATAAGATAAATGCTTCTGCGTAGCTTTTGGAAAATGTATCCTGATAAAATTAGAAATGCAATGAATCGACGTGATCTGCTGAAAAACCTCTTACTCACCGCAGGTGTTCTGGCTGCGGATCTGGCATGGAGCAGGAGTATACCGGCTTCCGGGTTCAAAAAACAGATTTTTCCCCAAGCTGATGATCAGCAATTATTAGCTGAAATTATGGAAACATTTATTCCCGAAACCAGTTCGCCGGGAGCCAGATCGCTGAAACTGGATCAGTTTGCCAGTCGTATGATACAGGATTGTTACAGTAAAAGTGATCAGAACCTTTTCAGCAAAGGCATGTCGCTTGTGAATGTCATATCTTTAAAGCTTACTGATAAGCATTTCGTTTCAGGAAGCAAAACGGATCGTGAAATGGTTTTAAAGAACATGCAGGAATCAGGCGATCCAATACAGGTTGATTTTATAAAAATCATCAAGGCTCTCACCATCGTAGGGTATCAGAACACTGAATATGTGATGACAAACATTCAGCACTATAATATGAATCCGGGTTTTTTCAACGGCTGTGTGCCGGTCAGCAAAATATAGTGATCAGAAATATGGCATTTTTAAATATAAAGTCAGTGAAGGACCGCACTTTTGATGCGATTGTAGTCGGTTCAGGAATAAGTGGTGGCTGGGCCGCCAAAGAATTGACCGAAGGCGGGTTGAAAACACTTGTTTTGGAGCGTGGCCGTGCAGTCAATCACATCACCGACTATCCCACAGCTTTTAAAAATCCATGGGAATTTGAACACCTGGGGCAGTTGCCAAATGTGGTGAAAGAAGCCAGTCCGATCACGTCCCGCTGTTTTGCTTTTGCAGAAGATTCTGCGCAGTTTTTTGTCAAAGATGCCGAACATCCCTATATCCAGGATAAACCTTTTGACTGGA
>Ga0265797_10013132_pt1 | contig 10016 bp, 8 predicted proteins | sample P2T30metagenome_FD_192433 | JGI IMG/M metagenome (GOLD analysis project Ga0265797, IMG submission 192433) | Plant litter microbial communities from East Loma Ridge, Irvine, California - P2 T30 | ecosystem: Environmental > Terrestrial > Plant litter > Unclassified | place: USA: California... | reverse complement strand
GCTTTCTCCGCACCCGCAGGCCGGGCCCCAACAATCCTCGAAATCGATACCTTGGTCATCGGTGCCGGCCAGGCAGGAGTGGCCATGAGCGAGCACCTCGGCAAGCACGGCGTACCGCATCTTGTCCTGGAGAAGAATCGTATTGCCGAGGCGTGGCGTACTGGTCGCTGGGATTCGCTGGTGACCAACGGGCCGGTCTGGCATGACTGCTTCCCGAGCATGGATTTCCCTGATCTCGCTCCGGACGCCTTCGCTCACAAGGATCAGGTTGCGGATTACTTCGAAGCGTACGCCAAGATGATCGACGCGCCGATCCGTACCGGCGTGGAAGTGAAGAAAGTTATGCGCAACACTGATCGGCCCGGCTTCACCGTGGAAACCTCCGAGGGGGTAATTTGTGCCACGCGCGTGGTCGCCGCGACCGGCCCGTTTCAACGCCCGGTAGTCCCTGCCATAGCGCCGCAGGACGAGTCGTTGTTGCAGATCCACTCAGCGCATTATCGCAACCCGCAGCAATTACCTGATGGAGCTGTGCTGGTAGTAGGCGCCGGATCTTCCGGTGTGCAGATCGCCGATGAACTGAACCGTGCGGGTCGCCAGGTTTACCTGTCGGTCGGCGCCCACGACCGGCCGCCACGCGCGTACCGCGGGCGTGATTTCGTCTGGTGGCTTGGCGTGCTTGGCCTGTGGGATCTGGAAAGTGTGCAACCCGGCAAGGAGCACGTCACCATCGCCGTCAGCGGCGCGCATGGCGGGCGCACCATTGACTTCCGTGAGTTGGCTGGGCAAGGCATCACTCTGGTTGGCTTGACCAACTCCTTTATGAATGGCGTGGTCACCTTCAAGAACGACCTGGCCGAGAACTTGGCCCGCGGAGATGAAAACTACCTGGCACTGCTCGATGCTGCCGATGCCTACATTGATCGCAATGGCCTTGATCTGCCGCAAGAGCCGCAAGCACGCCAACGCCTTGCTGAGCCCGTATGTGTGAGAAACCCGCTGTTGGAATTGAACCTGGCCGATGCCGGTATCACGTCCATTATTTGGGCTACCGGTTATGCGGCGGATTTCAGCTGGCTGCATGTCGATGCCTTCGATGCCAACGGCAAGCCACAGCACCAACGCGGCGTTTCCAGCGAGCCGGGCGTGTACTTCGTCGGCCTGCCTTGGTTGTCACGACGCGGCTCCACTTTCATCTGGGGCGTATGGCACGACGCCCGGCATATCGCGGATCACATCGCTATTCAGCGCAAGTACACCGCTTATCGTGACGCCACCCAGCGTGGGCGCGAAGCCATTGAAACCAGTCCTGCGAAAACCAGCCTTACGGGAGTCCGCTAATGCCCACTCATACCCGCATCCGTATGTTCAATACGAAGGACACCTACCCAAACCAGACCCTGGATAACGACCTGTGCCAGGCCGTGCGTGCGGGTAATACCGTGTACGTACGCGGTCAGGTGGGTACCGATTTCAAAGGCAATCTGGTCGGCCTGGGTGACCCGGCGGCGCAGGCCGAACAGGCGATGATGAACGTCAAACAGTTGCTGACCGAGGCTGGCAGTGACCTCTCGCATATCGTCAAGACTACGACCTACATCATTGATCCCCGCTATCGCGAACCGGTGTACCGCGAAGTCGGCAAGTGGCTCAAGGGAGTGTTCCCCATCTCTACCGGGTTGGTTGTATCGGCCTTGGGGCAGCCGCAGTGGTTGATGGAGATCGACGTGATCGCCGTGATTCCAGACGACTGGCAGCCCGCACAAGCCTGAGGAGCAACAATGACTTTTTCAATCGTCGGCCGCTGCCCCGAAACCGGCCAACTCGGTATCGCCATCAGCTCCTCCAGCATAGCCGTCGGCGCACGCTGTCCTTGGCTGCGCGCCGGGGTAGGGGCGGTATCAACGCAAAACATTACGCTGCCGGCACTTGGCCCGCAGATACTCGATCTGTTGGAGGCCGGTCTCGCTCCCGCTGTCGCGCTGGACAAAGCGCTGGGCAGCAACGGTTATGGTCAGTATCGCCAGGTGACGGTGATCGACAGCCACGGCGGCACGGCACATTTCTCGGGCATCGAGGCGCTTGGGATAAATAATGCACGCGCCGGTGAGCAGTGCGTAGCTGCCGGTAACCTGCTGGCGAACATGGGGGTGATCGATGCCATGGTTGAAGCATTCGAACACGCTCATGGAAGCCTGGCGGCTCGTCTGCTAGCCGCGATGAGCGCTGCGATGGCGGCTGGCGGCGAGGCAGGACCGGTGCATTCGGCGGCGTTGTCAGTGGTTAGCGATCTTGTTTGGCCGATGGTCGACCTGCGCGTCGATTGGGCCGAGAACGACCCGATCGGCGAGCTGGGCAAACTCTGGTGCGCCTACGAGCCCCAACTGCAGGACTACATCACTCGAGCGCTCGACCCGACCGCCGCGCCAGGTTATGGCGTGCCGGGCGAAAAGTGATTGTTGGCGGGGGTGACGCTTTTTTTCATCCATCAAGCCGTGAACCCAATGAGGTAAATCGATGTTCACCAGCCGTGATCTTCTTGCCAATTTAGTCGCTTTTGACACCACGAGTCGCGAATCGAATCTGGCGATGATCGAGTACGTACGCGACTATCTCGGTAGCCTGGGAATTGCTTGCGAGCTGCTGTTCAACGATGACGGTTCCAAGGCCAACCTTTATGCTCGCCTTGGTCCAACTGGGCCGGGCGGTGTGATGGTGTCCGGCCACAGCGACGTGGTGCCGGTCGATGGTCAGGCATGGACGGTGCCTGCCTTCGTCATGAGCGAGCGCGACGGCCGTCTCTACGGTCGCGGTACTGCAGACATGAAGGGCTTCATTGCCTGTGTGCTGGCCAGTGTGCCGGTGTTTCTGAAGAAGCCGTTGCGTCTGCCGCTGCACATCGCCATTTCCTATGACGAGGAAGTCGGCTGCCTGGGCGTGCGCAGTTTGGTGGATCGCCTACGCGCCAGCCCGGAGCGCCCGGCGATCTGCCTGATTGGTGAGCCGACGCAGATGCGGCCTGTGCTCGGCCACAAGGGCAAGCTGGCGATGCGCTGTGAAGTGCATGGAGCGGCTTGTCATTCGGCCTATGCGCCGCAAGGCGTCAATGCGATCGAATATGCCGCGAAGCTGATCGGTCGTCTCGGTGAAATCGGCACAAGACTGGCGTCCTCCGAACGGCACGACGAGCGCTTCGACCCTCCGTATTCCACCGTGCAGACCGGCGTGATCCGAGGCGGTCGTGCATTGAATATCGTCCCCGCCGAGTGTCGATTCGATTTCGAAATGCGCGCATTGCCAGCTGATGATCCACAGCAGGTCGCGGCCGAGCTGCGTGGCTACGCCGAGCGTGAATTGCTGCCACGCATGCGCGCCGTCAGCCCGGCCAGTGATATCCAGTTCGTCGAACTTTCCAGTTACCCTGGCCTGCTGACCGATCCTGCCAGCGATGCGGCGCGATTGCTGGCATTGATTGCCGGACGCGAAGACTTCACTACGGTTGCCTTCGGCACTGAAGGGGGGCTGTTCGATGAGGCCGGCGTGGCCACTGTGGTGTGCGGCCCGGGTAGCATGGAACAAGGGCACAAACCTGACGAATACGTGAGCCTGGAACAGCTCGAACGCTGCAGCACATTGTTGGCGAACCTCGCCGCGTGGATGCACGAATCCGTGTGACGCTGCTGGGCAGTGCTGACTTCTGGCTCGCGTTGTTAGCTGCGGGATTCATTAGCCAGACTTTTGCCGAATGAGCGGACATGCTTAACGCGGCAATTGCCTTCGCGCCTTCAACGATTTTGCTGAGAGAGCGGAGGGCTCGAAGCGTTTGGCTGATGATCGACGGCTATCCCTGGAAAGCAACTGCCGGGGCTTTAGCGAACGGCGTTGTCACTTCGATGAGGCTGCGCGGCGCTCATGCGCCGGCAATCAGCCCCAGTTCTTCCTTGCAGTAATCCACAAACAGCTGAGCTGGTTTGGTCAGTTGAGCACGCTTTAACCAGCCCGCCACCAGACGTGAGCCGGTAACGTCTTCGGTGATATCAACACACACCACTTGCTTACCGTCGTAGGTCGTATTGCAGTGCGGACGGGTGACCAGTACGGAGAAACCAAAGCCCTGGCCAACCATTCCGCGCACCATCTCGATGGAAGGCGAGCTGAATACGATGTGCGGGCTCAGGCCTAGTTCCTCGAAGATACTCACGAAATAGGTGCGGCTGGGTAGAACGTCCAGCAGGATCATGGGCTCTAGTGCTAGATCCCGGAGCGACACCTGAGGCTGCGATGCGAAGCGATGACCTTGCGCAAGCAATGCGTACGGACGTTGAGGCGGCATGAGCGGATCCGTTTCGATCGTGCTGTCCAGATCGTGCTCGTAGAAGATCGCCAGATCGAATCGCCCTCCGGTTAGCCCTTGCACCAACTCTTGTTGTTCGCCGTCGTGCAGACGGATCTCTACGCCAGGATAGCGTTCACGGAAACCGGCGATCAGGCGCGGCAGATAGAGCGGAGCGACTGTCTCGAAGCATCCGATGTCGATTTGCCCGGCAACCACGTCGTTATCGGCTAGCGCGTTCTGTTCGAATTCCTTGGCCATGCGCAGTAATTCCTGCGCCTTGCGGTAAAAGCGTCCGCCGCTTGGGGTGAGCGATACACCTTGCGCATGGTGGCGGATGAACAGCTGTACGCCGAAGCTTTCTTCAAGCCCCTTGATTGCCGTAGAGATGGAGGGCTGAGCGATGTAAAGCTTGCGCGATGCTTCAGCAACGCTGCCGCACTCGACGGTGGTGAGGAAGTATCTGAGTTGACGCAGGGTGTAGGCAGCCACGCAAAACCTCGACTTGTTTTCTTATGCACTTACCTTAGCTGCAGTTGCACTCCGGCCTGGTAAGCATTTTTCTGGGCAGCGACCATATTCTTAATGGGTGCTGCGGATTTGCTTGCATCTGCAAAATTCGTACTCGACTGACCTTTGGCGACAGGAAGAAACGCCAAGGGTCGTCTCTTAGTTTGCCCTGAGGTGAGAGCACGCTGCCGCGCCTCGGTAGGTGCTGCGCGGCCCAGGCCGGGTGCTGATAAGTCGCTGCGCTCAGATTAAGGCTGCTGACGGCCCCTGGCGACTCGTTGATACGATCGCCATCGGCGGCCGAGCTCTTGGTCGCTTTGTGCTTGCCCCGAAAGGGTGCGCATGTCAGCCGCGCCTGCTCTCGTCGAGGACATCGGATTCGAGGCGTGACGCGCAAAAAAATGACAGCTGCACAATGAATTGGCGGCCTGCGCCGTTGTGGTGCGCCCGTGACCATCTTTTTCGTATGTCCCGGCGACATTTTTAATATTTTTCCTATCTTCGAGCTTGCGCCACCATCACTTCGCAACAGCCAAACAGCAGAAGGGGATGGTGGTGTACGAACTCAGCGACTGGCAGCAACGCGCCCGTGATCAGGGCTTCATCAAGCATGCGCTTATCCAGGGTCGCCGAGTATCGGCGCAGTCCGGTGCTACGTTTGCGGCGATCAATCCGGCGACTGGCGAGGTGCTGGCGCAGGTAGCCGCTTGCGGCGAAGCCGAGGTCAATCAAGCCGTCCGGAGCGCCCGCCAGGCCTATGAAGCCGGTGTCTGGTCGCGCCGTACGCCGGTTGAGCGCAAACAGGTGCTGTTGCGTCTGGCCGAGCTGATTTTGGCCAACCGCAGCGAATTGGCACTGCTCGACTCGTTGAACATGGGCAAACCAGTGATGGATGCCTGGAACATCGACGTGCCAGGTGCCGCAGGGGTGTTTCGCTGGTACGCCGAAAGTCTCGACAAGCTTTACGATGAAGTCGCGCCCACTGCGCAGAACGTGCTGGCCACCATTACCCGCGAAGCGCTAGGCGTAGTTGCCGCTGTGGTGCCATGGAATTTCCCGCTCGATATGGCGGCCTGGAAACTGGCCCCGGCGTTGGCTGCTGGCAACTCTGTGGTGCTCAAACCTGCCGAGCAATCGCCCTTTTCCGCCCTACGCCTTGCCGAGTTAGCGATAGAAGCAGGTTTGCCGGAGGGCGTGCTGAACGTCGTGCCCGGGTTTGGCGAGAGCGCTGGCAAGGCGCTGGGTCTGCACATGGATGTCGACTGTCTTGCCTTCACCGGCTCAACCGAAGTCGGTAAGTATTTCATGGGTTATTCCGCCCAGTCGAACCTCAAGCAGGTCTGGCTGGAGTGTGGTGGCAAGAGCGCCAACCTGGTGTTCGCCGACTGTCAGAATCTCGATCTTGCCGCCGAGAAAGCAGCCTTTGGCATTTTTTTCAACCAAGGCGAAGTCTGCTCGGCCAATTCACGCTTGCTGGTCCAGCGTTCGATCCACGACGAGTTTGTCGAGCGCCTGCTGGCCAAGGCTCGCGACTGGATGCCGGGCGACCCGCTCGACCCATCCAGCCGTGCCGGGGCCATCGTCGACGCCGGGCAGACCGCACGAGTCATGGAATTCATCCGTGGCACCGAAGCCGAGGGCGCGAGCTTGGCTTGCGGCGGCCGGCAGTTGTCTTTCAACGGCTCGGACAACTTCATATCGCCCACGGTGTTCACTGGCGTTTCGCCGAGCAGTCGCCTGGCACGTGAGGAGGTATTCGGGCCGGTGCTCGCGGTGATGCCGTTTGACTCCGAGGACGAGGCGGTGCACGTGGCCAATGACAGCGTCTACGGCCTGGCCGCCTCGCTGTGGAGTGACGATCTCAATCGCGCACATCGTGTTGCTCGCCGTCTGAAGGCGGGCACCGTTTCGGTCAACACCGTGGATGCGCTGGACGTAACCACGCCATTCGGCGGCGGCAAGCAGTCCGGCTTTGGGCGTGACCTGTCACTGCATTCATTCGATAAGTACACCCACCTGAAAACCACCTGGTTTCAATTGCGTTCCTGACCGTGCGTGCTGCGGCTGCGTGCGCCGTGCCCCTCCATGCTCAACAACAAGAATCGCAGGAGAGCTTTAAATGACTGATGCAGATATCTCGCTCGGTAGTAGATCTGCCGAAAAAGCGGTATCCCACGGCAAACTCCGCAAGTCGCTGGGGCTAGTTACGCTCCTGTCGGTTTCCGTTGGCCTTGTTGTTTCTCAGGGTGTGATGGTGCTGATGCTGCAAGGCGCCGGGATTGCCGGCCCGGCGTTTCTGATCCCGCTGTCGCTGGCGTTCCTGCTTGCGCTCACCTACGCGTTTTCATTCTCCGAGCTGGCGCTGATGATTCCCCGTGCCGGTAGCTTGAGCAGCTATACCGAAGTCGCTTTAGGGCATTTTGCGGCAATAGTCTCGACATTCTCAGGCTATGTAGTCGTGGCGATGTTCGCGCTGTCCGCTGAGCTGCTGTTACTCGACCAGATCATCAGCATCGTCTATCCAGGTGTGTTCCCAGGCCTGAGTGTGGCGCTTGGCGTGTTGGTGCTGTTTACGCTATTGAATCTGCTCGGCATTGATATCTTTGCCCGTCTGCAGACGGCATTGGCCACGATGATGCTGATCATCCTGCTTGCTCTGGGGCTTTCGGCAATCACCGGTAGTGCAAGTGAGCCTGCCCTGAGCGCAAGCTTGCCAGAGGTGTGGAACCCGATGGGAGCCGGCGTGCTCACGCTCGTGGCAATGGCGATATGGGGGTTTGTAGGAGCCGAGTTTGTTTGCCCCTTGGTTGAAGAGTCACATCGCCCCGAGCGCAACATTCCTTGGGCCATGATCCTCGGCATCACGATCATCTTCGTCACCATCGCGCTGTATGCCCTGGGTGCTCTCTACTATGTGCCACAGGAGCAGCTGGCCAGTAATGCGTTGCCGCATTACCTATACGCCACGGCGTTGTTTGGTGAAACCGGTAAGCACGTGCTGGTGATTGCGGCGATCACCGCTACTTGCAGCACCCTCAACACATCGCTGGCGGCTATCCCGCGAATGCTCTACGGCATGGCAGACAACGGCCAAGCCTTTCCTCAGTTCAAGCTCCTCAGTCGCCGATTCAATTCGCCTTGGGTGGCCGTGCTGTTCGTCTCCGGCATCACTGGGGTACCGATCTTGTTCATGGGCGATGATCCCGGCGTAGTTGGCATGTTGCTTATCGCTGCAGCGATTGCCTGGTTGCTGGCGTATGTCGTCTGCCATCTGGATGTGATTGCCCTGCGTCGCCGATATCCAAACCTGCGGCGCCCGTTCCGCACGCCTTTTTATCCGTTGCCGCAATTGTTCGGCATCGCGGGCATGCTGATCTCCATCTACTACGCGTCACCCACGCCGGAAATGACGGAGGCGATTTTCACCAGCGCAGGTGTGGTGCTTGGCGTGGTTTCGCTGATTGCGGTGGTGTGGATCAAGCTGGTGATGCGCAAACCACTGTTCTCCCCGGAACCGCTAGAAAACGTACTTAACCGCTAATTTACTGTCCGGGGTTTCGCGCCCCGGCCATTTGCCCAAAGTGACAGGCGAGGTTGCTGCCATGACGCTGCAAAATAATTCCGCACGCTCCACCCGCGACTACCAAAAATCGGACGCGGCCCACCACATCCACGCGTTTCTCGACCAGAAGACGCTCAACGAGAAAGGTGCGCTGGTCATCGCAAAAGGGCAGGGGCTTAACCTGTGGGACACCGAGGGCAAACGCTACTTGGACGGTATGTCAGGCCTGTGGTGCACTGCGCTGGGCTATGGCCGTGCAGATTTGAATGCCGCCGCCGCGCGCCAGCTGGAGGAGCTGCCGTACTACAACCTGTTTTTCCAAACCACGCACCCGCGAGTAATCGAGCTGTCTGAGCTGCTTTTCAGCTTGCTGCCCAAGCACTACAGCCATGCCATTTACACCAACTCCGGCTCCGAAGCCAACGAGGTGCTGATCCGCAGTGTGCGTCGTTATTGGCAAGTGGTTGGCAAGCCGCAGAAGAAGATCATGATCGGCCGCTGGAATGGTTATCACGGCTCCACACTGGGTAGCACCGCACTGGGTGGTATGGGCTTCATGCATGAAATGGGTGGCATGCTGCCGGATTTCGCTCATATCGGCGAGCCTTACTATTTCGCGGAAGGCGGCGAGCTTTCCGAAGAAGCGTTTGGCCTCAAGGCAGCACGCGAGCTCGAGGCGAAAATTCTCGAGCTGGGCGCGGAGAACGTTGCGGCATTTGTCGCCGAGCCGTTCCAGGGTGCTGGCGGCATGATTTTTCCGCCGGCCAGCTACTGGGCCGAGGTGCAGCGCATCTGCCGGCAGTATGACGTGCTGCTGTGCGCTGACGAAGTTATTGGAGGCTTCGGCCGCACAGGCGAGTGGTTCGCCCATGAATACTTCGGCTTCGAACCCGACACCCTGACCATCGCCAAGGGCCTGACCTCGGGCTACATCCCCATGGGCGGTCTGGTGCTGTCAAAGCGAATCGCTGATGCGCTGGTACAGGAAGGCGGTGTATTCGCCCACGGGCTGACCTATGCCGGTCATCCGGTTGCCGCTGCGGTCGCGATTGCCAACCTCACTGCCTTGCGTGATGAGAAGATCGTTGAAACGGTCAAGAACGACAGCGGCCCGTACCTGCAGAAGCTGCTCCGCGACACGTTCCAGGATCACCCTCTGATTGGTGATATCCAGGGTGTCGGCATGGTCGCAGCGCTACAGTTCGCCAAAGACAGGGCCACTCGCAAACGCTTCTCCAACGAGAACGACATCGCCTGGCACTGCCGCACGGTCGGCTTCGACGAAGGACTGATCATCCGCTCCACGCTCGGCCGCATGATCATGGCGCCGGCGCTCGTTGCTACGCATGCCGAGCTGGACGAGTTGGTGGAGAAAACCCGGCGAGCGGTGGACCGCACTGGCCGCGAGCTGAATGTGATGTAAGCACGGGCCTCTTCACCCACGTGCAACACCCAAGGAGCCGGCCCAAAGAGGCCGGCCCTGATTACCTTTCAGGCCTTTGGCCACCCCTGCCTCACACGAACCAGCATTGTCTAAACAGGTTGTGGGAGCGCTTCATGAAATCATCTTTGCCCTATCGTATTACGCGTTATTTCGCCTGCACTGCGCTG
>Ga0265797_10013131_pt1 | contig 10016 bp, 14 predicted proteins | sample P2T30metagenome_FD_192433 | JGI IMG/M metagenome (GOLD analysis project Ga0265797, IMG submission 192433) | Plant litter microbial communities from East Loma Ridge, Irvine, California - P2 T30 | ecosystem: Environmental > Terrestrial > Plant litter > Unclassified | place: USA: California... | reverse complement strand
GGGTTCGCAGGTGGTTGTTGTTCCAAGATGTCCACTCTCCCCTCGCCTATCCAGCCCCAGACCTTGCCGGCGAGCAATAGCACGAACATCGTCAGCAGCCAGCCACCGACATCCTCCCTAAAGCTCGGCATGGCCAGCAATGTATCGAGCACGGCATACCAGGCTTTTTCGCTGAGGTGTTCGACCTCGATCGGCCGGAGGGGTCCGTAGAGCGCTCGCTGGAGCGCAAACATGAAAGCGCATGCTCCGACTAGTAAGAGGTTGGTGAGGATGAGGAGACAGGCATTCGATTGAGAGAGGTAGACTGTCGCGCTGTAGAAATTGGGCCGCTCGTGGAAGGCCTTGAGCAGGCATGCCGCTGCCGCCGCAGTGGAGGCACCGGCGTAGTAAGCAAGTCGCATTGTGCTGGTGTTGTGTGGTTGGACGACAAAGTGTCAAAGAGGATTGGGAAGGTTGGCGGGAACGTCCATGGCCCGACGGTCAGTCAAGAGGTCGGAGTGGTCGTGGTTGTAAATGGGATTGTGTTGCGTTTGTCGATAGATGTATGTATGTGGACAGCTGGTCCAACGTCGCGGCGCCGGCAGCTATGCGGAGTGAGGATGACGCCAGCACAACACCACATGTGCAACTTCGACCACCCGCAGTGAACAAAGCGTGCATAAAAACAACAACCGTGCTATGAGGAGAACATGATATATCGATATACATCATCTGCGTGGCGGTACCTTGAGCAACAGTTATGTTCCGTATGCACTTTACCCATGAAAGCAGTGGCTATAGGATACATAGATATCTCAGCGCTAATGCTAATGCCTCATCTAAAATGAACATCGTGCTTCTTGCTAATTGATACAAGCTTGTGATATGTCAGAACCATTGCGTGTAGTCAAGTAGTCACACCGTTATACTCCCACCATTCACTTCATGTATCGGCGTCTCGCCAACAGCTGCGACACACCACCATAACCCCTCAACGCAGCCAGATAGTACACAACACCAAAGAGTGCTCCACCCAAGTGAGCGCTGCGGCCCACATTATCGTCGCTGTTGAGCCAGAACAAGTCCCACGCAAAGTACGCGCCAGTCATCACAAACATCGGCACGCGGACCGGCACAAACAGGAAGCCAATTGGCAGGAACGGGGCGAGCATTGTTGCCGCGGAAGAAACGCCCATCACGACGCCGGAGAAACCCAGACCGACCTGCCTAGTGGCAGCAAGAGCGTGTTCTCCCCATGGGCCCCAGCGCTTGTCGCGTCCTTGAGGTTGCTTCTGGTACAGCCATGATGCGCTGCCCACTAGAGCGCTGCCCAGAGTCAAGGCCACCACGTGCACAGGGCCGACGCCGACACCGCCGGCGAAGCAAAGCACTCCTGCGAACACGTTGAATGACCACAAGTTGAAGAAGATGTGTCCGAGGTCCTTGTGCGAGAATGCAGAGGTGATCATGGTCCAGTAGCGCTTTGCTCTGGTGTTGTACCAGGAGAGGGTGGCGTTGTTCATCAGCAGCTGTTGCAGTTTGGAGTCGCGGGTTGCGTCGGCGTAGAACCAGGCTCCGAAGACTGCGATGTTCAATCCGATGATGGCGTTTACCATCAGCTTCGTAGAGCGGGCGCGAATCGGTTGATATCCTCCGTAGTGGCGGATGGAGTTCATCGCCATTTGGTAAGAGTTCATTGTAGGCTGTCTGGGCCGTTTTGCGGAGATGTTGGACAGGCGAGACTGTAGTGATGATGTGAAGAAGCGTGACTGCTGTGATAGGGCGGGTTGACGAGGCAGAGTGCGTCTTGTGAATAGTCCTGCAAGGACACGGCCGCGATGTAGAGACTGCATTTTGGTGGTCGTGTGTGGGAGAATCCTCTCGCCAATGCAACGTGATAAGAAGCCGTGGCAACGCGTCTTGTTGTGGTCAATCCCGCTTCTGGTGGGTTACAGGGATTGTAAAGCGTGTTGCCGTGTTGCATATGCAGTGTCACCCGAAAGGACGCGGAAGCTGAGAAGAGAGGAGGGCGACTTTCGGGGATCGCAGGAGTCTTCACCGGAAGAGGATGTGCTTTGATAAACTTCACCGAAGTGTCAAGTGAATATCGCTTTGTAGCATACAATACAGTTTTTAAGTTATTTCTATCTCTTCTTTAAATGTCGAGATGGAACTGGCCTCTTTGCTACCTTAGTAATGCTTGGCGCCCCAGGCACCCCAACGAGCTTGCAGTACAACATCACCAGCACAATCATGGGTTGAACATGCGCCAATTGATTATTATGGCAATACGGTCGATAATTACAATACTATGATTGATGCGTCTTCCGAGCTCGAAAACGCTACACCGACGTGGCTGATGGACATCTGAACCAACGAGAGACGGTCCAAGACTTTCAGTAGCTTTGCAGCATGCATATAGAGCATATTCATTCCTTCCTATGCTGAGGGCTGAGGTCTCGATGGAATTATCAGAATCAGCAGACTACCTTACCTTCCAAGTCTCCTCCTCTTCATAAACATTCGGCCCCAACGGACCCTCAAACTCCAACAATTGTCCCAAAGCACATCCAGAAAAGCTGACTTTCGGCTGCGCCTCATAAAAAGCATCAAAACGAGCTTCCATGGCATCTCTCAAATTCTCCACATTGACTTGCGGGTGGAGATACTCCCAGGGCCTCGTGCAAACCTTCCCGCTGCAGCGTTTCAAAGTCAAGAGCAGAGTATCCAGTCTTTGCTGGAGGCGTTGAGGCTCCCAGTCGTATATCTGTGCGTCTTGTGCGTCGTAGAGGTTGTAGAGCTGGTACGGGTCGGTCTGTTTGTGGTTGTCAATACTGTAGTTCCATCGAATGGATGTGCGGACAGACTCACGTTCATTTCATACAGTTCGTGCTCGTTGGTGCACCATACGGTGTACATCAAGTTGTAGCCTTCGCCGATGACGCGGGCTGTTTTGTAGGTGTTGTTGGCTCCTTGTACTGTAGTAGGAAGTTAGCGAATAGATAACACTTGTACAAAATTCGAGTCGATACACACCAGAGCCACCCGTATATGTCGTAGGATCAGGAATGACTCCGTCTCCAGCGCTTCCGAAGACGCCCTCAAGCCCGCCGTAGCCCCAATACTCCACGTTGACGTGCTCGCTCTTACTGCGGCCATTGGACCCGAACAAGGGCATGACTTCTCCATCAAAGTCAAGAGGAGGTTCTATGTTAGCCAAGCTGAACAGCGTAGGTACGATATCAGTATGGGACGTCGGCTTCTTGTAGACTTTCCCTTTGCCAATACCAGGTCCACGGATAAAGAACGGGACGTTGATGTCTTCTTCGATGTTGCAGGTCTTTCCCGGTGGCAGCCTGTGCTGACCGATGTGGAAACCATTGTCGGAAGTGTACAAGATGTAGGTGTTGTCTGCCAGCTCGGGATGTTTGTCTAGCCATGAGAAAATGTTCTCGACGAGGTCATCCACCGACTGCAGTGCTAAGATGCGCTGCCTGTAGTAGTTGTCTCCGCTTTCGATTGCTGTGTCGTTCATTCTCTCTAGCGTTTTGATGAAACCACCACCTGAAGCCTGCTCCGATTTTAGTGTGAGAAGTAGACATGCTGCAATGCCCGCTCGAAGGTCAACAACCTACCTCAAGGGGATTGTAATTCGGAGTCCTCGGTACTTTGACCTCGGGATAGAGATTTTCATGGCGTTTTGCTGGGACAGGCGGGAAGAAGCCCTTGGTCGGCAGTCCTTCAGATGATGTGCTTCTGTAGAGTTCGGAATGCGGTCCAATTGGGGCCACACCAACGAAGAAGGGTCGATCTGAGGTCACGGCCTCGTCAAGGAACCCGATTGCATCGTCTCCGATCATGTCGGTGGAGTATACGCCAGGATTGTACTGGGGAGGATCTTTGTTCCTCTGCGAAGAAGAGTTGAAATAGATGTATGTATTTGGATCAAGCAGAACTGGCAGTGTCAGCACAGCTTGGTAAGTGGGCGAAAGAGGACAATCTTACAGTCTGTACCGTTCCAGCCTCTAGGGAAAGGCTTGTCGTAATTGGTGGTAGTATGCGCGTTCATGAATTTCCCGGTGTAGTATGTGTTGTAGCCCGCATCTTGCAACCAGACCGGCAGGTATTTATCATTCCATCCTTCTGATATGAACTTTGGATACCCTCCTTTGAGAGGCATTTTTGTCAGCGAAGGCACATGCATCTTGGCGGATGGAGTGAATCGTACCGTAAGGCTCTGTCACCGCGGTCACATTGGTATTGTGCGCGGCTTTCCCTGTCAACAAAGAGACCCTAGAAGGACAGCATTGAGAGACAGTGCAGTAATGCTTTTCGTGGAACGTTCCTCCGTTGCCGAAGTGCTTCTGTACAGCGGGCATGTATTTCAATGAGTCCATGTGTAGGTCCTGGTCGTCTGTCATGATGAAGATGAAATTTGGCCTGGTGGTGGTACTTGCGGCGTCGGTCTCGTTGTGTTCTGTGTGCGGTGTGGTCGCTGCCGATGCGACTGCAAGTGCCATTGCGGCGAGCCCGAGATGGCGAACCATGATGTCGTTTTGTTGGCCTAGCGGCGGATGACGAGCGCAGAGAGGTCGCTACTACGAGATCGTGGCGCGTGGATGGAGTCGTCTAGTAATCTCCCCTCGATACTGCTTGGTTATGTATTAATACAACGTTTGCCCTAGCACTTCTAATGGCGCTTCAAGCTTTTGGTGGGCTGAGGTGACATCGGCTCGGCATGACTGTAAGTCCACCGAGCGGGATTACCTTGGACGTTGATGTCGTATCGATTGTGCTCCAAGTTAGCTTCAAAGTCTGTATCACTATTCCCATCATCGACAGCCCAGTGCAGAGTTTGAATCTCGTTCACTAGACATTCTACTGTATGTATATAACAATCCCCGCGATCCCCCGCACACTTCTCCAAAGTTTATGTGTTTGGGCGGAGGCACGAAGGACCTCCCACTATCAACATGAACGAGGCTCAGGTCGAGCATCTACAGCATGAGCCATTGAGGCGTTACGTTAACGAAAAATGAAGCTCGTGAGCCATGACTTACTTGGCTCCTCAATAGCAGCTTCATAGCACACAGTATCTCATCACCTCGCAAATTTACTAGTAGTTGTTGCAAAGGACTCACAACCGAAGAGACCATGATCAAAATCTGTTCAGAAGCAGATGTCGCTAATCATTTTGGGCTTCCGGACTACCAATGCTACTTCCAGAGTCATCAGTACCGTCAAAGTCCTCGTCAGAGTTGTAGAAGGGATCATGGTCCGCACAATCGAAATTCAAAGACTCCGCAGATCCACATTCGTGGTTCCATTCAGCCTGTAGAAGCACTCTTTCCGTGGCGCGCCACCTAGCCGGTTCCCTATTGCTATCGTTAATCGTCAAGGTCATAATCCGATGGAGTGAAGTACAACGGCTCTAAAGAATCGCACAGGCGGCTACTTCGCACGTCTATAGGTTCACCGAGTGCGCGTTCCACCTGCCCACTTACAGAAAGGGGTTCGGGAGGTTTTCGAAATCCTCGTCCGGGCCACGCCATCCATCAGTGTTATGCTCTAGTACCCCGTGCGACAATCTGAGCTTCTCAGAGGCTACTTCTACCATGAAAAAGTGAAGCCATTTGTTCCCATAATGCATCTTCTTTGTGCAATCTGAGAGAGCAGAGCATACGGAAGGCCGAAGCTCCGGATTGTCGTAGGCGAGAGGGATATGGCGAATCAGGTAATATGCCCGGACCATATCAGTATATTGGTCATCGTTCTCTCAGTCAATTTTATAAAGTGTGTTGTTGCGAAGGGCAGCATCACAGACGGATGCAGCGAGGCCGGCATTGCGAAGCACTCGAGGCAAGTAAAGATGGAGCTCCGAAGGCCCTCCCAGAAGGGGTATTTCTCCACATTGAGCCTCGGCCAGAGTCAAAGACATCGCTTGCTCGATATGTGGGAATTTAGTTTTGTAGGCTGATGTGATGATGTGTTGGGAATGCTCCTGCCAGATGGAGCACGTGCGGCGATTGACACATGACAAACGTAGCAGCGTCCGGGTTGTAGGGGCTGCGACCAAGACGTTGATTAGGATTTCGGAGGGCAGTGATAGGAGAGTTGCCATGTTTTGGGCGGCGATGTTGTGGTATTCATTTCTCTTCCGGAGCATGAGGGGCAGGAGCGAGAGTTCAGCCTCAGGCAGGTGCGAGTCAAGAGCCAACGCTCAGGCGTCTCTCGCACGACCAAGTGCGCTACCAGCAGCACGCCAAATGCACCTCGTCCAAACACAACCACCACCACCCAATCTCAACCCTCGCTGCCCGCGCGCTGTCCGTCTCTCCGAACCAATACTCATCAACATGAACCTTGCTGACCATTGTGCAGAACCTGACACGCACGACCACCACTCGAAATCCCATTACTCTCCCAAAGTGCGCGCGCAACTGCCACACCGGCTCGAGCTATCCATCAAAGACTCTCGCCTGACTCCTAACCCGATCACCTTCACCTGCTCCACACCAAGCGCCCATCTCCGATTACCACCATCTGCAACCTCACCCGATCCATACATCGCGGGCGCATCTAATCATATAGAGCCCACCCCACTAGCTTGATCCGCAAATTCACAAAACACAATGTCCTCAGAGCTCGCAAACCAGCTCGGTGCGACATCACTCAATGATGCCCCGGCCAACGATGACTGGAAAGCCGGCTTGAAGAGACCAGCGAAAGACGGAAGAGTACAGACTGAGGATGTCACAAAGACCAAGGGCTTGGAGTTTGAGGACTTCTACATCAAGCGTGAACTCATGATGGGCATTTTCGAGGCCGGCTTTGAGAGACCTTCACCTATCCAAGAAGAGACGATCCCCGTCGCAATCACGGGCAGAGATATTCTAGCACGTGCGAAGAACGGCACAGGCAAGACTGCTGCTTTCGTGATTCCCACCCTCGAGCGCATCAACCCCAAGCTGCAGAAGACCCAGGCTCTGCTACTCGTGCCCACCAGAGAATTGGCTCTCCAGACGTCGCAGGTATGCAAGACCCTCGGCAAGCATCTCGGCATCAACGTCATGGTCACCACTGGTGGTACCGGTCTCAAGGACGACATCATTCGATTGAACGAGACTGTGCACGTGATTGTTGGTACACCCGGTCGTATCCTCGATCTCGCCTCCAAGGGTGTTGCTGATCTGTCTGCCGCCCACACCTTTGTCATGGATGAGGCTGACAAGCTTCTTTCTCCCGAATTCACCATTACCATTGAGCAACTTTTGCAGTTCCACCCCAAGGACAGGCAGATCATGCTCTTCTCTGCCACCTTCCCCATTGTTGTCAAGTCCTTCAAGGACAAGCACATGCGCGATCCTCACGAGATCAACTTGATGGACGAACTCACCCTCCGCGGTATCACTCAATACTACGCATTTGTTGAGGAGAAGCAAAAGGTTCACTGCTTGAACACACTCTTCAGCAAGCTGCAAATCAACCAGTCTATTATTTTCTGTAACAGCACGACCCGTGTGGAGTTGCTCGCGAAGAAGATCACCGAGCTGGGTTACTCGTGCTTCTACTCACACGCGAAGATGCTTCAACAGGCTCGTAACAGAGTCTTCCACGATTTCCGCAACGGCGCTATGCGCAACCTTGTTTGCTCCGATCTTTTGACTCGCGGTATTGACATCCAGGCTGTCAATGTTGTCATCAACTTCGATTTCCCCAAGAACGCCGAGACCTACCTCCACCGCATTGGTCGTTCCGGACGTTTTGGTCACCTTGGTCTGGCTATCAACTTGATCAACTGGGACGACCGCTTCAACCTCTACCGCATTGAACAGGAACTTGGCACCGAGATCCAGCCAATTCCTGGCAACATCGACAAGAAACTTTATGTATACGACGCTCCCGAGAACATCCCGAGGCCCATCGCCGCTACGCCGCAACAGCAATACGCGTTGCAGTCTGGCCAGCCGGCTGGCAGACAACAAGGCACTGGGTCCGACCTGCAGAACCCGGCGAACAGAACTGGAGGCTACCGTGGTGGCCGTGGCGGCAGAGGTGGTTTCCGCGGCGCCCCTCGCGGCGGCAACCAGGCTGCTTTCTCGGGACCTCCCGGTCAGAACGGTTTCCAACAGCGACCGCAACCTCAGCAGCAAGCGCCTTCAAACGGTGCTCCTCAGGCATAGTAAAGTGATTTCACCTCTTTATGTCTGGCCATGTTTTTCAGGCGTTCCTCGGCGTTGCACTGTAACGCTGGCTGGCCGGCGTGCCATTTGGGCGGAGCGGCAGGCGTTTTCATTTTCTTTTGAGTTTTCACGACCGTTTCTTCTGTACGATCTGACGATATCCGGTTCTTACGCTCCGGACTTCTGGATTGCGGGTCACTTTCGACCTGCGTTTTGATAAGCCTGTTTTCTGGCTGGTGTGCAGCCCTTGCGGCCGTATGCTCAAAACTCACCTCTCGGCATGTGCCGCCTATACAAACAACATTCTGCGGCACATTATTCACACGGACCGAATATCCCCATGCTACCTGGCTGGCCTGGACTAGCCTTGGTAGCATATCCATCACAACAATACGACGTAACATTACCGATTTCCTCTCGGCCATGTCCGACACCACATGTCCATCCTTGAATCGCAAGTTGACTTCAGGCTGCGAAAAGAAGTCATGCCACATTGCAATGCGGCGCGCCATCGGCCTAGCGCAAATCAATCATACAACCACGTTGATCATAGCTGTTCATCGCTTCTCGCTGAACAAGACTACCCGATCAGATCCGATCACTCCCACTCTCACCTCGACAACTTCGCCATTAACTGTCCAGCTTTGTCCTCTAAATGTTGAGGGCTACTCTTTATGATGTCGGAATGATGGCGAGTGTCGAACGAGAGGGTTTACTATTGGTGGAAAGATAAAAAACTGCAAATAAAAACACGCAGAAGGAGGATTTAAATAATGCGAGCTAGTTGCTTTGAAAGCTGTGCGTGTCTGTTGTTTCATAGACGGCCGACAGTTGCGCGACTGACTAGCTCGATGACAATGACATACATGTTCTTCTTCTGCGAAATAACGCTTCATGATCCTTGTTCGTGGTTCACTAGTGCTGTTCGTCTGTCCTCAGTGCGGTTGTCCTGGTTGTGACTGCTGGTAAATTTTACATGTATGTTCAAACATGAGACATGAGATCCGAATAGCGAAAACGTGGGCTCGACTGGGCTGGGCGAAGGCAATTTACCACATACAACGTGCGCCCAAACTACTAGCAAGATCGACATTTAACAAACGAGCAATATGTTCTTTTTCCATCCCAGGATATGTGTGGGCTTTGATCTCGAAGATGTATGTTACAAACATACACGTATATATGGATGTCCGACTGAGCTTGGGGTACAGAGGGTTATGCTTCGCTGGACACTGACACTACGTGTAAATACATACATGTGTTCATAAGTGACTGTCGGTCATGTCGGCACGTGTGTAGGTGATGCACGAATCGCATTGCTACTGACCACAAGTATATGGCTGATGTTGACTGACTGCTCCAGGTCAAACGATGATTTGGGAACACAACACTGTCAATCCCCGTCGATCGACAGCCGAATACCGTCGCGTTCGAACCGCTATTCTTGTCACATCTCTCGCAATAATTAAGAGTAACGAAAAATAACAATCGAGCTGATTTGTTTTGTTTTGCTTTGCTTTGCTTCGCAAGCAGTAGTCAGTGGTCCACACCGAACTCGTATACATATAATAAATCACTCACGTCAAGCCAACAACACTTCACGTCTTCCATTTCCGAAATACTCTCTCCCACACAACACATCAGAGCTAGCTAGCTAGCCAGCCAAGCAAGCAAGCAAGCAAGCAAGCAAGCACCTTGTTACTCACCGCCATGAATCCAGACAATCGAGAAAGAACTAATTCGTCGTTAATTACAAAAAAACAAAAAAAAACCTGACCGGCTATTCGAAAAAAAAAAAAAAAAAGCCTGACCAAAATAATTATCGAATAACCCACTCCCCCATATCTCAAAGTG
>Ga0265797_10013129_pt1 | contig 10017 bp, 8 predicted proteins | sample P2T30metagenome_FD_192433 | JGI IMG/M metagenome (GOLD analysis project Ga0265797, IMG submission 192433) | Plant litter microbial communities from East Loma Ridge, Irvine, California - P2 T30 | ecosystem: Environmental > Terrestrial > Plant litter > Unclassified | place: USA: California... | reverse complement strand
TCTTACACGAGAATGCGCTGACTTTGAAAGGTGGTGGCTTCTGGCAGCCTGACGCGTCGACTCTGGCCAAACTACGACGCGACATTGATCGCAAACCGCACAAGATCAAGGCCGTACTAACGGACTCTGGTATTCGAGAGGCTTTCCTGGGTGGAGTCAAAGATGACGAGAAAAAGGCTGTGAAAGGCTTCACGGGCCTGTCGATGAATCAGTCGAATGCTCTGAAACGCAACCCAAAGGTATGCAGCATCTGTTCAATCCATCCCTTGAGACAGCAGGGTATCAGCAGATAGCTCTCGTGTCATTAAGCATGAAATATGCTTGTGAAACACCGTGGTCACGACGTTTTCTCACAAGCAGAGTCGATTTTTGCAAGGTCTGGTAACGGCTTTGCCGCGATCGGGTACTGTCCGCCGCCTGACACGGTTCAACACCAAAACTAGCACGGAAGCTCCCCGCCTACAAGGATGTATCTCCATGAAACTCTTCCGCTACACCATCTCGCGAACGGCACACGATCACGATGACGTGCAATTAGCTTCAGTCTCGTACTGGAAGGTTGTGCGTTACAACTGTGTGCCGTCCGGCAAATAGAGTTTCAAGTCGCCCCGCACTCAACAAGTTGAGCTGAGTTGGAGTTGTCATGGCTAGCACCCTTTGAGTAGGCGGGGTTCTCTGCTCGCAGCAGTCTGTCAAAGCCCAGTCGCGGGGATTATGATGAACAAACTTCAAACTTCAAACTCACTGCAGCTGTTCATGTTTGCTGACACCTCTCCAGGGATATGACCATGACCACAAAGATATCGAACTTATGCGGCTCCGCAACTACACCATGGGGCGGAAGCTCGCAGACGATGAAATTGTTGGTTCTGGGGGCTTGGAGCGAGTGGGTGAACTCATTGCCAGTCTGGTACCCTTTGTAAGTCTATCCTTCCATACTCTTGACATAAACGGCCTCACGTTCCCATTGGACAAGAAAAGATAAGAGCGGCGGCAAGTTGTTAGGGAAGTGCCTGTACGGTGCAAGCGATGGGGTGACTATAGTGCCGGCCAGTAGTGCGTTGGCAATGCAGTCACCCGCCCATCGTAAAATCCTTCAGGTGTGAAGGACGACCACAGCAATCTCCCGGGAGGCGTTGCACACAAGGCCGCTAACAACCGTGGCAGATCACCTATCTGAACAGCATCGCGATGCCCGACGACGACACGTCAGACTCGAGCGAGGACGAAGGAAGCGATGCCGAGCCCGACGATGACAGCAACGCCGCAGAGGATGACGAGGCTTGATGAGAGCAATTTCAACAACGCATGTTCGAGGCACGGTGCTTCGAGCCGAAGTCATTTAGATGCACACATTGGTGGGAGCGTGGAGGAGTGGGCCACGCAAGCGCAAAGACCGCCAATAGACGCTGGTGTAACCCTGCCACGGTGGCGCTGACTGGTTGACACAACCGATGCCATGCAACAGACTAAGTCATCGTGCAGCATTAGCTCCAGCACGAGCGGATAACTGGGATCAACATGCAGCGCTAGTAGGTCACGGGAGCACTTATGCCAAATGCAGTATCCTCGGTCTTATGATGGGCCTTGTTCATTTCGGATCTAGCTTCCTCGTACCCTGGCCCCCTCTTAAAGCTACGCTCAGACGCGGGCCTGCCGTCTTTCTTAGCGGCTTTTCCCTGGCTAAACGAACGAGGGGAGGCAGTGCACAGTGCTCACTCTCCCTCTTTTCGATCACGACGCAGTATAGATGGCTGACCGCATCGATGCCAGATTCTCGCCATGACATTGCAGCAGAGGATCTGCCAGGGTGTGCAGCTATCGCTTCATATAATCGCCAGGCCCCGATCAGCTGGCCTCCCCACTATCCATTTTGGCACAGTGACATGCTGCACACGTTGCGTTAGTCTATACACGGCTACGGCTCGGGGCGCACTCGTTGTCCGTCTGGGATGCATGGGTTTACGCCCTAACGCGTCTGATCGAGGCCAGCTGCATCTCATGACGAAGGCTTCAGCGAATCTTTACCGGCGCCGTGAGTAGCTGGCGGTTAGTTGCTGCATCGCTCAGCGTCATGCACTCATAAGAAGCGGAAAGTTGAGCGGCTTACGCTGTTGGGCTGCGCTTGACGTGGTGTAAGCATGACGCCAGCAGCTCCAACGCCAAACCTTCAGAATCTCGATGCGAGCTGTGGTCCTTCTACGGCGCGATTTCGCATTGCACAGTGCATTCCAGTTGAATAACGAGGCTTTGAGGAGCTTCAGAATGCCTTCAAAAGGCGGTGTGGTTATAAGGCAACTCGTTGTGTCTATTGAATCCCACCGTCCATCACACCGATGAGCTGCAGATATTTCTTTCTTCCGCGAATTAGCACGCTTCGGGCTGATCCATCGACCCGCAATGGCTTGCGTCCGCTTATCCACCCCTTCCGCGTCTCTAGATGATATTTACCGGCGTTTGTGACACAGCTGGATCTCGCAAAGCCAAAACGTGTCGCCTTGCCCTTCTCGGCCTTCCGCCGGGTTCGGTAAGGCGAGCCTACACCGTTGTCTGCCCGAAGATGAGGCGGACGAGCGCTGGGGTAGAGAACGGAGATGGGATACCGCTTATCCGACAGGATGTCGTCCCTCACACCACTACTGCAAGGACGGAAACTCGTTTGTTGGAGCATCAGCAACATGCGGTACTGCGGCGCATCAAAAGTATTATCAGGATGCAAAGGAATGCGTGTACACCGATGCAACGCCATCACCAGACTGACCACGCCTCTATCGCACCAGCACACCTTGACAGATCGGTGAGGTTGTTTGTTTTGCACTGGCCACGGACGCGCTGTGGAAGCATTGCCCGCGTTCTTTATGCCTGTCAGACACTAGAACGGTGCCACGGGCGAGGCATCGTCTCGGAGGCTTGACGATATCTTCCCGCCTGATATATCTGAATCTGGTTTTACCTGCAGATTGGCGGTACACAAAATGCGGCACAAGCGACATGGCCCTTTTGCGCTGCTTACGGTGACACGAATGGGTAGACTCCGCAATCTCCAGCTATGCTATGCATATTGCGGGAAGGCTTCGGTGACACAAACTTCGTTAATCTAATTATCAACGGGACACACGCGGGAATTCCACATCTCGTCCCGAGCCGCGAATACACCTGGTTCCAATTGAGCCAGCTCCCACCGTCCACGCGCGGCGTCGCAATCTCCATGGCCACCACCATGGCTGAGCATCGCTTACCGTCTGCACTGCAGTGGTGATGGACGTTGCGCGGCTATTTGCTTGGGTGAATCGACCGAGGCGGCTGAAGATCACGTCCAGAACAGATCCTGGTTGATCTACCCCACAATCCGCTCACTTGGTGTAACCGTCATCAGCGGCATTCAACGGCACTTTTTCAATGTGCAACACAAGGCTGCTGTCCTTGATTGTCGGCCAAGTCAAGGATGACGCTCCTTGGACTGATGGTTTCAGACGAATATAGTCGCAGACAAATGACTGCATTGGGCCTCATCTATCACGCGCTCGTGACTGACTCGAAAGGGCGAAATACGGTGTGGCAGTCAATCAAATTACAACAATTATTAAAAGCGATTGGCTGCAAGCGGTCATCCCGCTGAATACGGTGCCAATGAGTGAAAACGGCACTGTGGCCGGGACGACGGCTTTGACCGGTAGACACGTCTTGTGACTGCAGCAAGGTTTTTTGTCGTGCTCGATAGGATTTACCCGTCGAGCAGCAGCTGCAAGGCACATGCCAGCTGGAATGCTGAGATTTGCCCAAGTAAGTTGAATGCTAGGCAAGGGACGTGCTGATTGGTCGATTAAATTTGACCGAGACCTGGACGGTGGAAAACTAAGCTTGAGAGAGTGCGGGCCGTCCGCCCTAATCTCGAGGCAAGAGATACAGGACGAGGTGCTTAGGCAAGCGTGGATAGCAATGAACTACTGCTGACTATTCTTTGTTCCAGGTGTGGGCGTCGTCACGTATATGCAGTCAGGTGAAAATAGGCCGGCGAGGAGCCGAGGCTGAAAGCGCCCTGGGCGTTTCGCGATTCTCCATGCCACCGTGCCTACATCCGCACAAGTCCGAGATTCGTCACCAGCGGGACTTGCGGCACCGCCACTACCAAAGAATAGGCACAAGTGCCGTCGAATTCTTTGTATCGGTTTGTCTCGACTATTGTGGAGGCGTCGAATCAGCAGCGCGAGGAAGTGTTTTGCCATGGGCACCAGTTCGCAAGCCTTCGCCGGCGCAAGGGATGAACGGTTTGCCAAATTGTGGATGTCAGATTGAGAGGCGTGATTCGAGGACGAAAGTGGGCTGCGTCGCATGCCGGCCGTCTTACACGAAGCAATAGCAGCTGAGAGAGACGATGTCGGACGGTTTCTTCACAGGCAAGAGTGGCCAGAATCGGCTCTATGACCAAGCAGCTTGCGCGTGAAGGCGAAAAAGAGGTGCTGCTGCGCTCAACGAACGGTTCTCCCGGCGCAAGACATCGGCTCTCCCGTAGACACTGCCCCGCGAAGGAGAGTGCCTGAAGTCGCCGAGACGCCCCGGCAGGGCCATGACTAGCGAACAGAGGGCACTCACGTCACAGTTGTCCAAGCAGACGTAGTTGCCGAAGTGTTACACACCAACAGTCGGACAGGGATGCTGCCGTCCTTGTCGAGGAAAATGACCGACGCCCCGAATGGATCAGCCCTATCAGACATGTGCGCAAATGAAGCAGACGGCAGGCGGGAACTCGAGGTTAGGGCAGGGAGGTGCGCGGGTGGTGCTGCAGGCGGCCACTTGCAGTGGACACGTCGGAGAAGCAGTTCTGGGGAGGACGAGGCAGCGTCACGATGCATGTGTACAAAAAGCATATTGCAGCAGGCGGCCGGGGCCAGTCGCGGAGGGTAGGACCAAAGCTGACCGGACGCAGGCGCGTACCGTGGTTCGTGAGCTGTCGAATGCGCGAGCTATGGGCTTGGCGGAGGAAGCGACACGAGGGACGCAGAGACGGGCCGTAGACGATTCAAGAGCCCGAGGTGGTTCCATGAGTCTTTAGCGACTGTGCCACGGTAGACGCACGCGCAGTGCAGCAGCGACGGGAGGGCTCTGGAGCAAGCGCGGTGCAGGCAGGGCGCGGCGTGCAGGGCAGACTGGCCAGCCGTGGGCTTTGTAGTATTTGCTGCGGCGGCGTGTGTATGTAATTAAAGGCTCGTAGATCACAGCGCGACGGGAGTCCCCGAGGGCTTGGCGAGTCACACATCTCAAGCAAGCTGCCGGCCCGCAGCAGCATCATGCACATGGGTGGCCGACAAGGTTGGGGCAGCTGGCACGGCCATGGGCGGCGTCATGGGCGTGTCATGGGCGCGGTCGCAATACACAGGCCAGACAGTTGGCGGCAGCGACGACGTGGTAGGGGCGGCTCGCACTCAGCGTGCTGCTCGCCGGTAGCTCGTGTGCGCGGATGGGTGGGCTGCCCAGCTGCACGTCGCGCTGCAAGTGAGGATGCCGCATGGCATTTAGCGCGTTTGGCGGACCGTCGCCGTCGTCGCTGCATGGGGCGGGCAGGGATAAAAACGCCATGCCAGTAGAAGCGGCGAGAAGGTTGAGTTCGGGCACGCGGTGGGTAGTAATAGCGGCCGCTCCAACCTGAATCTCCTTTTTCGCTTCCACGCTCTTGGGTCCCGTCGTCTCCTCCACGCGCTTCGAGAAGCCTTTCACTCCACAGCCTCCCTCGCCCAACTCTGCCCTTCTCTCCAACGCTCCTCGTGCAGACCACACCCGCCTACACGCCGCCTGCACGCCCGTCTCTACGCGCCGCCCTACACCCTCCCCTCGTCCCCTCCGCCCCGACTGGCTTGGCTCGCCCACGCAGCACTGCCCGTCGCTCTCACCTGCAGCCGACGTTGCGGCCCGCCTGCCAGTATTTTGTGACACCTCACCCGCCCCAGAGGATCTCCCGCACCACCACCGACCTTCTCTTGCCCGACGTCTCTCTTGCACCTGCGCTGCTGCCCGCCCAACCGCTGCGTCGCACTGGGAGAGCCCCCGCCGTGCCAGCACCGCACACGACCACCGCCGCGCGACACCATGTTCCCTCACCAGGGTGGCCAAGGCCAGCTTCCCGCCCACTGGCAACCGCCCACGGCCCAGCAGCCTCCCAATGGCGCCTATGCCCAGCCTCCGCATGTAAGTGTCTGAATGGCAGTCACGCGTGCCTGCACGTCATCTGTCTGCCTGCCTCTGGTAGTCTCTCTCGTAAGCTGGTTGACAGCCGCTGACACTTGACGTCGACTAGATGAGCACCACGCTCCCTCCTCCGCCGCCCCAAGAGCCCCGTCCCGACATGGCTCAACATCCTCAGTACCAGCACCAGCAGCCCTACCGCCTGCCAGGCCCCAATGAGTGGACGCGCGCTCCTCCTCCCCCCGATCCATACCGCCAGCAGCACCAGGGCCCTCCTCCACCGCCGCAGTACGTCCAGCAGCACCACCAGCCGCCAGCTCCCCGCCAGCGCACTGCAATCGCCTGTCGCTACTGCAGACGTCGCAAGGTACACCACGGCCCACGCCATTGACTCGAGACTGCCTGCTTACTCTACCTAGATCCGCTGCTCCGGCTTTGAGGCAACCGAGGACGGCCGCTGCTCCAATTGCATGAGGTTCAACCAAGACTGCATCTTCACCCCCGTGTCTGCCCAGACGCAGGCCTTTGTTCCCGCCCACACTGTCTGGCGCGGTGTCGGACAGCCACCGCCCATGTACGGCGCCTACGGGCAGCCTCTCCCTCCTGCCAGCCACGCCGAGCCCTATGGCCAGCCGTCGCGCCAGCCGCACTATCTGCCCAGCCCCACTGCAGGTCCGTACCCAGCTCATTCTGACTATGGTCCGCCTAGTGCTTCTCCAGATGAGGCGAGCCGTGACGCGCTGGCAGGCAGGAAGAGACTCCACCCAGAGCCTCACACTCCTACCCTGCCTCCGCCGCATCCTGGCTCAGCGTCACAGGCCCCTCATCGAGGCACTGGGCAAGATTATGCCTATCCAGAGCCACCGTCTCTAACATCGGGCGCTTCAACAGCATCGACCCCCGCTCCCTACTCATCCGCACCTCCTCCCGCCCAACCATACTACGCTGCTCAGCCTCCGCGTCAAGGCTCCCCACAGAGCGCCTATCGCTACGAGCCGAGTCGCACCTCGTCCTCGCCACACTCCCAAGCACCCACGACCCCTGGTGCCCCGCCGACGCCCTATTACGCAGCTCCACCGCAGCCCAACGGCGTCTTGCAGCCACCACCCGCGCGCACCGATGGCAGAACCCCACCGCCACCTACATCGCAAGCCTCGGCTAGGCCCAGCATGCGCATCAATGATCTCGTAAGCGATAATGGCCCCGCCCGCAGCTCGACCGATTCGTCCATGCTCAACATGCTCAACCGCCGCCCCATGTAAAAATCTGCCTCGCGCAAGTGGAGACGCTCTGGAGCTGGTCTTTCGAGAGCGCTACACATTTCGGATTAAGCGAAGAGCAAAGAGCAAAATTTCCCATCGAATCTGTCAGCCGTCGTTTACTGCTTTCCAATGTACAATCTATCTTCGCGTCCAATCGACGTTTGCTATCGCAAGGAGTTCTGGCTGGCAACAGCGTGATTTCTGGGCGGCTATCTGAATCTTCAAGAGCGACAAAGATCTTTCAACGTTTTCTACTTTAATACTCACGGATCATCCTACTGTCCCTCCCGGTCTTCCTTCTCGAGTGACCAAACTACTACACTGGGTGGTTATTCTGTCTTTTCCCGCAAACATTAGAACTGGGGTTGCATCATCACATGGAGGCTTCGTTGATATTTGCATCATCGTAGCGTGGGTTGGGTCCGGCATTCATGTGCTTCGCTGCATATTGGCTGGGGTAGTGGTCGCTTGTGCTTTTTGGTACCTCTTTCCTATCGTACGTTTTTACGCTGGTTTTTCGCGGTATTCCCCTTCTCGGCCTGTCTCTACCGCATCTGAAAGTCTATATGGGAACTATTACTGGTGGGTGGCAATCTGATTTAAATCGCAAAGCACTTTGAGAAAGCGAACGTTTCGCGCATCGTCTTGTACGTAGTCTCCTTTTTTCTTTACTAGCTATCTAAATTGGAGACGTTCGCTGGTGCAATACTTGCTCAACCCTCTGCATGCCTTGATGAACAGCGCACTGCATTTGGAGCACGTCAGTGCTGATGTGCTGATATTCAGTGCCGGATTTCCGACCTGATCCTACCCGTCGAACCACCTCTGATGCCCAGGTCGATCTGTCATGCTCACCCATCGCTCCTGCCTGCCGTGCCAACCAGCCTGCCCCTTGTACGACGGTATTGCCAAGACACGTGCCAGTGATAAATTTTGACATGCAAATCACATGGCACGTTACGCACGAGAAGCCACGCAGGGCAGCCGATGGTAGGTACACGAGAGCGGGTACGCACGTGTTGTACCTTCCTTTCCAGGGCAACACGTTCCATCCAAAAACAAAGGTCAACCAGATTCAGCCACCTCCACGCCCCGATCTTGGTCCCATGGAGCGGACTTTGTTTTGGTATCGATTGTACCGTTACCATACCAAGTCTTCACTGACACTTGCCTGACAGGTGTACGTGCATGATTCAATTACGCCTACACGGAAAGGCACCGCACAGCACTCCTACCACGGTACGGACTCGGGGTCTCGGCGAGCCGGAGCGCTGCTACCACGCAAGTCTCGATCTGTCAGTCTCGAGCTACATCGGCACGGGACGTAATGGGTTCCACGGTAGAAAGCCAAATGGAATCATCTCAGCCCGTCGACTAGAACGTCGCCGTCTGTCATATCGCGGTACGGCGCGTCCTGGCATGCACGATGTAGTCAACATGATTTCACCAGTACCACTATCACGATTGTGTCTCGCGGCTCAGACGCAGGGTGGACTACCATCGTCCGATGATGGCTCGATGGTACTATGCACTTGCACCAAATGCCACCAGACATCAGTTGAGGCTCTAGATTTCTAGCGTACCACGATACCACTTGGCCAGCTGATGAGCCCAGAGGCTCTATTACTCTTCTGTCTCCTCAAGCTGCCGCGCGGTGCAGCATCGTACCAGAGGGCAGGTTCTGGATCACACTCCGCCGATGTTGACCTAACGAACGAAGGGCTTGGCCATACGCATGTCTCACATCTACTGGCTATTGACACGCTGGCCGTTGCATGGTTTGGCCGCTATAGCGTACCGTTCAAACTCGACCTTGACTAACGGAACGGTGCGAGCAGGCAGGACCTGTTTGATTCGCTGCCACAAGGGGAGACAACTCCGTCATGAGAACTGCCAGACCATGCAGGGCAAAAAAGCAAAAAGGTCGAGTTTGGTTCTAAAGTGATTTAGCGCACCGTCGTCTGCCTGCCTCGACGCGCATACTTTCTTTGCCTGGGCCGCCAACACGGACACTATTCAGCTGACATATATCGCACCACTCAATTTTTCCTTCAGGCAGACAGACAGGTTGTTTTTCCATGGTTCAGGGTTGCGGCGATGTAATCGAATCTGGAAAAGTATATCGTGGGCAACCGCATGTCACGAATCAACATTAGCCTGTCAGCGTTTCAGTCGAGCAAGAATTATCTTGCTCTCATAAGCCAGCCAGGACCAGGGGTGGTTTCTAGTATGCGACTCGCTTTCAGCCGATCGTAATATAGTAATCCCTCACACATCTATAGGGTCAATCGCTGTTGTACGAAACGAACGTGCTCGGTAACCCCCTCTAACTCCGAATTCGGACCTGGTCAAGCTAAATAGTCGTTGCCCGTCACGGGACGGTGCGAGCAGAAGTTTCGAGCCGGGATGTCGATGTCGCAAATAGCCGGCTAGACTGAGTCGAGCAACGGGCGAGCCCTGACCTTTTCCCTTCCTTGTACAAGTCATGTTAGTGTACCGTTCTTTGTCTTCCTTCCTTTGGGCTTCGCAATCGCATCTCGGACGGAGCAAGTCCGAAGCCCTTGGTGTAAGCTGT
>Ga0265797_10013128_pt1 | contig 10018 bp, 17 predicted proteins | sample P2T30metagenome_FD_192433 | JGI IMG/M metagenome (GOLD analysis project Ga0265797, IMG submission 192433) | Plant litter microbial communities from East Loma Ridge, Irvine, California - P2 T30 | ecosystem: Environmental > Terrestrial > Plant litter > Unclassified | place: USA: California... | reverse complement strand
CAGTTCACAGCCAATGGCGCCGTCCAACAATGGCCCTTCGGTAGAGGAGAGGAAGAAGTCCAAGTTCCGGCTGTCGAACCCTTTTCACTCCAAAGACAAGGAGAGGGAGAAGGAGAGGGACAATAACAACGTCGACTCCACACCTGCCACTACATCCACATCTACCAGTCAAGTGACCAAAGAGCACCTCCCGCGCAGAGATACGGCAGACACCAACTTTGACTCTGCGTATGCCAGCAGCGAGCCGACCAGCAGCGCCAATCCGTCATTTCAAGGGCGACCAGTGTCAGGCGAACAGTGGCATCCGCCTCCAGCGAGTTCGCAAGCGCGTGCAACAACCCCAACACCTCATCCGGATAGTCTGGCTCCTCCCCCAGCTCATTCCTTGCAGAACCGCTCCAGCCATGAGAACATCTCGAGAGATACATACCGCGACGCCGGGACTGGAAACATCGTAACTACTACAACAACAACTACTACTACTACTACAACGACCACGGGACCGGGCGGCAGCACCACAGTAGAGCAGCCTGTCGGCAGCAATGCGTCCCAAAGTGGCGGCAGCATCACGAACACGACTGGCCCCAGCCCACCCTCACCGATGCCCGCGCTCCCTCCCAGCGAGCAGCCAGTGCCAGGGCTGAAGAACCAGTCCTCCACCAACGATGTGACCCCACCCATGCAGCCTACGACTACGTACTGCCAACATCCGCCTCACAAGCCCATCACGATACAAGACGCGACTGGGGCAGGGCAGAAAATGGGCACACCACCGTTTCCTGCACAGGTCACCATTCCTGAGAACTCATCACCTCCTATTCCAGAGAGGAACAACATCAGGAACCGCCTTGAGCTGGACTCTGTTTCGCCGGCAGTTCAGCGACCAAATCCCATGGACACGCCCGTAAGTCCTGTCACACCGAGCAGCCCTAGCAGGGGTGACCGCGCGAACTTCTCGTACCCTTCTCGCGCCCCTCCGCAAGGCGTACCACGCCAAGTACCAACCCCTGGCCATCCGACGTCATTGCATCCAGCACCGCTTCAGTCGACATTGAGCACACCCGGACAGCAACAATCAACGTCGGTGCCACCAGCGCCCCAACATCCGGCGCCCCTTGCACCGCCCGCGTCTCATCCTTCCGGCCATCAGCAGCCGACACCACAGCAGTGGGGTGAGTCCTGGAACCAGCAGCAGCACACGGGTTATGACAGCGAGGGCAGTCGCCCTGTGCCGTACAGAGTCGGGCATTCTCCAACGCGACAGCCACAGCAGCGTCACTACGCTCAGACTCAGAAGCAGCCCACTCTCGCGAATTTGAAGGCGGCTGCGCATGGTATTCACGTAAGTTGAGACTAGATCCCATGGTGTGCGAAATATCCTATTAATCACAACCCACAGGGCGCCGGAGAAGCCCTCCGAGGCACCTTCAACAACACCGTCGACCGTCGCTTCGCACCAGCAGACTCCACCGTACATGCCAAGAATCAGGCAGTCATCGATGCAGGTCGCACCGAGATCGACTCGCAAGGCTTTGCGCACCGACCGAAGCCATCAGCCCCAGATGCACCGCCGGTCCCACCAGTTCCACACAACGCTGGGAAACAACCCTACACAGGCCCTGCAGTGTCTGGCTCGCAGATAGAAGGCGGCTCTGGGAGAGGCGGAGGCAGGTTGAGCGGCATAATGAAGAAAATGAAGGACGCACAAATGGCAAACAACAGCAACAGAGATCCAACGGTGGGAGGAGCACAGCAGCATTAGGGCACCAGACTTGACTTCGGTTCAAACGCATCTATTCCCACATACACATCGCGGATAGTTTTGAACACTTAAGGAACTTGAGGCTTTGGCCACGAAATACGATTCAGCTCTTGCTTCATCGCCTTAATCAGTTTCGCAAAAGTTATCAATCACACCGCGCGCTAACATGACAAATCAGATGGGAAACACCATGTCACTACAACAGAAACGCCAATCTACTTCCACGCCTTCACAAGTCCTTCAAACTCTCCTCAATCTTCACCCACGCCGCAGGTAACAAACTCCCACTCAACCAATAATTCCCTTCCAAATTCTTTCCCAGCACAATCAAGATATTCCTCTCACTCGCACTCGCCCTCATCGACGACGCATGATGATACACCAGCTTACCCCTACCCTCCCCACCATCCCTCACCACTGCACCCCCAAATACAGCTACCTCGAAGAAGTTCGCGCGCTCCCAGTTGGTAAAAGGCATCAGCACTGCATTTGGGTCGCTGTATAGCATAGTCGCAGGGTCTACTTTCCCGCCTTTGCTCTGCTCCTTCAAGTCGCGCAATGAAGCGAGGATCTGGGGCTCCGTGGCTTGTTCCATGAGGCATTTTCGGTTCTCGAGGGCGATGGGACCGAGGGGCCCGCGTGCGATTTCCGCGGAGAGGAAGGTGAATGCTGCGACGGCCATGTTCTGCACATACACCCCTGGCGCGTTGAGGATGGAGGAGATTCTGAAGCGTGCGTTGAGCGCATGCAGAGCAGTGATGGGGCGCGGTGATGGGAGTGAGGAAGCGACTGCACTTATAGCCCAAGCTGTCAATACGTCGCCGTTACTAATGAACGGTTTCTCGCCAGTCTCTTCATCCACCGCGAGGTCATTCTGCGCTTGCAGACGCAAACTAGCCAGCGCAGCTTTAGGCATGTAAATCACGCGTGTCTCGACGGTGCGGTTGGTTAGGATATCCCACGCGAAGCGCGCGCCGAACGTCACCATGCCCCAGCCCTTGAGCAGGCGCTGCTTGATGACGTATTCTTCCTGGACGCCAGAGTTCGCAGCGGCTTCCATGGCGTCTTCGCGGGCGCCGAGGAGGGCGGGGACGTCCATTTCACGCCCAGCGAGCACAAGGGACCAAGCACGGAGGAGAGCCTGCTGGCCCATGACGTCCATGAGCGTATGGCACCATGAGAGACCGATGAGCGTGGCGTTGGTGAAGGTGGTGATTTGCAGTGAGAGGAGTGGGACGTCGCCGGCAAGAAAGTCTTGTAAGCAGGATGGGGCGTCTGGGCGTACACACAAGGTTTGGAAGTCGCGTGGACTGGGGTGAAATGATGCGTGTTCTGTGGGCGTTGGGAGGTTCATTGCTAGCGGGTGGTCTTCGATGGCTACTTCGAAGGACTGCTTGTTGTACGACACGGCTGGTCGTTCTGCGGTGAATTTCTTGGGGGCGTGAATTTCGAGATTTCCGTTCTGCGGCTCGATTAGTCGTGTAGATGTTGATGGAGACATGAATGTGATATACTTTCAGCCTGAGGCGTCCTCCGACTTTCCTCCAGGCCCCGATTTCGAGTAATCTTGACAGCGAATCATGGAGCTTGTCCGCGTCTAGTACATCGTCGAAGCGTAGAGTCCATGTTACAACAATGTTCTTGAGCGTGGGCGTGTTGTCGAGCATGTGCACGGGATATATTTCATCGTCGTCGCACGCGGATGGAGTGGCTTCGACCGCCTTCCCTTTCATGAACTTTTGGAAAAATGCCATCTCGATAGATTCAATTTCAGTGTCGCAGCAACTGTCTTTCTCCTAGATGGCCGTCCATGATCCCATATAACAGCAGAAAATCGTTGCTCATTGCTGTCCACGTCTATGCTGTTGTCTTGTTGTAGTTAGCCTTCCGGATCACTAGAGCTTGATAGGGGTCGCGCCAGATGTAGAGCATTTGCACGTGCCTCTTCGTGATCTTTGAAGCAGGCCTTGGCGGATTCGACCACTTGCATCTCTTCGGAGCGGCAAGCTGCCAGATGCCATGAGCTTAGTGCTTTTATACGGAGATTTAGTTGTAACGTGGCTGCCGAGATTGTATCTCGACACCATCTGGGAGTGTCCCTATCTTTCGGCTGCAAGGTATTCCCGCGCCGATGCATTGCGAGTGCTCAAAGTATATGGCAAAGACGAGAACTGCTTGGTACAAATAAGGATGTTTTGTTGTATCTAATGCAGAAATTTTCCATCATAGGAAGCGTGAAAAGGTGGTAGTTGGCCCCGGGAGGGTAGATGCACATTCTGAACCAACCCAATCTCGAACCTGATGATGCGCGAGAGATTGCAGACGATGTGCGAAGTGATGATCGAGCTGGTGTGAACATTCTACTCATTCTTTAAAGTAGAGGTATCCAACTTGATTGCTTATGAGCGAAACAGTGACAAATTCTCATGGCCTGTTGTTGTGCTGCAATGTTTGGTAGCGCAACCTGTCCCTGCTTGGCTGGCGGTGCTCGAGTCGTTCTTCTTCAATCACCAACAACCACACATCGCGCTCCTCTACCCGTGTCACGAGCGGACCATGCTTCGGAGAAATCGGTGTCAGCGGTCGAAGCTTTCGAGCCTCTTGCCGCCCGCAGATCTGCGCGCGCATCGTTGTTTCCACATCTGAAACAACGTCCCTGCGCTTCCCGACCGCGTTTCAAGCGCTCTCACCCAATGAAGACGCGACTGCCTCACGTCCACCAAACTTCGCCACAACGTCTGGATGCCGCGATGCCAGGGTTCTCGACATCGTTTTGCGGGCGGGAATGCAGGTCCAGTCATCGACTGCTGCGTTGTACATGTCGGTAAACGAGGTGCTAAACTCCTTCGAGGCGCCTGTCTCTTGTTTCACGCGAAGTAGCACTGGCGCAAAGTCAATGGTCGAGCAATTTCGACCACTCGATGATGTGGAAGTGAAGGGACCCCGCACGATGGGCCTTATTGTGTTCTATTGTCAGGTTCGCGACACTGGTAGGTCGAGCTAGACATGGGTCTATTAAGTTTTCTTCCTCAGGTCCCCTTCACCTCGAGAGTTCTTCTTATTCTTCATCTTTAGTTTCTATTGTGCTCTATTGTTCCTATTGTCGAGCAAGCAAACGCTCGCCTTGCGGCCTGGGACTTTCCCTCTACTTCTTACCTTCGTATATACTACTGTCTAACTCATACTACACCCGACCTTCTTCGTACTTTGGCTCGACGCTACTACGACTGCTGGACAGCCAACTTTGTACAATCAGCATTTGCGACTTTCTCAGCAATCTACCACGATCTCTACACATTCGAAATGGCTGTCCTTTCAGCCGAGCACCTGGCAGGTCCAGGCTATATCATTCTCAACGTTATGCGTGGTTTGAACATCATCGCGCTCGCCTCTGTCGTAGCAAGCAGTATTGTCATGCTTGTCAAGACCTTCATTATTTCCAAGGTAAATATTACACATCCGATACCATATGAGAAGGCTAATCATGTGCAGTTCTTTTTCTTCGACGCCTGCAGCCATGTCATCACCGCGGTCGCTGGCTTGTTCCTCATCGTCTCCGAATGCTCGCTCTTCCGTGGTTTCTTCGCTCGCAATTGGCCTCTTCTCAGTTCCACCCATGGCTTCGTTACTCTGGGCTGCGCGATGATGACTATCGGGCTTAACATGCTCGGCAACATGAACAAGGAAGCCACAAGCCAGAAGTCACTCAGTCTGCCCTTCTGGCGCTTGCTTGTCGCGTCTGGAATCCTGTCAATCGTCATTGGCTTTTTCAACATTGTCGCTGTAGGTCTTTACTTAGGCTCTGCTGATCACAAGACACGTCGCTAACACACTGCAGAGCTTTGTCTTCCGCGACAAGTCTCGCAATATCACCGCCCGTGGTGTCCGCTCTCGTGGAGCTATGACTCTATCCGAAGTCGACACCGAGTCCCAGTACGATCCGAAGCACAAGGCCTTCACCATCAACACGCACCACACCGGCAGCAGCTCGCGCTCCAACGTAGGCGGCACGCCGCCAATGCACATGGGCACTCCGCCAGTGGACTGCGGCTCACCTCAGCTCTCACCCAACAAGGAGAATAACACCAGCCATCTCTCGCAGTTCGACTTCAATCCCCTTAACGCTTTCCGCAACGCCCGCCAATCATTCCTTCCAAGCTACCACAGCCAGTCACCCACCAAGCCTTGGGCCAACCGACCTGCGTCATCTCTATACTCACGCACAACATCCGGCGAGCCGCAGAAGAAGCGCTTCTGGCAGCGAAAGCAAGAGCAGGAAGAGGAGGAGATCCCACGCGTGCCTGAGATCTCGTACCCGCTCAACGTCAACCCGCAATTTGCGCATCTCGTCAAGCCCAACCTCGCGCACCACCCGAGCACTCGCCGCCCAGAGGCTGACTACGACAAGATCTGATCGAAGAGGAGGCTTTGGCGGGTTCGGTTTGGAGTTCATGACGCTTTGTGATACCACTTTCTTTTGTTCTACTCTGGCATTTTAGCAGGTGCTTTTCGGCGCTATGGGTTGTTTTGATACCACATGGGTCCAGCAAGAGAGTTTGACCAGTGTGTCTACCATCGAAAGTACATATTGTATGATAATGCATGCTGATATCAATCATCACATCATAGTCTTGTTGTTGCTGTTGTACATGGCGTGACATACAAAGTTGAATATTCAAATGCACACAGACCAGCTATCGTACTTGCAGTGGCTGTGAGGCCTGACAGACGACTGTATTGCCTGCAAATGCTTCCTTGATATTCCCTGGCTTCCACGCCCGCTTGTACTTCCGCCTCTAGTAATCCTCCCCAACGGGATCCTGAAACGGATCAATCGCATTGCCGTTCGGATCATACAACTCCATCCTGTCGCCATCATCCATCGTCAAACTATACTCCTGCGTCGAATACAGCCCACTCCTCTTATTCCTCCTACACCTCAGCCTGACCTCACCTTGCCTCCTCGTGCCCTTGACCCAGAACCTGATATCGATGCGCCCATGCACCTGATTTATCTCGCCCTTAATCCACGGGTACTTTGACGCAAAGTATATTTCGTCGCCGAGCTGCTCGCGCACGGCGGGGTTGGTGCGCAGGGCGTACAGCGTCGAGGTCACGACGGAGGACTCTTGCTTTTGGTAGTTGAAGAAGGCGCCGGTTGTGATTACCATGGCGATGACGAAGAGGGGGAAGGTGCGTGCGACTTGTGGGGGAATGAAGGGTGGGACGCTGGTAGTTTTGGTTAGTCGTGATCCTTTGGAATCGGTATAGAAGGGCTTACGGTGGTAAGGCGCGGTTTGGCCGCCGCTCAAGGAGTATTTCACCCTCTTTTGGCGGCGGTATGAGGTTTTCGGGCGACCATACACTCGTTGGTGTCTTCCAGGGTACGACTGGCTTCGAGGGATCGATTTCGGGCGATGTGGTGGATGCTGAGCGCGTGGCGGCGATTCGGCGTAGACATTGTTGCTGTGGCTGTAGTCGCGCCCTCAAAAGAGCAGATAGTATCCGTGGAGGAGGCATCGTGTGTGTTGGTGTGCAATTGGTCGATCCAGAAAGTGGTGATGGATGAGATCACTTGATGTCTTGGCGGTGGAGTTTGCGTGGTTTGCACGTGCGGTCTATTTCGCATCCTCCTCGACCTCCTCCGACCACCAATAACAGTGGGGTTGCGAGTATCACATGTTTTACGTTTGATTCTAGGCACTAACGCTCCAAATCAATCTTATCTGTCCCACTGCGATCATGGCGACGCCACGTGCAACAACAGCGCGAGGACGTGTGAACTCGAAGCGAACTCCCGCGACTGTACCAACCTTCTTACACCTCGCGTCCCAATGCTGACCGACAAAATGTGACCGCCCATCGTGTCGGTCATTACAATTCCGAAGGATGGCTAGATTCCGCTACGAGGCCCTTGACTTGCACAGAAAGAGTATCAGGTTGCTACGCGTGCAGCCAGGAAAGGCTGGTGAGCCTACATGTTGCGAGCTCGTGCACGCTGATCTGGACGAGCATCCTCCATTTATTGCTTTGTCCTACACTTGGGATCGTGGTGGCAAGCACTCTTTCGTCAAGTGCAATGACGTCGAAATCCAGGTCAGCATCAATCTGTGGGGCTTTTTCGATCGCTACTCAAGGAGCGATGATCATCATGTCCTGCTTTGGGTCGACGCCATTTGTGAGCATTTAATATATGATGTAGTCTTACCCTAGCTGAAGGTCCAACAGGTATCAACCAAAGCGACGTCACGGAACGTAATCACCAAATAGCTCAGATGCGCGAAGTGTACAGTCGAGCTCTAAGAGTTATCGCGTGGCTAGGAGAATCGACGGCTAACGACGACGCGATCTTTAAGCTTGTCTCGAGTGCAGCGAAGTCCTGGGAGAACCACACCTTCTCCACAGCTACGGAATTTCTAAGCAAACCGTACTTCTCTCGTGTCTGGATCGTGCAAGAGGTACTGTTGGCACATGTCCTGGAGGTCTGGTGCGGCGAGCATCGAGCAGATGGGGACACATTGTCTGCAGAACTCCTGCGCTTCATTGCGCCGTCCCATTCCTTTGACGACCACGCGACTAATATCCCTGAGACCGCACGAGCATGGGAGAGCTCCGGTCGTAGACTACTGTCCCACCGGAAGATTTGGCTGAAGGCAAAGTCGCAGCCAGAATTTACCAGGTCATTCACACTACGCGCGCTTGTGGAGACCTTTGGGACATTGCAGAGCAGTGACCATCTGGATAAGATCTATGCCCTGCTTGGCATCTCTAATGACACCAACCAGGGGCCCAACGCGATACATCCAGACTACAACAAACGGCCTGTCGAGGTCTTGCTCGACGTACTTCGCAATCAGCATGGAAAGAGAGGTCCAAGAGATGCAGAGAACCATGAGTTTGTCGACATCGTCCGACGTATGCTGGGTGTCTCTCGCGTCGCTCTAGCAAAACTCATCACGGGTCGATACGAAAACATCCAGCAGCACCTTTTCGTCCTACTGGAAGGTCTGTCCCCTAAGATTCCGATAAGGCTCGTTGATACTGTAAATTACTGGAGTCATTCCTATTCCTCGGACTTGCCCAGCTCAGCAGTAGCGAAGCCAAGCGGCTGCCATTGGCATAAGCTAGACCATCGACCACAGTTTGATGGTGTTTTAGCAAACTCTACTACAGCGCTGATGGCTTGCTTAGCAGGTGAAATCGTCGAGGCCGACAGTGCAGGTGCTGGTGAGAAGTGCAATTCCCAGCACACAAACATCTTCGACGCCATGTCTGGCAGCGTTATGAACGGCGCTCAGCGCTGTTCGATCGCTATACAGGCAGACTCAACTGCAACGGATGGCTCCGGTGAGGCGTATGGGACGTTCGTAGGGAAGAGAGGGACATCGGGCACACTGTTTGGACCTTCGTCGAGTGTGCGGACAGGCATGAGCATAGCCGTGCTAGCGGATGCAAGCCAGCCACAAGCAGCGCTTCTCCTGCAGCCATCAGCACCCAACAGCTGGAGCATCTCCGCTGTGGCATACCTTGATCAGGCACCATCTCCATTGCCAAACAAATCAGTCTCAAACTCCACGGTCAGTTCAAGCCGTGCATTGCGACAATTTCTCAACGAAGTGTACGAGAGTGCCAGAGGGAAATTGTCCAGACTTCCAAGATCTTTGAAAGTCGAGTCACCAGTCACCACAGTATGTCTGCAGTATTGCGATACGATCGACCTGCTGGACCTTTGTCGATGTGGGGTGCTAGATCGAGAGCAGCTTAAGAAATTGCTGGAGCAGGCTTTACAAGACGAAACGCTAGATGGGCCCCATCAGTGTGGTGAAGACTGCAGCACGCTGCGTGTCGGGACGACGTGGAGCAATTGAGCACTTCTTGGTCACGTTTTCGTGTCTACATGCAACCAGTCGTCATCGTCGAGAATCGAGCATACGTCGGATTCATCAGCAGGCATGTACCCAGGACCTCGGATCGGAGTTGCTCACACCCTTCATGGGTTCTTCAACCATACTTTTCGACCGGTCTCCAACGGTGATTGGTTTGTGTTAAGCAGAATAAATCCTCCTACCAAGATCCGACGTGCAACACGCCCAAGCCTTCGCAATTCATACGGTACAGCAAGTTATCACAACGGACTTCACTGTGATCATAGCTTGTACAGCTTGCTTCATTGATCTGTACACAGCCCCATCAAATGCCAAATCGCGGTCTATCACAAATCAACAAATACATGGTCCGACCCAACTCAAACCACCG
>Ga0265797_10013126_pt1 | contig 10020 bp, 8 predicted proteins | sample P2T30metagenome_FD_192433 | JGI IMG/M metagenome (GOLD analysis project Ga0265797, IMG submission 192433) | Plant litter microbial communities from East Loma Ridge, Irvine, California - P2 T30 | ecosystem: Environmental > Terrestrial > Plant litter > Unclassified | place: USA: California... | reverse complement strand
CTCCTCGATAGCGAATGTCCTGCAGGACAACATTTTCAGCAGTATGAAACGGCCTTTCTCCATGGCCAGGCACTTCCTTAACTGCACCGAGACCAAGGAGCTCCAGAACCTGCGCCACTTTGCCCACAATATCTGCGATTTCTATCCTCATCTTATCGCCAGCGACAACGTGAGTGTCCTCGTTGTATCTCTTATTCTCCCACCGTTGGAAATCTGTCACCGCTTCAAGAACAATGGCATCCAAATAGATGACACCAGGATCTCGTACTACAAGGCTCAGTGTATGAAGAATAAAACGGGCTGGGAGACGGCTAAGGACAAGCAGCGATTCAATCGCCTTGCTAAAGAGCTCTAGCATCGTATCACCAAAAGCTTGCATTCCACATAATCGCCCAATTGGCACCAAAAACCAGGAATGAGAGAAGAATAGATATCAGTAGAAGCTGTAAGAGGAACAGGAGTGCAGCTGACTCAACGATTCAATATTCTAAGTCATCAATGTGCATCAAGCTAAAGCCACAGAAGCCGATTCGAATGCTGGAGCTTGATGAAATAGTGGTAATGATGTGTTCGTCCATAGTGTGTATCGTGCAAGCAACAAAGACGCGTCGGTACGGCCACCTTCTATCCCCTCTTCCGACTCAGATCCAAGTGCGATACGATACCTTGACTGGATTCATTTCCATCTTGTCCCATGGTACTGCGGTGACGCAACGCAGACAAGCGACCCACGACTTCGAAATCCGCATGTACCCATCCCATCAGCTCCTCACGAATGCGATGTATCACCAACACAGAAACTTGTGGATACTCTCTCATAAGGGCCATCCAGGCGATACAGACTGCCCAGCCTCAAGAAGATGAGCAGATACGGCTCGGGGGATCCTTGTGACGTTTCTGCAGAGAACACCTGCGGAAAGCGCGGCGACAATGCCTGCGTTAGTGGTCCGGGGTGTTCTCGTTGAGACTGGCAATGGATAGACGCCTTTTTGATAGCCACGACACCCAGTCTATTCCGAAATACATGGCTCTGCCCGTAGCTCTATATGGCGACTGGAAGCGCGACGCAACAGAACGCGGAAGCGCTCACTTGGATCGCAGTGGCCAGATATGATGTACAACCAATCCGCATTCGGCCTCGTCGCATTGCCAGAACTCTTGTGGTAGGCTACTGCCATCGACTGCCTCTCGCACACACTGGACAAGGCTGGAGATGCTTTTCTTAGAAGAGCCAGCTTTCAGACCCCATCCCGAGCCTAGGAGCGCTCCTTGCTTGCCCATCACGTCCAGCTTCCTCCAGCAGACTTTCTGCATCGCGTCCTTGCACTCCTTAAACATCTCGCGGTAAAACGCCTGGGTCGAAGGAGGGCAGCTGGGTCGAAGGAGGGCAGCTGGGTTGATGAACTGTGAATCGTTGTTCTACATACACTTCTTTGTTTTTGCCTGGCAGAACAGAAAGGTCACGTCCGAGAGGCACACTTTGAAGCCTCTATTGATGCACGAGTCAGTACCTCGGAAAAGCTTCGGTTGGTGGTCGCAATCATGAACTTTGCTGCGGTTATCAAGACAGAAGCAGTGGCCCCATGTAGATCTGCTGAAAGAGTTAGGAGCCTCATGGTGAATAGTGGGCAAAATGGAAGATGGGCCATTATCGCCTTTGCTTATTCGAATGACCGTCACGTAATGTTACACGTCAATATCGTAACTCTGTGCTGAATTCTACTGTCTCGCGATGGTTGCATTCATTATCGCGTCTGCTGTGCTCAGGCCGTCCATGTAGCTGTTGCGTCTATCGTCATGCCCTGCTGCCGCCAAACCTGTGCGACTTGAAGTTGTTGTCGTCCATCCACCGGTTGACCCCGTACATAGTCGGATTCAGATGAAGAGGAAGACTCCGTGGATGGAATTTACATGATATCTGGCAATCAAATATAGGACGGACCTTCCCAGGTTTCAATCTAGATCGGGTATTATCGGTGCCGGCAGTGCTACGCACGTGCCTTGTCGTTATCCGAGGCGAATTCGGAAGGTGGGCCCGCGGGGTGAGGCAACCAGCTTGGACGAATCACCGTCGCCCCAGGCCGATAATAGCAGCAGCACTGCCCTCGTCTGGCCACCCATCGCCGCCTGTTGTCCCTCGTCACTATCACGAGCTGCCTAGCTCTGTCGCCCTTCTTTTGACTGTTGTTTTCCGTTGCATCACGTCGTCCTCGGAATACAAGCAAGCACACGAGTTATGGTAGCTATCGTAGCTAGCTAGCTATCTAGCATAGCTTCTTCGCCCTGCGCCGCAAACACGACGCGATGCGCCAACCAACCTGGGCGACGTCGCTCGCCGCCTTCCTGAGCCTAGTATCGACGGCTGCAGCACACAAGACATTCGCCAACTACTCCCTCGCCGAATCGCCACAGCGTCTCTTCTCCATCTACGGCGACCGCCCCGATGACTGTCCCCTATGCTTCAACTGCCACCTAGAAGATTTCAAGTGCAAGCAGTTCGCCGACGGCAGCAAAGCAAATAGGAGATGTAACTGTGGACCCAGATTTAGAGGCGAGGACTGCTCAGAGGCCCTTTGCGGCGCCCTGCCTAATGGCAAGAACTGCTTACCACGAGGAGGCGCAAAGGAATGCGAATGCTTAGAGGGCTGGCCAGGCATCAACTGCAACGTCTGCTAGACCAACGATGCCTGCAACGCTATGATGCCAGACGGCGAGGGTGGAGTCTGCTCTAAGGACGGTTAGCTGGTCAAGGAGAACTTCCAGATCTGCGACATCACTAACCGAAAGATTCTTAACACGTCAAAAGACAAGAAACCGCAGGCGACCTTTTCTTGCAATGCCGAGTTGAAGGAGTGTAACTTTTAGTGTAAGTATCTCACACTTCATCTCTCTTCTACAGCTAACTATCGCAGTCCAGATTGACTAAAGGGAGACCTTCTACTGCGCCCTCGACACGTGCTCCTCCCACTTCACCGCCGAATCCAACCGTAATATTACACAATACCGCTGCGAAAACATAAAGAATCAAATCGGCCTTAGATCTGGCCTTTGATCGTCACGCGGTGTCTCTGTTTCTGGGAGATCCTGTCCGACAGCGACACATGCGTCAATGCACTCGTCGACCATCATTCGCAGCCGACCCAGCAGGGTCGCTCTAAGCCTGTGCTTCTCGTCAACAGTGCAATTGATAGGGCAATCACCACACATTCGCCAGTGCTAGTGCCTCCAATCATATTGGAGTAGTCGCAAGGCTTCGGTGACGACCCCGGGTCGATGTTGTTCATTAACTGCTTCACGAACTGAAGCACCGACAGGCTGCGGACGCCGTCGCCATCGAGGGCGAGCAGGCGGAGGTTATACTCGGGCATGGTGGGGAGGGTGAGTGAGACGGCTCAGCGAAGCAGCCAGCTTTTAATAAGGTATATGCCATAGTAGTTTTATGACTCAATAAGGCTAAGGAGCTGCTTGAGAGAGTGTGTTAATCCGTCTCCGACTCGACAAGGCTTCGGACGTTGGCGGTGCATGCGCGACTGTCAAGTTTCCCGCTGTGTCGCCAGGTCGGTCTGGAAAAAGGTTCAGCTAAGGCGCGGTTAAATTTTCTGGGTGAGCCTGGGCGGCACGAAAGGTAGCGGTACTCCAAAAGCTCTCTACAGTTTGCCACTGCAAGCAGGGAGGGCGGCCGAGCCGCACCGGCCATGACCTTGCCTTAGAGGCGTTAGAATTTCTCGCGTGTAGGTTAGAAGAGAGAGGTTGTAGGGTTGCGATGCAGACAAATACAATAGGCGTCAAAAAGCTTATACCACAGCCCTGCCGTAGCCGGGCGATGTGCCAAGAGTGACTCGACTGAGCCGCTCTTGTCACGATAGTGGGTCATCGTAGGTTGAACAGTCTCTGGCCCACATCCACGTGAATGCTCGACTACGTACATCCCCGAACTAAAACCATCCCATACCGGGGGCTAGATTGGGCTCCATCAAGATGCAGGAACGGTCACTGGTGGCCCCGGCGTTATTGTGCCATCGGGCTCCGCACTAGTCATCGTTGCGTCCCTTGGCACTGTTGCTGAGTCAACCAAAGTAGCCAAAGCGTCAGGACTCCTAAACCGCGAGCAGTTGTTGCTACAGCTCTTGTGCGACGCCGCAATGCCGTGCGACATACTGTTATGTCTTCGACACGGAAACCTCGCGAACCAACGCAGAAGATTACGGAGATCGGAAACTATCAGAGCCTACCGAGGCCTCCACCATGCTCACGTAAAGCCTCTCCGTCACTCTTACTCCAGAGACGAGGATCACCCACTATGAGTCGATTGCTGCGTCCTCTAGCGCCATTTCCTCTTTTTACGTCTTTCTTATAACCGCTCGCTATATCCACTGTGCATTTGAAGCCAATCTAAGTCCATGTATGCCATGCGCTCTCGAGCTGGATGGCTGCAGGCTGCATCTCGGCACTCTTGTCCTGTCCCTCCAGCGCGGCTCGCTGGGCCCTTTCATCTCTTGTCTCCCTCATGACGTCCATCAGAGTCTCTTGGACTCCTGCAACAGCGCACCCGGGCACGCACACGGCGACGCGAGCCCCTGCCATGAGCAGCTCTCTAACGGCGGTCCTGTCCTGCGCAATACGCTCTTGCACATACCTGCATCCTTGCGACTGGTCTGGCGCGCGCGAATATGCGTGATGGATAGCCACAGCGCCGAGCTGCTGCCAGCGTTGGAAAGAGTCAAAGTAGAGATGCTCCGCACGTGAGCGACATCCGTAGAAGAGCAGAGCAGCCGGGAGGATGCGGCCGGTGGCCAGCCGCGCTGCTCGTTCTTGTATGAAACCGCGAAAGGGTGCGATGCCTGCGTCTATGGTCAGTGGGGGAGCAGAAAGAGTAACGCAGAGTCTCGTACCGGTTCCTGCAGCAATCAAGACGAGCGGAGCATTGTCGGTGGCTTTGGGCATACGGAATCTATCAGCACATTCTTTCACACGAACAGATACTTCGTCGCCAACAGCTAGAGAAGATAGGTACGCCGATGCGAGCCCAGTAGCCTGCGGCTGAGCGTGTGTGGCCGACCTGTCTGGAGCACAGTATGTCACTGTAACAGAGGAAGCATTCCATAGAGGGGATGAGGAAATGCAATACTGTCGAACATCCATCGGCGGCTGCATGGAAAGAAAGGCACTGGGCGAGATGCTGACGGCAGGCAATCGTTCCAGCAGATCGAGCAACGACATGCGCGTGGCAATGAGCTCCTTGTAGTGAGCCTCGCCTGCAAGACGCTTTAGCTCAGCGATCGATGTCTCGTCGTCTGTCGCTTTCAGCACGTCTAGTATGTTCTTCTTACTGACCGGTTGTTGGAGCTCAACATGCGTGCGGAGAACTTCCGCCGCCCTTACGGGCGTGTGGAGAGGGAGGGCCGTAGAAGTAGCGCTGGAGATGGTCAGAACGCTATCCCCGGACAGGCCCAACAGATTCAGCGCGCGACGAACGACGTGTCTGGGATTCTGTGGTACGATCGCCAGATGGTCTCCTGTCTGATATGACGTGTTTTGGGGCAGGGCGATCTCTAGGTGCTTCTTGACAGAAGCCCCGTTGGAAGATAACGTCTCGCTCGCGACGACTCGAGCACTGCAAAACTGGCGTCGCGATGCTGTTGCTTCAGGAACGTAAATCTTGACTTGTACGATAGATTCTGAGTCTTGGGCCATCGGTATGTCTGTGTGGCTATATCTCTTTTGCATGGCAGGCCAGAACATGTCCTCTGCCCAGGCTGCAAAATCGGTTGCGGTCCTGTCGTGGGCAATGTTCGTCGTGCCCATGGGAGCCAGCCTCATGCCACCACGCTCCTCCAACACACTGTCTAGGTACTTGGGCACTTTCAGAAAGGTCCGGGCCCAGTCGTGGTGACCGCACCCAAACACAGCGAAAGCGACTCCGGTAAGCTCATCGCCGCCGAGTATCTTGACCCAGGCCACGAACTCTGCTGCGTTGCTAGCGGGCTGGCCATTGTACGACGCCGCTATCACCACGATCGGGTTTATTCGCGATAAGTTCTCTTTAGCAGCATTCAACGAGTCTATTTTCCCAATGGTGAAGCCATAATCCACGGCATGGCTGGCGAGCTGGCCGGCTAGCTGCTCACACGTACTGTTGGAGCCATAGTACACGTCAACCGCAATGGTCGAGGATCCGCCCGCCTGGGGCTCTAGAACGTTTGCTGTAGGATGGGCAATAGCAGCCGAGGACCAGGGCTGTGAAAGCGTTGGAAGAGCCATATCTGGGCGCATTCGAGCGCGCATGCGAAAGCCTACGGGCTTCATCGTTATCGTCTGCTTGGTTTTCAAGCGATACAAAGGGTCGCTCATAGACACATCAAAGTGCTGGAGGAGCATCGCTGTGACAAGGAGTGCTTGCTGCCACGCAAAGAAGCGTCCAATGCAGCCCCGCATGCCATTGCCGAACGGCTTCCAACTGTTTGGGAACCGTCTGTTGCGTTCTTCAAACTCGCTTTCGAGCATACGATCTGGCCGAAACTCGTCTGCATCGCTTCCATACACAACAGGGTCCCTATGGACGGATGCAAAGAGGGCGATTATCGGCGCCTTGGCCCGGATCCGGTACTTTCCACCCAGTATAGTCTCCTCTTTGGCAGCAAGCGCAATCGCGGGCACAGTAGGCGACAGTCGCAGCGATTCGCGGAGCACAGCGCTGATATAGGGAAGCCTGGCAAGATGTGAGGGCGTAATGTTCTCCCTACCAATAACACTGGCGACTTCTTGTTGTGCCCTTGCATACGTTGCGGGGTTGCTGAGAAGGTAGTAGAATGTGAAAGAGAGAAGGCCTGAGGTCGTCTCATGGCCAGCGAACAGGAACGTGATCATGTTGTTGACGATGCTATCAGCCTGTACGGGTCAGCAACCATTCTGGCGATGCCGCTCATGGCGTGGCCTTACCGTCATACTTTCGCTCGTAAGAGGATCAACTCCATGCAACATTGCGTTGAGCAGGTCCTTCTTCTCACGCGGACGTTCCTGTCTCTCTTTGATGACTTCGTGAGCCGTCTTTCGCAGCCGCTCAATGTCACCCCAGTAAGTGTGGTTCTCGAAGACACAAAGCGGTTGCATTACCGCGCTCCTTTTCGCTCGAACTGCATTTGTTTCGAGGAAACTTTCCAACGCCTCTACAAATGGATGCATAGCTTCTTTGTAGTAGGAGTTGAAACGGTAGTCCATGGTGCACAGCGCGATCACATCCAGTGTTAGTCTTGTGAAGTCGCTCGTTACGTGTATGTCGTGATCTGCCCCATGGCGTGCCCACTTTAGCACAAGTTGTGTAGCTACGTCCTGCATCTCGCCGAACATGTTCTGGATTGCCAGCGGACCAAAGTACGGGGCCAATATACGGTGCGCAATGCCCCAGTTCTTCTCTTCCGGGCCGAATGCGGTACCTAGGCCGTCTTGCACGCCGTTGCGGGCTTGCTTGAGGTTAGCAGCAACGACTTTGGTAAAACGTGCCTCATCGCACACTTCATCCAACAAGGCCTGCGACCCAACAACAATCCTCTCCTCGCTGCCCAAGTGGAACTTCCAGATCGGCCCTTCAACAGTCAGCCGCTCGTCTCTTCTTTCTGACATGCCAAGCTTAGCAAAACACCAAACACTGACCATAGTCATCCGTTAGTCTGCACAACGAATCCACTGTGTTTTGAGAGTCGATATCCCAGAAGTTGCCAAAGAAAGGTCGGCCCGGAGGTCCTGGGATGAGGACGTGTGGCACTTCGCTGGATTCGGTACGCATCTTGAGGGTGTAAGAGTCTCGTGGTGTAATTTCGGGAATCCTACCGGCACTCGCATGGCAGGAGGATGTTCCCTTATATGCTGGCCGTGTCTGCCTGCCGTTGGACAGCCGGTCGGTGGGGACAGATTTGGAGCGCAATTTGTCCCCATCCAGCGAGCGAACGAATACTGTACATACTGCTGTTAGCAGCGACAGGACAGTACTCCGCATTGCTGACTACACATCCGCAGGCAGACGGAGCGTCGAACGAGCCATGTGTGTGGCTGTCCCGAGTGACTTGGGGCACCATGTGGCTGACCACTCGTCCAACTGGACCAGCACGAGTGTCTTCATCGGCGCTAGTATTGCTATCAGCACTAGACTGCACGGGAGGTGCCACAGGGCCCGTCTTCGAAGCAGCACAGTACAGTAGCGTCTGGCAAGCCCACTGCAGCAGCTGCAGCATCACAAGTGCCCGCGCTCCTTGGATACGACGGTTGGTAGTGTCGCTTGGTTTGGCCGCTTCGACACAGGCGACTAGTCGTCATCCGGAGTGGTCTGGACCTTCACTGTCACGCGCTGGTCTTACATCGAGCACTGAAGTACCGTCAACGAAGCCCTTTTCTCTTGTTGTCCATCTCGATTACTTGTTTCTCGCCAAGATGCATACAGAGTGCTCCACGTCAACACAACAAGAACACCGAGCCAACCGCGGCAAAGTACATCAGAGGTCCAAGCCCACTACGGAGGACCCAGCGCAGCGTACCAGAACTGACACCTCGCCTCTTGCGCAGAAGACCATTGCTGTGATCGGCACGACTGGATTCCTCGGCCCGTATCTTCTCGCATCTCTACTGCAGACCCATGCCGGCTCCAACATTCTCTGCATCAATAGACGCGCCGATGGAGAGCGGCGAACCTTGGTAGCTCTTGAGGGCATTGCTGGGCACGGCTCCAGCGAATCATCCCGCGTACGCTTCCTCGTCGCCGATATCACGCGGCAGGACGTAGGAATGGGGCCTGTTCAGGACGAGCTACTGGCTTCTGCAGTCGACGAAGTCGTCTTTAACGCTTGGAACCCCCACTGGGGCCTACCGCTCGCAAGTTTCCAGCCACTGCTAAGTGCCGTGGCCAGCGTCATTGCCTTCTGCAGGTCCAGCCCTAGACAGCCTCGCATAACTTTCGTCTCGTCTGTCTGTGCTGTTGGAGATTGGCCACGCCAGCATCCCGAGCAGCGCCTTATCCCCGAGCGCGTGGTTTGGGACCTTGCCAGCGCCATGCGCCATGGATACGGGCAGAGTAAGTGTATCGCCGAGCAGCTCCTCGCACGCGCGCACGCCGAATCAGGTCTCCGCTTCGCAATCATCCGTCCAGGACAGATTGGAGGGCCGGCTCGGTCAAGCACTGCGCACAACATCTGGCCAGTGCAAGGCTGGCTGTTCTCGATCATCGAAGCTAGCGCGAGAACTGGATACTGGCCTGCGCATCTCCAGCTTTTGAACTGGATCCCAGTGGACGCGCTCGCTGAGGGGGTCGCCAGGGTCGTATGTGGAGAGTGGAGAGTCAAGGACGTGCAGGTCCTCAACATGCTGCATCCGCAGCCTGCTCCCTGGCGATTGCTGTTCGCGACATTGCAGAGTCGCTTTGGGTTGCGAGCAGAGGAGGTCAGCCTCCCGGAGTGGCTGGACGCACTGGAGCCAGGAGCGCTGAAGCTAGACACGTTCCTACGAGCAGCGGGAAGGGGCAGAGAGTACGACATGGAGGTGGAGACAGGAAACGCTTCAGCTGTCCTGCCTGCGGTGGCACCTATCACAGAGGGTCAATTGATGGCATGGATAAGCGGATGGGATTTGAAGCTTGGACAACGCCTGGCTAAGATATAGTCGTTCCATGAAAAGCTAACGCAATCCACTGTAAATCCATAACATCGAGTACGGCTGGCTCTGCATGACCGTTTGACGCGCTGGACTCGTCGAGCTGCTTTCTGCCTGCTGTATCCACTGCATAGCCCGGCCCGGCCACAGAACGTAGCTCCCTCTCAGAATCTTATAATCATCCTCGATCGGTACCCTCAGAAGCATGGTTTGTCTGTGTAGGGGCACATAGATTCGAGCTTCGTCTCTGTGCGAGTGGGTGACGGCGACGATGTTGGAGAGGATGAGGAAGGCGTGTTTCGATTCCGTGTCAGGTCGCGGAGGAACTAGCGTGCGCTGTGCATCGTGTGTTTGTGTATAAAAGGAAGAAAGGACAGTGGTGAA
>Ga0265797_10013124_pt1 | contig 10020 bp, 10 predicted proteins | sample P2T30metagenome_FD_192433 | JGI IMG/M metagenome (GOLD analysis project Ga0265797, IMG submission 192433) | Plant litter microbial communities from East Loma Ridge, Irvine, California - P2 T30 | ecosystem: Environmental > Terrestrial > Plant litter > Unclassified | place: USA: California... | reverse complement strand
GCGCACGTAGCGCGAAGCACTGCTATTCGTTGCGCACATGTCAGAGCGAAATTTATCCCACGCTTTCTCGGCGTCGAGAATATTGTCCATGACGTTTCGCTGCCGAGTTGTTCAGCACAGTTCTCAGAAGTTTTCGCGTCGCAATTGAAGCAAATCTTGAAAGGACGTACCATTGTGGAAACGATCTGAGGCATCATGTGGAAGGTGGGTTGTCGGGCACTTTCTTCATCAGTACGTTCCCCATAACTGCTTGTTGAGGCACATCTTGAGAAACTGGAAGACTGTTACATGGAACGTTGAATATACTTACTTTAACTCAGAAGCCGTTGCTGTCGAGTCGGCTTGGCCAGCTTGCATGTCCGCCTTGTTTTGACTTGTGCCTATCGAGAGGAAGAGATCGGGGTCTTGACCAGCGACATCGGGCCAGAGCAGCTTTCTCTCATGGTTCATGAGCCGGACGGGATTGTTGTGGTAGAGCGCGCCGTCTAGGTATGTGCGATAGGTATGAGCGTGCTCGAACGGCTTGAAAAAGCTGGGTGCAGCCGACGTGGCAGCTGCCGCGTCTGCGATTGAGAAGCCGAACCTTGGTCGGTCTGGTCGCAGAAACTCATACTCTGCGGGGCGTAGTCTTTTCTTGTCACCCTCTGGCCGGCTGTAGTTCGCAATAACGATTGCTTTAGACCCGGTTTTATCTGTCGCGGTCACGGCGACCTTTGTGTTAAGATACGAGCTCCGTTCTCCATAGTTCCCGAAAAGACGTTCTTTTCCAAATTCTCGTGTCAGCGTCTCTCTGAGAGGGCCAGTCGAATACTTGGAAGCAAGCCTCAGTGTTATCAGGTGTCTCAAGAAAGGGATGTTGTGCAACATGCGCGGTGTGAAAGCGGTACTGCACAGCTTTCTGAACTTGTCGGAGCAGCGCCTAAGGCTCCAAGCTTTGGCAACCATCGCTAGCGCAATAATGCCACCGGTACTGCGAGGTGTGAGTCTTGTGGTATATATGACTACTCGAAACCTTACCTCGTTCCCATAATCAAATCGAAAAATGCCTGTATCGGAATTTTGTCACCAATCTGGTTTTGGAGGGCTCTTAGCACTTCGAGCTCAACGATTCCGCGGATGCCACCACTTTATATACGTCAGCGCCTCGAATGAAACTAGCCATGCGAAAGAGAGATTGGGGGTATAAGTAGATGGATATGGGTATACTAGGCCATTGCTTGCTTCACTTGGAGTTGAAGAGCGATGAAAAGCTTCCAATCGAAGCTAGAATTGACTCACCCATCAAGACATAGGAGGCGAACTCCCGCGTGTTCAGGCTTAAACCTGATGAGGCATGGCACTTCCCAATCCGTTTTCCTGGGGTGTAAAGGACAGCAGTCTAGTCTGACAACGGACCTCGTGCTAGTATTGTCGTGCAGAGGCTGTCCATGGGCTCGCACACACTGCGTGCAGAGTACATGACCACAACGAAGAGCGTGCTCAGGTGGCTGCATAAGACAGCAAAAACATGTAGCGTAACTCAGATTTCCACCAGCTGAGCCCAAAGAAGCATCATAACAGCTCACCATGTCGTCGCGATGAATCTGCATCATGTAGGCTTCCTTGGAATAGCTTGGGGATCGTTGCGAAGCATTCTCCAATTCGCAATCGATATTGCGCATCTGCGACCGAATCTCTTTCCTCCAAACAGGTAGATAGCCTTCTGGATTGAAACTGGACTCAAATTCGCCGGGTTTTATCTTGCCTCTGTCGTCTTGGTGCCCTTTCGGGTTGTGATTGGCAGCGACATTAACGCATTGATACGAACCGTTGCGGAATTCACAGGTAAGGTGTTGACTCCAAAACGTCTCTACCGAGAACTGACAGTAGTCCGTGTAATGAGCGAAGTGATCCAGAGGAGATCCTATCATGAGTCAGAAGCAGCAGAGATGAATAATTGGGAAATTGGAGAAACGATTGGTGGCAAGAAGTCCAGTAGCACCCGCCGGAGACGGCAGTAATAAGAGACTAGGCTCAGAGCTACAGTAATACTATACTGGCCATAGTTGCTTCTTCCGCATTTTCGTGTCGGCCAGGCGCTCGGGATGAGCATCTTGTATGTCGACTCAAAGCAAAGACATGCAAAGAAACTGATACGTACCTTTTCGATAACGGACGCAATCAAGAGAGATACTAGAAGCCACAAGTCTAGCCATGCGATCGAATATGAGCGTAGCTTTGCGCGTCTTCTCAAAGGGTGTAGTAAGCGCCATTTCCTTGTCGTGAGCCTCTATGGCCAGAGCGAGTTGAAGCATATGGCCACCAAAATCATTGGGTATCGGATTGTTGCGCAGAGACATGGCAACGAAGTCGAAAGGCATAGTAAGTGTCCGTGAGAAATGACTGAACACTGACTGGAAATGCATATCCAGCTCAAAAGATTTGAAGAGCATATTCGCTTGTTTCCGGGAATCGAAGGAACTTTCGCACGCTTTCGTGATTACTTGGTGAAGGCTATCGATCTGATCGTGCAATAGCCGATATCGACCTCCGCGTGGTATGCGTATGACTTTGAATGTCGAGTAGTAACATTGTATAAGTTCATGAATGGATCTAATGCGCCGTCCTCTTTCTTTCCAGGTTTTGACGAGACTGATGAAGAAGGGGTGTCCATGTCTTGGATGGATGCAGTGTTTGTTGGCCGCTAACAAGCTGTCTGTTGCCGATTTGTTGTCCCATTCATATGGATTGGCGCTCGGCCCACATTGGTTCAATGCAATGATGGCGTGTGGAAGTGTTGGTTGGTTAACCGATGTCTCCAATGATGCTTCTGCCCATTGCAGTAAAGGTTGTAGAGTTGTGACTTCGAATGTTCTAAGACATTATAAGCAAAAAGAACCCAATAGGAGTCCTCACACATACTTGGAGTTCGTGCCATGCATAACAAAGACCACAACATCTGAGAGAGTGTAGAGAATGCGTGGGTAAAGCTCCTTCACGATATATCTTCTTCTTGCCCTTTCAGTATCCGCAGTAGCCCATGCCAATAATCGCATACGGCCTTCACCCAGTCGCGCATGGATGCCTTCGGGATTCGACCGCGACCTACGATTCTCATGGGCACCGATCGGCGGATTCTCTCCGCCTTCTAAGCCCTCACAGTCTGCGTACAGTAGAGGTGTTCGGGAATCGGTGCTCATTGGGTCCGCGTACAGATGTACGTCGGCCGATGTTGGAGTGTGCTCCACTGGATCGTTACCGAGCCTCTCGTGTCCGGACTGTGGCTCTAGACGCTTCAAGCCAACAACAGGGGAAGGATAGCGTTCCTTCAGATCGCCTGTCCCTTGCAACTGAATGAGCATCTTTATCAATGTGCTTTTCCCAGCATCTGGAGCGCGGTTAGTTTCGAAGAGTTAACGCTAGCATAGATTGGCGGGTTCGTTACTGGTTTGGCCGATGAAAGATACCAGTTGCGGGTATTTTTCTTTTCCATTTTTGAGCGGGTCACCCAACAAGGCTGAGTACACATCATAGTCGAAAAATTGTTGACGGTCTGACTGGTCGCCTCTTCTATGGAGGCTGTCGTACCGTTCTGGATCGTCGTCTCTTTTTATGCCTGAGACGAGGTCAGTCGTTGTAAGAGCTCTTATTAAAGAACAAATCGTACCAAACCAGGTAGTTGCCAGGTCATCCTCGTGGAGTTCTTCCACCTTGTCTTCGTTGTATTGTGGATCCAGTATGCTCTTGAGTTTCGCATACACACGATACTCTACCTTCTCATGCGATCCATCTCTTCCTTCTTTCCCGCCACGATGCGCCAGAAAGTGTTGCCAACACGGGTCGCAGAACTCACAGGCACAGTCCACACAGTACCAGACCTGGGCACGATTGCGGGTACAACCAATACCGCGGCTCTCGCAGTCGTTCAGTGGCCGTTGCATGGTCTTGGAAGGTCCTTAGGCGGTCGTGAAAGAGACAAGGTCGTTAGGAAGTTGCGGAGAAGTCATTGCGGCAAAGATTACCTATGCCAATGTTCAGCCTCATGCGGGCGCCGTGCTGAGCTGCATATCCATCCAATCGAGACTATCGCGGTAAGTGCACCTATGAAGCTTGCTGCTGCATGTGTAATCGAAATTAGGCGAATCGAAGTGCATGCCGCCAGCCACACAATCGTTCATTACCGGCAACTCCGCCACTTGTATTGACCGGTCGCCAGAGTGAAGCGACACGATGGCGAGCAGGCGAACCGTGTCGCGTGCGTCACTGCATCATCGCGATACGACGAGTACTGATCGCCAGCCTGATCTCCCATTGCAAGTTTGTAGGGCTGTTCGAAACGAGTAGCATGTAAGCATCGTGGTGGATGCTGGACGGCGGTGGCACATCTAAGGCAACTGCGCACAGACCATGTCTGCCCGCCTGCCCAACCTGATCGATGCAGAGCGTCACTGCGTCTACGCTTTCGTCTTCCGGCTACCTAAGTACCCAGATGCAACCTCGTATTAGCAAAAGCTCGCGAAATAAGCGAAGACTACAGCATGGCTGGCGAACCGATAACTCCGTTGCAGGCGCGCTCTTTGTTGCGCGTTGTAAGTAAAGAGTCGCGCAGACAAGGCAGCCTTGCAAAGAAGCCCGGCATCTAACGCAGTATGCGACATACAGTCGCTTGGGTCGCGGATACAACATGTGAAGAAAGCTCAACGCAAAGAAACTCGATGCTGTTGGTCGCGTTGCGCCGAAGAGGAAGAAGAAAGTTGAGGTGGGGGCGTGCCAGCTCCGCAAGCGGCAGAGGAGCTTGAAGGCGGTCTGCTTCCACCATGCAGAGTCAAAGGCCTCTGAACGCTGTCGTCCAGTCTCTTCACAAACACCAAAATTTACCTACCAACGCCCGACTCAGTACAAGACGGCCATCATGCCTTCCATGGCGAGCTCCATCCACCCCGACTTCCGCGACGATGTCACCTCAGCGGAAGCCCATGCAGTGGACCGGGAAACAGAACGTCTAATCCATCAACAACTAGCTGCGGACAACGCAAGTGGCCGTGAAAGATACATTCAGCTCGCCAAAGAGATGCTGCGTATTAGATTGCGCGCCTACAAGCCCGAGTCACCACCCGTTGCTGGTGCTTGGTGCCTGATCGGATCAGCACATCTCAAGGCCTCTCAGCTGCAGGAAGCAAAGGAAGCCACGGAGAAGAGTCTGGAAATATACGCCAAAGGCGACGATAAAGATGCCGCGGCATTGGCGAGGGAACAGTTGGGTTTGATCTTTGAAGGCTTGGGCCAGCTCACCGATGCTAAGAGAATTCGACTGCAAGGTGCGAGTGACGAAACGATGGTGTGTTCGAGTCCACGGGTACGTTCATCATGGTAAAGCATGAAGTGATTCTTCTAACAGGCTTATGTAGTGTCCCTATGCACATTACGCGTTCCGCGTGCAGAACGAGGGCCGCCCTGGGCTCTTCAAGTTGGCTGAACTGAATGCGTGTGGTGCATGCAATTCGGCTTTCTACTGCGAACGGCAATGTCAACTGCAGGACTGGAAGAGACATAAAGTTCCTTGTAAGAGATATACGGCTGCTCAAGTAGATTAGGACGGCACATTGCTTTGTCCTTATTAAAATCCAGTGACTCCGTCTTTATCTCCCATACAATCTTTGCGACCATACAGGACTCAAAAGCTAAGAAGAGACCAAATGTACGCTCACTTAGAGTTCCTTATTGACTAGCCGAAAATCTGTCGGCAGTCACTTAAATCGAGGGTCACCGAGTCGCTACTCACACCAAAACGACGTTCACCTGAACCGATAGTCACCAAGCCTTTCGAGCTACTACCACACCTTGATAAAATCTAATCGCCCGATATCAGACTCCCATTCCAATATTTCGCTCGCGCAACATCAATCTCCTCCAGCATACCCAAGTCCAGGACACAGCGATGGTAAGTAGTAACACCCCTTCGTGAATCAACACAACTAACACAACGAACACAACGAACAGGCCAAGACACGTCAGCCGCTGAGCTTCGCGGGCAGGTGGATGACTTTCGCGAGATCCAAGAACGACGAAGTTATCTCGGTTACCTATTATACGAGAACATACGCAAAGAAGGAGCTTCCAAGCCCACTACCGTCGTACCGTAACGCGGACGGACGAAATCGGAGCATGAACGACATCGACTTTGATACCGTCAGTTCAGAGATCGTTGAGCGATGCGACCGGAACGGTCTTACGGTTCTTAGCCTCACCGCTGCCGCGCTCAAAGTATAGGAGAAACATGGCCTCGAGCTACTTTCCCGGGACGACGTCAAGAAACTTAACGATGACGAAGCGCCAACAGCATCCAAAACCGACGGCTCGGAGCGCGCGGCCCGCAAGCGAAACCGCGATTCCGTGAAGACCGCTGAGCTTCCCGCCGCGAAGAAAAGACAGGGCCTCACGGTCCCGGGCAGTCTCACGGTCACATCCGCAGCAACCCAAACCGAGTCGCCTATAGCGGAACAGCAGATTACAGATGTTTCGGAGCTAGATGAGGGAAATGACGAGAACGATAGTGCTTGGGAGACGGAGGGTGAAGACTACCAGGATGAGGACATCTCAGCTATTTCCAACAATGCTACAATCAACAACGACACGATCGACAACGAAGCTGACTGGGAGAGTGATAGAGGCGTCAACGAAGAAGGCAGTCAGGAACGTGACGGCGAAGCTGGCGATAACGCTGATGGAGAGGTCGGCAATGACGATGGTCTCGTGACCGTGAAGTTGCCTTCTGGCCGAGAGCGTCGTGTCTCCAAGCTGGACGCGATTCTCCTCGCGTGGGTTAACGCCTGATACTACTCAACCACGACGTCGTCATACTAGCGAGACGGCTACTTGGGCAGCCGTAGTAGTATTCTGAGACGCGACATACGCCCAGGGCATCTACGTCCACGCTCGAGGCTTGGGTTAGCATCATCTAGGCTCAATGTCGGAGTCTATTGGTCACTTAGACGTCACGAAGGATGTCCTGCATTCTTAATTCTTACTTGTACGAACCAGCATATAAGCGTCGGCGATCTTAGGGAAGCGCTATAGTTCGTCATTTGATTAGCTTAGTGCACGATAGTTCATGGTCTTTGCTCATAAGTGATACACGATACTGTTCAATCCAATCCCCTCAATACCTTGCTCAAGGCGTGATACGCGAAGTGCGATTGTCGATGCGCGACGCTCAAAGCGCGAGCCTCAAGTCGCAAGCGTTATGTATCGCTTTTCCGCTCCTAAGCGTTGCTTGTATGCACGATCTACAGTCACTAAAATTAGCAAAGTTCTAAGCAACAGTACCTAGGTCGTGATGATATCGCGCCACTCTAAAAGCATTCGCTACGTTCTATCACAACGGAGGAGAGACAAAAAAGGTTATGTATACCTCAACCACATCTCTAGACATACATATGCTCTTGCCACCTGCAATGTATACCTAAGAGATGCCTAACAAACGTGCTTGCCAACATTCTAAGGTTGATGTCGCCTGTAGAGCATCGCGAGGCAAGCGCTCTCCAAATGCCGTATTTGAGAGAGAACTCGGTTAGTAAGACTAAGCTCGTGAACAAATCCTCATATCGTAGAGGCACTCGCAGTCATCTGCGGCAACAGGCGAGAGACACAGAAGACCATGTATACCTCAATAACACCTCTAGATATATGCATGCTGCTGCCACCTGCGACGTATACCTCAAAGATACTTGACAGGTGCTCTTTCTACAACTTTGGCATCCATGTCGTCCGCAGGCTACTATAAGGTAATCGCTCCTCAACCCACACATCAAGCACCAACAACCTACCTATAAACTTCGCAGCCACTTCCTCGCACCTCCCCGCCCCACACCCCTAACATACCAAATCCCGCCCGCTCTACCATCTCCTCTCTTCTCCAGCTAACCACACACCGGAGATTAGGTACGCAACCCTGCCCTCTATACATTGAAACCGCTTTCACTCGCTCCGCTTACTAACCCACGTCCTCTACATACAGCTGTCTCCTAACTATAATGTCCGACTGCAGCTTCGCCACGCGCGTTTTCGACGCCTTCGTGGCACACATGATCACGGCCGTTTTGGCCATCGCGCTGCTCCGCTGGGCCGGTTGGGCGGGCTACGAGATGCCCTGGGAGAGGCGGGAGAGGAGAGAGAGGAGGGAGGTGTTGGCGGCGTTTGAGCGTCGCTTGAATGGTATTATTGATCAGTATGTTTAGGGTGTACATTGATATACGTAGGTGGTTTCTTTTCCATTGTTCGTGTTTTCGTTTCTAGCATATCTTTCTTCTATTATGGTTAGCTATTAGCTTTATTGTCTAGGAAATATCTTAAGGGCCTTGTCCCCCACCTCCCCGCGGTTAGGCCTGGGGCCACTCCCGGTGATGAGAGGGAGTGGTGCGGACGGGGGTATTCTTATTCGTTATTGGAAGAGGCTGCGCTTGGAGACGTTTTCGAGAGCGCTGCGAATCCTGGCTCACAACTCACTTCTGGTTTGCCCAAGACGTCCAGAATACGCTATCCACAACTCGATCTACGAGGTTGTTGTATACTTCAACCGGACCTAAACCACTCGTGTCGGCTTCGCGCGTTCGACATGTCGTCTCCAAGTATCATGATGGTCGAGAGAACGTCTTCCTCACGAGGTCATGTCGTCTTGACAACGGGTTTTGGTACTCGCCCACTCTTCGCTGAGCGAGGTGACCCTGAACCTTGGTTCTACCAGCGCACTCTCGGCAGACGCACAACATCCCTCTCCCACCTCTTCAGTCTTACTTCAACCTCCTCGATCATACCTCAACATCGCCATCATGCCGATTTTCGATCTAGGCCGTCTAGGTCGCTTCCAGATATCCTGGCTTCCGCCATCAGACATACCGCAAGGAGAGCAGCAAGACATACCCTCAGGCCCACCGCCTAAGTACACGGACATCGCTGAAAGCGAGATCAAGTACCTCTGTCCATCGCAAGCACAACCACCAGAATGCAAGACCGAACAGGTCCGTCGATTTCTCATCGAAATCGTTGCAATAACCTTCAACGCGGACTTCGACTCGCTAAACGCAGCCTTGTACAACATCCCCGTATCAGACAACACAAACACAATACTCTGCGACTCTGAGCGCGCAGACCTGGTCGCGCAGTCAAGTCTTGTACGCAAGGTGCATGCGCACTTCGTCGACAACACCAAGACACGTATATCCCAAGAAGACGAGAGAGCCATCTACTCAACCATCACTCTCCCTGTCGCACTCCTCCGAGCCTACCACTATAGTACATTCCCGCACTTCACTCTATTCCTGCACTTCACTCTAGACATGATAGGGTGGTACGGCGAAGAAACGCGACATCCATCTGGCACAAGCTGGACGAGCACCCTCCCCGGACACTGGGATACAAACTCTCTGGGGTATTACGATCAAGAACAGGTTATGTTCTGCATGAGATCGCTTTTCCATATCATCAAGGACATTGCTCCGAACGACAAGGTGTACGACGTGCTAAGGGAAGCATGGGACACTTGTCGGCGACGCGGTGGGTGGCCGATGGACACGCTGCTGGGCGACTCGAAGATATGTTGGCCGATGAGGAAGGGGTACCATCATATGGGGGATGCGTTGAGGGATATGCCGCTATTGGGGTCTTGGGTCGTCGTTGGGGAGGAGTGAGTTAGTGCAGTGGTGTATCACCCTGCGTTCGTACCATAGGAGTAGTCTCTATGAACGGCATGTAAAACAATGAAAACCTTCGTTAGTACCAGACATGTCTCGCCATCAGCCTGCGACTGCCGAGTCCCGAAGGGGTGTTGCAGTGTGGAGAGTTTGGTAAGGGTGGGTCACGGGAGGCGATCGACGCATTGTGGCTCGGCCCCAGCCACAATGCAGAATGACATCATACTGGCTGTACCTGCAGCAACCAACACCACCAATTTGACCGCAAACCTGCTGTCTAGCCCGTGCGAAACGCGGCAAGCGTGTTTCCACTATTGCCATCGTGCCATCTTTCCCGGCCCGTCCGCCTCTT
>Ga0265797_10013123_pt1 | contig 10022 bp, 10 predicted proteins | sample P2T30metagenome_FD_192433 | JGI IMG/M metagenome (GOLD analysis project Ga0265797, IMG submission 192433) | Plant litter microbial communities from East Loma Ridge, Irvine, California - P2 T30 | ecosystem: Environmental > Terrestrial > Plant litter > Unclassified | place: USA: California... | reverse complement strand
TCTCACATGATGGCGTCCCTCTACTTTCGCCTTCCGAGCAAGCACTGCTGGAGTCAATTGGACGACTCTCAGAACTGCATCGTCAGCTGAGAAGTCAGTTGGATGCTATCTCGATCTCACATCACTCGACAGTATGCCGTGCAGCTGCAAATTCGATTCGCCAGACCCACCTGTCACGTTTCCAGAAAAAGATCTTGGACGTCGAAAGCAGGATTCTTACCAAAGACGCGAGTGTAGTAGGCGCTTACGATATCGTGCCGCTTGCATCTGTCGTAGGAGAATTTGATGTGTGGCACAGACGCATGGGCTGGTATTGGGACTTGACATGTTTCATGCGCTCAGTCCAGAGCTCACGTCGAGATGAAGAATGTTCTGGGGCGTCTCTCATCGACAAGTTACGAGCCGAAGCTCAGACTGGATTTCCTGACCTTGAAGCAAGCGCGACGGAGTTGTCACGAGTGGCTGAAACAGCCTGGCTTCGACAAGTGGCCTCATGGATCATGCACGGCAAGCTGCCTGTTCACGGAGCAGATGACTTTTTCATCCAGTCCGATGGTGATAGCATTGACAGCGGAGCCGCTCGCTTCAGAAAAGACAACAGCCTACTACCCAAATTCGTTCTGCCATCCACGGCTTCCTCAATCTTATTCATCGGAAAGTCGATCCATCAAGTGCGACACTATGATCAGCAAACGCAAGTACATGCCAAAATGAAGGCCCCTGGCGCTCAGTACGGCCAGCTCGCGAATGTTCATCTAAAACATCTGTCTTCTCTATCCCTGCCAATCGTACCTGCACAGATGGCACGGGCTGTGGCTATCGTTCGAAGGTCGCTTTCTCAGAACATCCTACAACATCTGTTGCCACTTGAAGATATCATGGTCTTACTATCGTGCCTACGCCGGTACTTCCTACTCGAAGACGGAGAGTTTACCCTTGCTCTCGTGCATGAAGCTGAAGCACGAATTCAAGCGCGCCAGCAGAGCATGGGAAAGCTGCTCCAGCAGGATCCGATCAAAGCATTGCAAGGACTATCAATGAAAGAAGCTGAGCTCAACCAGACCCTCGGCCAGACATGGAAGGCATTAGCAATGCGAGATGACACCGAAGAGAATCTCGCCTTCGACTTCGCAAGGAAAAACACTACTTTGTCACTTCCGCGAAAAGCCAGCTCACGTCCGACGACATCAGACTCCGCCACAGCTGCGAGCCCAAAGCTCTCCAGTATCGCGTTCAATGACACGTTGTTTCCGAGTGCTGCAGATCTTGTCCTCGAAATCACTCCGCCACTCGACCTCTTCATCTCAAAGCGTGAAGTAGAGACATATTCCGCGATCAACGCTTACCTCATATCTGTAAGACGCTCCCACTTGCGCTTAGCAGATCTATGGAGACGAACACCTGCGCGGCGAGAGCATCCGGCTCCACCAGGACCGCGCAGTAATGCAACAGAGGCTGCACGTGCCGCACAAGCGCCTGCCAGAAAACGTGCCACGAAACGTACAGTAGCAGCGCGGAGAGTATGGGCAACCTGTAGTGCTGCTATTTGCCTGCTGTCAGAAACAGCGGCCTACCTTGAAGGCGAAATCATCAGGTGCTCGTGGGAGTGCTTCGAGACATGGCTGGAACAGCCTGCAGACTCGGCTAGCGAGACTGATGACCCACGTACAGATGTCGATGCTCCGTCGAAACCTGCCCAGCGAGATCCTGAAACGCTAGCTGCAGGACACCGCGCTTTCCTTGCCGCTCTCACCTATGCTCTGTTTCTAACGGACGTGCCTTACACCAAAGAGCTTCGCTCGCTACTCAACAATGTAGATCAGCTGATTGCGCTATTCGTTCGCTTACTGGACGTGCAGCAGAGGATCGATCTCGATCAGTACGCTGGGCTTGAGATTGAGCATATCGAGGAGGATGAGAGGAAGATCGCTCTTGAGCTGGACCGTGCCAGGAAGCGAGTCGACAGTGATCTCAAATCTGTTATCAACAGATTGAGACAATTGGACCACGAACGCATTGGTGCTGGTAGATACCTCGATCTAAGTTGTGTAGAGACCGGCGGGTTCGAACCGTGGAAGGGAGGCGGAGTAGACAGGCTGCTGATGAAGCTGGAGTTTGGCAGGCTGCGAGATGATGGGTACGATATTATATGAGCAGCGTACGTGCTATTAAATTTAACGAGCAAGCTGATGTTCAAAATGTGCCGTATGAAGAGCTATACTTGACTTGAAGTAGATCTACTACGAAGAATAAATGCATATATGATCTTGCGATGACTACCAAGCTTTAGCGCCGTTTCGGCTGCGCACAGGATAGATATAGTGCAGGTGATACCAATCGCACTAGTAATCGCTGTCTATGTTCTAGGTCTCAGCGAGCTCGTAGACAGACACTTTGTCGTGTGTTATCATCAAGAATTCACTCCTGCGTCGTTGAGGTCGAAAGACCTGCCGTGCCAAGACATTCACTCATATTGCGCATACATTGCCTTGCCGAATTGCATCTTTAGTCCCGAAGAAGACTTAAAACAAAAAACACGAAATCAACCAAAACAGAGTTGCTCTGTTTGTGCTATCGTAAATTTCGTGGTAACTCAATCTGTGGACCTCTGTCGGACAGTCATCGCAACAGAAGGTCTGGGCTTCCGTGAAACATCAGAAAGATAGCTCAAAGCATGGCCTCACAACCACAAACCCTCATACAAAGCTCTGAATTACCTCCGGCCCAGCCAGACTATGTTCTACGCGGTCACACGGCTCAAATTCATTGCGTCCATTTTCTCCGGCAGAACCTGCGCTTACTCACTGGAGACGCAGACGGCTGGGTTGTTCTGTGGAATTTTGCGGCCAAAAGACCCGTAGCGGTCTGGAAAGCACATGGAGGATCTGTGCTTGGGGTTGGGAGCTGGGGAGTAGACGAGGAGAACATCATCACGTACGTTTACCAGAGCGCTGTTCACGATTGAACAACATGACTGATCGCTCACAGACATGGACGAGACAACAAGCTCCTAGTATGGCAGCTACGAGAAGCGGACGAGAAGAGTTTTTCCAGAACACTACCCATAGACGACGCAACAACTGAGAGGAAGCAACCTTGGCTCCTGCACAGCTTGGATGTGAATGCGCTGAACTTCTGCTCTTTCGCCATGTGCCGTATGCCACCGCCACCACCAACCGACAACAGCTCTGCTTCGCCCACAGACTCAATACCATCTTCGATCCTAGTTGCCGTCCCCGGCGTGCAAGACGGCCTCATAAGCATCACTTCCCTCCCTGCGACAACTCGCTTCGCCACAATTCCACCTCCCAAAGACACAAGCACCGGCATGCTCATGGCCGTCACCCTTTACTTGCCACACCACGCGACCTCGCCTCTCATCGCCGCAGGCTACGAAAGCGGGCACGTCGCACTCTGGCGCTACAACCCTTCCACAAAGAAGTGGGAAACGGTCTACTTGCACAAATCGCACTCGCAGCCCGTGCTCTCACTGGACATGGCACCGAGCGCGGACTGCTTCTTTTCCAGCTCGGCCGATGCGATCGTGGCGAAACATCCGTTGGACGATGGGGAGACGGAGACGAAAGTCGTGCAGACGAAGCACGCGGGCCAGCAGTCGCTGTCGGTGAGAGCAGATGGGAAAGTCTTCGCTACGGCGGGCTGGGACGGGAGAGTCAGGGTGTACACCGCGAAAGGGATGAAGGAACTCGCGGTGCTGAAGTGGCATAAGGAGGGGTGCTATGCTACTGCTTTCGCAGAGATCTTAGACGATCCAACGAAGGTGGCGGACGATGACAGCACAGTGGCACAACGACAACTTACAGTTTCACAACAACGAGCAGTCAAGTCGCAAACAACGCATTGGCTTGCGGCTGGCAGCAAAGATGGAAAAGTGTCTCTGTGGGACATATACTAGAGCAAAAGTGTACAACAATGATCTTTGTGCAACGAAGCTATGGGTATCTTCAGTGAGCTGGCCAAGTAAGCGAGCAAAAAGGAAAAGGCAAAAATGACGACTACTATATTGGCAACCAGCTCTCAGCCCAAGTTGAACTCGCCAGCTCCACCCATTCTCCTTCCCATGGCGTGCATCTTCTTCCTCGCTTCTTGCTCGTCCGTCATCTCAGGTACGTCCAAATCGGCATCGGCGTGAGAACGCTTGCCGTCTGCTGCTCTCGCACTCTTGCCGGCCTCGACGCGACGAGCTTGTCTCATCTTCGCTCCGTCCTCCTTGCCGGGCCTGAGACCTGGGACGCGGATCGCACCAGGCTTGTCGCGCAGCGCGAAAGCTTTTGCCAAGTGTCCAAGGTGCAGCTGCTTCATGTCGAAGATGCTGCGCTCCGCGGCGACGTGAGTTGTGTAGGCACGGATATGACTCTGGTAGGCTCTGCGCGCTTGCTCGAGATGCCTGGGGTGTTCTGTAGTCCAGCGTTCGCACTCGATCTGCCACTCGGTTGCTGCCTGTTCCCACTCGCGGTTGACCACAACACCAGAAGTAGCCGAAAAGCCCTTCTTGAGCAGTTCGTCCGCATCGTGATGTGTGAGGTTTCGCGGGCGGCCCTCCTTCAGAATCTCGACATAGCCTTCCTCGCATCCGGGCTGGAGGAAGATCATGGCACGACCCTCTTTACCCGCACGAGCCGTACGACCGACACGATGAAGATGATCCTCTTTGCTGAAAGGAGGGTCGTATTCGATAACGAAGTCGACGTTGGGCAAATCGAGACCACGGGATGCCACATCAGTACAGACGAGCACCGCAGCATCAGTACATTTGCTGAAAGCCTTCAAAGCTGCTGTACGCGTGCTTTGTTGCAGGGAACCGTGGAGACGGAAGATCTGGATGGGGTTGTCCTTGGTCGAAAAAGCAGCAGCCGGTCCGGAAATGCGTGTTTCGGCAATGGTGTTACCTTGAGGAATCTTGTCCGTCCGAGCTTGCTTAGGCATCCTCAATTCCTCCTTCGGGTCGTCCTTGTCGCTCTTCTTCTCCTTGGATGTGATGTCGTGAGAAAGTATCTCGAAATGGAAGTCCACGCTGTCTGCGCAGCTGATGAAAACAATGCACTTCATCACGCTGCCCTTTCTCTTGAATGCTTGCTTGAGCGCTGCCACAAGTGTCACAAGTCTCTGCTTGGGTGGAACGATAGCATAGCTCTGCTTGAGTTGTGCGGGCGCGGAGAATGCCTGGTCAGGAATTACGCCGTCCACGCCTTCCACGCGCTCTGCAGCGTCCACCGCAATGGTGATCGGATCGTGGAGCGCGATTGACTTGAGTTGTTCGATATCCGCTTTGATTGTAGCCGAACAAAGTACGGTGTTTCTCTTTTCAGGCAGTCCAGGAACTTCAATCTCCTGTGCCTTTCTGGATCGCAGGTTCAGGTTGCTGACAATCTTCTGGATGTCCTGATCGAAGCCGAGCTCCATCAAACGATCACCCTCATCGAGCACCAACCATCTGACTCTGCTCACATCCAAAACCTCGGTGTTGTGCAAGTGATCTGCCAGTCTACCAGGTGTGGCCACCAGAATGTTCACACCTTTCCGTAACCGTGCTTTTTCTGACTGCTTTCCCTCTCCACCAATGACTGTACCTCCAACGATCCAGTTGCAGCAAGAAAGAAGACCTTCCAGAACGGTTTCAATCTGCCTGCTCAACTCACGAGTTGGAGCCAGGATAAGCGCAAAGAGACCGCTTTTCCTGTCAAAGTTGCGACCTTCTGCCTTCATCTGTTTGGAAATGTCGCAGATTCTCTGCACAATGGGTAGCAGGTATGCCAGTGTTTTACCGGAACCAGTCTCTGCCTGGATGAAAGCATCGTTATCTGTGGTGCACAACTGCTGTAGAGACTTTCGTTGAATGCCAGTCGGGGCCTTAATTTCCAGCTTGTTCATGAGGTGGCTTGCAAGTCGTGTCGATAGTCCGAGGTTCGTGAATGTGGCCAGCTCGTCGGTAAGAGGTGCGTTCGAGGGCTCGATCGGTGTGTCGTCTTCGGGCGCTGCAGCTGGCCTTGGAGCCTTTGCAGCTGGGTTGTATGTGAACAAGGAGGAAATGACCTCGCCGGTAGTCGATTTAGGCAGAATCTCACGCTCACTGGGAGCTCTTCCACCAGGTCGAGGTCCAGTCCTTGCAGGTTTGAAGCCTTCGTCATGGTTGTCTGTTCTTGGCCTTTTGGATGGCTGTCCGTCGGAACGAATGTACTCTTCTTTCTGGCCGCGCGCATTGCCATAGTCCGGTGTCTTGCCCGTTGCCCTCTCCTCAGCCTTCATGCGTCCCCATTGCGCCGACTTCCTCGCTGTGAGGCGGTCCTTCCAGCTGCCGCCCTTGAAAGCTTTCTTGGGCGCCTGGAAAGCGTCTGTGGGCAGCTCAAAATTGAGGAGCATGCCATCGTCACCCATATTGTAGGATGATCGATCGCTGTAGGCGATATGTGTTGGTGGTATAGAAAGTGATATGGTCGGGCGTTCAGAGGCGAACCTCAAAAAAATGCGGATGGCAACCTCTTTGGGCTAGACGCGCCTTGCCCCGCTGATGAGATGGAAAGCTTCGGCCGGCGTATCAGTATCTACAGGCACGACTGGGTAGTCTTTAGCACGCGACGATTTGACCCTTTGCGCCATGCAGCTCGCGTTGTGCATTGAATTGTTGTGCTGAGAGGGCTCAAGCTGTCTATGCTCGAATGTTCGGCGTATACAGCTTCACAGACACCAACCAAAGCTCGTAAGATATTTGCCCCATGACATGCGGTGTCCGCTAGGAGACAGTAAGTGACCACTTCACTTCCATTCTTATCCTCCTTTACATACCCAGATATCGGCATCTCTTTGCGCAAAGCATTGGGCCAGACTTTCATCGCTAGCTTCTACTATGTCGGCAACCATGGCCCAGCGCATGGTCAGACCAAACGCCTTCGCCAGCACTATCATTCCAAGGACTCAGCGCATAGCCTTTGCAAGGTCAAAAGTTTCGTCAAGGTCCATTCACATATTCCGCGACGTCCCACCCTTGCGCTCCCACCGTCGCGAGCTCCTCCTCAATGGAAGCACCGTTGGCCTTGTGCCGACCATGGGTGCTCTACACCAAGGACACATCTCTCTTGTAAGGCAAGCCGCCGAAGAGAACAGCCACGTCTTCGTCACAGTCTACGTCAACCCCACGCAATTCGGAGTGAATGAGGATCTAGACAGCTACCCCAAAACATGGGACTCAGATCTGGCACAGTTGAAAGAGCTGGATGCAGAATTGGAAAAAACAGGCAAAGGCAGGATTGAGGCCGTCTTCGCGCCCACGACCAAGACCATGTATCCAACACTACCACCAGATTCAACACTGCCTGGAACTGGCTCATTCGTCACGATTACTCCTCTAGCAAATCTGCTGGAAGGTAAAAGTCGACCTGTCTTCTTCCGTGGCGTTGCGACCGTCTGCACGAAGCTGTTCAACATCGTAGAGCCCGAGCGTGTGTACTTCGGTCAGAAAGATGTGCAGCAGACTGTCATCATCAAGCGCATGGTCCAGGATCTGCACATGAACACACAAGTATGTATCGGCCCAACAGAGCGTGAGAAGGATGGTCTGGCAATGAGCAGTCGCAACGTCTACCTTGGAGAACGCAGGAGGAAGGTCGGCATCGTGCTGTCCGTTGCTCTGGGAGCGGCCAGAGCTGCATACAAGATGGGCAAGACAGAAAGAGACGACATATTGGCGTTGTCGTGGGATGTAACGAACATGATGAACATTAAACAGGATGAACTGCCAGAGACGGAGCGGGCACAGTTCGAGGTAGACTACATCTCTCTGGCCGATCCCGACACTCTCGAAGAGGTGCAAAAGGTGGACCCTAAGAAGGGCGCCATTCTCAGCGCGGCGATCAAGATGTTACCACTAGAGGCTACCAAAGAAGGAGAAAAGCTGGGCCTGGGCGGCGACACCATGCCTGTACGGCTGATTGACAACCTCATCTTGGAGCCGCGTGACCTTTGAGAGGTCAATCTGATTTTGTTCAGTACGCAAAGTTAATGTTACTGGATCGATATCCAGGAGTGTCTCAATGAATAGACATGATTCGGTAGCAAAGAGTACTTCGATCATTATGTTTCAGTCGTAAGGATAAATTATAGACATTAACAAACAGCATTTGTCACACTCAATCTGTAAGCGCATCAAACCCAAACTCAAGTCCAAATTGCGGTAAAGATCAGACTAATCTTTGTTCTCGCGGGCAACCTCCTGTCTCTCCTCCGATGCCGTCTCTGCATGATCTGCCTTCTTCATGCCAGCTTCGGGGTCCACAACCGAATTGCCACGGCTGGCAGCCAGCACGCGGTTGGGGTTGACTTCCAAGAGGTGGGCGAAGTGCTTCTCAGCATCCCATACCCAGGGCGAGTCAGCTTCAAATAGCAAGTCGATTTCCTGTGGTATGTCAGTAAATAAACGACAGTGATGCCACATTGGATAGGAATGTTCGCACCTCGAGTGTTCTCTGGTTCGTTTCTGGGTACAGAGCCCACACCATGGGAAGAGTGATGACGTTGGCGATGCCGAAGATGTAGCTAGTAAGTGATGGGGTCAGCCTTTGCTAGTATGATTGTGGTGTGAGCGACGTGGACATACAGTGTCTTTTCTCCGATGGCGTTGAACATGACCGGGCACAGCAGAGTAAGCCATCCGTTGCCGATACCTTCCAAATGTTAGTAAAGTCGACTCTTAAGTGAGGGCGGCATTCGACTCACTCCATCCAACAACACCAAAAGCATTGCCCTTAGCGCGGACTTCCAGGGGGAAGATCTCTGCTGGGTATAGCCATGGAACCGTAAGCCACGTTGCGCCGAACACGAATGTGAAGATGTAGACGAAGCTGGCCGCTGCAGCGCCGTACGAGTTGGCAGCTGAGATGTTGCCGGCTTCACGTGCGTCGAGGCCGAGACGAGACATGCCACCGGCGAGGAACATAGCAATGCCTTGGCCGATGGAGCCCCAGTATCTGCAAGGTTGTCAGTAATGTGAACAGATTGTTGGAATGGAAAGGGTGGCTGCTTACAGTGTGTATCTCCGACCAATACGATCAAGCGTGAAGACGCAGATGAGCGTGGAGAACATGTAGAAGATGTTGTTCAGTCCGCTGATCCATCTGTGCAAAAACCAACAAGTCAGCAAGAGTCCGCAAATCCTATATCCGTATCAGAAAGTACGTACTGGCTCTTCTCGCTGCCAAACCCTGCAATGCGGAAGATCGTGGGAGCCTGGTGATGCCGTCAGCATGTGTCGCATCGGTCATTCCCGAGCACTCAAACTCAACTTACATAAACAGTCACACCAGCGATACCGACCCACTCTTGCATGATCTGCAGCCAGATGACCAGCTGTACGCGACGACCGGTGTGCAGTTTACCGCTGCCTACACCGAACAACATAGAATAATAGGTGTTCGAGCGTGCCGTTTGGCGCTCGTGAATGACACTATTCTTGATATCCTGGAACTCTGCTTCAGCCCTGACGGCATCAGTTCCTTCGCTACCGCGCAAGCGGCGGAGGATGTAGCGTGCTTCTTCGTCTCTTCCAACTTTTGCTAGCCAGCGAGGGCTTTCTGGGAAGAACCAGCAGATGCCGAATAGAACGAGTAGAGGAATGATCTGGAAGGCGATGGGGAATCTCCAGCGGATGGCCGATTCACCATTGTCGATAAAACTCAAACCAAACTCGAGCCAGTAGGCCACCTAGTGGTTCATCAGTACAACAGATCGTAGCAGTCTAGGCCGCCCAGTGGATACTCACCACCACACCAAAGATGTTCAGTGTGAATTCGATCGCGATGAATTGACCTGTAAGAGAGAGGACTGCGTTAGCAAAGTGGTTCTGAAATCATCTCAGATCGTACCATGCTTGTATATGAGCTTGCATACAGAGCGGTCGTCTCATAAACGGCACGCTGTTATCGTGAAGCATCGATGTAGAACAAGGCGTACTGGCCACTGAGATGCCAGATTGCCTTCCGTGGTGTTCTCGTGACTATCGAGCTCTGATC
>Ga0265797_10013122_pt1 | contig 10022 bp, 9 predicted proteins | sample P2T30metagenome_FD_192433 | JGI IMG/M metagenome (GOLD analysis project Ga0265797, IMG submission 192433) | Plant litter microbial communities from East Loma Ridge, Irvine, California - P2 T30 | ecosystem: Environmental > Terrestrial > Plant litter > Unclassified | place: USA: California... | reverse complement strand
AGGTTCCACCGCATGTTTGCTCTCACGCACTTCCCCATTAGGACTAGTGCGTGCTCCCTTCAGTACATAGGCCTCTCTCTCCCGTAGCCTAATACGACATGATTCTCCCCAACCTTGACGCTTGACAGTTACTCGTTAGCGGTATGTGACTGGTATGGTAGGTATGATGTGGCCGGGTGATTGTTGTATCTCTGTATTGAATTGTGGGGCGCATGACTCATGCTTTCTCCGATTATCGTGTCTGTCGCAATGCAGTTTCTCGAACCTAGCCAATGTTCCATTTCACATCCTTTGTAACAAGACTCCAATGCCTTTCCATTGTTTTTGTGTTTTTTTATACGATCTCTTCCATTCACTTCGTCGGCAGTACGCTCATTGCCATACCTCTGTTCATCTCACTTTCTTCGTCACCTCGTCCACACTCTTCTCTCCAGCATCACTCAACAAGCTCGCCAAAGTGACTACTCCCGAAACAGTCAACCACACATTGGCCCAGACGCCAATCGCCATGCTGGTGTTGTAGTGAGTGTCCAGTTTGTAATGTTGGTATGCGCCGAAGCCAGTGGTGATGTGATGGAACAGCGTCGCAGCGACCTAAGCGGTGCACGTCAGTGTATGTCGCACATATGCTTGGAAACTTAAATATCCTACCACAGCCTTCGCATACGGAATCGCGCCACTGGCTTTTGAGGTACCAGCAGATGGAACGGCGTTTGTGAATCCGATGAGGATGAGGGCTAGAGTAACCAAACACCAGCCATCGTTGCGCACATTGTAGAGTTCGAGGTCGTTGGGTGCGAGATTGGCTTGCGAGGGAGGTCTGAACCAGCCGACTACCATGACGGGGTCGTAGATACGGCAGAAGCCGCGAAGGGCATACCAGAATGCTGTGCCGTAGGCGTAGGCATGGAAAACCTTGATAGTATCAGTGACCCAGCTTCCACATCGTATACACTCAAAAAAAACCATACAGCTGAATTGACGGTAGGCATGACGTTCGGAACGACGAGTGTATGAACTTGGTTCTCTGCAAGCTTGAGTGGAGCGATATGCGCAAAGTCTAAAAACTTCAGGTGCTAAGATCCAGATATTATCTCTACAGGAGCAGCACGCTTCTTAAGTACGCGGCGCCATTTCTTGTTCCTACGCGCCCTTACGTAGCTCGTAAATAAGGTACCGCGGGCGTACGCTCGACGTCATAATGAAAATCACAACAGCTCCTTTGGTGTTGCGGGGCGTGAGTGATATGCAGGGAGCTATGGCCAGCGGAAGTCAGATCCGATCCGATCGCGGGGTCTTCAATCGAGGAACATCCTTGCGAAAATAACCTAAAGCGTTCCTGAACTTGCGTGGACATGCTAGGACTGATGGCTTCATAACGACCAATAATAGGATTTACACCACATTTTTATGGCAAGTGTTCTAGTCTTGCAGGGCTTTAGGTGAAGATATCTATACTTCGTGCGTGTGACTGCTTCACGCCAGCTGAGTTCCTTGTAACAGACTGGACGATTATGATGAGCCTCAATGAGCCTAATTATGGATGTTGCAGTATTGACCACCTACATCTTCGCATTAACAATCTTCAGCATGACGAAAGCACCCGACCCCTCCGCAAACACCTTCCCATTTCCATCTTCCACCCAGCCCTTCACCTCGATCCACCTCCCTTTCTCCCGGACCAGTTTCGCTCTGACCAGCAGTATACACGGTGTCGAGACACCCGCTTTATACTTGATGGTCAGATCTGCAGTCGAACACGTATGCTGATATTTGTTCGAGATCAATGTGCCCATGACCTGATCCAGCAGGGTGGCAGTTATCCCGCCATGTATGCGATGTACGCCACCATCTAGATCACTCCCAATGGACACCAGTATGATAGCCTCCGGCGCGTTCGGATCGTCTTCAACGTATATCTTTTCCAATTTCGCACTTTGCCGCCGTTCCTCTTCGTCAGGAAACTTCGGCGTCAACACCTGGTTCAGCATCGCATTGCCAGTGAATACATTTTGTCCTGGCTCTCGTCGCTGCCCCTTTCCCGGTTTGTATAGCGATAGGAACGCGCGCAGGGCGGTGTCGTTGAAGAGCGTGCGCGTGAAGAAGGTATTCGATACGCCTTCGCGCGGTATGTGGCGTTTAGAAATATGCGTTACGGAAGGATCGGAGAGGAGATTGTTACACCATTCGTGGGCAGTGAAGTCTTCGAGGTGTTCAACCCTCTTTTGAGCGGGTTGTGAGGAAGCCATGGCGGTAGCTCCAGGGGCGCGTCTATGGTATGATTAATGGGTTGTTGCTACTGAGGCAGGAACGCGAGAATGAAGAAAACAAACATCGGCGCGTCGGAGGCATCATGTTATTAGCTTCACGCCGTTAGTGTGATCGTTGTAGCCGACTCTGTATGTTGATGTTTTGAGGGGCTGTCCCGAGGTTGTTCAACGCGAAATGCAACGGCACCCGGAGATACCGGTAAGTTGGGCCTTCCAAAATCTCTTCTCCAGCAACATTCTCACTCGCGAGCACGACATCAGCCATTTTTGTTGCCAATGTTGAAATCACGCAGTCAGAGGAACTACTTAAACAGTGCACTTGTGCGTACACGACTTGAACCTCATACCAATTTGTCTCATTGAGATCAACCATCCGATTGGCTCGTCGACAGGCTCCCTGAATCATCGGTATCATACTCTCCGAATTCGAGATGCCTCCACTCTGTTGCTGGTTCGGCTTGCGACATTTCTAAGCCACCCTGCTCGATCTCAGAGAGTCCTCCTTGCTCGTCCTGAAGCCCTGCTAGCTTGACTCGCTTTCCGCAAGGATGTCTTTGGCTGTCGTTGTGCTCAACTCCGTCACCATTCTTCATGCGCCGTCTCTTCTTTTCGGACCATCTAGCATGCAACGGGAATTCATCGTCCTTATAGCTCAACTTCAATCGCTCTGGCAGGTCACCACTGAAATCGCCAAAGATCCTCGTAAGTCGGTTCCAGTTTTCTTCAACGACGTCTCTGATGTCCAGCGGTTGCATCCGTTCAGTGGGCTCAGTCCAGTAGCAGTCCTCCATGATCTTGATCAGTTGATTCGAAAATTGCGGCGTTGCCCAGCCGTCAAGACGCGCAAGAAGGGTGCTGCCCGTTTTGTCGAAAAGTTTTCCCGTGTACCCTAGCTTAGCAATTGCTTTTGCTCGAAGATTGCTCCTCTCCTCAAGGCTCAGGTGCGTGTGTAGCATATCCCAGATTACTGCCCCGAGGCTCCAGATGTCTGTGCCTACGGAAAGCGGCGTGTTTTTTGAAAGCTTCAAGGAGGACATCCTTCCCATTCCATTCTGGACACGTTTTACTGAAATCGACAGCTTTGTAGGTACAATTTTCCTTGTCGTCATCAGCTATTGAACAGTTTCACGATTCGGCCTACGATTTGAGCACTTACTGGAGCTGCATAGGTCGGGGTGTAGAAAGTACCTTTCTGCGATCCCTCGTTTTCCTCGCTCAACGATATCATACCATCAAAGTCTGCAACCACAGGAAACGGATAAGAACCACAGGGATCTTCTGACTCTTTTAGGAATATGTTGCTAAGCTTGATGTCACGGTGAGGCACGGAAACCGTTACGTTCGTTTTGCCAGTGTCGCTAGCTTCATTAGCACGTTCGGCCTTGCTTGTATAATCTTTACACGTGGAGAAATTGTAAATTGCCTCGGAGATGTTACTCAGCATAAGCCAAACAAATGGTTCCGGTATCTGTCTATCTGGTGCCAGTATGATGTGGGTGACGATGGGTAAGTGGGACTCACTCGTGATTGTTCGGCTCCCGTTCCTCGCGCTCATAGCGCTGCAAAAGATCATGGACTGTCCCTGCAGGACAGTAATCCATATAAGATCTGATTTCACATATCTTGGACTCTGCCTCTTCGGCACTGCGGTCGGCCGTCTCAGATATTGCCCAAAACCGATTCTTCAGTAAGACTCCTGAGTTCGGTAGGCTGTCCACCAGTCTGTATTCTCGGCGCATTTCTTTCACCTTGTCACGGTCCTGCGTCTGTAGGCGCTTCAAGACAAAGCGCTAATTGAAGTCAGAAGTCGGACGTCAAACCAATGTGAAAACTTACCTCTGTGACCGAATTGTCGCTTGTTTTGAACCCAGCGTGCAGCAAGACTGCGGTAGTCCTTTCCAAGCCTCCGCTCTCACTTTGATCATGGTATAGTACTCTTACAGGCCGATATGATAGCTCGCCGTCCAGCGCAATCTTTTTGTCGCCCGCCCAGGCTTCGAGGAGATTTCGGTTCCTTGTGTTGGTGTCGGGCATACCCGCGGAATCATCTGCATCAACGTTGACATCTGCGTCTATCACTTCCAGCAAACCTTCTTATTCCTCACTTCCGTCTGCAATGGCAGTATCGTCGCTCGGCTGTGACCCGCCTGTACGAGGCGTGTGTTTGGACTGTCCAAGACCTTCCTCAGGTTCTTGCTCCTACTCTTCGTCATCGCCATGAGCTGGCGGGTTCGCTGCATTTGGACCATTTTGCGCGTGCGGTGCGATCTGCTGAACAGCCGGAAGTGGAACCGGGTTCAGCCGGCGCATAGCGATCATAATGACCATGGTATTGCGCGCCACCACTTCGTTGATCAGGTCCTGACGCACGCTGTTGACTGCAGCTTGGCGTTGTGCGGCAGTCCGATCTCTCCAACTTCTCATGATGGTCCAGCCTTTGAGCCCCGAAATACCACGAACATCGTTGAAACGGAAGGCGAAGTGTACATACGCGTACTGCTCTAGCAACGGGAAACATGAAACTGGATCTTCTCGACGCCTGCCCATCGATAGTTGGCAGCCCGCACGACATAGTCGGCTTCTCTCAGACTCATTTCGGTAGCTGATTCTATGAGATGGACAATGCAATTGTCATTCAAAACCGATCGTGAGACAGTATTCGGGATTAAGAGAAGGTTCGGACTGTTCTGATCTGATATGTGCTACAAACATGTTCTATGTTTGTGGTCATATTTTACAAAGGGACATTCTTTTCCCGCCGCTTGTCGTGCCTTTGTTCTTCAAACCCCAACTCGGGTAGAATGCCAATAACGTGGACCGTCTCGAAATCATTTGTCGCCCTCCGACTCATTCCAGAACAGTTCAGCGCAATCAGTAATATCTCTGGCGCCGCGGCACATACCCCCGAACATTCCAACCTTCCCGTGTCATATGCACGGTGCTACACGCCGGGCAAAACCCAGGTATGTCTTCGCGCTGCGTCTGCCCGATACAATGTTGCGATTGTTGGTACGGAATCCCAGGCTGAGCAAGATAGCGCGGGTCGTTGATGCGATTCAGTTCGTTGTGGACATGTCGACCATATTGACTGTAGATATACTGCTCGTGGCCGCAGTATAGCCAGCTTCTGACGGTGTCGTAGCACATTTTGAGCTGCAGTTGGTCCTTCGGGTATGTGATGAGTTGGTTGTATCGAAAGCTAGATGTGAATACTGGTGCGCGCTCAGCTGTGAGTTGGAGGTGTCAATGGATAAGTTGGACTTAGATGCCTGCTGAAAAATTCTGCTGGTGGGCCATTATCCATCTCTTTATACTTGCTCTCTTCATCCAGCGAACATGTGTTGAGTGCCATGCTCCATGCTCGTTGGCAGCGGAAGCGGGACATGGGTCTAGTCTTGACACAAGCGTGGTGAAGTTGCAGCGAGGTATATACAACTACTACTTTCAATAGCACAGCCCCCGTTGGTACACGAATCTAACAAGAGATTGTCAGACAAATTTGGGAACGCCGAGACATCATATATGCTGGCAGAAACGAGCTTTAAAGATGCGCATCACACATCCGAAGAATGGCAAGCTGTGTAAAGCTTTCGAACGAAAGAATCGGCGTGATGACAAAAGCCCTGCAAGGTTGAAAGCTGATGTAACTCGTCGTGGAACAATCGTCTCAGTTCAGCCCTGCGAAGACCCAGCCCAAACCGCCGACTCGGTATACAGTCTCTCACGGTAGCGATCCGATATGGCCATCCTTCAGAATTTGGAATACATTCCAGAACATTCAACATCGCACAAAGTACACCGAGCTGCAATGTTTGCTCCGTACGACTTTGACAATCGAAAGACTGGCTCGGACCATCGGATGCAGTTCCACGCGCGACACATGGCAGATGTGATATCATATTTGGGCTCAAAGACCTGGGATTAGGTAGTGCATCTATCGTTTGGGATGTGTGGGTGGCAATCGTTGCGGATGCCCGGACCGGACGTGTTGGGTCGAGGATGTGGGAAGAGGAAATGGCCCGATTGAGTTCCCTCCTTTCGGATGGGTTTCGGTGACGGAGCTCTTGACTTCTGTGGTCATTGGTGGACGATCTTGGCGATGGGACGAAGCGTGTGGTGATTTGGGAGACGTGGCAGTTGTGGTACGCCGGCCTTGCTTAGTTAATAATTCATGCTTTGGCAGTCATCGAAAACCACACATGACGAATGAAAGCTTTGAAGTTCGAAGAACACAGCGAGATATGATTGATAGACATGCTTTGACAGTCATCGAGAACCACACATGACGAATGAAAACTTTTAAGTTCGAAGAACACATCGAGAGAAGATTGATAGACTCAATTTGAAAGTTCATTCTAATATCCTGCGTCTCGGAGCGCTCAACGCGCAGCGAGAGAAGCTGATGCTAATGCTAGAAATAACGCCATTGTGTATGCAGGGGTATATCCAAAGCACGCCCAAAGCCAAACCCCACCAAATCCAAACCCAACGCCATCCATGCAATCATCTCTCATAGCAACATCCATAACACCTGAAGCGAACATCCTCACCAGGATCCCGCCCTCACGATCTGTGCCTGTGCCTATGCCCATGCCTGTGGCCTTGAATGAATCAGTAAAAGAAAACGTCCGTTCATTGTGTATCGTTGAATCAAAACCGCACCGCCTAACATAGAAAAGACAATGTAACGCTAAAATGCTATGACAAAAAGAGAAAAAAGACAATGCGAGCGCGCGCGGCAGAAAGCTCACTATGTGAACATACCCCGGAACTTGGCGCTGCCGCCCATGTTGAAGCCTGGAAGCTTCGATGGGGCGGCTGAGGCTGCTGGCGCTTGTTGTGAAGACTTGACGGTGACGAGCGTGGAGCGTGATGCGGAGGGCGTGACCTTGGCTGGCGACGATGTGGCAGATGTGGTGACTGCGCGCTTGTCGTCGGCGGCTGAAGATGAAGCGACAGCATCACCGGCAGTTACTGTGACGTAGACTATATCGGTGACGGTGATCATATCCTCATCGTCGTCGTCCTCGGGAGGAGCGACGCTGCTAGTTGGCTTAGGCGATGGCTTAGCAGTGCCGGGTCGACCAGTGAGCGTTGGAATGACGGGACCAGAGGGTGTAGGTGTAGCAGCCTTGGAAGACGAGGCGTCAGCTGGAGGCGACGGGGTCTTGACCGGAGTCGGAGAAGATTGAGCTGGAGCCTGAGGCGACTGTGCTGGGGCATCAGGCTTAGAAGGCGCAGAGTCGCCATTGCCAGAGCCAGATGAGGGAGACTGGGTCAAGTCGTTGAAGAATGGCCCCACGTTCCATTTAGCAACGTCGTCATTGTGAGCAGTGCGCGACGCCCAGTCATCAACAGCCTTTGTCATTGTGTCACCTGGAAGTGGATCTACCTTGGCAGCGTGAGCGACATCCTTGGTTGTCACGTCGACGTCGATGCAGGTAGTGTAGTACTCATCTATGCCAGCAGGTGCAGGAAGGAGAGTAGGCCACTGCCAAACCCAGTAGAGAGTATACGGGCTGCCTGGCTTGGCGGACTCTGGGATCTTGACGTTGGATTCACACATGAGTGGCGAGTTGGGATTCGGAGAGGTCTCCTCTTGACCTTGGACCCAGTTGGGATTTGCCTTTTGACGTTCCAGCATCCTTGGACCGCCGTTCATCTCGTAGCAACGCGAGTCGGCGTAGTCCATTGCAGCTAGGAGGATACCCTTGCCGTTGCCACCTTTGCCATCCTTGGACCATTGGAGAACATCGCCAAGCTTCTCATCGTCTTGAGGCTCGGTAGTGCCGAAGATGTATACCGTTCCGCTACCCTCCTCAGGTGTCCGCTTGCCCGGTTGTTGATCCAATGTGACATGACCATTCTCGTTATACCGCATGGAGACGAAACCGCCGGGAACGACCTTAAGACGTGGGAAGCCTTCGGATTGCTCTGGCTTCTGCTGTTTGGCGGTACATGCTAGTGTATCGGCGTCAAGGGATACGATGCGATATGACATTGGGTCGCCTGCGCCGCCTGCGATGTGGCCGCGAGCATAACCAAGTTGACCAACATAGTTGCCCTGATTGTCGAGGTTACGCATTTGCCCAACCCATGAGTGACCACCTACACCCGGAGCGACGGCCAGCGCCGCAACGAGGATAGTGAGGATGCGCAGCATCCTGGAGGTGTTGTGTGAACGAATAATGTTGTTGGAGATAATGTTTAAGATGCCGAGCTGCGGGGTACTCGTTGCTGGATGACCGGCGTTTGCGTGTTCGTGTATAAAACTGGATTTGCTGGATTCGAAAGAGTGTATGCCGCTTGGTAGAGGCAGGTTGCTGGTGGTAGAGGAGGAACAAGCCGAGAAAAGTCCCACAAAGGCGTTATGAAGTAACAGAGCGACGAGTGCTACAAAGTCATTGACCGCTCACAGTGTCACTGTACACGTGACGGCTGGTCTTCACCTGGAAGGCGACAATGTTGCTGCTCGTGAATACACAATGCCCGTATCTTTGTCCAGCACACAACTCCAATCCGCGACCGGCGCTCGCAACCAAAAAGGAAATGGGGTGGAAGAGAAGAGAAATAATTGACGCGACGCAGCCAGATGTGAGTACAAACCCGTCTGCACGGCGGCCATTGTCTCTTATTAGGCGGGTGAACGTGGTGCGACAAACGCCCATTCACGTTGAACAGCATCGCAGGCCTAGAAAGATTGAAGTGACGGGAGCCAATAGAGATGGAGACACACGAGGTATCGAAACACAGCGCCACTACACGCGACTGTGCATTTAAGCTTTTCTGAGGCTAACGTATCGTGTCCGATCTGCGTTTCAACGTTGGACCTACACTGTAGCCGCCAGCGAACCTCGTCCCGATCCCGCAGCATCGTCGCGGCGTAGCGCGCACATCTGCAGTGCTCCCGCGGTTTGGTGAAAATGGTCCTTGCATGCGACATCATTCGAAGGTTGGGGCCTTTGGTAGGGCTGCATAAGACGTTTCTTGCAAACAGAAATGAGTCGTAGACTCGTAGGGTCTCAGACATCGCGTGCCGTGGATCTACGACACATTCACGGCAGCTAGACATTGTCTAGATCCTATGTCGATCTCCCCATGATAACGGACCGTGACAGGGAAGCATTGACAGCCTGCCGTTTGCGTTGTCGCATACCATTTTGTAGCCTGATGTCGCGTCGAAGGAGCGCGACGCGTCACGCGGACAATACAAAGCCACCAAGGCATGAGGGAGCGAGGCCTGCATGACCCGACGACAAGTGAATATGCACCCGAGAGGCGCTTTGAGAAGAAAGAAATCTCCGTGAGTGAATGGTGGGGTGAAGGTTTCCTCGTTTCAGATTCGTAAACGTCGTTGGCGTGATTGGCTAGCGCGTCAACGCCAGAACTTGCTGTGGGAGATGTGATTGGAGGGCAATGCACCACCAGGATACCAGAAATAACCACTTCGTCGCGCGCTGTACGACCAACTAACCGCTCGACCAGTCCCTTTCATAAAGCATTGTGAGTCCAGACAGGCAGGGAAGATTTCGCGCATCTTTTCGCTCGGCATAAAAAATGCACCCTTAGGAATTGACCTTGGCCTCAATGTCAAGTTTGTTCCTGAGGCGCTGTCATTGTTTCAAGTGAGTAAAGTGTGGGCTTTCGAGAATCTTGAGGCAGTCAACACATCCACATGATCTGTAAATGTGAGGGGTAAGATTAAAGGTCCGTGTTCCAAAGTATGAAGTGTCGGACGACGAGGCATACAAA
>Ga0265797_10013121_pt1 | contig 10022 bp, 15 predicted proteins | sample P2T30metagenome_FD_192433 | JGI IMG/M metagenome (GOLD analysis project Ga0265797, IMG submission 192433) | Plant litter microbial communities from East Loma Ridge, Irvine, California - P2 T30 | ecosystem: Environmental > Terrestrial > Plant litter > Unclassified | place: USA: California... | reverse complement strand
GTAGCTCGATGTTATCAGTACTCTATTGTTCAACTCAAATCAACTCAACTCCAAAACGGACCCATACTATCCCCCTGATTAGACGTGCGTTGCTGTCCTGACACTCCCGACACTCCCGTCGATGCCACAGTCGTCCCAGTCGTCCCAGCCGTGCTTGGCACACTTGTTCTCTTGTCAGCCAGTCCGTTTTCTAGAACAGACACGGTGGGAGGGAAAGAGAATAACAACATACGTAACTTCTCTCAACCTCGCATCCGTAGCCGCTGTACCGGGTGTCCGACTATACAAATCTACGACGTAGCCCACGATCTGAATATCCTTCCGTACATACGGACTCGCTTTGAGAGCCTGAATATCAGTTCGGATAGTGCTCTCGACGCCAGTCGAAACATGAGTACAACCTACGCGAAGAACAATGCGTTAGTTTAGAGCTTTTCTTGGTGGTTCGAGTTGTTGGGCAATGTACCGGCATGTCCCATCACAATTATGAGACCTAAGGGTGTGGATTGGTCGGCCCAATAAATGCTGTTTATGCTTTCTTGGGTTACGCGGCCCCCGTTTGTAGTGTGGATTGTGGCATAAGTGGTGTTGAAGTGGTGGGATGGGGCGAGGAGGGGGGAGGTTGTCATGTCGGTGCAGCAGACTGGGTCCAGTCAATGGATGGACGTGTGCATGCATGGAAATGTATGGGGGTGGGGAAGGAAGAGTGGTGGTGTGGCTTACTGATGAAAAGGCCGCCGGATGTTGACATAGTTGGGAAGTGTAGAGAGAGATTGGGTATCGATATTAGTGTAGAAGTGTCTAAGAGAAGATATGATGGTATTCGATATGGTTTGATACTCGTTGCTGAGCTCGACTGTGACACTTCTCCCTCAACGCTCCTCCTCCTTCTTATATCATCTCTCACAATACCACACTAATAGCTTGACACTTCCTTCCAGGCCAACCACAGCAATCCATCTCAACTTTCTTTCACCCATTGTGCCCACGTAATCAGCACATAACCACAACATACCGCCACTTCCTCTCCTACTCCCTTCCTCTCCACCTGCAGCTGACCAAGCAACACACCTTGCCTTCCTTTTCTTCACCTCCCGCTCGTCCTTAGTTCGGTCGGGTTGATTACACATATCTTACTCTTTCTCGATATCGAGATGGGAGAGGAAAAGGAAAGGTGAAGATAGGTTGCATGCATACATGCGCGTTCTAGACGTCCCGCACATTGGCGCCAACGTATTTACAGATCGAAGAAATGTATGATAGACTAACATAATTAGTTCCTTCTTGGAACAAGCGGCTTGTCTACGCGAGAAAACCGGTGGCCGATGCTGTAGTCACAAGCATCCTCAGCGTGAATGGATGGATGGACAAAAGGAAGTGTCTCAACGCCATAACTCTCTGCTATGTTTAGCAAGCAACTCAAATACGCACCCAGTAACATGTCCATGATAACGCCATACCACCTTTCCCTCTTCACTCAACAACCACATCCCCCATCGTCGTCCTGAGCATCCTCGGCCCCGAGCTCGGCCATCGCAAAATGCACCCGTGTATCAACCTGCATGCAGCCACCAACCCTAACCTCCATCCTCCCATTGGCCCATCATCTTCCACACATATACCCTTTCCCGCCTAGTCAGGCACGCACGACCCTGGAAGTGTATTTGTGTAAAATCGCATCATCACCTCTATCCCATTACCAACCCTTCCATGCTGCATGGCGTCATACCACCACTTTACGCTTTTCCGAAACGGGAAAGGGACGATGCATGCAAGCCACGAAAACGGGCTAGCAAATGTAAGCTGACAGGTTGCTGAATAACACGATGCTGCTGTGACGTCTACGTGGTTGCTGTAGTTGTTCGGGCCTGTGGGAGTTGGCTCGGACGAGGTATGCAGATGCACATGCTGGAAATGGGGGTTTAGTGGATGATTTGAGTGTGTTGTTTCGGCATCGTGGTTTGTCAAGTCTCGGCATTAATGCAGTATCACCTAGGTATAGACAGGCGAGGGAATTTGCGTTCAGATAGATGCAGCGGCAAGGAAACTACTTGCATCGGCATGGCCATGGCATTCCGTCTTCTCATCTTCGGCATGGTGACCAAGACAATAATGTTCGCGTGAATGAGACAATTCGGGTGCATTAGTGCAAGCAGCAAGGGTCCGTTGGCGATGCGTGCCCCACTTGTGTGGATGTGGCTGGCAGTATGCAGCTGATCGAGAGGATCTCCAACGCTATTTCACGCATGCATATGGCGAGTTTGTGTTGGTGTAGTTGATGACTTGGAAGTGACAAATATTCGAGGAGCATGGACAGGGAGGAAAAAGAAATGGGAGTGTGATATTGATTGTGGTGTTTGTAATTACTGACAAAGGCTATGGGAATGTGATGAACGCTAATGTTGTCTCCTCTCTCTTATTGAAGTATTTCCTTTACTATCCACCGCTGTTGTAGCCAAGCCCTATTATCATATCTTCGCTGCAGGCTCTTGCAAAGGTTCGGGAGCCTCTTGTCTGGCGGGATCCAGCTTCGATTGCCGATCACAACAACGCCTGTCTGCAACAAGATGGATACAGAATTTGAGCCTGGCGCATACAATGTTGTTCGTCATGTTGACCCGCCAAACGAAAAAGTTCTCGACAACCTTCATGGCAGCGCTTTATACTGCGGCGGCAATGATCGCTCGCTCTCGTCCGCTGGTAGAACCCGAAGCGGTATAGCGAGGGTCGTAGAAGATACCTCCGACTTTGGCTGATAGGGTGGCGGCGCTTCTCCACGCTCATCCAGTCCCTCAGTCCGGCGAAGCAGAACAGAGTTGGTGGCCCTGCATCGTCCGTGTAGCAGCCTCCGTGTACCAGGCCAGGCTTCCACGTCTCTCGCCAATGCTTGTTGCCCGTTCTGACGCCGGACCGTCAGATGACGGACTTTGCGGCGGCGGATGAGCCATATTGCGATGGCGATGAGGACTGCGAGGATGATGAGGAAGATGTAGTAGTATTTAAAGAAACTGGCGTTTTGGCGTTCTCCTGGGTAGAGTTCGGCGTCGTCGTCGTTGCCGCGGCGAAACATGCTTGGTTCAGCCGCTGAGGGCGTTTCCGCGAGCAGACTGAGACAAGCCATTCTTCTCGGTTGAACTACAGTGAGTGTAGTGTGGGGATCAAGTGAAGATAGCGAAGCATTCGTAAGGTTGCCCCAGTGAAACTGTTGTACGAGGGGCGAAGGTAGTGATTAGGGCATGAGCGAGGTAATAATGAAGAATGGGCTGGTCGCGGTTATATCGCCTGCATTGCCCGCAGCGTTTGCTACTTCTTCAAGTAGCTGGTGAAAGAGGCACGAAGGAGCCATCTTTGTGTGGCATCTTATGCAAGAAGAAATTGAACAGGTCTGCAGCCTTCATTATGATAAAGCTGAACACCCTAGAGCGTACAATGACGTGGGGTTATCAGCCTTGCATATCTTCATCATTGTAAGATGGGAGTGCTGAAGTGATGCAGCGGAGGCATCGGAATGGCGTGCTGGCGCTTGCAGATGATGGCGCCAAGCAATCGCGTCAGTTGCGCGCTCGCACCCTGTTGTCCAGTCTTCTACTTAGCCCACCTGCACCCCGCAACCTCACATCCACTCTCCAACATGGTCAAAGCTATCAGAGGTATGTTCCACCTCTCGCACCAGTCTTCGCGATACTGACTGCCCAGGCACGCTCGTCAAGTGCGACGCTTCCATCAAAGCCATGCTGGTGGACATTGACAGCAAGAACAACAACGAATACATCATCGAGGAGCTCGACGAGGAGCACATTCTGGTCAAGGAAACGAGGATCAATGAGCTCAAGGCTCGTTTGAATCAGGTAGGTGTCGTGTTCATATGGTGTGGTCACTGCTGACAGTCACAGATGATGAGAGAACGCTTGAAGGAACCAGAGAGTTCGGACTCCGAATAGACGTCTGGCTTATGGCTCAATGCTATCAAGATAAACCTTATTCCCGACTCTCTTCCCCGCTTTCGACCGTCGACCGCTCGATCCTTACATGCCCGCCTTCTGCGCCGCGCTCTCCTGGGAGCCTACCCACTTCGGCCTGTGGTCGACGTACAACTCGGCGTTCATCGTCATGTTGTCGAGGATCTTGGTGTCGTCAAGAGTTCCGACCTTGATGATGCGCTTGCCGGCAAAGGTGTCACCCTGGCGCCACATGGTCGAGCCGCAGTCGCCGCTGCACGAGGTCAGAACAGGACTCGTTATACCGTAGCGAATACATACCAGAACATGGAAGTTACGTCGTTTCCACTGTCGCCCTTGACCGTGTGTGCCTTTGGCGTACCCTTGGTGACCTTGAAGCCCTCGTCCGAGTAGACGGCGTTGGTTGAGTAGGCGGATCCGGTGATCTTGCGGCAGTCAAGGCAGTGGCAGAGGATCTGCGATCTCATCAGCAACAGAAAGAGAATCGTTACGACACCACGTACGTTGCCTCCGCTCTCGCCCTGCACCTCGTAACGGACGTTACCGCAAAAGCATCCTCCGGCAGGCATCTTGATAAGTTGGTGGGTGGAAAGTTATTTGGTGGAGTTGTTTAGGCTGTAAAGATTGAAAGAGCAAGTGTCGTGTTGGACTGCCTTCACCTCGGACTTTATACTCGAGTTCCTACCCCGCTGTATCGATCGTCAACTTGGACAAGAAGCGCCCTACGCATCCAAGTTCCCCACCACTGGCCTAGCGCCGAGGCCTGATTCGGTTCAACCGCGAGGGTCTGCCGCCGACGCATGACGGGTAGAGGGAAGCCGTCCGCTTATGCTGCTTACGGTTGAGGGGCATGTTTGCTGTCATTGGCAGTTCTGGGTCTGGCCATAGTTCTGGTCGGGTTATGATACTTTGCTTGGACGAGGGGCAATTCCAAATCAAACACTCTCACACCCATGCGGACCGATTGACAGTTAGAATGTTTGCTTGAGCCGACGATGCCGACTATGCCGCACGGCTGTGGCGTGAGACCAGTGCTTACTGAGAACAATGTACCTTGCTTTTACTATTTATTCGAGAAGAATACACTGCGCATGTGTGTAAGCCACAGTTGAACAGCTATGACGTTGCCAGACGGTTTGCGGAGCGGGGTTTTCCCAATGCGGTTACGGCTGGTCGAAGCACGTGAATTCGAGTCAATTTGGCGTTTGCGCGCAGCCCGACCTCTACCTGTGCACTCGGTGAACACTATGCGGTGGACGACCTCGCGCTTTGGTCAACCCGGGTCGTTGACCGCCTCTACTTCATCTACAACTGCCTCATCGACATGGCCGGCAACGCACCCAATGTCTGGACGCAGATGAACTATGTCCCTCCCCGCGGCCAATGCAACCACAAGCCGTCTCTGCTCGCCGCAAAATGCCCGTGTTTGCGCTTCATGTTGCATCCGCTGAAGGTAGGTCTTTATAGCTCCACACTACCAGTACACCAGCTAACCAGCATTCCAGTCGTCATCCTCATACGAATGCGACGGATGTGGCCACCACGCCTCCTTCCACACCATGGAGAACAAGACCGAAGACGAGATAAGGAAGCGCTGGGAGGTCGAGGCGAAGGAGCGCAACGAGCAAGAAGCGCAGCAGCCGCGGCCGAAGAAACGGGTACGGGCGATCGAGTACAACAATGAGGAAGGGGTCGAGGACATCTTCAACGAGCTCTTGCTGCAAGAAGCTAGGGCCAAGAAGGCTGCGCCCAAGAAGAAGACGGGGAGGGCTGCGGGAAATAGGGCAAAGGGAAAGATTAGTGAGATTCTCGAGGACGATGTGGTGGAGTTGGACTGAGTTGGAACACTGGAGATGGACCTGGCGTTCAGGTTATTGGGTTTAGGCCAGGCGTCGCGTTATGATACCCCGCGCATATACTCGTGCTTTATACATGGAAACATATTCAAGGCTTTGGCAGCATGCATTTCTGGAGTTGGGGGTGGTCGTCCTGCCCTGCTTGGGACGCCAAGGCCAACCAACCGCGGGCGTACCTTGGGCGCAACACCTTTCCTCCTCGCTACATGAATATGCACGCAACATGATATCGTAACACCCACTCCTCACTCAACTGCATAATTAATCCACGCAGTGCCTTGCGCACTCACCTCCGCCATCATGGCCACGCCAACGCCCAAAGACAAAGAAACGCCCTCGCGACACCTCAATGCCTTCTCCTCGCCCGCCCCACGCAGCGTCCCTCCGTCCGGCAATATCAACATGATGTCGTACGACTCGCCCGCGGTGCTTAACATGCTCAACGACGTCGCGAGCTCGGGCATGGGAGGCGTGGGCATGGGCATCACCATGAGCGGGCTGGGCATGTCCAGCTTGGGCATGAGCGCAAGTGCCATGGGACGCGCCGACGAAGCAGAGCGAAGCCGCAGACTGCGCGAGATCATAGACATCGTCGGAAAGAAGCCCGGACGCGTCAGCGAGCAGGGACTGCTGGCCCTTTGCAAGAAGATGGACATACCGTGCGAGAAGCACATGGACGAGGCAGGCACCTGGAGTCTCTTGATCGGAGACGAGGCCCTGTGCGACGTCACCTTCAAGAACGACGAGATTGTCAGCGTCAATCTTCAGACCGGCCTGGACGAATCGAGATCCGACCTCAACTTCGGCGCGACAGGCTCGGAGATTCTTGTGCGCAGCCTGAAGCCTCTTCCCGGCCAGAGCAAGCTGAACGTCACGCTCGAGCGCTTCTCCGAGAGCTTGGAGAAGCTGCTGACGCTTGACAAGCTGGGCTCACCGCAGAACGGCGGGGTCAGTTGCTACAATGCGATTGCGGGAGTCTACACGAGCCTTCGGAAATTGTTTGAGCATGAGAAGAAGACGGAGCTCGCAAACAGGAAGCCGGACGAGCGGTTCAGGACATGCAGGGCCGAGCGCGAAGTGCTATGCAAGAAGAGCGGACGGCCCAGGCTCAACGGCGGATCGTGTCTCGGTCTGAGTCTGGAATACTGGATGGATGGACGCGCGCAGATAGATGGGCCGACCGAGTCTGCATCGTACCCGGAAGACCATCGCTGGAGTCGCAACAAGATGTATTCCCTGACCATCGAATGCGAATCTTCGCCCTCCACCCTCTACACGCCCATACGCATCTCCGACGACTGGATCAGCGACGCAGTCGAGAAGTCAGCCGACGCAGACGCAAATGTCTCCCTAGACAGTATGCTGATGAACGCATCTTCGATAGACTGGCTCGACCCAAAGCCGACCTACCTCGAACCTCCCGAGCAGACCGACGATGCCATGAACCTCGACTCCGCAGCTGGACGCCTCCCAAACGTACGCTTCGTCGCCAAGTTCAACCCCCCTCTCGTCGTACCGCTCGCTGTGCACATGCAGCTATACCAGATCGTTGGCATTGAGCCTCGCACCGACGACTTCCGTCCTACCACATTCGCAGGCCTAGCTCTGAGGCCAGGCGAGGTAGATCCAGGCATGTCCAATACAACAGGCGACCGCACCCACGAGATACGCAGCTCGCGCACGGTTCTAGTGCAAGACGCGTCGGGAGGCGATCTGGACAGGCGACACGACATGAGTCTCTACATACCCAAGCTCGAGTACAGCCGCACGCTAGAAAGCCTGCCCTTCAGCCATCCGAAGCAACTCGTTGAGATGCTACCTGTGCTAAGACAGTACGCGCATGTCACATCACTCATACGAGACTGCTTCTACCTCGCACCCGAAAAGCCTACTCCGACCCACAAGCTCGGCCAGCAATCTACACCAACAACTGCACCGCAGACGTCCGCGCAGGGAGACCTACCTCCTCTTCAACTTGATGTCACTCTAAGCTATAACCCGCCTACACCACGCTTCACCCTGCACGTCCCCCACCCCGACGCTGCGGCATCTTCAGACGACGTATCGGACCTCTTATCCGGTCTACTCTCCGATAAATCTCCCTCAACAAAATACAACGCACCCCTCGGCGTAACAATCGACATCCACACCAACGGCGAGCTGATCGTCATGGAGCAAAACATTCACGCACACCATGACAGTCCGGAACAAGAACAAGCTCAAGCAGAGCTCTTCGATAAGAAAATGAAGATGCTGGCTAGAGTACTGGATGCAGCGGATGATCTGGGTGTCTGGGCTGAGTGGTTGAGGAAGGAGGCGCTGAAGAGTAAGAGAGAGGGTTAGGTGGACTTTCTGAGGGGGTGGTCGGTGGGTACGATTAGTGAGGAGGAGGTGAGGAATATGCGGGCTTGGGTGTGGAGGAATGGGTGGGATGGGGTGGGGTGGAATTGAGGGGGGAGATGGGATTGGGATGTGAGGGGGGATGTGGAGGATGGGTGATGATCGTGTAACAAGAGCATCTCCATCATATCTTCTCTAAATCAGACTCAAAGCTTCACCCGCGCCCCCGCCCCCGCCAGCCTAAACACCTTCCCCGGATTCAAAATCCCCCTCGGATCCAGACTCTTCTTAACCCCTCTCATCACCCCCACACCCTCACTCCCCACTTCCTCCTCCAGCGCATCCCTCAACTTCATACCTACACCATGCTCGCCCGTGACTGTGCCCTCTAAGCTAAGCGCCAGCCTCGCCATATCCATGATTACACTCATCGCGGCATCATAGTGCCCTTGTGGGCACACGATGCTGGAGTGCACGTTGCCGTCCCCGATGTGGCCGACGTTGGCGCAGAACCAATTTGCTTGGTGAGCGGTTGAGGCTTTGGCGATAAGATCTTGAGTTCCAGCAACAAGGCGGGAGAGATTCGAGATAGGAACCGCGCAATCGCTGTGTAAGAAAAGATCCGTATCTTTCTTCTTCATAGCAAGAAGAGCCGTGCCCATACATTTTCTGGCTCCCCAAATAACATCCATCTCGTTTTGTTGATGCGTGATTTCCACGTTAGATGCGCCATGAGTTTTACACAACTCTTGCATGATGGATATCTGATCTTGGGCAATATGCACCGATGGCCCCGCGATCTTGAAAAACAGCGTCGGCGTTTCCTCAAACGTGCGTGCGGGTGCGAGACCAGACACATTGACACATTGCATTTGCGGTCCATCTGCCAACTCCAATGCTTCAAGTCGGTGCCCTAGTTTCTGCAAAGAAACAACGACCTGGACGCCAGCTTGGAATGTAGGGAAAGTGGCTAGACCGACATGCAGGTTCCGGGGTAGAGGCGCGAGACGCAATACGGCTTCTGTAACGAGAGCAAGTGTGCCTTCAGATCCGATGACCAAGTGTGTGAGATCGTATCCCGCAGATGATTTCCGCGGTCTGTTGTGCGTTTTCACGACCGCGCCTGAGGCGAGGACGCAGGTTAGGGAGATGACGTTTTCTTTCATGGTGCCGTAGTGGTAGGCGTTCGTTCCTGAGCAGGACATTGCTATCTATCAGATTCCGAGGTGTTAGTATATCACACCAGGCACACTATCTCCTTTGCGACGGATTGAGACGTACCATACCGCCTATCCTCGCCCCCGGCGCAGGATCAACAGGGAAAAACAACCCTTTGTCTTGCAAGCTTTGGTTTAATTCAATCCACCCCAATCCCGGTTGCACAACAACATCCATATCATCTTCATGCACCTCCACAATCCTATCCATCCGCTCAAAACTTACACATATCCCTCCTTCACTATTTCCTAGCGCTTGACCGAAACTCGTGCCGCCGGCGTAGGGTGTTACGGCTATGCGGCGCTCGTTGCATGCTTTTAGCACAATGGATGTTTCTGCGGTGGTTTGGGGAAAGAAGACTATCAGAGGTGTGTGGTCTGGGGGCGCGGGGGACCAGGGTGTATTTGATTTGCTGTTGCGGGTCGCGAGATCGAGGGTGTGGGCGATGTTGTGGTGGATGAGTTCGAAGAGCAGGCTGTGGATGTTGGGACCAGAATGGTCGTAGGTGTACGTTGGCATGATAACAAACAACGGCGGAGTAGGGGTCGAGCAGGATCTAGTGATTATCGGCTATGTTGCTAGTCCGAGATGTTATGAAATTGGAATTAAGGACATTTGGAGCATGTTGAGGTGTAGACGAGGTTGCCGA
>Ga0265797_10013118_pt1 | contig 10025 bp, 12 predicted proteins | sample P2T30metagenome_FD_192433 | JGI IMG/M metagenome (GOLD analysis project Ga0265797, IMG submission 192433) | Plant litter microbial communities from East Loma Ridge, Irvine, California - P2 T30 | ecosystem: Environmental > Terrestrial > Plant litter > Unclassified | place: USA: California... | reverse complement strand
TGGGGCAGCACGCGCACGTGGAGTCCAGAAGTACTCGTCCAGCAACAACAAGCTCAGCAAGCACGGCGGGCACACGATCGTAGTCCAGCCGCTGCTGGCGCACTCCCAACAGACGAGGCACCGACTCCAGCTGATCTCAGCCATTCGACCACCTTGACTTCTAACAGCCTACCGGCTGCCGAAGCTGCAAGCCGCGACTCCAACACTCCACGCGCAAATGAGACAAGCACGTCTGCATCTCCAACGGTGATCCAGTCACCAAGGAGACATTTGCCTATTTCACAAAATAGCTTTTCGCGACAGTGCGACCCACCCCCTCGCGCAGACGATATCAGTCCTTCGGCTGGCTCTACAGGCACAGTGACTGTCGTACCCGCACCAAGACGGTCCCCACTGCGAGCAGTCTCCACAACGCCGCCCATAGCACCGGACGCCGCATCAACCAGCAACGCTGCCCTTGGCGACGAACTGAGTCCTGGAGGCTACAACACGCAAAGGCAATCCCCGCTCCGCAACCATACAACACCACCAACGAGGACGCCCTAGCGTGATGTGGTTATCATCAGCTTTTGTTTGTTTGCATGTCGGACCAATTTTTGGACACCAGCTACCGTGGGCACCAGACCCAATATCTCCGGACACGACCGTTGACGAATCTTTTCTACTTCAATTCGCATTTGTTTTAAATCTTCTTCCGTACACAGGACCATCACGGCAAAGACCATCACGATCTCCGTGGCAGGGCACTTTTATTTTTGATTTTATTTTCATTTTCGACATCATTTTAGCGTTGGCGCTGGAGGGGCGGGGAAGCATTGATTGCATACTTGAGTCTTCAGAGGCAGTTGAGATTCTTGTACTTTGGGAAAGGGGTAGGGATGCAAGGAATTGGAGGTTACACCAAAAGAGAGGCAATGGCGCACAGTTTCGTTGGTTATCCAATTTTGGAGGAGGGCCTGGGCCGAGACGAAGATACATACCCAAAAACCCCGTGAGCAGAGGGGTGGAGATCACTCGCTGTATATATGCCTCGCTGTGTGCGAATGGTTCTTGGTTTGGTTGTTCATAGGGCATTTGTGTCTTGGAAAATATGAATCAATTGGATGCATCTCACTTTTGTAGCAAATTGTGGTCATGTTTCTCCGACTCTCATGTGAGTGTCGGCAGCAATATGCGTCATTGTCAATTTAATTGACACATCCCTGTGAGTTCCGGATATATCAAGACTCCATCTATACTTCATGTTCACACTTTAATGTTGATGTCGACCCGTTTAATTCCTCGTTGGCCGTTGACGATGGTGACGTACGTCCAGACCGAGGTCGATCTCGCTCCAAGCGCCAATGCAGCGAGTGGGTCGGACTCGCGTGGCTCGACTTGAGCTGGCGAGGTGCTTGCTGAGAGCTTCGTCTCGCGGATCCTTGAAGGCGAAGCTTGACTTTGACATCTAACTACACGTCTGCTCTGAAGACTTGTTTTCCATTGCTGCGAGGAGGTGATTAAGAGGTGTTCGTTGTCTTCCATTAGTGTGTCTTCGCTGCCTTATCTATCTACACTACACTCGCCTAGCTAGTCTCCAGCCGACGGCGACTGCCCAGAGCTCGCCATTCCCGCTTGCAACCAACCAGACCAACTAGCTGTCCAACTACCGCGACCAGGCCTTGCATTCAACACCTTCCCCTCCAACTCGAATCCACGCAATGTCGCTCTTCGGCGACGACTACTCCGGCCCTCCCTCCCGAGGCGCCAACCAAACCACCAAATCCTCCCTCTTCGACGACGACTCTGCCGCCGCGCCCCAACAGTCCAGTCCCGCCAAACCCTCCACCTCCACCTCCATGTTCGGCGACGCCGCCGACGACGACGGCAGCTCGCCCTGGGCCTCTTTCACGCCCAAAAAACCCCAGCGCCGCTCCGGCGCCGAAGTCGTGCGCTCGCTGCTCGCGGACGCGGAAGTCCCGGAGTCCTACGTCGACGCGTGGGAAGCGCTCGCGGCAGGGCGCAGGGATGTGGAAGAGGCGGATGTGAGGCGCGTGGTGCTTGAGGGGAGCGGCGTGGGCGCGGAGGCTGGCGAGAGGATTTGGAGTATTGTGAGCGCGGGGGGAGAGAGTCGGGTACTGGGCAGAGGGCAGGTGTGGGTGCTGTTTGCGCTGGTGGGGTTGGCGGTTGAGGGCGAGGAGTTGGGATTGGATGCTGTTGATGAGAGGAGAGGGAGACTGCCTGTTTTGCCTAGGCTGCCGGGTTTGGCGCCCAAGGAGCAGAGACCGGTTACGCCGCCGCCGGCGCAGGTTATTCCTCAGCAGCAGCCGCAGCAGACAGGACATGGCGCCCAGAGTACGCCTGCGCAGAACAGAGGAGGCGCGAGGAAACCGAGCTTTGGCTTTGGTGAGAGCGATCCGTGGGCCAGTCCCGAGATGCACAAGGGACACAATCACACCAATGGCGTAGGAGCACCGCCTCCTCCAGCGCCTGCCATGAGGACGACCAGCGAGTTCTCTACTACCGCCGCAGGAAACACCGCAAGTATGACTGGTAGCGGCTATGTCAACACGCCGCCGCCAGCGAGTGAAGCAGCCTCATATTGGGGTGCAACTGATGCGTACGCTGCCCCAGTCGGTGCTGGAGGCTTTGGAACCACGCCCGAATCAGGCGGAGGATTTGGCGAAGGTGATAGTGGCGCCAACACGATTCGACGCTCTGTTCAGCCGCGTACCACGCTTCCTAAGGGCGTTGACGAGGTGATTACAATTGCTATGCTCGAGGAGAAAGAGGGCATGTTCCTCTTCCAACACCGCAACTACGAGGTTGGTTCCATCAGGCGCAACTCGAAGGTCATCCGCCGATACTCTGACTTTGTCTGGCTGCTCGAATGCCTACACAAACGCTATCCTTTCCGCCAATTGCCCCTCCTTCCGCCCAAACGAATGGCCATCAACGGCAACCACATCGCTGCCGACGGTCTCTTCATCGAGAAGCGCCGCCGCGGCCTGGCTCGCTTTGCGAACGCCCTTGTCCGCCACCCGGTGCTGCGCGAAGAGCAGCTTGTTATCATGTTCCTCACAGTTCCGACGGTAGAAGCACGCCAACCAAATCCCCAATCTTGATGTGTCAAGCATGCTAACGAACGCTCGCAGGAACTCGCCGTCTGGCGCAAGCAAGCCACCATTTCCGTGCAAGAAGAGTTCATAGGACGCACTCTGCCGCCTACGCTGGAAGACTCGCTGCCTCAGAATCTGCAAGAGACCTTCGACACTGTGCGCTCTGGCGTGCGTCGCTCCGCTGAATTATACATCAACTTGTGTAATCTGGTCGAAAGACTGTGCAAGCGCAAGGAAGCGATTGCAGCCGAGTATGGTCGCTTTGGCTTGAACCTGACTTCAATCACTGAGACTACCAACGACGCTTTCGCCATTGACACAAACGACGTGCCGCTTCTAAATGAGGGCGTGAAAGCTACTGCGAAGCACCTGAGCACCAGTCAGGGTCTGTTGGAAGATGAGAGCAGAGCATGGGATGAAGGCGTACTGGAAGATCTGAAGAGCATACGCGACGGAATGGTCGCTTTGCGCGATATGTTCGACCGAAGAGATCGATTGGCGCGAGACAACATCCCGCAGCTGGAGAAGAGGATCTACCAGAGCGAGAACAAACTGTCCGGCATCAAAGCGAAAGGCGATGCTGCGAAGCCGGGCGAGGCGGAGAAGGTGGAGAATTCGATTGTCAATGTGAGTCTAACTGATCTGATCGTGTTTGTTGTCGCTATGTCATTTTGTGGATATATTACTGACGGTTCTATGATTTCGCAGGACAAGCAATCGATCGTCAACCAGCATGCGCGCGGCGTCTTCATCAGAGAGTGCGTGCGCGACGAGATCCTGTTTTTCCAGAGCATGATCTGGCGCATCTCGCGGACGCATCAGGATTGGGCGCAGGAGAGGGTTAAGTACGCTGAGCTGCAGGCCGATTGCTGGCGGGCTCTGGTCGATGGCGTGGAAGGCATGCCGTTGGGCGATTGAGAGAGTGAGTGAGTGTGCTGTTTGGCTCCCTCTCTGTAAATGTGCGTTTGTTGGGTGTGTGTGGTTGCGGCTTGTCTGTCCTTTTGCGTACATATAATGTTTTTGTTTTTGTTGTTGCATTAGCGGCGCTCTTTTTTGTTCGACTTTCATTCACATACCCTGTTGATGGGCGCGTGTGTTCTAGGGGTAGTTATGTATGGTAACAGATGTAGAGTGAACTGGGAGTATGTGTACCAATCGTTGGATTTCAGTCAATCGAATTTTACGCAGTTGATTGCACGAGGAAGGAACTGTTCGCTCTCTGCTCTTGCCTATTTAGCTTTCTTCACATGTTTTGGTTGGCATCTTCACGGGTTCCGCCTGCATGGAAAGGAACGTGTTACTTCTTGGCCACCGCCGCCGCCGTGCTGCTGTGAACGATTGGTTTGGGCTCGTGTTTTGTTTTATATTTTTCACTTCGCAATCACTTGATTGTCTTACTCGCTCACTGCTCGCTTCCGATCCGCTTGTTTCTGATACACAAACACTTGGAACTTCTTTGCTGTTCGTGCATCTACATCTACTTCTTCTCTTCCTCCTCCTCCCTTGCCTGCCTGCCCGGCTGGCTTACGATCCCAATTCCTTGCCAACAGCGACTACACCTTCCACACCACAGCGACAATGCCGAAACGAAAACCGAGTGAGATTGAGGTGGAGGAGGTGCAGGCGAAGGGTGCCAAGAAGTCGAAATCTACAATGAACATCGGTATGTTTCTGTTTTCTTTTACTTTTTATTTGCGATTGCTTCATGCGCCTGGCACATTGATTGGAGAAGGCTGGCTGGCTGCTGGCGGGCTGATGCCTGACTTGGTGGGGGTGCAGGCTGCTGCAGGCAGTCTTCCGCCTCCAGACCCCACCAAACTGTCATGTCATCGAAACACCACAAGGCGAGCTACTCGACCGCAAACGCTAAACCCTTCTTCACTCCTCGCGACTAACTACCGACTCACTTCATTCAAACTACGTTACTTGTTTCTCTGCCTGGACTTCTTCTTGCCTCGCTTTCACACCAGCAAACGCAACCCTCTCACGTACTTCACAAACTAACGCGATCTCCACGATGCCAGCTCCGAGCGCGGCGCAACAGAAGGCCTATGTCAGCGAGGTGGTGCAGGTGACCAACGCCGATGCGAAGACTGCGGCGAAGCTGTTGGCGAAGAGCAATTGGAACACAGCGGTCGCCATCAACACGTACGTGGATACCCTTACTCCTGGTGGATGGCATGCTGTGAAATGAGCAGGATGGCTGTAAAGCTACGCCCTCGGATTGAGGAGCAGGCTATCACTGCGATCCTTTTCCCATAGTATCAGAAAACGATAGAAAGATGGCTAACAAATCTTCCCAAACAGCTTCTTCAACAATCCCTCCAACACCGCCTCAAATCCCGCCCGCAAAGCCCTCGACCAGATCTTCGACAAGTACCGCACAAGCCCCAAAGAGTCGCCCAACGAGCTAGACATCGAAGGCACCGGCAACCTCCTTCAAGCCCTCAACATCGAACTCGACAACTGCGTCGCCCTCTACTTCTTCGAATTCACAAAGTCGCCCCAACTAGGCGTGATTCCTCGCGAAGGCTTCGTCGCCGGACCTTTCCTCGAAGCAAACTGCGACACGCCCGCAAAAATCACACAGCACGTCTCAAATCAGCTGCTCTCGGCACACGGCACCATGGAGCAGTACAAGGCCGTCTACAACCACACATTCACCCTCCTCATCGAGGACCGCAAAAAGGCCATCGATCTCGAGCAGGCGGCGGACTTCTGGCGGATCCTGACCGACGCCAAGACGGGTTTCGCGTGGAAGACGAAGAGCGGTCTTGACTTCTTGCCGCTGTGGCTGGAGTTCTTGAACGCCAAGTGGTCGAAGGCTATCAACCGCGACCTGTGGCGTCAGACTCTGGCTTTCATGACCAAGGCGTTGCAGGACGAGAGTCTGAGCTTCTGGAGCGAGGAGAGCAGCTGGCCGAGCGTGATTGACGATTTCGTGCAGTGGGTTAGGGTGGAGAAGAGGGGTGAGGCGATGGAGGAGTGAAGTGAGTGTTGAAAAGATGATCGAAATTCATCGATCGGGAATGGTGAATTGAAATGGCGGGCAAGCTACGATATGGTCAAAGGCCACGCTGTCGTCGGTCGCACTACCGTTCTACATGATGAACACATCGTGGAAGGGCGGCCTCCAAGAGAAACGACGAAGTTGCTGAGAGGTCTGAAGCCGCTGGCTACATTCGCCCAAATTGGTTTTTTCTCTCAAATACACCAAACAACAAGAGAGCAGCAAGCATACACGAGCAACAGAGCCAGGCAGTCTTTCTAATTAGACTCTTTCCAAAACCAAGAGATTTGAGCATCAGCACGTCTCTTTTTGACCGATTATTGTCCGTTTTGTTTTCGTCTCCCGAGCCTGGTGATGTATACTCTTTGTCCCTCTTGATATTGATCAGGGTTCAAGTTGACTTTGCGTCGAAAGAAAGCGTACTTTATGTGAGCCGATAGACGTAACAGCAATTTTGGGCCTGGATTTTATTTTGTTTTTCCTGGCTTTTCTTATATGAGAGGATGTCGTGAATTCATTGTCACAAGGGCCATTTATCGAAGTCCACTTGCTGCACCTGTCGGACGTACAGAGTGTGGATTACTTGTACCTCGAGAAGGCTAAGGTATACACGGGGTTCGACGATCGTTTTGCTTTTCTGTGACTGCTTTGCTGTTTCATCAATTCTACTCCTGTTTACATTGCTCGATCGGATAGCGTGATGGAAATCGCCAATTGCCACCCAAATCACGATTTGTTGCTAGTGTGTACGTAAGGAAACAGTAGTGACCACAACGCTGTTACTCGATGATTGCTACCTTCGGCTTTTGATGATGTTGTACATAAAGCTCATTGATCAAGCAAGCAAGCAAGCAATGCATACAGTGACACAGAATGCCATGCGATTTTTCCCAGAACATAACCATATTTTGTACAACTGGCGAATAGAATAAAATTATACAAAGGCTTCAGCACCTCTCAATGCAAACGCCTACTCAAAAACTCCACTGGTGGGCCAGCGTCAGACTGCGAGACAAATCGCTCTCGTGCTCGAGGAACAACTCCTCCAGCGCATCCCGCTCGATCACCACGCGGCCCATCTCCAGCATGTCCTTCACATCAACAAAGTCAACCTCCAGCGCTCGCGCGTGACGACCCATCTTCTCTCCCTCCAGCGAATCGAAAAGGTTGTCTCTCCGCTCCGACGTGACAAACAGCGTCCTGCCACCTCCATTGCCCATGTTCTGCCACGTCAAAAGATCCCTCATGTACCTCTGCAGCGCTCCATCCGCAACATCAAGATCCAGCTCGCCGTCCACGAGAATCAACTCGCCCTTGCGGTAGCGGTAGCTAAGCGCCGTGCGCCACGCCTGATCGTAGATTTTGCGCGGCAACTCCGTGCTGAAATCCCTGGGCTTAGGACCGAAAGCCACACCACCGCCCTCCAGCATGGGACTCTTCTTGTTGCCGAGACGCGCGCTGCCAGTGCCCTTTTGAGGGCGGATTTTGCGGTTCGAGCCGTGGACTTCGCTGCGCCATTTGGTGGACGCGGTTCCTTGACGGGTCATGTCGCCCTCGTAGATGACGGCGCGGTGCAGGATGTCTTTGCGCAGCGGCAGCAGGAGGTGGGTGCTGGGGTAGGAGACGAAGGACGTGGGCTCGAAGGAGGGGAAGTCGTGGAGGGTGCATTGGGCGGTTGTGAGGAAGGGGTTCTTGGAGGGTTGGAAGTTGACGCCGTTTGCTCGTTTGGGTCGGGGGCGGGCGGTGGTTGTGGGGGTTTGTGGTGCGTCTGTGGTTATGGTCGCTGCCGCTGCTGGGGGCTCAAAGGTGGTTGTGGTGGTCGATGTGGTGGTGGCCATGCTGCGGGCGAGACATGGCTTCTGCTGCTGCTGGACACGCTGTGAGAGGCGGAAGCCGCTGAACAGCTGCTTCGCCGGGGCGGATGTTCTTGCTGAGGCCATGATTGTGAGATGGCGCGATATTGGCGTGGTCCAGGTTATCCTTGAGTGAGCGGCTCTCACTGGCGTTGGAAGTTGCAAGTCCGCCCTGCAAAGCAGCGCAAGGCATTCCCGAGCTCCGCAGACTGATATCGAACGAATCCCTAGCACACGCCCTCAACCACATACACATCCCAGCATGGCCTTCGAAAAGAGTGCTCGCCCTCTGGCGCGATGCATGCAATGCACAAAGCACGACAGAATATCGCTGCCCATCCGCACCTTCACCACCTCCCGCCCGGCCCTCCTGGAGACCACCACCACCTCTGAGCCTGCCTCCGCCGATGCACCACCACCATCTACCCCGACTCTCAACCCAGAGCTTGTCTCCAAGCCCGCGCAGGAGCGTCGCTTGATCGAGGAGACTGGCCAACAGCCTTTTGCTTCTCGCCGTCGCCGTCACATGCTCAAGCAAACCCAGAACATTCCCTTCGAGCAACTTCCGTTCCAATGTTTCCAGGAGGCGCGCAAGATTTTGCAGGAAGACAGGACGCAGAAGCTTCAGGAGATCCAGACGCAAAGAGAGCGCATTCAAAAGCTGTCGGAAAAGAGTGTGCCGCCAGAGCAGGAGGGTCATAGGGAACAGAGATTGAAGAGCATGAGAGAGCGTCTGGAGTACTCGAAGATTCTGGCCGACATCAACGATCCTATGGTGAAGAAGACATTCGAAGACAAGCAGGGTATGTCTTTGTGCTGTTCCACTGTCGCGCAAATTAAAGGACGTACGCTAACACATCAATTCCAGGTGACATGAACAAACCCATCTACCGCTTCCTTTCCGACAAGAAGTGGCGCAGCTACAAGCGCAAGGTCCTTGTGCAGCGTCTCGAACAGATGAACGTCGTGCCTGACGTTCTCGATGCAATCGACCCTGTCGTCTCAACACAGCTCATGTTTGGCCGCCGCAAGGTACCTCACGGTGAGATTGTCGACTCGCGCGTCTCTGAGATCGCGCCTTTCCTCAACATCCAACCATTTGACAAGGGAGAGCGTCTATACACAATTGCCGTCATTGACCCCGATGTTCCCAACGTCGAAAAGGACGGCTACGATACCCGTTGCCACTACCTCGCATGCAACATCAAAATCTCGCCTACCGAGACCATGGTGAGGCTGGGTGACTTGAACATTGAGAGCCAGGTCATCTTGCCCTGGCTTGCACCATACTCGCAGAAAGGTCTGCCTTACCAGCGTCTAGCAGTGGTCATCCTGGAACAACCTGCACGTGAGCCCTCCGCCGACTCTACTGGACCTCGATCACAGGAAATCCCCATTTCAAAGATCAAGGAGGCCAAACAGGGCACCAAGCGCCACAACTGGTCCCTGAAGACTTTCAGGACGGCGCAGAGGCTGACACCCGTGGGTGCGGATCTGTTCAGAACAACATATGATGAGGGCACTGCTGGTGTCATGGCGCGTGCTCACGTTCCTGGTGGAAACATCGAGTTCAAGAGGAAGAGAGTCGAGCCTTTGCCGTACAAGAGGCTGAAGGGCAGCAGGTACAGGTAGACTATGATTTTCAATTGGTGGGAGAGCGAGAGGAGTTTGTACAGCATATGTATTTATATCTATCCATCTGCAGCGACGGAGGTATTCGCATTCATATTTTAATTGTTTCGTCATAAACCATCATTGTGATGTTTTCTAATGCTCGTAAGCTAGAAGGCAAGCGTCTGAAACACCTCCGCATTGGCATTGGCATGGATCTCAGCTCTGCTCCTCCGACTGCCGATGATGCACTTGCTTGTGCTTTCGAACACTTGCGCCCGCACACCCTACACCATACCATACACACCACAAACACCGTACAATAATAAAACATGGCCTCAAAACACATCTCCCACACCATCAGCCCGATGAAAGCGCTCTACAGCATCTTCGTCCAACCAACCCTCACAACATTACGCCCACAACTCCACATCCTCAGTCGCAATGCCACAG